>ENA-ORUF01000003-ORUF01000003.1-human-gut-metagenome-genome-assembly--contig:-NODE-3-length-375052-cov-22.455710_pt1 | contig 375052 bp, 356 predicted proteins | sample MGYA00242077_ERZ509203 | MGnify/ENA primary metagenome ERZ509203 (study PRJEB26280, sample SAMEA2338834) | human gut metagenome | biome: human gut; feature: human-associated habitat; material: faeces... | reverse complement strand
CGCCTTTTACGCTTCATATAGAACAATTTACCATATTTTTAATCCCTTGGCAAGCCTTTTTTACCCGTATACAGCGGCTAACAAAGCGAGAGAGGACTCGGTGCCCTGGGGTGAGGGAGCGGAATGAACGGGGAGAAAGCAGGTGCGCGGAAGATGACGGCGAATAATATTTTACGGCAAATATGTCCGAGGGTTAACCGCTTTTTTGCCGGCACGGACTTCAAAATGCAACTGCGGCGAATTTACGCTGCCGGTGCTGCCTACCGTTGCAATTTTTTCCCCGCGCAACACTTTTTGCCCTTTTTTGACATACAAACGCTGATTGTGGGCATACGCGGTGATATAGCCATCGCTGTGTTTTATCAAAACGAGATTGCCAAACCCTTTCAGCTCGTTGCCGGCATAGGCAACGACCCCTTTGTCTGCCGCTTTTACGTTAGTTCCGGTGGCTGCCTTGATGTTTATTCCGTCGTTGCGGCGCCCTTTGCCGACAACGCCGAAGTTTGAAACGACGGTTCCTTTTACCGGCCAGATAAATTTGCTCTTGCGGTATGTCGACACGGTTTTGCGCGGCGCTTTGCGAGCAATGGCTTTTGCGGCCGGTTTGGCTTTGGTTTTGGACACAGACGTTTTCTTCTGTGCCGACGATGTTGTTTTTGAAGCCTTTTTTGCCGCCGTCTTCCCTTTAGTATACGAATAGCTTGACGTTCCGCCGTAATCAGACGCTATTTGATACGAAGCGCCGGAACTGCCGCTGCCGGCCAAACTTCCCGGCAAAGCCAGAGCCTGCCCGACATTGAGCGTGTACGGCTCATCCAAACCGTTCAGGCGGCTCAAAGAGGTGATATCCACGTTATATTTTTTAGAAATGCCGTACAGCGTATCCCCTTTGGCAACGATGTGCGTCCGGCGTTTCGGCAGGCGGAGCGTCTGGCCGATATTTAAAGCATACGGCGCAGAGAGATTGTTTTCTTCTATCATTCCGCGCAGCGGCACCTGATATTTGCGGGAAAGGCTGTATAACGTATCCCCTTTCTGCACGACAACACTGCCGGGAGCATAGTTGTAGCCATAGCCGTTAAACAGAGGAATCCCACCGCTTCGGGCATAACAGCCGAAAAGCAGAGGAACAAAAAGCAATGTAATCCAGACTTTTTTCATTGTTTTTCCTTTGTTATTACTTTTCGTATTATAATAAAATACCTAAATATTGGTTAAACCGGCGGAGATTATCAGAACATTAACCAGAGAAGAAAACTGCCGGCAGAAATATCCGTTAAGACGGCGGGAACTATATATTTGAGGATTCGTCAAGACGGTGAAGATTATCGGCTTGATTTTTACACCATATTATTTTATACAAAGGTAAATTACAGAATATGAGGAAACGGAACAATGAGCAGCCTGCCCAATATTGCCGATGAAAGCGGCGACAACTATAAATTCGGCTTTGTAACGGACATTGCGTCCGATATTGCCCCCAAAGGGCTGAATGAAGACATCATCCGGTTAATCTCACAAAAAAAGGAAGAGCCGGAGTGGCTTTTGGATTCCCGGCTCAAAGCCTATCGGAAATGGCTGACGATGACAGAGCCGACATGGGCAAAGCTGAGCTATGAGCCGGTAGACTATCAGGATTTATATTATTACTCGGCACCGAAACAGGCCGTTAAGCCCAAAAGCCTTGACGAGGTTGACCCGAAGCTCCTGGAAACATACAACAAGCTCGGCATTCCGCTGAAAGAGCAGGAAGTTCTGGCCGGCGTGGTTGCAGTTGACGCCGTGTTTGACAGCGTATCGGTGGCAACAACTTACAAAGCGCAACTCAGAAAACAAGGGATTATTTTCTGTTCCATATCCGAGGCGGTTAAAGAACACCCCGATTTGGTCAGGAAGTATCTGGGGTCGGTCGTGCCATACACCGATAATTTTTTCGCAGCTCTCAATTCGGCCGTTTTTACCGACGGTTCGTTTGTGTATATTCCCAAAGGGGTCAAATGCCCGATGGAGCTTTCTACTTATTTCCGCATCAACGCAAAAAATACCGGACAGTTTGAACGGACGCTGATTGTTGCCGATGAAGGCAGCTACGTTTCCTACCTTGAAGGCTGCACGGCACCACAGCGCGACGAAAACCAGCTGCACGCGGCGATTGTGGAAATTGTGGTGCATAAAGATGCGGAAGTCAAATATTCTACCGTGCAGAACTGGTACCCCGGCGACAAAGACGGCAAAGGCGGCGTTTATAACTTTGTTACAAAGCGTGCGTTGTGCGACGGCGATAACGCCAAAGTTTCGTGGACGCAGGTGGAGACAGGTTCCGCCATAACCTGGAAATACCCGTCCTGTGTCTTAAAAGGCGACAATTCAAAAGGCGAGTTTTATTCCGTTGCCATTACTAACAACAAGCAACAGGCTGACACCGGGACAAAGATGATTCATCTGGGAAAGAATACCAGTTCCAAAATTATTTCCAAAGGGATTTCGGCGGGATTTTCAAACCAGACTTACCGCGGGCTGGTCAAGGTCGGAAAGAATGCCGACAATGCGCGCAACTATTCGCAATGCGACAGCCTGCTTATCGGACAGACCTGTGGTTCGCATACCGTTCCGTACATAGAAAACAGCAATAATTCCGCCATTCTGGAACATGAAGCGACGACTTCAAAAATCAGCGAGGAACAGTTGTTTTACTGCAAACAGCGCGGCCTTTCCGAAGAAGACGCGGTCAGCCTTATCGTTAACGGCTTTTGCAAAGAAGTTATGCAAAAGCTGCCAATGGAGTTTGCGGTTGAGGCGGCAAAGCTGATTGACATCTCGCTTGAGGGAAGTGTGGGATAAAAATTTGTGCACAGCCTTAATTGCCGCTTGGATTTTCTGATACAACGGTTAGACTGGCTTTGTTATTAGAGAAAACGAAAGGGCATTTCAGAAAACGAAATGCCTTTTTTAGTTCAAAAACTGATGACCAGCAGGCATCGTCTATTTTTGTCCTCACAGCGGCTGCACCTGTCTTGAATATCGGTCAGCGTCAGGCTTGTTATGCACTGTCTGCTTTTTCCGTTGCAATAATTGTCGCCGTATTCGTGTACGCCGGAAGAATTCCCCTCGGTTTCATCGGTAAAATATGCCACCATACTTATCAGTTCGTGATAGGGAAGAACGATACGTGCATACATTATTTCGCATAATTTTTGCGAGGGAACATTGGTTTCTGCCGATTTTAATATATAGTTCCAGGTTATTTTATTCTCTCTTATTCCGCCCGGTTCGTGACGCATATGCGGATCAAGCAAGACCCCTATGCTGTCTCGCAAATAATTTCCATTGACGACTTGCCATTTGGGCGGAATAACATTCATCTTTCTGATATAAGGCACCAAATATAAGGCTTTTTCAGGAGATTTTGTTTTTTTAATCTTAACAAAATCCGTTTCATAAGGCAGCAGGTTCTGAATAAAGCCGATATACTCCTCCGCCAATTCATTAACACGATGCCTTTCCATGGCGTATTGAAAGCTTTTTATACCGATAACCGAAAGTATCCCGACAATGGCCAGTACGCCCAACATCTCCAGCATAGAACGGCCATATTGATTATGATTTTCCAGCATTACAGTCCTCCAGTATACAAAAAATCGCCTGAAATAAGGCGATCGGAGAGTTAGAAAATCATGTTAGTAGGAATGACCGTTTTAGCCTTTAAAGCCAACAGAGCTTCTGAACATACGCTAGAACCTCCCCGACCATTCGACAGTCGGGGATATATCTATTGTTTCCGCATTTTGCAGATAACAATATGACGATGCTATATCCAGCACCGCTACTAACGACAGAGTTTTCTAAGACTCCGAGCCATCTCTGGCTCTGACACGATTAAATTTTTAATCGTGCTGTCGTTAAAGTAACAAAATTATCCGGTTAGTCAAGAGGATTATTCGTATATGATTATTTGTATCACAAAAAAGGACACCCGAAGGCGCCCTTTATCTCTGGCTTTAGAAAGCAGGCTGTTAAGTTTTATACGTTTCCAGAAACTTTACTTTGCACCGTCTATGATTTTAAGTGCATCTTCAACGGTAATCTCTTTTCCTTTAAGTTCATTAGGAATCCGGTAATTGTTCTTACCGCACTTAATATACGGCCCGTACCGACCCGCCGCCAGCAGGATATCCGCCTTTAGTTTCGGATGCTGACCGAGAACTTTGGCTTCGGGCTTGGCCACCGCACCTTTCAGCAGTTCTTCGGCCCGTTCTCTGGTAATGTTGAAAATATTGTCATTACCGGTCAGGGATCTGGATTTCAAACCCTGTTTGATGTACTGGCCGAATTTACCGATGTTGACGGTTATGCCGTCGCCTAAATCTTTCGGCAGACTAACCAGCGTTTCTGCCTGTTCAAAAGTCAGATTTTCAGGGGCAATAAATTTGGGCAGAGCAATCCTCTTCGGCTTTTCGGTTGTGGCCGTGGCGTCTTCGCCCAGCTGAACATAATAACCATACGGCCCTTTTTTCAGATAAACGTTCAGGCTGTTATGGCTGCCCAACAACTTATCTTCGGGATTGGGCTTTTTCTCTACGCTCTGTTCTTCTTCCTCCTTGATATCAGTCAGGGGCATGGTATATTTGCACTCCGGATAGTTTGAACACCCCAAAAAGGCGCCGAATTTGCCCAGTTTTATGCTTAAATGCCCTTTATGACATTCTGGACAAAGCCGCGGGTCTGAGCCGTCTTCTCTCGGCGGAAACAGATGGTATGCCAGAACTTCATCAATTTTATTGATAACTTCACTGACCTGCAACGGCTGAACCGCCTGAATATTTTTATAAAATTTGTTCCAGAATCCGGTTAACAGCTTTTTCCATTCCATAGAACCGGCTGACACGTCATCCAAAAACTCTTCCATTTGCGCCGTGAAATCATATTCAACGTATTTTCTGAAGAAGTTTTCAAGGAATATTGTAACGATACGCCCGCGGTCTTCCGGAATAAAGCGCATTTTTTCTACTTTTACATATTTACGTTCTTGCAAAACGGCAATAATCGATGCATATGTCGACGGACGCCCGATACCAAGTTCTTCAAGTTTTTTAACAAGGCTTGCTTCCGTAAAGCGCGGCGGCGGCGTAGTAAAATGCTGTTCAGGCTTAATCGCCTTTTTGGCGACGGCTTCGTCAACTTCTACATTCGGCAGCAGACGGTTTTCATCATCGTCGTTATCATCGTCGCGGCTTTCCTGATACAATTTCAAAAAGCCGTCAAAAGCAATTACCTGACCATTAGCTCGCAGCAGTATTTTACCGTCGCCGGACAGAGAATCTATCACCACCTTATCCAAAACGGCAGGTTCCATCTGACAGGCTATGGTTCTTTTCCAAATCAGTTCATAAAGCTTATATGCATCCGAATCCAGTTTTTCTTCCATTTTTTTCGGCGTATTCATTACATCCGCCGGGCGAATCGCCTCATGTGCCTCCTGAGCATTCTTGGATTTGGTCTTGTACTCTTTAGCCGATTTCGGGAGATACTTTTCACCAAAGTATTTTAAAATTGCTTCCCGGCAGGCAGAAATGGCTTCTACCGAAAGGTTCACGGCATCGGTTCTCATATAAGTGATATAACCGGCTTCATACAAATGCTGCGCGACCTGCATGGTTTTTTTGGCCGGGAATCGCAGCTTTCGCGCGGCTTCCTGCTGTAACGTAGACGTCGTGAACGGCGGCGCCGGATAACGGTTGGCTTTTTTGCGCTCAATTTTGGAAATTTTAAAATCTTGCGCTTCAATTTTTGCTTTGGCATCTTCGGCTTTTTCTTTGGTGTTAATATCAAATTTTTCAAGTTTTTTGCCGTCCAGATTTATCAAATGCGATGGAATAAGCGCTTTTTCAGACGTTTCCAAGTCAACATCAACCGTCCAGTACTCTTCGGGCTTGAACTTCTCAATTTCCATTTCGCGTTCACAAATCAAACGCAGGGCAACGGACTGAACCCGCCCGGCCGATTTCGAACCGGGCAATTTACGCCAAAGAACCGGAGAAAGCGTGAACCCCACCAGATAATCCAAAGCACGGCGAGCCATATATGCCGAAACAAGATTGTCGTCTATCTGGCGCGGATTTTGAATAGCTTCGGTAACAGCGTGTTTGGTAATTTCGTGGAAAACGACTCGCTCAATTTTCTTATCTTTTAACTTCTTTTTGGCGCTTAACTCTTCCAGTATGTGCCAGGCAATAGCTTCCCCTTCTCTATCCGGGTCGGATGCGAGGACTAACGTATCGCAGTCTTTGAGCGCAGTTATAATGTCATTCAGACGTTTTTTGCCGCCGGAGCTAAGCTCCCAAACCATGCTAAAGTCCTTTTCAGGATCGACAGAACCGTCTTTGCTCGGCAAATCCCGGATATGACCGTAACTTGCAAGAACCTTATAATCCTTGCCCAGATATTTGTTAATCGTCTTCGCTTTTGCCGGTGATTCCACTACAACTAATTTCATCTAAAAATCCCTCAAATTTTAGCGACCTTGTTTCCCGGAAGGCGCATAAGCCGGTCATCCAATTCCAGTTCAACAATCATGGTCAGAACTTTTTCCGTCGGCAACCCCATTGCCCGGATAAGCTCGTCAACATCTTCCCCGCTGGCAGAAACCAATGACAGCAATTTTGAATATTCGTCGCCGCTTTGTTCAGGAATATCGGAATTATTTTCCGTATTGTCAAGCGAATATTCAAACAAATCGGCGGTTTCGGGTTCTTTGACATGGCGCGGCGCAAATGTAACCGGAGAAAAATCAAAATTATCCAGCACATCGTCGGCATCATCCACCAAAATCGCGCCTTCCTTTAATAACTTGTTGCAGCCAGATGCCCGCCCGTCATAAGGCGCCCCGGGGACGGCATAAACATCCCGTCCCTGTTCCAAAGCCTGATGCGCCGTTATCAGAGAGCCCGAACGAACCCCGGCTTCAATAACCAGCACACCCTTGCTTAGCCCGGAAACTATCCGGTTACGCCGCGGGAAATTTGTTGCCTGCGGCTTGGTATGAAACGGATATTCCGTCAAGACCAAGCCGTTTTGAACCAATTTATTATATAATTTTTCATTTTCCAGAGGATAAACGACATCTATCCCCGTTCCCAGCACAGCTATCGTCCCGCCATCGGCTTCCAAGGCTCCTTGATGTGCCGCCGCGTCAATACCGCGAGCCATCCCCGATACGACAACCACGTCTTTCCGAGCAATATCCGCAGCAATTCTTCCGGCAAGTTTTAACGCACTCAATGAAGCACTGCGTGAACCGACCACCGCCAGCATATTGTCGTTTTTAAGCAGTTCAATATTTCCTTTGGCATAGAGAATCGGCGGAAAATCTTCAATTTGTTTCAGATTATAGGGATAAGCCTCATCTTCTGCCGTGATAATTTCAACATGCTTTAACTCCGCCATCATAATCTCTTCTTCGGCTTTTCGGCGCGAAAAAACTTCTTTTTTCCGCGAAAGCACAGACAGCGCGTTTTCCGCACTGCCAAATTGCCGCAACAGTTTTCTGAACCCTATCGGGCCTATTCCCGGCGTATTAATAAGTTGAATGCAGGATATTAAATTTTCTCTGTTCACCGGTCTGTCTTCTATTGCTTATTGTTTCTTTAGTTTAATTTTGCTTTCTTCCCCGTTCAGAAGGCGGCGAATATTGCCATGGTGCCGGACAATGACAAGCAATACGACCAGTGCGTACACAACAGTATATTCTAAAGACGGCGCCAGAAAATACGACGCCACCGGAACAAATACGGCCGCCGTCAGTGCCGAAAGGGACGAATACCTGAACGCAAACGCCATAACCAGCCAGATACCAAGAGCAATAACAGCTACCGGCCAGCAGGTTACAAGAATAAAACCGAATGTTGAGGCAACACCTTTTCCACCTTTAAATTTCAGCCATACGGGGAAGTTATGCCCCAAAACGCCGAATGCTCCGGCCGTCAGAGAAGCCGTAACCGCCTCGGGAGAATCGCCGCCGGCAACAGTTCCAGCAATTGCTGCTGCAGCACCTGCTTTAAACGCATCGCAAAGAACCGTCAAAAGCGCAAGCGTTTTATTCCCCGTCCGCAGCACATTCGTTGCCCCGATATTTCCTGAACCGATTTTGCGAATATCGCCATACCCTGCAAGCCTGGTCAAAATAAGTCCAAAAGGAATCGAGCCGACAAAATACCCAAACAATGCACTCAATCCATATATCAGTCCTGCAGACATTTTTTATCTCCCGTAATTTAATTTTGCTTTATGTTAGAGAAAAGAGCTTAAATTTCAACTTATTTTATAATCCGGTGGGTATTTTTACAATCTTATGAATATTTTATCTTTTTGTATATTAGGAATAAAAAAATAATGACAAAGCGATTTAATTGTTTAATATGATACCAAACATTGCATTATGGGGAGATTATGAAAAAAAAATTTAAAAGAATTCTTTTGAAACTTTCCGGCGAAGGATTGATGGGCGACCAGCCGTTCGGCATTGACGAAAACGTTCTAAACACCGTTTCGGAAAGTATACGTAATATTCGCAATACAGGGCTTGAACTCTGCATCGTTATCGGCGGAGGGAATTTTTACCGCGGCGTAAACAACACAAATGAAATCATTCGCCGCCCGGTTGCCGATCAGGCCGGAATGTTGGCAACAGTCATTAATGCCCTGTTTTTGAAAAGTGCATTGAACAGCAAAGGAATCCGGGCCGAAATTTTATCCGGGCTGAGCGTACCGCAAATTGCCGAAACATACTCTTACAGGGCCGCTCAACAGATGCTTGCTGACGGTGTCGTGGTTATTTTTGCAGGAGGAACAGGGAATCCGTATTTCACCACAGATACCGGAGCAACATTGCGCGCTCTGGAAGCCGAATGCGACGCATTATTCAAAGCCACTCAAGTTGACGGCGTTTATGACAGCGACCCCAAGAAGAATCCGGAAGCAAAACGCTATACGGAAGTTTCTTATGACGATGTTATCGCCAAAGAACTTAAGGTTATGGACATGACAGCAATATCCATGGCAAGAGAAAACAAGCTGCCTATTATCGTTTTTAAACAGGAAAATGAAAATTCGCTGACAAACGCATTAAGCGGTAAAGGCAACTACACTATCATAAAATAAGACAAAGCGAGGAAACATGACTGATTTTAACGAAATAAAGACCGATACGACAGAACGCATGGAAAAGACACTGGAAACATTGCGCAATGATTTTGGCGGCCTGAGAGCCGGAAGAGCTCATGCCAGCCTTTTAGACAACATTATGGTTGAAGCATACGGAACCCCAACACCGATAGCCCAAGTCGGTACAGTCAGCGTTCCGGATGCGCGTACCCTTTCCGTCAGCGTCTGGGACAAGGGAATCGCCAAAGCTGTTGAAAAAGCCCTGAGAGAGTCCGACCTCGGGCTTAATCCGGTATCTGACGGACAGCTTATCCGCATCCCAATTCCTCCACTTTCCGAAGAAAGAAGAAAAGAACTGGTTAAAGTTGCCGGAAAATATGCGGAACAGAATAAAATAGCCATCAGGAATATCCGCAGAGATGCTCTTGACGAAGTAAAAAAGTTGAAAAAAGATAATCTGATTTCCGAAGACGACGAAAAGAGATATGGCACCGAGATTCAGAAACTGACTGACGACTCCATCAAAAAAATCGATGACATGCTGGATCAAAAAGAAAAAGATATTTTACAAGTCTAAATAACGATGGATACAAAAAATATATGCAGGCATATTGCCATTATCATGGACGGCAACGGGCGCTGGGCAAAAAAAAGAGGGATGCCCAGAACTTTCGGGCATAAAAAAGGAGCGGAAAACGTTGTTAAAATTACTCGGGCAATGAAAGAGTCCGGCGTAAAATATTTGACATTGTACGCTTTTTCCACAGAAAACTGGCAACGTTCCAAAGATGAAGTTGATGCCTTGATGCAGCTGCTGAACGAATATCTGGATAAAGAACTGAAAGAAATCATGGACAATAATGTCCGCATTGTTTTTATCGGAGAAAGATATATGCTGTCCGACAGCATTCAGGCAAAGATGACATTTCTTGAAAAAGAATCCGAGAAGAATACAGACCTGACATTATGCATAGCCCTGTCTTACGGTTCGCGGCAGGAAATTCTGTCTGCGGTCAAAAAAATCGCCGCAAAAGTAAAAGAAGGGAGCATGGACATCAGCCAAATTACACAAGATGTCTTTTCCGAAGAATTATATACAAAAGAAATTCCGGATCCGGACGTTTTAATCAGAACCAGCGGAGAGCAGAGAATCAGCAATTATCTGCTCTGGCAATCAGCATATACAGAGTTGTTTTTTACAAACACTTTATGGCCTGACTTTGGCAAAGACGAGCTTTGGGACATTATCAATAAATTTAATCACAGGGAGAGAAGGTATGGCAAAAACTGAACTGACATCATTGCAAAAGAGGATACTGACGTCACTTATAATGATTCCGATTGTTATCGGTGCACTACAGTCCGGGCATCCGTATGTTGATATTCTTGTCTTTATTGTCGGCGCAATGCTCTCCTGGGAATGGGCTTCAATGGTACCCAACAAGAAATCAAGCGTTTATGCCGTATGCTATACTTTTGCAATGGGGTGTTCCCTGTTGGTATTTAACCGCTGGGTGCTCATTGCGACAATTGCATTAACGACGCTTTTTGTTTTTATTAAAGCCAAAGAAGAGCAGCACCGTAAGCTCCTCACACTCGGTGTTCCTTATATTTCTATCGGCGTCGGCGCCCTGTACTGGATATATTACCTGTTTGACACTTTCGGCAGTATCCCCGGAGAAAAAGGAAGCTTTGTCATGACATTATGGTTTATGCTGATGGTTTGGGGGGTTGATATCGGCGGATACATTGTCGGCTCTTCCTTAAAGGGACCGAAGCTGGCTCCGAAAATAAGCCCAAACAAAACCTGGTCGGGACTTGTCGGAGGTGTTGTCCTTGCAGTTGCTGTCAGCTTTATTTACATGTTTACCGTTAAAAATATTTTTAACCTGCCGATGCCGTTAAGCGAACAGCTTAAATTTGCCCAGCTCGGTGCCATGATTGCAATTGTGGCTCAAATTGGCGACCTTGCAGAATCTGCCATAAAAAGACATCTGGGCGTAAAGGACAGCAGCTCTCTGATTCCTGGACACGGCGGCGTATTCGACAGAATTGACGGCCTGATATTTGCCGCACCGATTGTCTATTGTTACTTTACCTTAGTTTCACTTAGCAATTAAAGGAACAAAATTATGGAGTGGATATTAAATATTATTCATTATGTCATCCCCTTTCTTGTCCTTCTCGGCGTTTTGGTTTTTGTACATGAATTCGGCCATTTTATCGTTGCCCGTTCCTTGGGGGTCAGCGTCAGCGCTTTTTCCATCGGATTTGGCAAAGAACTGTGGAGCCGCACAGACAAAAAAGGTACCGTATGGAAAATCTCGGCAATACCGTTAGGCGGATATTGCCAGTTTTTAGGCGATGCAGACGAATCCTCGTCAACATCCGACGTCAATTTGAGCAAGTACACAGAGGAAGAACAAAAACATCTTTTTGCAACTCAAACTCCGTATAAAAAACTGGCGATTGCCATTGCAGGGCCTTTGTTTAATTACCTCTTTGCATTTATCACCTTTTTCGGTCTGTTTTATTTTGTCGGAAGCTATGACATTCCACCGATTGTATCCGAAGTTATCAAAGAAAGCCCTGCGGAAAAAGCCGGCATTATAAAGGGCGACAAGATTCTTGAAATCAACAACCAGAAAATTAACGACTGGTCGGACATCAGCAAAGAAGTCAGTATTGCGGTCAATGACGTTAATTTGAAAATTGAACGTAACAACCAGCAGCTAGTTCTTACCGTTCCTTTAAAAGACATGGAATATGCCTTTGACGAATCTGAAAAGCCGATTAAGCGCAGAATGATAGGCATTAAGGGAGAAGCAAAGCAGTTTAAAATTATCAAGGATAATTTCAACTTCGGTGCATCCGTAAAAAAAGCGGCCGAAGAAGTCTACAACGTTACAGATATGACTTTACGGGGTGTCGGACAGATGTTAACGGGAGAACGATCCGGCGAGGATGTCGGCGGCATTATCCGTATTGCGGAAATGTCAGGTGATATATCCCGCACACGCGGCATATTGGACTTTTTATATTTTATGGCGCTGTTGTCCATTAATCTGGGGCTTATCAACTTATTCCCAATCCCCGTATTAGATGGTGGACATGTTGTAATTTATTTGTTAGAAATAGTTTCGAGGCGGGAGCTTAATACAAAGTTCAGAGATTATTTGTTTAAGATAGGCCTTGGTTTTATTTTGTTTTTGATGGTGTTTGCAACATGGAATGATATCAAGCACCTCATAACAAGATGGTTTGAATAGCTTGTAAGGATTAAAAGATGAAGTTTAAATTAGCGGGGATTTCGTTGCTGGCACTGGCCGTTTGTTCTAATGCCATGGCGCAAGGAGTTATCAGCAACATTAACATTAACGGACTTCAACGCGTAGAGAAGGAAACTGCCTTGTCCTATGCGGGCATCAGCACAAACAAGCCGGTTTCGACCGAAGAGCTTAATGAAGCTTTGAAACGGTTATATGATACGGGCCTGTTCAGCGACATCAGTTTCGACACCAAAGGCAATACGCTTGTCATTAACGTTAAGGAGAATCCGGTAATCGGCGTCATGGCCTTTGACGGCAACGACAAGATTGACGATAAAATTCTTGAATCAGAAGTCCAGTCTGCTCCCCGCTCAGTTTTCAGCAAAGCCAAAGTTCAGCAAGACGTTCAGAGAATTTTGGACGTCTATAAGCGTGCCGGGAGATATGGCGTATCTGTTGAGCCGAAAATTATTAAAAAATCAGAAAACCGCGTAGATTTGATTTTTGAGATTGAAGAAGGCCCGGAAGCAAAAATTGACACCATTAACTTTATTGGCAATAAACACTATACTGGAAAAGACCTGCAAAGCGAAATTATGAGCAAGGAAAGCCGTTGGTACAGACTGTTTTCAAGTGCGGAAAATTTTGACCGTGAAAAAATGAACTATGACCAAGAATTGCTGCGGCGTTTCTACAACCGGCACGGATATGCAGATTTTGCCGTTGTTTCAGCAATCGCCGAACTGTCCAGAGATAAAACTTCTTTTATCCTTACCTTTACGATTGACGAAGGAAAACGTTATACCATTAATGATATTCAAATTAAATCGACAGTACCGGATATTGATGCCAACCAATGGTACAAATATGTTACATTCAAAACAGGAAACTGGTACAACTCCGATGAAATAGAAAAAACCGTCAATGCTCTGACCGAGGAACTTTCCCGCAAAGGTTTTGTTTTTGTCGAGGTTGTTCCCAATATTTACAAAGACAGAGAAACAGGAAAACTCAGTGTTGTTTTCGATATTAAAGAAAATGCAAAAGTTTTCGTAAACAGAATCAATATTACAGGCAATACCAGAACGCTTGATGAGGTTATCAGACGCGAATTTCGTATTTCCGAAGGCAATGTTTTCAACGTCGCCAAGATTAGGGAATCGAGAAGAAACGTCGAACGGCTGAATTATTTCAGCAAGGTAGACATTGATACCGAGCGCGTTGATTATGATAAAGCAGACATTAATGTCAATGTTGAAGAAAAATCTACGGGCTATTTCAATGTCGGCGTCGGCTATTCTACCGTTAACGGGGCACTAATCCGTGCGGGGATTACCGAAAACAACTTCCTCGGCAAAGGTCAGCAAGTCAGCTTGAATGCAGGCGTTTCCCAACGTTCTACCGATTACAGTTTCAGTTTTACCGAGCCGTACTTTATGGATCGCCGTCTCAGCGCCGGTACAGACTTGTTCTATCAGACCGAAGATTATCAGGACGAGAGCAACTATGACATGGATACCATGGGCGGCAGATTACGTTTCGGCTGGAATTATACCGACGATTTAAGCCAGTATGTCCGTTATACCCTGAAACAGGATAAAATTAAAAATGTCAGCAGCGCGTCCAAATATATTCAGGAAGAAGAAGGCGACGCCATCGACTCCGTTATCGGGCAGACCATCGTTTATGACAAACGCGACAATATTATGAAGCCGCGCGAAGGTTACTACTTATCGTTTGGTAATGACATTTCCGGTCTCGGAGGTGATGATAAATATTTGAAATTTGACGCGAAAGCATATAAATTCTATACATTGTCCGACTATTACACCTTTAAGTTCTTCATCAACGGCGGATATATTGCCGGTTACGGCGGGGAAGACGTTCGTCTGGCGCAGCGTTATTTCCTCGGCGGCAATACAATGCGCGGTTTTGAAACCGGCGGTATTAGTGCACGCGATAAAGTTACCAAAGACGCATTGGGCGGCAACTGGATGCTGTACGGCGGTGCCGAGTTGGCTTTCCCGATGGGATTGGATGAGCTCGGTATCAGAGGCCGGACATTTGTTGACGTCGGCACAACAGGCAAGCCGGACAACATCAACACTTCCGATGTCGACTATTCCTCCAGCCCGCGTGTTGCCATTGGTTTTGGTTTCGAGTGGACATCGCCGATGGGTAAAATCGATATCGACTTCGGTTTCCCGATTGTTAAGCAGGATTACGATGAAACAGAAGTATTCCGTTTGAACTTTGGTACAAGTTTGTAATGAAGGAATAAATAATGGCTGATACTGTTTTTTATAATTACAGCGGCAAAAAAAGCATTAGGGAAATTGCCCGGATTGCCGAGGCAGAACTGGTAACTGCCGGAAAAGAAAATGAGCTTATTGAAAATATCTGCTCCATTGAAAGTGCCGGCAGCGAAGATTTGTGTTTCTTTTATGACAGGAAAAATAAGGATAAAGCGGCCGGAATAAAAGCAAAAGCCTGCATTTCTACAGCAGAGTTGGCTCATCTTGTTCCGGAAGGAGTTATCATTTTAACATGCAGCAATCCTAAATTGTCCTTTATCCGCCTAATCAGTGCCTTTTATTCCGAGCACAAACCAGTTTCCGGTATTGCGGAAAGTGCTACCGTTGCCAAAACGGCAAAAATAGGCAAAGGCTGTTTTATTGGTCCACACGCCGTTGTTGAAGACGACGTAACTATCGGTGATAACTGTATCATAGAGGCTAATGCGGTTATCTCTAGAGGCTGTAAGATTGGCAACAACTGTCGAATCGGCAATAACGCGAGTATAGCTTACTGCCTGATGGGAAACGACTGTTATATTTATACAGGGGCACGCATCGGACAAGACGGATTTGGTTTTTCCGTTGTTGACGGGCAGCATAAGAGAATTCCCCAAATCGGACGGGTTATTATCGGTAATGATGTTGAAATCGGAGCAAATACCTGCATTGACCGAGGCGCTTTGGACGACACGATTATCGGGAACGGCTGCCGTGTCGATAATCTGGTGCAAATTGCGCATAATGACAAAATCGGGAATTACTGCATACTTGTCGCCCAAACGGGAATTGCAGGAAGCTGCACGTTTGGCGATTATGTCGTGTGCGGAGGACAGACGGGTTTTGCCGACCACCTGAATGTCGGCAGCGGTGCACAAATCGGAGCACAATCCGGCGTTATGCGGGATATTGAGCCCGGTGCAATTGTCATGGGAACGCCAACAGTACCTTTTAAAGATTTTATGCGTCAGGTCGCATTTTTGCAAAAAAACAGTAAAAAATAACAAAGGAGACTAATTATGTCAGAAATCGTGAAAGTTTATCATATTGAAGAAATTATGAAAATGCTGCCGCACAGGTATCCCTTTTTGCTGGTTGACCGTTTTGAAGTAGAAGTACCGGGAGAAAAAGGCGTCGGCATTAAAAACGTTACAATGAACGAAGAATTTTTTCAGGGGCATTTCCCAGGAAATCCGATTATGCCGGGCGTTTTACAGATTGAAGCAATGGCACAGGCGGCAGGCATTGCGGTTATATCGAAAGATGAAAATTACGCCGAATCCAAGCGCTCGGTTTTGTTTATGGGTATTGACGGGGTTAAATTCAGAAAACAGGTTAAACCGGGAGACCAGTTGAGAATCCACGTTGAAAAAATTAAAGCTCGCCGGAATATCTTTGTATTCAAGGGAACAGCCATGGTTGACGGGCAGGTTGCCTCGGAAGCGGAATTAACAGCAATGATTATTGAATAATTAGCTTGTTTTAAATAGTTTTGAGGTTGAAAAAATTAGAGATAGGATTTATCTTATCTCTAATTTTTTGGGGTAATAACATGTTTGATGCATATAAAATCAGAAAAGATTTTCCCATTCTGGACAGACTGATAGAAGGGAAACGCAATACATATCTGGACACGGCAGCATCGGCGCAAAAGCCATTCGTGATGCTGGAAGAAATCCGAAAGGCGTATTTAGACGAATATGCAAACGTTCACCGCGGAAGCTACTGGCTTTCAGAAAAAGCAACCGAAAATTATGAAAAAGCCAGACAATCTGCGGCACATTTCATTAACGCTGAAAAGCCGGAAGAAATTATTTTTACACGCAGTGCAACAGAAGGGATTAATTTGGTTGCAGCGACTTTCGGGGCAATGACATTAAAACCGGGCGATGAAATTCTCCTCTCCCGTGCTGAGCATCATGCCAACTTAGTAACGTGGCAGCAATGGGCAGCCAAGACCGGCGCCAAACTGGTTTATTTTGATTTGGAAGAAGACGGAAGTTTTTCGTGGAATAAATTTACCGACTCGCTGAATGAAAATACCAAAATTGTCGCCGTTACAGCAATGTCTAATGTTTTGGGAACAGTTTTCCCGGTCAAGCAGATTTGTACCGCCGCGCATAATGTCGGCGCAAAGGTATTAATAGATGCCTGTCAGTTTGCGGTACATAAAAAAATAGACGTGAAAGATTTTAACTGTGATTTTCTGGCATTTTCCGGACATAAGGTATACGGACCTACGGGTATCGGCATCCTTTATGGTAAATATGATTTGCTTGCCGATATGCCGCCTTATCAGTACGGCGGTGATATGATTGAACATGTCAGTTATGAAAAAACATCTTTTACAAACCCTCCTGCCCGTTTTGAAGCCGGAACTCCCGCTATCGTACAGGCTATCGGTTTAGGTGCTTCATTAAACTATCTTATGCAGTTTGACTTTAATGAGATTGAAGAATATGAAAACAATCTGACGGATTATGCAACGAAGCAAATGTCAGAAATAAGCGGGCTTAAGATTTTGGGAGCAGCAAAAGAAAAGGGCGGTGTTTTTTCATTTGCCATAGACGGCATACACCCGCAGGATTTGGCTTTTATTTTAGGAAAAGAGGGAATTGCAATCCGGACAGGGCATTTTTGTGCCGAGCCGCTGGTCAATTATCTAGGATACACTTCTCTTGCCAGAGCCTCTCTTGGCATTTATACCATAAAAGAAGATATTGATGAATTTATAAAAGCTTTATACAAAGCAAAGGACTTTTTTAGCTAAAAGAAAAATGATGACTGATAATACCGAAGAACTGATTGATGAAACCGAAGCACAACTCCTTGATGCGATGAGCGTTGAAGAATTGCCTGTTTATAAGGCATACGCAGGGCAAGAACTTACTGTTGGCCAAACAAAAGCGAAGATGTACGATATTGTAGAAGCAATAAAAACCGTATTTGACCCCGAAATACCAATCAATGTTTATGACCTCGGGCTTATTTATAAAATAAATCAAGAAGACTGCGGCAATTTGCATATAGATATGTCCCTGACTGCTCCCGGCTGCCCCGTTGCCGGAATTTTACCGCAACAGGTTGCCGATGCAACTGCCGGAGTTCCCGGGGTCGGGAAAGTGGAGGTCGAAGTCGTCTGGGAACCGGCATGGACACTCGAAAGGCTGAGTGATGATGCCAGAATGATGTTGGAAATGATTTAGCAAAGGATACGGCAGATGAGTATTGAAAGCTTAATTGACGATTTTTCATTTTTGGATGGCTGGGAAGACCGCTATAAATATCTTATAGAACTTGGCGGCCAGCTTCCCCGTTTCAGCGATGAGCAAAAAAAAGACGAATGGAAAGTTCCCGGCTGCCAATCCCAGGTTTGGATTATCCCTCATTATAGTGAAAACGGCATCAGTTTTGAAGGCGACAGCGATGCCATTATCGTCCGCGGAATTATTGCCGTCGTTCTGGAAATATTTAAAGATAAGTCTGCACAAGAAATTTTAGATATTGATGTTGAAGAAATTTTTGATAAAATGGGATTAAGGGAGCATATTACGCCCAATCGGCGCAGCGGTATGCTTTCAATGGTAGACAAGATTAAATATTATGCCGCACAAGCACTAAAGGGACAGAATGAATATTCACGAATATCAGGCAAAAAAGATTTTTAAGAAAGCCGGGATTAACGTTCCATACGGTTTGGTGGCGTATACGCCCGCGGAAGCCAAAAGTGCAGCAGAAAAGATATCAGAGTTCGGTCCCTGGGTTGTTAAAGCGCAAATTCAGGCCGGTTCCCGTGATGTAGGGAAGTTTTCAGACAAGAGGGCCGGGCGTAAGGGAGGAATCAGACTTTCCAAAACTTTGGACGAGGTTTATGAAAATGCCGACGAAATGTTGGAAAACCTTTTGGTTACAAACCAAACCGGCGCCAAGGGACGACTTGTCAGCAGAGTGTATGTTGAAGAATTTATAAAAACCGTGAAAAAATTTTATCTGGGGCTTGTTGTGGACTGGGTGGCAGCATCAACTGTCCTGTTGATAGCGCCTGTTACAGAGAAAGATGATGACGATATCGTCAAACTGGCTATCGACCATCCTGACAAATTATTGAAAATAAATCTGGGGCTGCAGAAGGAAATAAAACATGAGCAGCTGTCCCTAATTACGGATTTTATGCAAACCCAGCTTAATACAACCGGTTTAAAAGCATTTTTGAACAGAATGCTGAAAGTATTTTACAGTTATGACGCAACCATGCTTGAGATTAATCCGATTGGCATCAGCAAGAACGGGGAAGTCTGGGCGCTTGACGCCAAAATCATCTTTGACGGCAACGCTTTATACAGGCACCCGGATATTGTAAAGATGTCAGATGACTCCGAAACGGAAGAAAGAGAATTGACGGCTGCAAAATACGGTTTTCAATATAAAGAGCTGGAAAGCGGCATAGGTATTATCGTCAATGGTGACGGCCTCGCTCTAAGTACAATCAATCAAGCTCAAAAGATGGGCATGGAAACAGCATGTTTTCTTAATTTGAAAGGCGGTGTTGACAGGGATAAAATCGCCGCAAGCATAAAACTTATTATGACAAATCCCAAAGTTGACGGCATCCTTATAAACATTCTCGGCGGTTTTTTACGCTGTAATCTTATTGCGGACGGCATTATTACCGTTGCAAACGATTTAGGGCTTAATATTCCTCTGGTTGTGCGTTTTGAAGGGACAAATAAAAACGAGGCTACTGAAATTTTACAAAAATCCGGACTGCCTTTGTCTATTGCATCTGATACGCTTGAAGGACTTACGCTCTTAAAAAGCGCTATTGAGGAGGATTTGTAATGGCGGTACTCGTTAACAAAAATACGAAAATAATGGTTCAGGGCATTACCGGAACACAGGCTTCCTTCCATATTCAAAGGGCGATGAAGTATGGCACACGAATTGTGGCTGGCGTTGTTCCGAATAAGAATGAAAGCTCTTATCTGGGCGTCCCCTTGTTCGGAACCGTACAAGAGGCGAAAGACAAAACCGGTGCTGAGGCGTCAATTGTGTTTGTACCGGCAAAATATGCCAAAACCGCTATTTTGGAGGCCATCCATGCCGGATTAAAACTGGTCGTTGTGATTACTTCCGGTATTCCCGTCAGCGATATGATGGAGATAAAACATGAGCTCCAACAATCATCTACCATTCTTATCGGCCCCAACACGCCGGGAGTTATTACGCCACAGGAAGCGTACATGGGCATTTTTCCCGACAGTATTCATAAAGGCGGAAATATTGGCATCATATCCCGTTCATCAACTTTGACTTATGAAGTCGTTCTCGAAATTAACAAAGCCGGATTTGGCGAATCTACCGTTATTGGTTTGGGCGATGATGTTATTCTAGGAACGAGTTTTGTTGAAATAATCAAACAGTTCAACAACGATGAGGATACCAAAGCAATTATTTTAATTGGTGGAATCGGTGGAAATTATGAAATTGAAGCAGCAGAATTTTATATGGCGCAAAATAAGAAAAAGCCGATAATTGCCCTAATTCTTGACGATCCGACGCCTCTGTCCGATAATAAAGGCCTGGCTCCGGAAATTTTATGCCGCGGCATAACTACGGCCGAGGATAAAAAAAGCATTCTCCGGAAAGCCGGCATGATTGTCGTTGACGATATCAATTTGCTAAAAGACGAACTTATGCAGTTATGACAAAGTGGCTGCGTTTACTGTTAGATATCTTGCTGCCACCGCGTTGTTTATTGTGCGGAAAAGAAATTCACTCCGATAACAGCTTATGTTCCGACTGCTTTACTAAAATTGACTTTATAAGCAGGCCTTACTGCAAGAAATGCGGCAGGCCTTTTCCCGAAACGGTTAACAGCTCTTATTACTGTGCAGAATGCCTCAGTAAAAGAATGCCTTTTCGTTTGTGCCGGGCGGCCGTTGAATACAACGACCATTCAAAAAAATTAATTTTGGACTTTAAGTTTTTTGATCACGTAGAAAATAAAATGTTATTGGCGCGGTGGCTGTATATGGCTGGAAAAGATATTTTTAATGCCGGAGTTGACTTGATTATTCCTGTTCCGCTGCACTATACCCGCATGTTTAAAAGAAAATACAATCAATCTGCCGTTTTAAGCGCAGGCTTATCCAAATTATGCGGTATTCCCGTCGATTACAAATCGCTGAAGAAAACCCGCCACACGCTGCCGCAGGTTCATTGCAGCGGCAAACAACGGTTGAAAAACGTTCGAAATGCCTTTGAAGTTGCCCATCCTGAAAATATCAAAGGAAAGCGCATTGTTCTTATTGATGACGTGTTTACAACAGGGTCAACTCTGAAAGAATGTGCCAAAGTCTTAAAAAAAGCAGGGGCAAAATCTGTTGACGCTTTGACTGTGGCAAGAGTCTGCCGGTGATATGCTGCCATATGTTCTTGCCTGAAACGCAACGGAGAATTTGAAAAAATAAATAAAAGCAGGTGCTGCCGCACCTGCTTTTAACAGTTTGCTTCATACAGAACTGCTTTTATTTTGCAATAGAAAGCAATTTTGCATATTTATGCAAAATACATTCTGCGACTCCAGCTAATTCAGATTTTTCTTCCGGATTAAAACTGTTTTCGCTGACAAGCATATCCGGTGTCAGTTCAAAAACCTCCCCGCTGAAATCACGCAGGCAGTGCCTGTTGCTTTTTGCTTCAATAACGCTCTGGCGAAGCGTTGCCGTTGCATCGTCAATATCTTCGCGTTCTGACATTTATTTCTCCGTTATTCTTTATCTATACTGGTTGAAAGCCACTTTCCCGATGTTTCTTCATATTTAGCATCAGCGTCATATAAATCAACTTTTAAGTTCAGGTCTTTGGCCGTCAACTTACCCATAGCCTGCAGCAAGCCCAAGCCGGAAACATAATAGTCATGCCGGGTTGTAACTTCTTCCACTTCAGAGTTTAACAAGTACTGATATTGGTTTAAGACATCAAGAACAGTACGATTGCCAAGGGCTTCCTCTTCCCGTACACCGTTTAAGGCAACCTGATAGGCCTTAATCTGTGCTTTTACCGATTTAATTTTGGCTTTATTCGCACTCAAATATTCCCAATAGCTGGTAATATCGGAATACAAGGCGTCCTGTGTATTTAGCAGGTCTTCCTGAGCCTGCCAGCGATAATATTTGCTCTGGCGGATTTTTGCCCGGCTGGAACCCGCATTATAGAGAGGAATCGAGAAATTTACGCCAAGCTCGACCGAATTGTTAGTCGGATTTTTATCGTACTGGTAATCCTGAGTTTTGATACGTCCGGCCATTGCATAAGCATTTACAGACGGCAGCAAATCCCCCTGATTGGTTTTGACATCATATTTTTTTGCTTTCAGGTTATGTTTGGCAGCATTCAGGTCATAATTGTGAATCCTGGCATAATTCAACGCCTCATCCATACTTTTCGGAAACATTTTTTCAATTGCTTTAGGATCTTCCGTTCCTTTCGGCTCTTCGCCGATTATCTGCTTGTAAACAGCTTTTGACGCTTCCAAATCACCTTCCGCCGAAATGCGCTGGGATTGGGCGGACGCGTAGCTTGCCTCAGCTTGAGATACGTCGGTCGTGGTAACTTCACCGACTTTGAAACGCTCGCGGGTTTCATCCAGCTCTTTTTTCAAAAGTTTTTCATTATTTTTTTGCAGTTTTACAATTGCCTCATCGCGCATTACGTTCAGATACGCGGTTGCCGCACTGAGCAAAATATCCTGCTCGGTTGCCAAAAGACTGGCCTGCGCTGCTTTTACGGAACTTTTGGCAGAACTGACGGAATTAACGGTTTTAAAACCGCTGAAAATCGGCTGCGACACCTTTGCGGCCAAGGTTCTTTCATAACCGTCTACCGGACGCTGCGCAACCCCGTTGACCGTACTGTTTGTATTTATCTTCGAATCTGAATATCCGCCTTCTACGGTCAATGTCGGGCGATACCCTGATTTTGCAATCGCTACGTTTTCATCGACGGCTCCCGTTGCAGCGCGGGCGGCTTTAAGCGCAGGATTATATTCATACGCTTTGGCCAAGGCTGTTTCCAGTGTATCCGCATTTGCAGAAAGCGCGGTTGAAACAGTAAGAACCAGCGCAAGAAGACTAAGCTTTTTCATCGTTAAGTTTTCCTTTTTATCCATATCAAAAAAGATTCGTTCGTTTTTTCTTTAGCACATAATTGTTAAAAAAACGCCAATCCCGGTTTTTATTTTATAAAATAATCTTATATTATTAACGAAAATTCAAACTATTTCACTATAGTTTTGTGAATAGTAAAGTATGTTTAATTTGGGAGATTGTGTATTGAAAAAAGGTAAATTAGAAATCAGCGATGAAATGAAAAAAGCACGGCTGAAGCTTTCTATTGAGCATTATATCAAATATTTTATCGGCAAAAGAACCTGCGAAGTTACCAAAGAAGAGGCTTTGTATGCCATTTCTCTGGCGGTTCGGGAATTTGCAATGGATGAAATGTACAACACAATGGCCCGCTATAATGAAAAGTCGGCCAAAAGAGTGTATTACCTCTCCATTGAATACCTGATTGGCCGTTCGCTGGAAAACAACCTGCATAACCTCGGTCTTTATGACTTGTTAAAAGACATAAAAATTGACGGTTTTCCGGATATTTCCATGGAAGAAATTTTTGACACCGAATATGACCCGGCTTTGGGTAACGGCGGACTTGGCAGGCTGGCTGCCTGCTATTTGGACTCGATGGCGTCGCTCGGCCTTCCGGGATTTGGCTATGGGATTAATTATCAGTTCGGGCTGTTTAAGCAAAAATTTGAAAACGGCTGGCAGGTGGAACAGGCCGACGACTGGTTTTCCGACTTTTCACCCTGGGAACTGGCTCGCCCGGACAGACAGGTAACCATCCCGATGTTCGGCAATGTCGAAACCTACAAAGACGCCAGCGGCAAAGACACTTACGTTTGGGCCAATACGCATACGCTGTACGGCGTTCCGTATGATTTCCCGATAGTCGGATATGACGGCAAATCGGTTAATTATTTACGGCTTTTTTCGGCAAAAACCGACGACGAATTTGATATTGATATATTCAATAACGGCGGCTATATTGAAGCGGTGGAAGACAAAATCAAAACTGAGGCCATTTCAAAAGTACTTTATCCGTCTGATGCAATCGAATCCGGCAAGGCACTCCGGCTTTCACAGCAATATTTCTTTGTTTCCTGCGCGATTCAGGATATTTTCAGAAGATTTTTGGAAAAGAGCAACGATTTTGACAAGTTTCCCGACTCGGTATGCATTCAGCTGAACGACACCCACCCGGCGCTTGCCATTGTGGAAATGATGCGTCTGCTTGTCGATGTTTACGGACAAGACTGGGAATCGGCCTGGAACATTGTAACCAAAGTCTTTGCCTATACGAACCATACCCTGCTTCCGGAAGCACTGGAAACCTGGCCGGTCAAGTATTTCCAGCATATGCTGCCGCGCCATTTGCAGATTATTTATGAAATAAACCGCAGATTTATTGAATTTGCGAAAACAAAATTCGGCGAAACGAGCGAAAAACTGGCTAAAGTTTCCATTGTTTCCGGTGAAGGCGATGCACAGATTATCCGTATGGCAAACCTGTCTATCGTCGGGTCCTTCTCGGTTAACGGCGTGGCCAAAATTCACTCCGAGCTGATTAAGACCTCGCTGGTACCGGAATTTTATGAACTCTGGCCGGAAAAATTCACCAATATTACCAACGGCATTACGCCAAGACGCTGGCTTTTGCATGCTAATACGAATTTGGCGACTCTTATCTCCGACAAAATCGGCAAAGACTGGATTTCCCATTTGGAACTGTTGAGCAAAATTGCCGACTTTGCTGACGATGCAGATTTTGTTAAGCGTTTTATGAAAATTAAGAAAACCAACAAGGAGCTGCTGCGCCATGAAATCTTTAAGCGTACAAACGTTGCCGTTACGACAAACAGCATGTTTGTAGTACAGGCTAAGCGTATTCATGAATACAAGCGGCAGTTAATGGCTATCTTGCAGGTTATCGGCGAATATCTGGCAATTGTACGCGACAACGTACGGCCGATTTGTCCCAAGACATACATTTTTGCGGGAAAAGCGGCACCGTCTTATACTTTTGCCAAACTTATTATCAAACTGATAAACAATGTGGCGCAAGTCGTCAATAACGATGCAAAGGTCGGAGACTCTCTGAAAGTCGTCTTTATCCCGGACTATAAGGTTTCCGTTGCGGAAGTGCTTATTCCGGCGGCAGACGTCAGCCTGCAGATTTCAACGGCCGGCTTTGAAGCTTCCGGTACGGGCAATATGAAATTTGCCTTAAACGGCGCTTTGACGGTCGGGACATACGACGGTGCGAATATTGAAATCCGCGAAGCCGTCGGTGAAGACAATTTCTTCCTGTTCGGCCTGCGCGAGAATGAGATTCAGGAAATGCGCCCGACATATAATCCGCGCAAAATTTATGAAGAATCTGAGTATATTAAACGCATCTTGAATGCGATTAACTCAAACCTCTTCTGCGAAAAGGATTCTCCGTCGCTGTTTAAGCCTATTTTTGACGAATTACTAAATCGCGATTACTTCTTTGTTTTGGCTGATTTGGAAGCATTCAACAATGCTATGAAAGAGGCAGAAAAAGCATATCTTAAGCAGGACGAATGGGCGAAAAAAGCTATTTATAACGTTGCGAAAGTCGGTTATTTTTCGAGCGACAGAGCCGTTGCCGAATACGCCGACAAGATATGGCATGTTAAAAGCGTTGATTCTGATGATGCTTTTGAACCTGAACAGGAAGCAAAATCCGCATAAAAAAGTTTCTGAATCCACCCGCCCGGAATTTTACGATTCCGGGCGTTTTTTATGGTTCAGGAAACAAATCAGGCTGCCGGAAAAAAACACAGAAAGAATTAAAAAAATGCATTTTTTTGCTTTTTTTAGCAGAAAATGCCAAAAAACGAATCGGCAAAGGCTTGACGAAAGGTTAAAAATATGGTATATTAAAATCCTAAAGTGAATTATTCTGTTTCTAAGTTTTATTTTTTATTATTATAAACTTGATGCGGCTTTAGTTCACTTTTTAAAATGATTATAAACAGACGCATCTGGAAGTACCGGACAGCAATGAAGAGATATTTTAATTGAAGAGCCATACGACAAGAGCCACCGCGAGCGAAGCACAGTACCTCAGGTTAACCGATTGAAAGATTCTATTGAAATTGCCCCCAATAGTCAGATGCTATTCAAATTATAACGTCATAGTAGATAACTGGAAACAGTTTGAGGATGGCGTGACATTATGAAGAAAAATTTGTTCTTCTTTGTCGCAGTTTTATTAAGTGTTGCAATGTTCTCAGCATGTTCTGGTGAGGAAAGTGTGATGATGGCTTCTCTGCCGGAAACTCCTGCTGAAAAGCCGGAAATCCCGGAAGAAGACGAGGATTACATTGACTGGAAGTTTTCTTTCTCTACAATTGTAGAAAAGAAGACCACACTGTCTGAAGACGGTGTAGTTGATTTCCATTTGGTTATCAATGACAAGTACGAAGCAGAATATATGGGGCAAACTCATTACAAAGATTCTGTTCGGACTTACAACTTTAGTAATGTAATGCCTGCTGAATGGAGAAATATTTCTTTGGCTATGTCCAAGGGATATAAACTCTATCAGAAAGAGTTCACAAACCATACGAAACAGCTGAAACGCAATTCGTATGAAACTTCTAACGACTCTACAGTCGTTGAAGGCGGATGGACAATCACTCGTACATCCGGTGAATTCCATTTTAATGTCATCTCCGAGAGCAATCCCGAAGATGCATTTGATCCCATGGGAAGCTGCAACAGCTTTAGCGGTTTTTTCACTGACGAACATCTTGGAGAAATCCAAATGGACCCGGTGAATATCACCATGAAGTTTAATGGTTTTTCCATTAAACATCACAAGGACAACACCTACAAATATGATGAAGAATCAGGTTTGTGGATTGACCGTCCTTGGGACAATGGTGATAACACCCAAAGCGGTGTTTCTGCAAAGGAAGGGGAAAAAGAATATCTCCGCTACCCTATCATTTGCACTGTTAAATTTTCTTGTCCTGAATTTAATGTGGACAAGAAAATGAACTCAGAGTACGACTACTGGGTAGAGTACAATGAGGAAGAATGGATCCTTGAGGGAAACGCAGTATTGCGTTAAACCGCATCAAAATTAAGAAGAGTTCCGAGCATATGCTTGGAACTCTTTTTTGTTATCGACATTCAAATCTATGGCGAACAAGCTTTTAATAAAAAAATGTTTTAGGTGCAACATTTAGGCTGCAACATCAGCAATATTCGGCAGGCTTACCGATAAAGCCATTCCTCGTATGCCCGTTTATTTCTTGCTGCTACGGACATCTCCTGTTTCCCTCTAAAGCTTTTATTTCCGGCAGGAGAGGAAGTTCCTCCCGCAACAGACGAATCGTGTGCACCTTTATTTTCTTTAAAGAAATTTATGCGTTCTATTGCCGTTAAATAACGCTTTTGCTCATATCCGGCTTTTTGGGCCAATTCTGTATACATTTGGGCTTGTTGGAAATCCGACTCGGCTCGGCTCAGCGTTTCGGCTGTTATTTTTACGGCATAATTTAAATCATATTTTAATTTAAACTTGGCAGTACGATTATATTTTTCGGCAGGCAAGCAGTCAACTATTCTTAAACTGTTCATATACAGTGCCAGCTTTTCCGGACAGCCTTTAATTTTTTTCAGATTTTCATCGTGCAAGACCTCTTTGAAGAAACCCAAAGCTGCCCATTCATAGTCTTTTGAAACACTTTGGTTTTGACGACGGCGACGATTATATCCCAATTTAAGATCATGTATGCGGCATGCTTCCCGATTGTATTCTTCAAGCAACAGCAATTCCCGATATTCCGGAAGGCGGCGTTTGATATTGTACTCCAAAATGTTTAACATCGCAAGGTTTTCGGGCGAGATATGCCGGCGATACCGCTCTATCCCTTTGTATATACGGCGGCATTGCCATTCTTCAAGTTCATCGTTCTCGTTAGCATCAATATCCGTCGCCTGCCTATAGGCTTCAAGGTTATCACAGAAATCTACGGCATCTGTCAATTCTTTATTTTGGGGAAGCGTTTCTTCAAAAATATCCAGCTGCCGATTTTGTTCCAGACGATAGGCATAACGTTCACGGAAAATGGAAATTTCAGTATTTACAGGAATATTTTTATGATTTGCACAGCCGGCAACAGCACGGTTTATAATCCGAAAAAGCTCCGCATGACTGATATTCTCACCCATTGATTTGCCCTCTGCTGCATTATTTTTTATACTATAACACAAACATCCCGCTTTTGCAAAGAAAATTTGCAAAAAACGGCAGCCTGTATCCAGTAGGGAGATATTGGGAACAAACAGCAATAAATTGGAACAGACGAGCCCATTTATTCTGAATACGGCCTTGGCAGCCGCTGCAAACAGATTTCGATGCAGCAAAAAAAATACGCCGGCTATAAGGCAGGGGCCGGCGTTGATATGTTACAAAATAATATTACCCGTTTTCGAGAATTTACTCGTTTTCGAGTATGATATCCCCCGTTTTAAGAAGGACAATCTTGTCTAATACCCATTTGTTAATTTGTTTTATTTTCTCATTTTCGATATTCAGGCGTTCGGCCATATCAATGATGAAATCTATTTCCTCATCATCCAGACCTCTGTCAGAATTTGCTAAATAACATAACTCTTTTATCAGCTGCAACGCTTTTTTACGCTCAGTAATCGTGCTGACCTTTGCCAAAACCTCTTCGCGATTCAGATTTTTCATGATGGCAACAATGTCTTTTTCGGGAATTTCATACATTTTGCCGATATTTTTCAAAAAATCTATCTCTTCTTTCGCTACCTTTTTATCTGAGCAGACCATACAACAAAAGCTCTCTACGAAAATCTTTTTCTCTTCCGGACTAAGGGTTGCAATATACTCATATTCCTGATTCATATTTTTTCTCCATAGCTTTTTATTGGCTGTACTATATAGCAATTTGTTTAAAATGCAGTAAATAAATGAAAACGGTGCATATCTAATAAAATGCATAATCTGAAAAAAATATGTTGACGCGAATAAAAACATAATGTAAACAAAATCAAGTTACGGAGTGTTGGCAGAGAGGTAATGCAGCGGATTGCTAATCCGTCATCCCGAATAAGGATGCACAGGTTCGAGTCCTGTACACTCCGCCAGTTAAAGGCCTGCTGTAAAAGCAGGCTTTTTTGTACATTATTTCCGTTTATAGAGATAATGCTGCCAATATGTTGCCAATTTACGCAGGTGCTGCCGTCGATATTTCAAATGCGGATAGGTTTTTGGCAGAGTCTGCGGATCTTATTTAGACAAAAATATTTAACTTTCTTTACTTTAATTTAAGTTTTTGCCGCTATATATAGTTGTGGGAAGTTATTTTTTTATTTTTGCAAGATGCGCAAAATAAGTATTGACAAAAATAATTAAAGGTGTCATTTATTATGTCAATAATAAGAAAGGAAACAAATATGATTAAGGCAACAATTAGCAACGAAACAAAGAGGAATGCTTTTGCCAAAGCCGGCGGCAGAAAGATTGCCGGCGGAATCTGCGTCAGCAAAGCAGCTGTACGCGGTTTGGTTATAAGCAACTACAAAACATTAGCGACAGGTATTTGTTCCGATAAAGAGATAAAGCATGACCTTAACAATGTTATCCTGTTTAAAAAGCAAAAAGAAGTCGCTTAAACATAAAAATCTGTTTTCAAAATATGCAAGAGCCCGATTGACCGGGCTTTTTCTTTGCTTTTTCATATTCACAGCTTTTTGAGATAAGGCCATCACCCGGCGGGAAAAATTCACCGGCCGCTTAATTTATGAAAAATTGCTTGCAAATGTACGGTAAATTTATATATTTACTGGTGAGAATTAATATTTAATAAGGAGAATATAATGCCTTTAGTTTCTATGCGTCAAATATTAGACCATGCTGCCGAAAACAATTACGGTGTTCCGGCATTCAACATTAATGACATGGAGCAAATTATCGCCGTTTTGGAAGCGGCCAAAGAAGTTAACGCTCCGGTTATTATCCAGACGTCTACAGGGGCGAGAAAATTTGCCGGCGACCCGATGATTCGCCACATGATTGCGGCCGGAATTGAAATGTATCCGGAATTGCCGATTTGTTTGCACCAGGATCATGGTTCATCTGTCGACATCTGCCAATCAGCTTTGGTTAACGGATATTCTTCGGTTATGATGGACGGTTCGTTGGAAGCTGACGGCAAAACTCCTTCTTCCTTTGAATATAATGTTCACGTTACCAAGGAAGTCGTTGCCCGTGCTCATGCCGTCGGCGCTTCTGTCGAAGGCGAACTCGGCGTTATCGGCTCTTTGGAAACCGGCAAAGGGGATAAAGAAGACGGACACGGCGCAGAAGGCGTTATTGATAAGAAACGTCTGGTAACGGATCCGGACGAAGCGGCTAAATTTGTAGCAGAAACCAACATTGATGCTTTGGCCGTCGCTGTCGGGACTTCTCACGGTGCATATAAGTTTACACGCAAGCCGACAGGAGATATTCTGGCAATTGACGTTATTGAAAAAATCCATGCGAAACTGCCGAATACGCATATGGTTATGCACGGTTCCTCTTCCGTTCCGCAGGAACTGCAAGATTTAATCAATGCTTATGGCGGTGCCATTCCGCAGACTTTCGGCGTTCCGGTCGAAGAAATCGTACGCGGCATTAAATCCGGCGTTCGCAAAGTTAATGTCGATACAGACTGCCGTATGGCCATTACGGGTGCTATCAGAAGATTGTTCGCGGAAAATCCGAAAGAATTTGACCCGCGCAAATATCTGAAGCCGGCAATCGAAGAAATGAAGAAAGTCTGCATCGACCGTTATGTTGCCTTTGGCGCTGCGGGAAATGCCGATAAAATTAAGCCGGTTCCGTTGTCAGTTATGGCAAAAAGATATGCTGCTTAATTATTGATAACAACAGCCAAAGAACAGTAAAAAAAGAGCCGTTTTTAAAACGGCTCTTTGATTTGTGCAAGAGGCTTGCTTTTATAAAGCAAGCTGTGTTTTTGGAAAGAATTATGCCGGAGACACAATCATAAACATCTGCTTGCCTTCCATCTTAGGGGCAGAATCGACTTTGCACAATCCGTCCAAATCTTCCAAAAGCTTATTTAAAATTTCTTTTCCCAAATCATTCGCGCTCATTTCGCGCCCTTTATAACGCATGGTAAATTTAACTTTGTCACCCTGGGCTAAAAATTTTTTTGCCTGTTTAACCTTGACTTCATAATCATGCGTATCAATCATCGGGCGTAATTTCAACTCTTTTATGCTCACGACCTTTTGGTTCTTTTTGGCTTCGTTCTTCTTCTTCTGCATTTCATATTTATATTTGCCATAATCAAGAACCTTGCAGACCGGCGGGGTTACCTGAGGCGAAATCTCAATCAAATCAAGCCCTACCTCCTGAGCTATTTTTAAAGCTTCCGCCAAGGAAACTACGCCTGCATTTTCCCCGTTATAATTAATTAAACGAACTTCTTTGGCTTTAATCTCTCTGTTAATGCGCGGCCCGTCATTTTCACGTACTGGCGCATTCGTGTTTTCTGTAGCTATGGTTGCCTCCAATTAAAATTAATGTTACATATAATATGATAATGTAACTTATTCCAGTTCGCAAGAAAAATCTTTTCGGGAATCGCGAAAAAACTTTCTGCTATAAGGACATTCCGACCATTTTTCTTTGCTGCAACAGCTGAATACCATCTATCGTGCGCCCCTTGTTCGTATAATATGAGGAATGGGCAAACAAAACTCCGCCTGTTTCCCGATTAAAATCTATGCCAACGAACCCCCGGCCGATTAATCCGTCAATCAGTTCAAAGCGATCAAAAGGGAGCATAATTCTCGGCTTAAAACAGGAAAGAACCGTTTCTTTCCCGAGAGGGCGGTGCAACAAAGATATTTTTCCTCCATCGGACGGATCTACCGCCGTCGCAAAAAGATTAAACCGCCCAGAAAAATATGGTGCCATATTCCATTTGTTTTTCCTGTCGACAATAGAGGTGCAATCTGTACATCCCATTTGTTCAGCCAATTTGAGACGATAGTTCACCATAACGGAATTTAAGGCATTGCCGCGATATTCCGGCAGAACAGAATCTGCTCCGAAAGAAGCTACCCGGCTTTTTCCTCCATTACGTTCCGCCCGAAAAAAATCATATTCGGCATTCGGTAATTCTTCCTGCAATTCCTGAAAATTTTCACATATTTTCAAATACGACATGCCTATCAGCGTATTCCCGACAAAAATTCCCGTGTAACGAAGATGGGGGTTATCAAATACGTTATAAAAGTACTCTCCCGAGTGTTTGTGAATAAAACACTCTTCACCTTTACGCAGATGCCGATAAATATTTTCCGAAAGCTTTCCCATTGCTTCGGCATCCGCAGGATTTAGAGGCCGCAGGATAAAGCGCACGGCTTTTTCAACGTTTTCTCCGTTCACTTTATGCAGTTTTCCTTGCCAAATTTCCGTTTCGTTTATCCGATAAACTTTAATTTCTGTTGCCATTTTTCTCACTTCATAAAAAAAGCGGGACAAAATCCCGCTCATTTCCCATTTATATTGTCATATCAAATTAACAACACAAAACCGACGGCGGAATATTATTTTTCCGGCGTTTTATCTTCAACAGTTTTGTATTTATATTTGCAGACATTATATTTCCTCAAAAAGTTGCGGATAATTTATTTCACATATGACAGTTTGTCAATGACTTTGTATAGTGAACTGATAAATAGGAGTTTTCTTTATGTTTGATATAAGAAATATTACAGAAGATGAGGCAAAAAAACAACTGGAATATCTGGCAAAAGAGATAGAAAAAGCTGATATTGCCTATTATCAAAATGATGCACCATACCTTGACGATGCCGCTTATGACAAGCTGCGCCGCCTGAATGATGCCTTAGAAGCAAAATTCCCAGCGCTTATCCGCAACGACAGCCCGTCCAAACGCGTCGGGGCAATGGTTAAGAGCGAATTTAAAAAAGTCGAATTGAGTGTTCCGATGCTTTCTTTGGCGGATATTTTCAGCGAAGAAGAACTCAAAGACTTTATTATGAGCATTAAGCGCTTTTTAAACAGCAGCGATGACATCATTTTTACTTCCGAGCCTAAAATGGACGGCTTGTCTTTTTCAGCCTTATACGTCAACGGTATTTTTACACGGGGGTCAACCCGCGGAGACGGCAAAATCGGGGAAGACATTACAGAAAATTTGAAAGCTATCCGCGGCTTTCCCCTATTTTTAAATAAAGAAGCGCCGGAAGTTTTTGAAGTCCGCGGCGAAGTGTTTATGTCAAAAGCCGATTTTTTAGCACTAAACCAAAAAAACGAAGAAGAACATAAAAAAACGTTTGCGAATCCGAGAAATGCCGCTGCCGGTTCATTGCGCCAGCTGGATACGCGCATTACGAAAGAACGGCGGCTCAGCTTTTTGGTCTATACTTGGGGTGAGGTTTCCGAAATTCGTTGGAAAAGCCAGGTTGAATTTCTTGAATACGTCAAAGAGCTCGGCTTTCCGGTTAATCCTTACAATAAAGTATGCCGTAATGAGCAGGAACTTCTGGACAGTTTTGAAACGCTTATGGAGAATCGGGCCGATTTGCCATACGATATTGACGGCATTGTTTACAAAGTCAATGATTTGGAGCTGCAAAAACGCCTCGGCTTTCTGACACGGACACCGCGCTGGGCGATTGCCCATAAATTTCCTGCGGAACAGGCTATCACGCGATTAAACAATATTCGCGTCCAAGTGGGAAGAACAGGTGCTTTGACACCGGTTGCAGATTTGGAGCCGGTTAATGTCGGCGGAGTTCTGGTGTCGCACGCAACCCTGCATAACGAAGATGAAATAAAGCGCAAGGATATCCGCATCGGCGATATGGTTATCATTCAGAGAGCCGGCGACGTTATTCCTCAAGTCGTTTCAGTCTTGACGGAAAAAAGAAGTACTGAATTGCCGGAGTTTCAATTCCCGACCGTTTGCCCAGAATGCGGCGCCCATGCCATCCGCGAGGAAGACGAGGCAGTTCGGCGCTGTACGGGAGGCCTTTCCTGCCCGGCACAAGCCGTAGAACGCCTGAAGCATTTTGTATCTCGCGAAGCTTTTAATATTGAGGGGTTAGGCGACAAGGTTATTGACGAATTTTACAAAGAAGGGATTATAAAAACGCCGTATGACATCTTTACCTTAGAAGAAAGAAACAAGCCGGCAGATTTATTTTCAGCTTCTCAGTCGTTAAACCTGGAGAACAGAGAAGGCTGGGGAAAGAAATCGGTCAGCAAGCTGTTTGACGCCATTAATAAGAGTAAAAGCATCAGCCTGCAAAAGTTCATTTATGCCTTAGGCATACGGCAGGTAGGAACGGCAACGGCATATCTTATTGCCAAACATTACCACACTTTTACGGCATTTATGAGTGCAATGGTACAGCAGGACTTACAGCTGCTGGTCAGTATTGACGGCATCGGCCCGGCAATGGCTAAAGATATTGTTGAATTTTTCAAAGAAGAACATAATCTTACCGTCATTAACGACCTTTTGAGCGTTATCAGCATTGAAGAGTTTGAGGGGATTGCCAATACGACATCAGAAATTTTCGGCAAAACGATTGTTTTTACCGGAACACTGACAACACTTACGCGCAGCGAAGCCAAAAGCAAGGCTTTGGCCTTTGGCGCGAAAGTTGCAGGGTCGGTGTCAACCAATACGGACTATGTCATTGCGGGAGAAAATGCCGGTTCAAAGCTGAAAAAAGCGCAGGAACTTGGCGTAAAAGTGATTACGGAAGAAGAATTTAACCGGATTACGGCTTAACTAAACAAGATTAAGGCTTAACAGCAAAGTCCATTGTCTGGCTAAAAGCGAGCAGTTTCGGATAAGAAGAGTTATTTGATATTTTTTCTACGCTTGTAAAATACTTTGTAAATATCAATAAAGACGACATTGAAAAATATCGGCAGGACTGACATTACAAAAATCAGAGAGCTTGTTTTATAAGTAACGTCAATAAAATATGACAGAGCAAACAGCCCGCTCATAACAACTGCACAAAAGACAAAATTCCAATAGTTGCCTTGTGTCTTTTTGTAAGCATCTATGATTGAGCGGCTTTTTCCTATCAGCGATGATAACCAGGCAAGATACGGCCGGCTTATCGTATACGGAGACAACAGCAGCATTAATACATAAAACAGCGTTTTCCCCGGCAGGGAATTATGGCTTTGCAAAACAGCCATATATTGCTCAAAAAATTCCAGATATTTCTCCCTAAAACCCATAAATAATGGAATGTATGGAGCAATTACCAAAACCAAATAAATTATAATGTTAATAAACATAATTTTGCTGGCGGGAATCAAGCCGTTAAAAATGCGAATTAGGGAAAAATAAGGCGGATGCTGCTGAATATGACGGACAAACACGCACCAAAACACATAGTAGGCAACAAGCCACAGGATGCTCAGCGAATTGGTCCAGCCATTTGGAATCTGCCTAAAGACAACCAGAAAAGCAAAATTTGCCAAACACCACAATAAAAATGTACGCTTGAAGAGCAGTATAAATTTTATACTGCTCTTCAAAACGCACCACAGAGAAAAACTTCTCATTTCCGCAGCGGCAGATTTAAGCTTCGTCTTCTTCAAAACCTTCCTCTTCTTCTGCATTCGGATCATAGTCTATACCTAATTTAGACAGGATATCCTCATTTTCATCAGTACGCTGAGCAACAATCCAGTCCGGAACCCACGGAGAATGCGGGAGCTTTGACATTGCCAGCATTTTCTTGTCCAGATAAAAACGCGGCGCGTCTGCCATAATCGGCGTATCAATCGAGCCTTGCATCAGCACGACCTGTTTCAGCATCGGCAAACTCAACAAGTCATTGGCACTGATGGCTGAAACGCCCTGCAACTGATAGCTGACGTTTTTGGCAAACGGATTATATTCTTTGGCAAGGCTGCCTTCGTTTCGGCTGTAGGACGTAGTCTGCACCGTTTTATTGCCAATCATTTTGGAAAAACGCTGTGCCGTCTGTTCGTTGTTCTGTGACAGAATAACCTTGCAGGCAGTTGTAGATATAACTGTTTCCAAGTCGTCTTTACCGTATTTTCCGGAAATCTGACCCAAGTCTTGCCCAATCAGCAGATACGAAACTTTTTGTCCGCGGCCGACCGCCGGCCCGTCAATAACCGCTTTCAGCTTCGGCATCTGCGGGAACTCGTCAAGCACGAACAAAGTCGGGAAAGGCCCCATTTTACCGTCAGTACGATTAACAGAATTCGGCGGATTTGAAATAAGATAAGCGCTCATCAGGTCAACAAATGTCGCGCTAATCGGGTTCAACGCCTGAGCGTCCGTCTGGTTAACCGAAAGGTAAACGGAAATCGGCTTCCATTCGCCGGTTACCGGATCCTTCATACCACGCAAATCTTTAAACTGAATATCGGAAAAGCTGGTACGGGCCACAACTGCTGAGTTTTTGAAAATACCGATACCGGTAAGACCGGTAGAAAGGACGGATCCCCGCTCTTTATCCGGCATGGCGCTCAAAGCGCTCAATTCGGTTACGCAGCGGCGGGAATACCCATAGTTATTTGCTTCTTCCACCGCGGCGTCCAGCAAATCGCGCATAGGGTCTGCCATAGCGGCCATTTGGTCGCCTTCTTCCAGGCGGCGTTTAATTTCATTGCTCTGTTCAATCTGGGACGAAGTAATCCATTCCAGAATCATCGCCAGACAGGGCTCGTGGTTAATCCATTTTTCCGGCAGCAGGTTCCAGGTTCCGACAGGCAGATAATTTTCAATCGTCAGATTTCCGTTCTGCAAGTCCTGAATTGCGCGCGCGGCATTAGCCCGCAAACCGCCGATGCTCATTTCGTCGTAAAGCTTTATCAACTCGGCTTTGTCTTCGGCTGTCATTGAGCCTTCATAAATTTTCTGTATAAAGCGTTCATTAGCTAAAGCCCGTTCGCATTTGGAAGAGATAAAATGGATAAAGCCGCAGAGCGCGCTTCGACCGGTTTTTGACCAGTGCGGGTCAGCGCCGCCCTTGGGGTCTTCCACCAGCGTGTTGCACATAGAATCGACATACAAATCGCGTTCCGGCCCCGGTGCAGGGAGCGCTCCCGGAGACAGCGGATTCCAACTCGGATAGTATTCTCCAGTTGCCGGATTGTCTTCCTTACCCCAGTTGATGACAAATACAGGGCCGACCTTGTTTCTCGCACCCGTCGTCTGGTAGCACAACTCTGGTTTCGGGTCGTTTACGATAATGCTAAGCCCCTCGGAATTAAAAATTGTCGGAATAACGACACCGGCAGTTTTACCGGTTCCCGGAGGCGCACAACACAGGGTTGACAGCGTTTCTTTCAGTTTCAGCATTTTACCCTGAAACTTACCGACCACCATACAAAAACCGTCAAATCCGAGCAGCGGCATTTTTTCAATATCGCGCAAAGTAGCAATGTGCGCCGACCCGTGAATATTCGATTGGAATTTATACGGACACTTTATGCCGCCGACAATCAAAATCAACGGAAAAGAAATAAACGGCAGAATCGGCGGCCATAAACTTATTTTAAACTCGCCGCTGTAACGATAAACCTTTTTGAACCATTTCAGATACCAGTCCCACAAAAAGCCAAAGTCCGCAAAAGACTTTTTCAAAAACAAACCTGCTATTTCCACACTCTTTTTGGAAATACCGTTTTGCATAAAAAATGCCAGAATCGGGGCGATATACATGAAAACAACCGTAACAACGACCGCAATGGCGAACGTTATTGTCATCCACCGGACGGCGTTGTCATATTCTTCCCATTCTTTTCCTCTTTCTTTTGCCATTTTTTCTTACCTCAATAATAACAATTATGCCAGACTGCGAATAAGTTTCTTAAGTTTTTCAAGCGTATTTTTATCTGTTTTTTCCTCACAATTATCCAATGATTTTGAAAACAGACGGATTTCTTTCGGGCTGCCCCGGTTTATACGCGTTACATTTACGTTCATGTTGTTCCAGATTTCAAACATATCCTCGGCGTTAATAATATTGCCGGCCTGAATGATAACATACGCGATGATTTCAAAATTCATATCTCCGACAGCCAGTTTGGTCTTTAAAATATCTCTGGCCACATCAATCTTTCGTACCGGGGAAATGCGGTGGCTGCTTTCCGAAAACCATAACGGCTCTTCATCATTGAACTTTTCTTCATCCGCCAGCCAGTCGCCAGCTTCTTTATCAATCAGGCATAAAAAGAGTTGATTTTTGGAAACGCCGATGTAATCGATTGTCGTATTTTTGATAATCGCCGAAGGGATGACGTCAAATCCCTTTTGATTAAGAACATCCAAAACCGGAGTATGGGATTCCTTAATCGGCATAGCCTGAGCGGCAGGCATATCTGCGGATTTGTTTTTGGGCTGGGCATTGTCTTTTTTATTATTCTGCGGTGATGATTTTTCCTGGTTTTTTGAAGGTGCCGGGGTGTTTTTAGGCTTTTCTTCAACAACCGCCGCAGGAACGGTTTCAATCGTTTTCGGCTCGTCAACCATAAGCGCCGAAGGAATGGAATCATCGATATCCGGCTTCTTATCTTTCTTTTCAAAATCAAAATCCAAGTCAAAATCATCATCGTCAAAATTAAACAGAGCATGGTTAATCGGCGCTTCCGGCTCTTTTTTGCCCGGCGTATAGGAAGAAGTACGTCCGGCAGGCGACGCCATCAAATTATTGTTTATATTTGACTGCATTAAAGTCGCAGACGGCAGCGGCGGACGTTTGACCGGGGCTTTTTTGATTATCGGCGTCTTTTTAACGACTTTTGTTTCTTCCGCAATGGACTTTTTCTTAACAACTACCGGAGGTTTGGTTTTTAAGGTTATTTTGCGGAAAAGATACAGAGGGCTTAAGAATACTTTTTTCAGCAGGCGCTCCCACTTTATAAGGCATAACCCTACCCAGCCGGCAAGCCACAGCGGAATCGAGCTGGCTATAATCATAAAAAAGCCCAGTTCTGAATTTGTCATAGGCGCTCCGCTGTTCCACTTATAACTCAAAAGGCGCCAGTGTTCGGATAAAAAGATGTCAAAATGCCAGTTTATAAGCAAAACCACCCTGATGCCATCTATGAAGACAATACTCCATAAATAGCCGACTATCAGTGTTTTTAGTATTATTATCAGCGGTTTCAAGTTCTTCTCCGGCTTTTATTTTCCCATTATATCCATTGATTGGTTAACAAGTAATTATTGTTTTTCATTTTCTTCAATTTTTGCAGCTATCTGCCGGCGCAGATTTTGCGAGGCATGGCCGGCACTTTTGTTCCCTCCCTGCTTTTCCACTTTTTCGGCGATAATCTCATCCAGCGTTTTATCCTTCCCGCCAAGATTTTTGATTGAAACGTGTTCTACTTCCATAGTTTTAGGACGGGTTATACGGCGGTACAGTTTAACCAACGGATTAAGCAAAAACTTCACCAGACCGTACTTATACAGCTTATAACTCAAAACCAGCCATATTACGGGCATTAAAAACAAGAACAGCCCCAAGCTGCAATCCCGAAACGTATTAAATACGCCGCCGTTTTCCCAGTAATCATACAAAATCCGGTAAGATTCCCGATTGAAAATATCAAAATTCCAGATAAATTTAAACAATTCCCGGCAAATATACCCCAAAACGACAAAAACAACTGCACAAACCGTAAAAAATTTTATCAATTTTTCCACTTTTGCCATTTATCTTCTCCTTAGCGACCCAACCGATAATCTTTTATAGCTTTAGAAAATTGTTTTTCCGTTAATACGAATTCATCTTTTTGGGCTGCAGGAGCTTTTGATGATATTTTTTCGCCTTCAAGCATAAAATCATTTATCGCCGTATCAATTTTTTCTACGGATGCTTTGGCGTTTTTACGTTTTTCCCCAGCATTTATTTTGCCTTTCAGGCCTTCTTCAATGACTTTGTCCGTCGCTTGCTTGGCCTCCTTGCCGGCATTATTTACAGAACTAAGGTATTCTTTAATAGTTTCCTTGACCTTTTCCGGGTCATCCATATAAGCTTCATGAATTTTATCAATATTTTCCATAAGCCTCTTATATTTTTCCTGGCCGCGTTTTCTGATATGTTCTTTTATGATGTCTTCGTCGTGGCCGGCACCCTCGGAAACCTTCCGTAGCTCCTTGGCTTTTTTTACGATATCTTTTTTTACTTTTGAAATATCGCCATCTTTTTCAAGAAGGGTCTTTATCTCTTCTATTTTATCAGAAACATCTTTGCAAACAGCGTATTCTCCGCCTGCTTCTTCAGACAGAGCATTGATTTTTTCCGTTATATCCTGCTTGCTGCAATTATTCTTTTTCAACGTTTCATCCAAATCTGCCAATTTTTGGGAGAATTCAGGAGAAATCGTATTTTTGGCATCGCTGACGACTTCTTCTACCGTAGCCAAACGAACTGCGAGCATAAACAGTTTTTCCTCTTTGGCAAAACGCCCTTTGACGGTTTCGGCACTGCTTCCCAAACCGTACTTATGCATAAATTTGGCTTCTTCAGAGTCGGGATTTTCTATTGCCTTGGCATGAATTTGCTGCAATTTGGGATAAAATGCCGGCATTTTTCCCCAAAGTCTCCATTCAGGCTGGATTCCGTTTGCGCTTTTTTCCAGATTTTCGTTTAATTCTATCAGCTTATCTTTTTCTTTGGCAAAGTTTTCCATACGGCTTTTATACAATTCTTCGCCCAACATATATATGGTTTTCGGCTTTTTTTCAGTCGTAGTTTCAACCGTACTGCCGCCGGATTTGTATGGCGAAAACAGTACCCATTCGGCAAAATCCAGCGTATTGTCGACAACCGTATCTATTGTCCAGGCATAAAAAGCCATAATACAGTCATTCCAAAAAACTTCCATAATATCATCGCCGCCGGATTTTCCCTTGGTTCCACCGCGGTCGCGTTTGGGGGGCGTTATGCCACCTTTAGGTTTTGAGCCCTTGGTTTCCGTTTTTTCTTTCGGGGCTTTGGTATCAAATTCGCCTAAAGACACATCATCATACGCCCGCGAGATACCATCGGGAATTCTTTCGGGACGACGCGGTTCCGGTGTACCCCGTCCGTTTTCAGGCTGTGCAGGAGCGTCCTGATTGTTACTGCTGCTGTCCCCTGTATCGTTTCCACCCGTTCCCGTATTATCAGTTCCTGCTGACGGAGACGGCGTTCCGGTTTCCGGCGGCTGCCCGGCAGGTGCGCTGCCATTTCCGGATTCTGCCCCGGCTCGGGGAGGAACACTAATCAAATTAGCCTCTGTAGCTTTGTCCATATCTTCTATATTTTGCTTTAGTATCCGGTCCAATTTGTTTATTTGGGATTGCTCAGCCATTTTTGCCTCCGATTTTTATGCTTTTATGTTATATTAGCATAAAATCCGCAGATTGTCTACTTTAAACCGTTCCGCTATCAGGCAAATTTTATTAAACTTTAAGTTTTTTTATAAAATGCCCGATTTTTTGATTTGCTTTTATTCCGTCTTCGGGCGTTACTTTTATCAATCCGAAAAATTTGGGTCGGATTTTTTCAAATTCTATCGGAGAAAACATAGCCGGATTCTTTACCAAGGCATTAAACGAGCCGTCGGGATCTTTTTGTGCAACCCGAAAGTAATTTCCTATCAGCCGCTCCGCATCTACCGGAAAATCTTTTTCTTTCAATTTTTTGATAAACAGGGCTTTTCGTTCCTGAAGTTCTATATATTCTTCATACAATTCCCGCTTTATCCGATTTTTTTGCAAAATTTCCTTTTTTTGCTCATAGCTGACCTCGCAAATTTCCAGATTTATAAGAATTTCAATGTACGATATTATGGCAAGCTGCATATCCGTATCGTTCAGCGTTTCGGCAAAAGCGAGATATTCTTCATCTCCGGCATCTTTGGAGAGCCGTTTCATATTTTCAGGATCATATTTATTCATAATATCCCAGCATGCCAGCAGATATTGGGCAATTTTTTTGCCAATACTGGGCTTATAGTTCGGATACAGCATATCTTCTTTGTAATCGGTATCGGGTACTTTAAGATTTTTTTTGTCAGCCATTGCAACTATGCCATCCTGAAAATTGGCAACCGCACGCGCTAATTCCTGCTCTTCCTGTTTCAGCCTGTTTGCGGCAGTATCGTCGGCCTGAATATTTTCCGGCGCGGTTTCGGGAGCGGCAGATACAGACTGAACTTCGAGACCGGACAAATTCTCCACCTCTGTCGGCTGTGCGGCATTTTCCACAGATTCCGCATTGAAAGATGTCTGCTGCGGCTGTGCGGCCGGTGTGTTTTCGGACGGAACAACCGGTGAAGTTAAGAAGCTGTCAAGACCGCTGCCCGAACTTTCAAGAAAACTGTCCAGACTATCTTCCGTTTTTTTATTATCTGGTTTTGCGGCCGGTTTATCCTGATTTATAAAATCATTCAAAAGCTTGGCAAATTCATCTTCCAAACTTGTGTCTTTGTTATTTTTCTTTTCCTCCGCCGGCATATCCGCAGTCAAAAAGGCATCAAGAGAATCATCATTACTCATGGGCTTTCTCCTTTTTCAGAACAATTTTCAAAATCTCCTGCCGGGCATTTTCGTCAACGATAACTAAACTCTCTTCATAAGGCGATGCCATTAAAAAATAAATTTTTCCCTCGGCTATCCTGACATCTTTTACTTCGGCATTTTTAGGAACTTTCAGCACTATTTCGGCGGAAACCGGAACACCGGAAATACCCGTTTTCTTATTCAGGATTTTCAAAAACACAAAATAAGTGCACAAAACGATACAGGCACCCAGCAATATGGCAATATATTTGGCTATTTTAACGTTTGACATCATTATACCCTTGATTTTATCTTATCTTATGGTTTATTTTAGGCGGTATATGTGAAAATATATTTAACAAGAACCCCTATGGACAGCGAAAATAATAAAGTTTTTTATACAAATCCGGTTGAAGCTTCGCAGGCTTCTCTCCGTATTGACAAATATATAGCCGGTGAAATCCGGGATTTTTCGCGCGCTCAGGTGCAGAGGCTGATTGAAGAGGGCTTCGTTTTTGCAGATGATGAAGTTATCTTGGATAAAAATCACAAAACACGAATTGGAGACGTCTATCAGGTAAACCTTCCGGAACCCAAGGAAGCGGCACCGCAGGCGGAAAACATACCGCTTGACATTCTCTATGAAGACAGTGACCTGATTGTCGTGAACAAACCGGCAGGAATGACAGTTCATCCGGCTGCAGGCGTTTATACGGGCACATTGGTCAATGCCCTTTTGTATCATTGCCGGGATTCTCTATCCGGAATCGGCGGCGTAGCAAGACCCGGAATTGTCCATCGTATTGACAGAAACACGAGTGGCATTCTGGTTGCGGCAAAAAACGACATTGCCCATCGCGGTTTAGCCGAACAGTTTTTTTACCATACCATTGAGCGGACTTACTATGCTGTCGTTTACGGTATTCCCTCGCCCGAACAGGGAACAATCACGGGCAATATCGCCCGAAGCCCTTATGACCGTAAAAAAATGGCCATTGTACAAAATGGCGGCAAAACAGCAACAACCCATTACAAAACCATTGAAACTTATAAAAAGGCGGCGGCCTTGGTGCAATGCAATCTGGAAACAGGACGGACACACCAAATACGCGTCCATATGTCTTCTATCGGTTGCAATTTGGTCGGCGACGATGTATATACAAAAGCAAAAAAAAGTACCATTAATTTGCCTGAACCATTAAAATCCTTTGTCAATACTTTTCCGAGGCAGGCGCTCCACGCCTATTCTCTCGGGTTTGAACATCCGATAAACCACCAGCGCCTGTCGTTTACTGCCGATTTTCCCGAAGATATGCAAAATCTTATAGAAAATCTGAGAGTTTTTTAACAGCGTCTTCAGAACGCAAGGCATATATCTTTTAGTTTAGCAACTCCTTAAAATTGCTTAATAAATTATTAAAAACAATAAAACTATTGTCTAGGTTGTGGAAAAAATTTTACAGTTATAAACTCGCGTCAGTCAACTTTTAGGAGAAGAATCATGAAAGAACAACTTACTCTAAATGGACTTGACTTTTCACCCGAAGAAAACCTTTCCCGTTATCTGCAATCTATCAAAAAATTTCCCATTTTATCATCCGAAGAAGAATACGATTTAGCACTAAGATATCAACAAAGCAAAGACAAAGAAATAGCCTACAAATTAATCACATCACATTTGCGGCTGGTGGTTAAGGTTGTTTCAAAATACCGGGGCTATGGTTTGCCTGTCGGCGAAATGATTTCCGAAGGCAATATCGGACTGATGTATGCTATCGACAAATTTGCCCCTGAAAAAGGCTTTCGCTTTTCCACTTATGCCCTATGGTGGATTAAAGCTTCCGTACAAAAATACATTCTTAATTCCTGGTCGCTGGTCAAATTAGGTACAACAGCGGCTCAGAAAAAACTTTTTTTCAATCTCAGAAAAATAAAAAACCGCCTGAATTTAATTGACGACAGAGAACTGTCGCAGCATGTTTTGAAAGATATCGCCAAATCTCTCGACGTCAGCGTTCAGGACGTAACCGATATGAATATGCGCCTGAAATCGCATGACGGCTCTTTAAATGCCATTATTGACGGAGATTCCGACGGAACAACCGAATGGCTGGATTTTATTTCAGACAATAAGCCAAATCAGGAAGAAAGCCTTGCCCACTCCGAAACCGTCAAATACCGCCGGCAAATGTTTAATCAGGCACTTTATGTCCTGAACAAACGCGAAAAAGACATTTTGTTCAAACGGCGTTTATACGAAAAAACCATTACGCTTGATGATTTAAGCAAAACCTACAATATTTCAAAAGAAAGGGTCAGGCAGATTGAACTTAACTCCATAAAAAAGATTACAAAGGCTATAGAACTAATGCAATAAGTCTTGAAAGTCATCCATTGCTTATTATCTATTTTGCAAACCTAATCAGGAAATAAGGATAGAGGGCTATGGAGAATAAAAACGAACGTTTTGTTTATATATTATTGTTATTAATATTATGTCTGGCTTCTTTCGGATTAGGATTTTATATGTTTAAAATGTCTGATGCCAAAGAAGCCAGGCCGGTTCCCGTTAACGACAGCATTACTTTAAACGCCAAGCCGATTATGCCGGGCGACGTTACGGTAACAAACAGCTATGTCGGCTATGCCGAAGCTATCAATCAAGTACAGATTATCCCTTATATCAGCGGTTATCTGCAAGAAATCCCCGTGAAAGCAGGACAATTTGTCAGAGAAGGAGAACTTCTTATTACCATTGAACCCAATGAGTACAAAGCGAAACTTGACGCCGCAGAAGCTTCTGTCTTACAAGCGGAAGCAGCTTTTGCTTACAATCAAAATTACTACGACAGGGTTCAAAAATCCGGCAAGAAAGCTTTTTCCGAAATTGAAACAGACAATGCCAGAAATAATTTTCTGCAGTCGCAGGCAGCATTAAAAAATGCAGAAGCCAACCGCGCTTTGGCTCAGGTTAATTACGGATACACAAAAATTAAAGCTCCCATTTCCGGACTTGTCGGAAACTTTACGCTAAGCCCCGGAGACTATGTTTCTCCGGGAAACGGGACTTTGTTAAACATCGTTCAAACAAATCCTATACGGGTTGTTTTTTCCCTGACTGACGCAGAATACCTTAATATGGCACAAAGTGAAAAAAACTTGTTCAATGACAGCATTATCCGGCTGAAGACGGCAAACGGCAAAATTTTTCCCTATCCCGGAGAATTTAAATACACTGACAATGAAATCAATAAGACTACCAACTCACTGGCTGTTTACACTTATTTTAAAAATGATAAAAATGAACTTCTGCCAAATTCTTTTGTAACGGTGGAAGTCGAAAAAATTTTTAAAGACAGTGTTATTCTCGACAAGAACTTTATAAAAATGGAAACAACGGGAAATTTTGTCGTCATAGCAAGAAACAACGCCATTACAAAAGTCAAAGCTGATATTATTGCCGATAAAAATAACCAATATGTCCTCAGGAATACTTTTAATGCCGGCGACTTGCTGATATTGGACGATGTTTCAAACCTAAAAAGCGGTGCGAACATCCATTTTGACATTATTAATTAATTTCCGACACGGGAGTTTATGGCCATGTTTTCTAAATTTTTTATAGACAGACCTCGTTTTGCCATGGTTATCTCAATCATTATGATTATTCTCGGCGTCCTGGCAATTAAAATTCTGCCGATTTCACAATTCCCAAGCATTACTCCGCCACAGGTTACCGTCAAAACAACCTACCTCGGCGCTAATGCCCAAGTTTTGACCGATACGGTCGCCATACCGATTGAAAACCAGATGAACGGCGTTGAAGATATGCTGTATATGTCATCTACTTCTGACGATAACGGTTCCTATACGCTTACGGTTACGTTTGACATAGGAACAGATCCGGATATTGCGCAGGTTAAAGTACAAAACCGCCTGCAACAGGTTAACAGCGAACTTCCTGCCGAGGTTACCAAAGAAGGGCTTGACGTTTCGACGGAAAATGCAGACATACTGGCTCTGATTGCCCTGCGTTCGCCCAATAATTCATATGATGATTTGTTTTTAAGCAATTATGCTTATACTAATATAAAAAACCCGCTGTCCAGACTTTACGGCATTGGACAGGTACAAATCTTCGGCCCGCAATACAGCATGCGCATCTGGCTTGACGTTGACAAAATAACGGCGTTAGGCCTGAGCAGTGCCGATGTTATTGCTGCCGTACAAAATCAAAATGTTCAGGCTGCGGTCGGAAGCATAGGCTCGGCGCCCAGCAGCAAAGACACCAATCTTGTTTTGACTCTGACTGCGCAGGGGCTGCTCAACAGCGTTGAAAACTTCTCCAATATTGTTATTGCTACCTCTGAAAGCGGCGGAGTTACATATTTGAAAGACGTTGCACGGATTGAACTGGGACGGGATTCCTACAACATTAACTCAAAATATGACAACGCTCCGGCGGTTATTATAGCCTTGAACCAAACGCCGAATACCAACGCCCTGCAAACGATGGATGCCGTACAAAAGGAAATTGATGAACTTGCTCAAACTTTTCCAAAAGATATGGAGATAAAAGTTGCTTATGATTCAACGGATTATGTACGGGCGTCCATATCCGCCATTGTAGAAACGCTGTTTATCACTTTCGGGCTGGTTATTCTGGTTACGTTTCTTTTTTTGCAGAAAATAAAAACAACATTAATCCCGCTGATAACAATTCCGGTTTCTTTAATCGCTACGTTCGTTATTATTTATATTCTTGGATTTGATATTAACATCTTAACGCTATTTGCCATGATTTTGGTTATCGGACTGGTTGTCGATGATGCCATTATCGTGGTTGAACGCGTACAATATCTTATGCTTAACGAAAACCTTCCGGCTTATGAAGCTTCAGTAAAAGCCATGCAGCAAATAGGAAGCGCCATTGTCGCGACAACTTTCGTTCTGCTTGCCATTTTTGTTCCGGTCGGATTGATGGCGGGCATCACGGGAAAGATTTATCAGCAATTTGCCGTTGCCATCGGTACATCGGTCGTTTTTTCCGCATTCAACGCTTTGACACTCAGTCCGGCATTATGTTCCATTTTTCTTAAAAATGAAAAGGAAAGCCGGGGGCGTGGCTTTTTTAAACTGTTTAATGACGGGTTAGATAAATTCAAAAACGTTTATATTAAAGTCGTCGGCTTTTTTTCCCGTTATCTGCTGTTTACGGTTCTTATTATTGCGGCCGTTATCGCCGTTATCGGATTATACTTTAAATTTACGGCAACATCTTTTCTGCCGGAAGAAGATCAGGGCATTATTTTTGCAAACGTGCAGCTGGATACGACTGCCAGCATTAACCAGACGAATGAGATTCTGGCTGATATGAGCCGTAAAATTTTGCAGATGGACGGGATTAAATATGTTATTACCGTCGCCGGATACAGCCTGCTGGGAGGCAGCGGGGAAAATGTCGCTCTTGGCGTTATAGGACTGGAAGACTGGTCCAAACGCACGACCAAGGCTCTTTCTATTGAAGGTATCACCGGTTCTTTAAGCCAAAAATTCGGCTCCTATAAAAATGCCGAGCTTAACTTTTTTGCCCCGCCGTCCGTTCCCGGAATCGGACAAAGCAACGGTTTGTCCTTAGAATTGGTGGCAACCAATACTGATGCTACACCTCAAGATTTGGATAAAGCGTTAAAACAATATCTTCACGCGGCGAACAGCAGTCCGGAGATGGCTTATGCTTTCAGTACATTTACCGCAGATACGCCGCATGTTTATCTTAATATAGACCGGACGAAACTGCAATCTTACGACATTCCGGTTTCAGCCCTTTATAATACACTGCAAAGCAATTTGGGAGCAACATATATTAACAACATCACGTTGAGCGGACAAGTCAACAAAGTTATCCTGCAGGCCGATTTCAATTATCGCCGCAGCATAGAAAACATCAAAAACCTTTATGTTAAATCCAATAACGGCAGTCTGATAAAAATAGACAGTTTTGCCGATGTTTCTACGGAAATTTCGCCAAAAATCATCTACCGCTATGATTTATATACTGCTGCGGCAATCACGGCGCAGGCTGCAGAAGGCATCAGCAGCGGACAGGCAATGGATACCATGGAGAAACTGGCTGAACAGGTTTTGCCGCAAGGCTTTTCCATCGACTGGACGGCTCTTTCTCTGCAGGAGGCTGAAACGCGCGGACTGGTGGGAGCATTGATTACTCTGGCCGTCATATTCTGTTATTTGTTTTTGGTTGCTTTATACGAAAGCTGGATGCTGGCATTTTCGGTTATGTTTTCCACTGTCTTCGCTGTTCTCGGCGCTTTTCTCGGATTACACCTGTTCGGTCTTCCTCTCAGTATTTATGCTCAACTCGGCATTATCCTTCTTATCGGCCTGGCAGCGAAAAATGCTATTTTAATCGTCGAATTTACCAAAGATTACCGAGAACAGGGCTTTAGTATTCTGGAAGCTTCGGAGAAAGGAGCCGGCGAAAGATTCCGCGCGGTTTTGATGACGGCGATGACGTTTATCCTCGGCGTTTTTCCGATGGTTATTGCCACAGGCCCCGGAGCAAGCTCGCAAATATCAATCGGTGTTACCGTATTTTTCGGCATGATTGCGGCAACTCTGGTCGGCATTATATTTATTCCGGCATTATTTGCTCTGTTCGAAAGCATAAAAGAATATTTTTACCCCACACCGGCTAAAAACAATCTTGATACATCTTCTTCTCCCACTGAACCCCGTTCAGAGCTTTCAGAAGAGAACGCAAAGTCTGATTTACAACCTTTGGAGAAGAATACAAAAACTGATTTATCGCCTTCTGAGGAGAATGCAAATGCATAAATATCATATTTTTTTACTTTCATTCCTGCTCGGATCCTGCCATGTCGGCGAAGAATACCACCATACGGAAATTATTACACCGTATGATGTTCAAGAAAATCTGAATCTGAAAAAAAACGGAAATTCTGTCAGTTCTGCCTGGTATGAGATTTTTAAAGACAGTGATTTAAATACACTGATTAATCACGCTTTAAATAATAATTTTACGATACGGCAGGGAATAGAGCGCCTGCAACAATCCCGCTATTCCCTGATGATTAATGCCAAAACCAGTTACCCCATGATTGATGCAAACGGTGAATATAATTTCAGTAAGGCCAGCGACAATCAGGATTATTCGTATGACATAAATGCCTTTAAAGTCGGATTGGACGCCTCCTGGGAGCTGGATATCTGGGGAAAAGGGAAATATATTACCGAACAATATTATGAGCTTATGCATAATTACCAGTATACTCTGCTAGATTTAAAAGTTTCCATTACCGCAGAGGTTACCGGCAATTACATCGGGCTGCGGGAAGCTCAGGAAAAACTGTTTATTGCACAAAAGAATCTGGCATTACAACAAGATATTCTGCAAACTGTCCGAGATAAATATACCGCAGGAATTGCCGACGAACTGGCTCTAAATCAGGCCGAATATGCCGTAGAAACGACAAAATCCAGTATTCCGCCATTAAAACAGCAAATTGAAAGCTATAAAAACGCTATTGCCGTCTTATTGGGCGTTCTTCCCAGCAATCTGCCGATAAATCTTGACAAATATAATAAAAACATCACGGCAACGACTTTTAATTATAACACAAAAAAGTTATATGACCTACCGCTCAGCATTATCCGCTCCCGTCCTGACATTATGGCCTCCGAGGCGACTATTCGGGCGCAAAATGCAGTTGTCAGCGAAGCCATAACAAATTTGTACCCAACTGTCAGCCTCAGCGCAACTTTTGGCTTTATTTCTTCAAGCGGCAATTCCCTTTTTAATAAAGACAGCCAGGTTTACGGTTACACTCCGGGATTAAGCCTGCCTGTCTGGCATTGGGGGCAGCTGACAAACAATATAGAACTGCAAAAGCATATTAAAGAAGAATACATTTTAAATTATAATGAAGCCATGCTTACAGCCGTTTCGGAAATCAAAAATGCCATTACAGCAACAGAACAGGCCTATAAAACAAATGCTTACCGTAAAAATTCGTATTATAAAATGCGCAATGTTATGAACCTTACCCGTGAAAAATACGAAAACGGGCTGGTCGATTTTACAGACGTTGCCACCGCCGAACAGAACCTTTTGAATGCGCAAACCGCATTAGCTGCCAGCAATGCCGAAATTTTGCAATATATTACGGCATTTTATAAAGCTACCGGCGGAGGATATAATTTAGAAATATGCAAATAATTCATCTCTGTGGCGCAGTTTCACCGCAATATTCAGGATTTGCACCCGTTAATTATTTACAGAAGATTTTACTAAAATACCCTTACGCCGTACATGTCACGGAGAAACCGCAAACAGCATTTAATCAGGGATAATTTTTAGCCCGTGTTATGGATATGTACTGTCTAACGGGGCATCCTGATTTACGCTTTGAGGCTTGTAAACAAATAAGTTGCTGGCCTCCGGAATATCGGTCGTCCGTTCCACATACCCCTTACGCAACATACATTTTTGATATTTACGAGGGCTGGCGTCCGTATCGTCCCGAACGGAATTGACCATCACCGGCATTGCCCCCGGATACGGAACAAAACTTGCCCATATTCCATGTTCTTTATGCCATTTTACAACAATATTGTATCTCTGTTCTTCCGTATAAAACCAGCTTTTAAAATTTGGCAAGAGCTTGAAGGCTTCCGCTTCCCGCATACATTCGGAATGATCCCGGGCAAATTTAAGCCCGCCGGTATTATAGCGATCCCAGTGGAATACAACCTGCCCCCTTGTCGTACTGCCACAAGCGGCCAGCAGAAAAACCAACAATGTCAGACTGAGTTTTTTCATTTCAAAAATCCAGGTTTGAATAGTTCGCTGACGGAGATATGCCGCGGATATTGTCTTTCAAAATATCTTTAAAACTCGGACGCGATTTTATTTTTGCGTACCATAATTTGGCATTTTTATAATCATTCCACGGAATATCGCCTAAATAATCTATGATTGACAAGTGCGCAGCTACGGTTAAATCGGCCAATGTCAGGTTTTTCCCGGCAAGGTAATTGTTCCGGTCGGCCAAATAATCTATATATTCCATATGAAATTTCAAATTATTCAATCCGGCTTTTAAAATTTTGGAATTTGGCGCCTGTTTTAGCTGAAACCGTTTTATAATTTTTTCTGCAACAATATATTTATAGACTTCGTTAAAAAATTTTGTGTCAAACCAATCCATAATCCGGCGCACTTCTGCCCGGGCAACCGGCTCTTCAGGAAGCAATTTATATTGGGGATTGCTTTCTTCCAAATATTCGGTTACGGCGTAATTTCCGGCAACAACCTTACCGTCAAAAACCAACACGGGCAAATCTCCCGAAGGATTTATATCCAATATGTCCTGCGAAAGTTTCCATGGCTCTTCTTCTTTTAAGACAAAAAGCATTTTCTTTTCTGCCATAATCAGGCGAACTTTGCGAGATTGCGGCGAGATGCTGTGGTGAACTAAAAGAACCATGGTTGTTTTTCTCCTAAACGATACGAGGCATATTATAATCTAAATTTATCTTTTTCAAGCATTTATTACTTTTTCTCATTTACAGACAAAGGCATGGCCGAATCCGGTATCAGAGTGTCCGTATTTTTTCCGGCAGCAGGAGTGTCTTCTGCCGGTTCCTGTTTATCCGGAGCCGTATTTACATATGTCGGCGGGACAATACCCTTAGTGTTTTCCCTGTAAATATCTAAAAGTTCCTGCAGCGCTTCATCGCGAACCTTTTTATACCTTGAACTACGCAAATATTTTTTCAAATATTCCATACGAGGATGCTCTGCAAGCCCCGGCATTGCCCGGATAAACATAGGCATTTTCCAGACAGGCGTTTTGCTGTAAACAACATAATCACGAATTCCAAGCTTATACAGCTCTATCTGGCTGGGATAATAAGTTCCCACGACATAATCGGCTTCTCCGCTTAAAAGCTGCCTGTAAGCTTCAGGATAATCTTTTGCTTCTTTAATTCCCAAAGACTTAAAATCTTTAAGAACGAAACTTGAAAAGCGGTCATCTGCCGAATATACGCCTTTAAAATTTTTAAGATCTTCTTTGGTTTTAACAGCAATGTTATTGCGGGCAGATGTAATAATGTGAATATTATTTTCAAAAAAAGCCGGATAGATATATTCATTTTTTGAGTATGGAATGTTTTCATAATATGTTCCAAAAACGGCGTTTGTTTTAGTCATAAACTTTACTTTGCCTTTTTCAAAATCGTCGACGCTTTGTTCATACCCCTCGCCCGGATAATAAAAAACAACTACAATATGTTCCTTTTGGGCCAAATCTTCAAAAATTTTTACAAAAACAGACCCTTGTTCTGCCGATGACCAGGGAAAATTATCCGGATCAGAAATAGCAACAATATCAAAACGGTCCAGCCAGTCATATCTCGTACTGCTCTTATAGTATCGCGGCTGATTATATCCGTTTACATCTTTGCCAAACATGGTAATAATGTTGTCAGCCGCCTGCACCTGACCACAAAAAACACATAACAGAGATAATACCAGTAATCTGATTATTTTCATAATTCCCCCTGAGTAAAAAAGAATCTTTGAATGTTTACAAGTATAATGTTATTATGTTAAAAAATGATTTATCTCCCATTGTTTCGGAGATGTGTCTTTATTGCCAAACCAGGTTATTACAGGTGTTATTTTGAACAAAAGCCGGGATTTAATTTACAGCAATCTGTTTCTGAAGCATGAAACGCCCAGAAACTTATCCGTGCTGATATCGGGAGCCGAACGAATCGGAACTTCATGGTGCGCTTTAAGCATTGCCCACGCCTTGAATGCAGAAAAAAAGCGTATCCTGCTGGTTGACGGCAACGGTAATTTTTCCAATATAAGCTCTTATCTTATTTTGCAAAATACGTCTTTTTTAGAAGATTATATTAAAGGAAAGAAAACGTTAAACCAATTGACGGTGCCATACAAAAATAAAAATTTTCATATTCTGACTGCCGAACAAGGAAACAATTATCTGGCGGAACCACCTCTGGGGCGGGTTCAGATTATGGCCGAGGATTTGCAAATTCTGGCAGAAAATTATGATCATACAATTATCGACCTCGGCACTGAACTGACAGACAAAAACCTGAGTTTATGCCAAATTGCCGACAATATTCTGATTATGTGTTCGGAAAACAGCGCCGATCTGATTAAAACGTTTGATTTGATTAAATTTATGAATGAAACGAAAATTGATGCTAATTATAATTTAATAATTAACAAAGTAAATTCTTTTGAAGACGGATATAAAATTTATGAAGAGCTAAACAAAGCCGCCGATCGAAATGGGTTGAAATGTCCTGACTTGCTCGGTATTGTCAGAATTGACACGAGAATCCGGGATACGATAAGAAACAAAGAACTTCTGCTTTCCCGTTACCCGACTTCCGAGGCTGCTTTGGATATTTGCAATATTGCAAAAAAGCTTGGTCAGGGGATTTAACATGGGGAAAGAAATTAAATACGACAGTTTGGACTATTATAAAGTTTTGGGAGTTTCTCCGGAAACGCCGGAAGAAGAACTGCGGCAAAAATATCGGGATATGGCTAAATTCTGGCATCCAGACCATAATAACTCCCCTGATGCCGTTGATATGTTTCAAAAAATCTCCGCTGCATATGATGTTCTTAAAGAGTCCCAAACAAGGCTGGCTTATACTCTCCTGTCAATAATTTACGGCAAGGAAAACTTTCCTGACATGAACGCCCTTCTCGTTCTTCGAAATATGCACGGACAGGAAGATTTGAATATGAGGGCTTTTCATCTGACGGAAGTAACGGGAAAAGGACTCGGACACAATAAAATTGATAAAATTTATTATTGCAGCCTTTATGAAGCGGCAGGAGTTATTGGCAGAATTACCCGGCATAACTGGCTTTACGGCTTTTGGGGAATCAGTGCTTTTTTTGTAAATATCGCCGCTATTATCCAGAACATAAACCATATTAACGCCAGAAAAGAAAATCTGAACCTTTTGCTGCATAACGCTTTGGCTTATAATGCCGAGGGAAAGAAAAAGGAAGCAGCAACACTTGCCGCCTTGGCAAGAGATTACGCAAACAAAGACGAAATGCCCTATCTTAATCAATATTTACAGACGTTAAGCGATTACACCCCGCTCGGCGTCAAAAAATGGAATTTCGGAAAACTGAAAAGGATACAACTTTTCTATCCGTTTATGTTGCTGATTATATTATTTCTTATCGCCGGCGGACTGTTTCTCGGCAAAATAGAGGCTGAAAACAAAAATAAGGTCAACGTCAAAGAAGTTGTTATTTTTAAAAACGGACAGAAAGTTTTCAGCGATGTTGCCGTTGCAAAGATTTTTGACATTCCGGTTGACGTACATGACAAACTGCAGTTATACCATGTTACGGATACGACGCAGGCGATGCATGGCGCTGACCGAGGCTTTGATGTTTTTGCAACCGTTGAACGGGGAACAACAGTCCGGCTTACTGGATACACCGCCGACAAAAAATGGTACCGGGTTATGTTTGACAGCGGAGAAATGGCTTTTATTGAAGCAGATAAGCTAGCTAAAGGAATCGGTAACGAAATACCTTTGTGGAGCAAGATTTATAAAGAATAATAAAACTGATAACAGTTTTAACAAATAAAAAAGGAAATAAAAATGGCACTTAAATTTGAAATCTTAAAAAAACATAATAAATCGCGGCTGGGAAAGCTGCATACCAAACACGGCATTGTCAACACGCCGGCGTTTATGCCGGTCGGAACCTGCGGCACAGTCAAGGCCATGCTGCCGGAATCGGTGGAATCGACCGGGGCTGAAATTATTTTGGGTAATACATATCACCTTATGCTGCGGCCGGGAGCTGATTTGGTGGAAAAAATGGGCGGGCTGCATAAGTTTATGAACTGGCACCGACCAATTTTAACCGATTCCGGCGGATTTCAGGTTATGAGCCTTAAAGGGTTGAGGAAACTGACTGAAGAAGGCGTCAGCTTCAAATCACATGTTGACGGCAAGCTTTTTTTCCTGACACCGGAAGAATCCATCGGCATCCAGCATAAGCTTGATTCTAATATAACGATGAGTTTGGATGAATGCACACCGTTTCCGGCAACGTTTGAAGAAGCTAAAATATCCATGCAACGCTCAATGCGCTGGGCAAAGCGCAGCCGTGACGCTTTTCAGGATCGCGACGGATACGGCATTTTCGGAATCCAGCAGGGCAGTGTTTATGAAGATTTACGCAGGGAATCTGCTGAGAAATTAAAGGCAATCGGATTTGACGGTTATGCCATAGGCGGGCTGGCCGTCGGCGAAGGACAGGACAAGATGTTTGAGGTTCTGGACTATGCGCCGGGTATGCTGCCGGAAGATAAACCCCGTTACCTTATGGGTGTCGGAAAACCCGACGACATCGTCGGTGCAGTGTTGCGCGGAGTGGATATGTTTGACTGCGTTATGCCTACTCGTTCCGGCAGAACGGCACAGGCTTTTACGGAGTACGGCCCCATAAACATCCGCAACGCCCGGCACCGTGAAGATCCGAGGCCGGTAGAAGCCAGATGTGACTGTCCTCTGTGCCGTAATTATTCCCGTGCTTATATTCACCACTTGCAAAAATGTAACGAAATTTTGGCCGTTATGCTGTTAAGCTGGCATAATATCCGGTATTATGAGCGGCTGATGCAGGGAATCCGTAAAGCTTTGGCTGAAGACAGGCTTGATGACTTTGCCAAAGAATTTTATCAAAAACAGAAGCAGGGAGACATTGAAGAACTGGCTTGAAACGGATAAAAATCCGAATTTGCACCGGACAGCGTGCGGCAGAATTTTTAAGGCGGCAAAAATTTTTAAGAGAGGAGATGACGCTATGGAAAACCAACCAAACTGCAACAACAGCGAAGAACTACTCTCCGCATTTATTAAAGAAAATGAAAAAGACGGTATCCGCGTCTTTGTTGCCGGGGGTTCGCGCGGCGGCCATAATCCGGTTTATGTCAAGGAGGCGTACACTCTGGGCAAAAAAATTGTCGAGATGGGATTTAAACTTGATTTTGGCTTATCCAATTCAGGTATTATGGGAGCAGTTGCCCGCGGCGTGATGGATGCGTGGAATGAAAAACAACATTGTCCGGCACCTGAATTTCCTATTCAGGGGATTACAACCGAAGAATATTATAAGCTTTATGATTCAGACGATATTATGCTGAAGCATATTAACGTTATTTTTGCGAAAACATTAGAAGAGCGCAAACAAAGGCTGCTGAATGCCGATTTTGTCGTATTTGCTCCGGGTGGCGTCGGAACACTGGATGAGCTTGCGTATGATTGCGTAGCCATGCAGGACGGGTTGCTACAAAGAAAACCTTTTATTCTTTACAATATCAGCGGTTTTTTCCATCATTTACTTGAATTTCTTAAATCCATTTCCAATAAAGGTTTTTCCGACCCGGTACCGTTTGTCGTTGTTGATAATGATTTTGAACTGGAAGTCGCTTTCAGCCTGCTGAAAAACAAATACGACAAATGTTGTGACGGCGATAAAGTTTATGACAATACCCGACAGCTGGTTTACGAATTGCCCTATTTTATCCGGAAACGGCAAAATTCGGGAAAAGATGTGGTTGATATTATACGCGAAGTATGCAGCATCCGGGGTTTGGGAAATGCTGAAGAAAAAGCCGTCTTAGACAATGAAATTGAAACGGCATATCTGGAAAAAGAAATTGAACGTATGTATGACCGTCTGGCCAAAACAGGAAGAGATACGTCCGTTGTCAGCTATAAATTGTCACGCTTAAAACGAAGACAGGGGAAGTTATAGGCATCTGACAGCCGGAAATATAATTTTGCTATGCAAAAGAAAAAGAGCGGCAACACAGGAAGCAGTGAAAACCATAACATAAACGCTCTGATGCCGTGTTGAATATGTAAATGGCAATCTTTGGAATAGTCAAAGGCTATGCAAGCGTGATGCAACAGAGATAAACTCAGCAAAGTATAATGGAAAGGGCTGAAACCAATTAAAATAATACCGGGTTTTTATCTTTGTTCAGCAAAACATGAGCCGCAGCACGCGCTTCTTTGGTAATTTTTTCTCCGGCAAGCATACGGGCGATTTCTTCAACCTTGCCCGCGGCAGTTAATTTTTCCAGCCTGGTTGTCGTAATGTCATTTTGAGTTGTTTTTTCCACCTTAAAATGTTCACTGCCGAACGCGGCAACCTGCGGGGAATGAGTTACAACCATGACCTGCACCTTTTCCGCCAAACGCGCCAGACGCTCGCCCACCGCTTCTGCCGTAGCGCCGCCGATACCTGTATCTATCTCGTCAAAAATCAGCGTTTCCTGACTGGAAGTCTGCGCAAGGTTTACCTTTAATGCCAGCATAAAACGCGACAGTTCGCCTCCGGAAGCTATCTTATTCAACGCACCCATCGGGGTATTAGGGTTGGTTGATACCTCAAAACAAACGGAATCCCAACCTTTTTCCGACCACTGGCTTTCTTCTTTTGGGATTACGGAAGTTCTGAAAACGGCTTTTTCCATTTTCAGCGGCGGAAGTTCGCGCATAATGCTTTTATCCAGTTTGGCAGCGGTTTTAATGCGCTTTTCGCTTAACTTTGACGCCGCGGCAATATAGGCTTCACGCAAGCGCCTGACCTCTTCCTGCAATTCGCGCAGACTGTCTTCGCCGTTTTGCAGATTTTGCAGGGCAGCAGATAATTCTTCCTGCTTTTCGGGCAGCATATCTATTTCCGTTCGGTGTTTTTTGGCAACGCTGCGCAGCGCAAACAGCCGTGTTTCTATATCGTCAATCTCATTTTGGTTTAATGAAACGTCCGCCGAACCGGCTTCTATGCGTTCCACCGCGTCATTGAGACTGTAAAGTGCCGTTTCCAGGTTTTGCTCAATATCGGCGTATTTGTTATTTACAATTTCGTTGACGCGGGAAATGGCGTTTTGCGCTTTGGCTATACTGTCTAATACAGAGCTGCTGCCATTAAGATAAGCATAAGCGGCGTTCATTTTTTCTATTATCTTTTCGGCATTCATCAGTTCGCTGCGACGGATACGCAAAGTTTCTTCCTCACCTTTTTTTGGTGCCAGCTTGTTTAGTTCCTGCACCCAGTGTTTCAGATTTTCTTCGTCTTCTTTTGCTTTGTTAAGGGCTTCTTCACGGCTGCGAAGCGCAGCAGCGGCAGTTTTATAAGCGGAAAAAGCCTCTCTGACAGCTGCAAGCTCTTTCCCGCAAGCACCGCAACTGTCCAAAATATCACAATGGGTCGCCGGATTTAGTAATCCCTGATTATCGTGCTGGCCGTGAATTTCTATCAAGCAGCGGCTTAATTCCCGCAACAGCTTTAAGGTGATTATCTGGTCATTAAAGAGTATTTTGCCGCGCCCGTCAGCGGAAATCGTCCGCTTAATGATGATATCGCCATCCATCTCCAAATCATATTCCGCGGCAATGTCATAAATTTTATTGTCCGGACGGACTTCAAAAACGCCGGTTACGGACAGTTTGTCCGCCCCGGTTCGCACAAGCGACGACTCGGAACGACTGCCCAGCAAAAGCCCAAGCGAATCCAGCAGAATGGACTTGCCGGCGCCGGTTTCACCGCTCAAAACCGTCAGACCGCCGGAAAAATCTATGTCCAAACTGTCTATCAGGACGACATTTCTTATGGATAGGGTCTTGAGCATCAGTGAAAATCAGTCCTTTGCGATTAACTTTGCGGCCATTGCCGTCCACTTGCCGTCAGGATAGTTGCGGCGCAAGATTTCTTCTTTTTTTACAGCTTCACTGTCCAAGCCCAGCAGCGTATATATTTCTATCTCACGGTACAGAGCTTCTTCTATCTGGCTGGTTGTCTGGTAAACATCTGTTACGGTTGAGAAACGGTTCAATGCGGAAATGTATTCTTTATTTTCCAGATAATAACGCCCGACACTCATTTCATGCCCGGCAAGGTGGTCTTCTATCAACGCCATTTTGGCTTTGGCATCGGCAGCATATTCGCTGTCCGGAAACATCGCGATAACCTGAGAAAAAGTTTCATATGCATCGCGGGTTGCCGACTGTTCTTTTTGAGACGGCGCAATTTGGTCGTAATAGCAGACGCCTTTGAGATAAAAGGCATAGGCAACATCTTTGTTACCGGGATGCAAACGAATATAACGATCCAGCGCGGCAATGGCATCGTCGTATTTTTCGTCCTTATAATACGAATACGCACTCATCAGCTTGGACTTGGTTGCCCATTTGGAATACGGGTGTTCCATTTCAACCTTATCAAACGTCTCCGCTGCTTTCTGATAAGACGTTTTGTTCAGATAATCGTAAGCTTCGTTATACAGGGTTTCCGCGCTTTTGTCCTCGTCATTGACGGGTTCTTCCGTTGAAGCACAAGCGGAAAGGAACATCAAACCAATGACCGGCAGTACATACAGAATCTTTTTCATCCTCTTTTCCCTCTCTTACAGTATTTCATAATTATCCGCAGAAGCAAACAGCTGTTTCAGGATTTCGTTATTATGATAATGTCCGCTTCTGTTGGCAACAACTTTTGCCAATATATAATACCCCGAAGTATATAAATCACCAATGGTATCCATTACTTTGTGGTTTACACATTCATTCGGCACGCGAAAACCGCCGGGATTCAATATCGTTTCTCCATCCAAAACAACAGCATTGTCCAGCGAGCCGCCTTTTATCAGTCCGATTGACTGCAGATAGTCGACCTGATATTTTTCGCAGAAAGTCCGGCACGGAGCAATTTCCGCGGCAAAGACTTCTTTGGTTATGTCTTTATCAAAATTCTGATGTCCGACAATTTTGGAAGGGAACTCTATATCAAAGCAAATGTGCAGAGTCTCTGCCGGCAACAGCGTTATGCTTGCGCCTTTGCCATCTTCAAACCTGACCTCGCGGGAAACTTTCAAAATACGGCGCGGGGCATTTTGAACAGCCAATTCCGCCGATTGCAAAATACGCAGAAATTCGCGGCCGCTGCCGTCAAGAATCGGAACCTCGGGATTATTAACCTTAACCAGCGCATTATCTATGCCGAGGATATAAAAGACCGACATTATATGTTCTATCGTACTGACGATATTTTGCGGAGAGGCACCTAAGCAGGTACAATTCCTTGTATCAACGACATTAGAATACAATGCCGGAATCGTTTCAGCTCCCGCAATATCAGTCCGTTGAAACCGAATGCCGTGATTTTCCGGAGCAGGCTCTATCGTCATTACGGCAGTACAACCGGAGTGCAGTCCTATTCCCTTTATTTCAATAGCATTTTTTAACGTGTGCTGATACTGCATTATTCTCTCCCATAAAAAATCAAAGGTGGTCTGTAAGCCGAGTTCTGTACTTGTCATTTGCTTTACCCGAAGGCAAAGATTCAAAGCGATAGCTATTCATCTGGACCGAATGTCGCCATTCGGTTCGAGCGACCTACCTCTGGAGCAGGGTGGAAACGCCCCATGTAACGGCTTAAAGCCGCCCTCCTAATTTGGTCTTGCGTCGGGCAGGGTTTGCCTTGCCAAAGGATATTACTATCTTTGCGGTGAGCTCTTACCTCGCCTTTTCAACCTTACCAAAATAATTTTGGCGGTAATTTTCTGTGGCACTTTCCCTTAGATTTCTCCAGCCGGACGTTATCCGGTGCCCCGTTTCCATGACGCTCGGACTTTCCTCACCGGAAGAAATCCCGGCGCAGCTATCCAACCACCTTGGTTTTAAGGTTTAACACATATTATTATAAAATCAACGCTTTTGAGGGAAAAATAGAAAAAAATATGCTTTTACAAAAAAAATTTACCTTTTGTTAATTTTTTACTTGTTTTGTTTAAATTTTGTGTTATTTTGTCTACGAATTAAATTCAGGACTAGTGAAACGGAGTTTCTTTAATGACAAACAATAAAATTTTTACGGCAATTCTGGCTTTGGCCTTTATTTTCACGGCAGAAAAAGCAGCTGCCGAATGTGACGGATTTTATCTGGCCGGGCGCGCCGGGTATGCAGAGTATGAAGTTGATGACGACAGAAGCGGAGTCGGAAACAGTTTTTCCCACTATGTCGTTGACAAGAAAAGATTTATTGCTTCCGGCGGAATTGGTTACAGACACGAGCATTTTAGAACCGAAATAGAATATATGTGGAGAAAAGCCAACAGCGAAAATATCTCAAGCTATGCAAAAGGAAAATTCAGATCACAATCATACATGTTCATTGTTTATTATGACTTTTTTCCGTATTCTTGGTTTACGCCGTTTGTTGACGCCGGTATCGGCTGGACTAACCATAAGTTGACTATAACAAATAACAGTGTCGGTACCAAGCTTAAGATGGACGATGACAGTTTTACCTGGTCATTGGGTGCCGGTATATCAGCAAAGCTGACAAACAGACTGAATCTTGACGTCGGGTACCGCTACTACGATATGGGCGATTTAGACGAATTTAACGGGAAAACAAGCGTAACCGACCAAGAAGTTTACGTTGGCGTCAGATACATTTTATAAGTTTTTTTGTAAATTTTGCTTTTTTATTGCCGCGGCTGGTTCTTATATGCCGCGGCAATTTATTTTATAGCATAATATACAATATGCTTGCATTATGCCGCTTATAGCTTTAGCCTAATAAGCAGGAAAATTTAATGCGGTGCAATATGGAGCAATATAATGGCAAATAAATTATTCGGTACGGACGGCGTCAGAGGCGTTGCCGGTTTCTATCCGATGACGGCGGACTTTGCATTTAACCTGGCAGAAATATTAAGCCAAACGGTGTGCACGGATAAAAAGAAAATAGCCATTGGCAAAGATACGCGCATATCCGGAGATATGATTGAAGCAGCGCTAAGCGCCGGATTTACGGCAAACGGAATTGACGTTATTTTACTGGGCATTGTCCCTACACCGTTGGTTACATTGAAAACGCCGGAACTCGGCGTGGATATGTCCTTAATGATTACGGCATCACATAACCCTTATCAAGACAACGGCATAAAGCTTATTGATCAGAGTGGCGACAAGTTTTCCGACGACTTTTATGTAAAAATTGAAAAAATCTTAGAACAAAATCATTTAACTGAAAAAACACCGCCAGCATCAAAACAGACGCGTTTCGGAAAAATTTTCAAAAAAGACGAAATTATTGAAGACTATATTGAAAATATGCGCAAAATTGCACCTAATTATAAAGCCCTGCAAGGGCTGCGGGTGGTTATTGACTGCGCAAACGGCGCTTATTCTTATATTCTTCCCCAGACATTCAAGGATTTGGGTGCCGGCATTATTTCAATCAATAATCAGCCGGACGGGTATAACATTAATCAAAACTGCGGTTCCCAGCACACAGAACAGCTGGCTCAAACCGTTAAAGAAGCCCATGCCCATTTTGGCATTGCGGTTGACGGGGACGGCGACCGGGTTATTCTTGTCGATAATACGGGAACGGTTATTGACGGAGACCAACTGCTCTGTTTTTTGGCGCAATATCTAAAAAAACACGGACAACTCAACAATAACACAGTCATCAGTACAGAATGGTCCAATCTGGGACTGGGGGAATATCTGCGTAAAAACGGTTTTATTTATTTTCAAAGCAAGGTCGGGGAAAGATACGTTATTGATTTAATGAAAGAAAAATTTTCCTCGCTAGGCGGAGAACCTGTGGGACATATTGTTCTTTCACAATACGCAAAAAGCGGCGACGCTTTGGCCGTAGCCATTATTTTGGCTTTGGCCTATTTGGAAACCAACAAGCCTATGAATGAAATTTTTCCGATATTCTCCCCCTATCCCTGTTTAATTGAAAATATCCGGTTTTCAACCAAAGAATTTATGCAGCAAAGCCTTGAACATGATGATGTCCAAACAGCCTTAAATGACGCAAAGAAAACTTTGGGCGAAAACAGCAATCTGATTGCGAGAAAATCCGGCACCGAACCGGTTATCAAACTCCGGATTGAAGGAAAGGACGAACAAACGGTTGCCCGGCTTGCGAAACATTTAAAACAGCTTATTTTACAATATCAAAAATAATTTTATTCCATGCTTATATTTGAGTTGGCAACACTCTTTTATAAATATGTGTTTATGATAGCCTGAGAATTGCCGCAAACATTTTGCATATTTGCGGCAGCCTTTGAATTATTCGGTTATATCGTTCAGACTATGCAGGTTTTTCTTGATTTTTTCATCTTGGATTGAAAGCTTTTTTATATTTTTTAATCCATTTTCTATTTTATTTTTTACCTGTTTTGCATTTAACTCTTCTTGTTCCTCTTTTTGAGACAAAGCCTGTTTCCACTGAAACACTGCTTCATTTTTACGCCCGCCAAACCAGTATGCATCGCCGAGATGATCACTGATAATAGCATTTTGAGGATTAAGCTCTGATGCCTTTTCCAAATATAAAATGGCGTTATCATAATCTCCGGTTTTAAAATAGACCCATCCAAGACTATCCATTATCACACCATCATTCGGGTCTTTTTCATAAGCTTCCAAAATCATAGCCGCAGCTTTGTCCGTATTCATATTATATTTAAGCCAGCTGTATCCAAGATAGTTGAGCACCTGCGGATGGCGGTTGCTTAATTTCAGAGCTTTTTCAAGACTTTCTTCAGCTTTGCCCCATTCATTGTTTTTATCATAAGAAACTGCCAGCGCATAGTATACCGGCCAATATTTTTCACTCTCATAAAATATGGAATTTATGGCTTTATTGTAATATTTAATAGCATCCGGCTGATTATTGCTTACACGCAAAACATCGCCCAGATTAAACAATACCTGAAAATTGCCAGGATTTTCCCGAAGCAGCCGTTTTAATACTTTTATCGCCTCACTGTATTTTTTCTCGGCAGACAAATTATTGGCTTTTTTCATCTGCGCCGGATAGTACATCTCTGATTTTTTACCAATCGAATCGTAATACTTATTGGCATCATTAAGCATCAACCGTTCTTCAAACAAATCTGCCATAGCTATTTTGGCGATATCATTATCGGGATTAAAATATTCCGAGACAGCCATATAAATCTGGGCATAATCGTGGCCAACCGGCACAGATTTGAATAACAGGGCAATTTCCAAAAAGACTTCCCCCGCCCCTTCGTCAGGAGTATTTACCAGCCGGGAAGATGCCGCGCTGCCCTGGTTTATTTTTTCCCGAAGGCTGGCAAGCATTTCCTTTATATTGCTGGAACCATAATACTTGGCTACTAAATTAAGCGCTTTTTCTTTTTCTCCGTTGCGAACCAGAAAATTTGAAATAATCTGCAACGCCCGGAACGACATATCATTCGCTTTATCATTAATTACGATATCATAATATTTTTGCGCATCTTTCGTTTTACCGAAATATTCGGAAATCAGGCCGCTATGCAGGCTATAGACTGTTTTCATTTCTTCCATGCCTGACAGTTTCTGCAGCTCTGTTACAGCCTGTTCGTAATTGTCTTCTCCAACATAACTCCATGCGTTGAACAACGGAGCAATCAGTTTTTTGTATGTTTTTTCATTTATGCTGTTCAAAGCAACTCGGGAAGACTTATAATCACCATGCTTAAATGCATAAACGGCATTAATAACGTCGATAAAATTGTTTTTATCCCCATTTTTGCGGGCTATTCCGGCATATTTTACCGCCTGGTCAATTTTCCCCTGTGATGCCAGAATGATATATGTTTTACCGAGTAAATCTTCATTAACCATTCCCTTTTCTATCGTCCGCACATAATAACGCGCCGCATTATCATAATCTTGCCGTATATGGGCAACTCTGCCGGCCAAATAATTGCCGTATGCAGTATCCTTTTGCAAAAGATATGCCTGCTCCTGCTGATATTCGGGCATATTAATAAAATTGCCGGTGCAGGAATTGAATATCCCAATCCCGCTTAACAGGGTGATAATGTAGCTCGCTTTCAACATATGTTTAAAAATTCCCGTAGTTTGCCGTTTCATATTATCAATTTGCTCTTAACTTTAAACTAAATTTATTATATTTGTGTAAATAATTGCTTTATATTGCAATAAAAAGTATAATATATATAATTGGCAGCAATGAATAAACAAATTAACATACGGGAAGCTCTCGACTGGTATTTGTGGGCAGGTGTCAACGAAACCTGCGGCGATTTGCCGTGCCTGACCGGCGAGACCGAAAAGTTTTTCTCTCAGGCTACAATTAAAAGCGTTCCGGCACAAGTTCTTTCAGGCAAACAGGCAAGCGGACAGCCGACCGGCCGGGCAGGAAACCTTTCTTTTTCCGAACCTCGCAGTTTTGCGCCGACGGCTCAGACCATGCAGCCTTATGCTGCTGCTACAAAAAATGCACGCGATATCTGTGCCAAAGCATCTTCTCTGGACGAACTGCGAAACATCGTGCAGAATTTTGACGGCTGCAACCTGAAAAATACGGCAGCTTCCACGGTTTTCGGCGACGGGGCACCTAAAGCAAAACTGTTGCTTATCGGAGAAGCTCCCGGCGCAGATGAAGACCGCATCGGGAGGCCCTTTGTCGGCAGATGCGGAAAATTGTTAGACAAAATGCTGGCCGCAATTCATGTCAACAGGCCTGACTGCTATATTACCAATGTTTTGCCTTGGAGACCGCCGGGGAACAGAACGCCAACCGATGAAGAAATTGCCGTCTGTCTGCCATTTCTTAAGAGACAAATTGAATTGATTGAACCTGATTATTTGTTATTGCTGGGAGGAATTGCCTTAAAATCAGTGATGGATGTATCTGACTCCATTTCCCGGACACGAGGAAAATGGTTGGAATATCAGATTAATGAGAAAAAGAAGGCACATGTTCTTGCAACATACCATCCGTCTTATCTGTTACGGAGTTCCTCACAAAAGTCAAAAGTATGGGTCGATTTGCTGCGTTTAAAGAAAAAGATGGACGAAGAAACAGTTTAATTTATGGCATTAAAATGCCTGATTAAAAGTGCCGAACACTAATCAGTTGACCGTTTTTAGTAATTATGTTCATTTGAAGCTGCCTTTATATTTTGCAATTGCAAGAAACCCGCATTTTTTTATTTGCAATTAATAAAAATTAAACACTCTGTGCGTATGATACAGTCATACATAAGAAGTTATGAGGTTTTAAAATGAAAAAATCGATAAAGTTTCTGGCTGTTTTCCTTTTAGGGGCTGTTATGGCGGCGCCGACAGCACTTCAGGCTGCAGAAAAAGCTTCGGCACCGACGGCTAAGGCCGCGGCAAAATCCGGCGAACCGTCTACCAGGCCTGATGCCGTCATTTTTAAGATTCATGACATCGACCCGGTCTTGGAAGACGGCGTTGTCAAAGGGTGCAATTATATGATTACCCTATACAACAGAACTTCTATTAACTTCAGAACATTTACCGTAAACCTTGACTGGCCGGATGTTGTCGACGAACGTTTTAAATTTGACCGTTATGTCGAGTCCCTGTTGGGTGTAGAAGAGGCGGAAAAACAAAAGTCCCTGTTCAGCAAAGAGGACGCATCAAAACCGGTTCAAACATCAGTAACGGTTAACGCTTTCGGTGCCGACAAACAGATTTCCCTGCGGTCTTATATGGATAATGAAAAGTGTTATCTGATGTTAAGCGATGCACACTACACGGTAACGCCGTGCGATATTGCACGCAATACGGAAACCATCGGCAGTTTTGGAATGAGCGCAGATAAAAGCGATTGCACGGATTTATTCCAATTTGTCAGCACGAAGAATCCGGAATATTTCGGCGAGTTTAAACGCATTTCAGCAACTGAAGAGGCTGCAATGAGCGAATCGGCAGAAAGCCGCGAACTTTCAGACATTGATATGATTATCGGCAAAATCGTCGAAAATATGGGAACATCCGACAAGACGCTGACAAACATCTATTAGAAAAAGTCATTATCGGATATTACAGCAGAATACGGGCGGTTTTCGAAACGGAAGGCTGCCCGAGCTTTAAAAGCATATTTGGCAGAACTTTTGGATGGCGAGCGGTCAGATTACGGAACTGTGTGTTAAAGTTTTTTTACCCCAAATATTTTGCACTGTTTTGCCGAATAAATTTTATACAGGAGACTGAATATGAAAAGAGTTATTTCCAGCATTTACGGTCTGTTTTTGCTTTTTGCGCTGGTACAGCCGATTAACGCACAAGTTTTAGACGGAGAAACTGCGCAAGAAGCTTCTTTTCCGTCTTCAGGAGGATTATCCTTTGATGAAACCGATAAAAACGAAGCTTTGTTTAATGAAATGTTCGGAGACCACCCGGAAATTCGAGAAAATGTTGAAAATACGGGAAACTTTGAAAATACGGCTCAAAAGGCTGCCGAAAAAATAAAGCAAACCGGGGCGACGGCTCCGTCCGCACCAGCAGACGGCATTCTCAAGCCTTTAAACGGAGATATGCTTATCGGAGTCAGCAAAGGCAGCTTTAAAGTCTTTCAGGATATGACAGGGCGGACTAACTGCACTTTCGGCGTTACGTTAAAATCAAATCTTGACAGGGAATTAAAGACTATGGGGCTGCAATTGGTTTATCCGCATCGTGTTTTCGCTTTTATTTTCAGGAACGTTGCCGAAAAAGGCTCTCAGGAACGGTTTATTACGACAACCGGAGACATTTGTTATAACTTGGCGGGCGTGCCGGATATTGAAGTCAATTTGTGCCGGATTAAAAACGCAGCGGACAATGAATGCGCCAAACGCATTAAGTGGAGCAACGATTTGGAATCTCCGGATCCGTCTAAAAATCCATATTAGGAAATAACGATAGTTCAAATATGGATATTCCCCGGAAGATTCAGGGATTTCTAAAAAAATATAAAAAAGAAGCCGGAAACGGTTTCTTTTTTTGAGGCAAAAGCTGCAAAAGGCAGGCTCTATGATGTAAAAAGCTTGCAAAAAGTCTAAAAATGTGGTATAGTTTTGTCTAGAAAAATATAATTTAAATATAATTAGGCTTATGAAGGAAGGTATCTTCTCGTTCATTTGGGCTGGCATTTGCGCCCTTTTGAGCGTTTGGCTCGTACTATATGTCGATGCCAAAATCGGTTTTTCTAACGACTACTTTTTTCCAACAATTGTGGATGCAATCCATGATTTTGGATGGTCAGTTAGAAAAGTTTTGTTTTTCAGTTTATACCTGGTTTACTGGGTTACTGGAATACACAAATTATTCGGAAATGGCATTTTGGCACTTATCGGATGGACAGCCCTTTTGGTAATTGCCGCCGTAATTATTGTTGCCGGCTATTGGTTTGTATCATGGCTAGTAACCTGTATTTGAGAGAAAGAGTTGTTTTTAAGAGTTAAATCTTAAGAACAACTCTTTTTTCTTTTTGATTAGTTGATTTTTTACGATTATATGTTAAAGCTTAGCAAAGAAGTTTAAAAAATTATCAAAAATGGGGAAAAAGATGGAAACAGAGGTTGCTGCCGAGGTTGTAAATCAACTTTCGATGTGGGATATGGTATGGTCATCCGACCTGATTACCAAAGCGGTTATGATTGGGTTGATTGCCGCTTCGGTCTGGTCATGGGCGATTATTTTTGAAAAAATAAATACGCTGCGCCAAGTCAAACGCCTGTCCAAGACGTTTGAAGAGCGTTTTTGGTCCGGCGGTTCGCTTGACAAGCTGTACGATTCTATCGGCAATCCGCAGGATCCGATGTCGGCTATGTTTGTTGCGGCAATGAAAGAATGGCGCCGTACGAACATTATGAAGTCCAAAACAGACAGGGGGCTGCGCGGCGTTTCTTTACAGCAGCGAATCGAAAAGGCGATGATGGTTTCCATGGACAAAGAGCTTGACGAGATGGACAATCATCTGGGCTTTTTGGCTTCTACCGGTTCGGTGGCGCCGCTGGTCGGGCTGTTTGGAACAGTTTGGGGCATTATCTCATGTTTTAACGCTATTGCAGTTACCCAAAGCAACTCTCTGACTTCTATTGCTCCGGGTATTGCCGAAGCCCTGTTTACTACCGCATTTGGCTTGATTGCCGCAATTCCCGCTTATATTGCCTATAATATGATTACCACGGATATTGACCGCTATGCCAAAAAGCTCGAAAACTTTATGGCAGAATTTTCAAGCATTTTATCGCGGGAAATTGACGATACGACTATTAAAGCAGAAATGGCCGGAGAATAAAGATATGGCAATTATTAACGGAAGAATCCAAAGGCGGGGCAGCCGTCGCAACGCTGATATCAATATGACGAACCTTATGGACGTTATGATGGTGCTTTTAGTGGTTTTTATGGTTGCAGCGCCGCTTATGACGTCAGGAATCCCGCTTGACCTGCCGAAAGTCGGCGGAGGCACGCTGAATGGCAAAGATACCTCTATTAATATCAGTGTTGACAAAGACGGGCATTATTACATCGGCCAAAGCCAAATCGAACCGGAAACGATTATTGACAAGATTAAGGCAATCAAAGGAGAAAACAAAGACGTAACGGTTACCATTTCCGGAGATACATCTTCATCTTACGGCAGTGTTATCGGATTGATGGCTATGTTAAAAGATGCAGGATTCAGCAAAGTCGGGCTGAAAACTGAAGCTCGGAAAAGCAAAAATTAGAAAGTTTTCGGTTAATGCAGAAAAATTACGTTTATAAATCGGTTGCCTTACATATTGCAGTAGTTTTGCTATGTGTTTTTGACATACCGTTTTTGGGAAGCAAACGTAATTTTGATGAACAGCCGCCGATTATGGTCGATTTGGAGAACGTAAAAATTTCTGATACGACAAATATTCCGGCAAAAGCAGTTCGCGGTCCTGAAAAAAAACCGGCGACACGCAAAGAAAAGCCTGTCGAAGAGAGTTTTACCCCTAAAAAAGCCGAGCCGACTCCTGCACCGAAAGTTGAAGAAAAACCCAAACCGGAGCCTGTTCCCGAAGTAAAAGCGCCGGAAATAAAATCGCCGTCGCTGATTGAGGAAGCTCCAAAACCGGAAGAAACCAAAGAAGAACCGAAAAAGGAATCGAAAGAGCCACTGAAAGAAAAGAAAAAACCGGCACCAATTCCCCAGAAAAAGCCGCAGATTAAACCGAATAAAAAGCCGGTTCAGCCGAAAAAGCCCGAAACCGACAAAAAGGCGACTCCAGCCAGTAAACCGACAGCAAAGCCAAACAAAAATGCCGTAAGGAGCGCTAATCCGCTGCAAAGCCTGATGAATTCCGTTGATGATTTGCAGAAACAAATCGGCGAGGAAGATGCTCCAGCACAGGTTCCTTATGACGAGCCGGTCAACAACCTCGGTATAGAGGGGGGAAACAGCCAAGGGTCGTATTTCAGCGAACTATCGGTATCCGGCATTGATTTTGTAAAATCTAAAATTCAGGAATCATGGAAAACGATTGCCGGCGGTAAAGACGACCGCAATATTGAGGTTGTCATCAGCGTCAAGCTGACAAAAGAGGGACTTATCGAATCCGTAAAGATTGAAGATATGCGGCGTTACAGGACTGACACCTATTTTCAGGCATTGGCAGACAGCGCCGAACGCGCAATTTATATAGCACAGGACGTTTACGGTGTCTTTAAGGTATTGTCGGCGCAAAGTGGCTCCAGATACAGCGACTGGAAAGAGATACGATTTACGTTTACGCCGCTGGGGCTATCCAAATAATCTGATAAAAAGAGAGGCAGATATACCGGGCTTATCTGCCGCCTAGGTTGTGTCGGATATGGCTTGCGGGACTTATCTGCCGCCGAAGAGCTTGCCGAGGCGGGAGGGAAGTAGTAAACGGAGAAGAGGACAAAGGGAGAGAAAACGCAAAACAGATGGAAAGCGAGGGACAGGCTTTCATACATTTAAACGATAGCCGCTGTTTTCCGTCAATATCAGCTGGCTGCCGCCGTCCTGCTCCACTTTCTGGCGCAAACGGTAAATATGCGTTTCTATGGTATGGGTGGTTACGCCGGCGCTGTATTCCCAGACATTTTCAAGCAAATCTTCTTTACTGGCCGCGGCGGGTAGGTTTTGGTACAAATACTTAAGAATATCAACTTCTTTTTCGGTCAGCTTTGTCGTTTTGCCGGATTTGGACGATACAATCTCCTTTTTGACGGGATAGAGGCTATATTCCTTAAAATTAAGACACTCCTTGCGGCGAACTTTAGGCAGAAGGGTTTTGTTCTGCAAGGCCTGCAAAAACCCGGAAAGGGCAAACGGTTTTTTTATCACCACATCGGCATAATCGGACAATTCGTGCTCCGATGAGAAGAGAACCACAGGAATTTCAGCCTTTTGCCCGGCACAGGACGCCGTTTCGCCGGATTCCGCGTCAAGCAGAAGCATATCGGCATTTTGTACCGAATCGGCGGAGAGAATTTCCGTTTCCGGCACTTCGCGCAGAATTTGCTGCGCCAAATCTCCAGCAAACAGCGAATCCGATGAAACTATACAAATTTTGTTCATAACTTCAACTCCAGCCCGAAAATGAAAGCATAGCCTTTGGCATTGTTTTCCGGCAGCGAATCCGCTCCTTTCGACTCCAAATGAGCGGCTGTCAGCGAAAAACCGACATATTTGTTATACTGCCAACTGTTGGAAAAACTGATAATTTTATCGCGATTGCCGCTGTGATCAGCTTTGGAATCAAAATAAGCAATTCCGGTCGTAAACGGCCCGATGGCATAGCTCAAGCCGACATTATACGCCAGCCCTTCCCTATATGCGTCGTACAGGTTCGCCTTATCCAGCGCATAAGCGGAATCGGAAGTTTCGGTTTTGCGATAAGAGGCTCCAAGCGTCCACCCTTTGCGGTAGATACTGATTCCTGCGGAGTATTCTTTGTCATTTTTATCAAAATCAGCAAAACCGAGCGATGTTTCCAACTCATAGCCGAAAACATCCCACGAACCGTACGCACCGAGAATATAGGCGCTTTTGTCCTTATACGGCGCGTCTTTGGCGACAAGCCCGGACTGGCTGTAGGTTTCCGGCACAAAGGTCGCACCCAGCTTCATCCCCTGCCATTCCGGCGTTACATAGCTGACTTTCGGGGAAGCGCCGTCGGTGTTGATATAGGTTGAATTCAGGGTCTTATAAGACATCCTGCCGCCTTTTTTGTACCAGTTCGGATTGGTGATGAAATTAACCAAATCGGTATTATTTACCCGCCAGGCTTCGACATTCGGCGCGCCGACGGCAAACGCATAAGCAACGTTATAATTCTGCCCGGCGGAAAATTCGCCGAACGGGGTTTCCGCCAGTACATAGACCTCTTCGCCCCATATTCCCTGATTATAGTTTTCAACTTCCTTTGCCGAATCTATCATAAAATAGCCGATAAGCGAGGCGGCATATTCGCGGTTAAACTCGTAGGTCAGCCGCCCGTACGCATTCAGCGAGGAATTCAGATTATTCTGTTTATGCAGTCGGTTATACGGTTTGGCATAATCCGTATAGCCGTAATAATTGTTGAGTTCCAGCGCATAATCCGTTTTCAGCGTGCCGGCACAGGCGGGCGACGCGGCCAGACAGAACAGCCACAAAGGGGATATTTTCATCCGTTTTTCCCAAAATAAACCAATCTTGCTTTCAATATAAAACTATCTTTTTGTCTTAACAAGACTTATATTGTTTATAACCTAAAAAAATATGGATAAATATAATGCTTTCTGCTTTAAAGTGACCTATATATTCGGTTAGAGATAAAATAAATCAGATATGGAGTAAATATAATGCAAAAACCTGTAATGCTATTGATTCTGGACGGCTGGGGATATCGGGCAAACGTTACCCCTGACAATGCCATTGAACAGGGGCATACGCCCAACTGGCACAATCTGCTGGCGACCTGTCCGCATTGTTTTGTGGAAACGTCCGGATATGATGTCGGACTGCCGGAAGGACAAATGGGAAATTCGGAAGTCGGGCACACGAATCTGGGCGCGGGACGCGTCGTTATGCAGGATTTGCCGAAAATCGACCTGGCAATCAAAGACGGAAGCCTGGAGAAGAATCCGACACTTGTCGAGCTGATTAACAAACTCAAAGAAACAAAAGGAACCTGCCACTTGATGGGGCTGATGTCGCCGGGTGGCGTCCATTCCCACCAGAAACATATTGAAGCGGTCTGCAGAATTTTGCAGAAAAACGGCATCAACGTTGACGTACACGCCTTTTTGGACGGCAGAGACACGCCGCCGCAGTCGGGCAAAGGCTTTTTGAGCGATTTTGAAAACAACATCAAGGATATGCCGAACGTCAAGCTTGCGACTATTGCCGGGCGCTTTTACGCCATGGACCGCGACAAGCGCTGGGACAGAGTGGAAAAGGCCTACAACAACATCGTTCTCGCCGACGGCAAGCGTTTTGCCACCGCGGACGAAGCAATTACCGCGTCTTACAATGACGGCGTAACGGATGAATTCGTCATTCCGGCCGTTGTCGGCGATTATCAGGGAGCACAAGACGGCGACGCCGTGCTGATGATTAACTTCCGCGCCGACCGGGCGAGAGAAATCTTATATGCCTTGGGCGACAAGGAATTTACCGGTTTTGAGAGAAAGAAAATTATCAACTTCGCCATACTGGTCGGAATGGTTGAATACTCAGTTGATCACAATCGCTTTATGAAGACGATTTTTGCGCCGGAAGCACTGAAAAACATCTTTGGCGAAGTGGTGGCAAACCACGGACTGACCCAGCTCCGAATCGCAGAAACGGAAAAATATGCACACGTTACGTTCTTCTTCAACGGCGGTGAAGAAAAAGAGTTTAAAGGCGAAGAGCGAATCCTTATCAACAGCCCGAAAGTCGCAACTTATGACCTGAAGCCGGAGATGAGCGTTTATGAAGTTACGGAAGCGTTAACTGACGCGATTGAAAAACAAAAGTACGACGTCATTATCTGCAATTTTGCCAACGGAGATATGGTCGGGCATACCGGTATTATGGACGCGGCGCTGAAAGCGGTTGCGGCGGTTGACGACTGTTTGGGAAAAGTGATGAAAGCCATTAAAGACGTCGGCGGAGTTCTGTTTGTTACAGCCGACCACGGCAACGTTGAAAAAATGGTTGATGAAAAGACGGGCGAACCTTATACCGCGCATACCGTCGGAAAAGTTCAGGCCGTACTTTATAACGCAGAGCCACCGGTAAAAGGCCTGAAAGACGGGCGGCTTGCCGATATTTCCCCGACACTTTTGGACTTGATGCATATTGAGAAACCGAAAGAGATGACGGGCAACTCCCTTTTGGAAAAATAGGGTTTTGATGAAACGGATATTATTCTTTGGCATAGCGTTGACAGCTTTTGTCCTGAATTGCCCGAGCGGGAATTCGGGTTATGCCAAAGATATATCCGAAAGCGATGTCAAGAGGATAGAAGCTGAAGCCAAAAAGAAAACGATAGAATCCAGAAAATTGCAGGCACAGGCGCTACAGCTCAATCTGGAATTGTCCAAGATTGACAAGACTGTTATCGGACTGGCACAAAAAATCCAGAACAATGAGGACAAAATGTCCGAACTGGAAAACAAACTGGCGGCATTGAAAGAGGATTTGGCAACCAAAGAAGCAGCTTTTGCGAAAGAAAACAATTCTTTGGTACAAACGCTGGCTTCGCTGCAAAATATGTCGCTTAACCCGTCGGAAGCGGTCATTTTACAACCGCTTTCGCCGGTGGATATTATAAGAAGCGCCATTCTTCTCCGGGAAACGGTGCCTTTTTTGAACGAAAAGTCTTCAAAACTCAAAACAGATTTGGACAGCGTTTACCAGCAGAAGAAAAAAGTCGAAGAAACTGTCGCGGAAACGAAGAAAAGACAGGAACTGCTGGAAAAGCAACAGGCAGAAATGAGAACGCTGATGAAGAAAAAAGCCGGTATGCGCAAGGTGTTGGAAACAAAAGGCGCCGAAACGCAGAAATTGGCGGAAAATCTTTCTTCCAAAGCAAAAAACCTGCGGGATTTGCTTGATGAACTGGAGCGACAGAAAGAACTTGCCCGCAAAAAACAGGAAGAGGCAGAAAGACTTGCGGCTTTGAAACGACAGGAAGAATTAAAACGGCAAAAAACGCCGCACGTTATCAGTACAAAAGAACACGAAGACATAAAAAAACAAGCTAAGGGCGGCAGGTTTGCAAAAGCCAAAGGTTCGCTGTCGCGACCAGTCAGGGGAACGGTCATAACGGAATACGGGCAAATGCTTTCCAAAGGCGTAACCTCCAAAGGAATTGTTTACAAAACTCGCCCGGAAGCGCAGGTTATCGCACCATACGACGGAACGGTCATTTTTTCCGGCCCATTTAAAGGATATGGTAATATTATTATAGTAGAACATGGAGACGGATACCTGTCTCTGCTTGCCGGTTTGGGCGTTATCGACTGCGAACCGGGGCAAATGCTTCTGGCCGGAGAACCGGTTGGTACCATGCCCGACAGCAGTAATGCAAAGCTGTATGTCGAGATACGGAAAGACAGGCATCCAATTAACCCCGCGCCATGGATTGCCGGTTAAACTTTATTGATAGGAAAGAAAATGGGAAAAAGTAAGTTGTTGTTTATTTCTTTATTTGCAGGACTGATGATAAGCGCTGCAAATGTCAGGGCTGCGACCAGCAAAGACGATGATGCCAACACGTACGAACTCTTGAATTTGTTCGGCGAAGTTATGGAGCGGGCAAAGCTTAATTATGTAGAAGAAGTTTCTGACAAGAAACTTATCGAATCGGCAATTAACGGAATGCTGACATCGCTGGATCCCCATTCAAGCTATCTGGATGCTGACAGCTTTAATTATATGAGCGAACAGACAAAAGGCAAATTTGGCGGCTTGGGAATCGAAGTTACCATGGACAACGGTTTGGTTAAAGTCGTTTCGCCGATTGACGACACTCCGGCGGCAAAAGCGGGTATCAAGGCCGGCGACTATATCACAAACATTAACGGAGAAACCGTAGTCGGCATGAGCTTAAACGATGCCGTCAGCAAAATGCGCGGCAAAGTCGGCGAAAAAGTCAAACTGTCCATACGCAGAGTCAACTCCAAACCGATTGAACTGACGATTAAACGGCAGGAAATCAAAATCCAGTCCGTTAAGAATGAAATCAAGGAAGACTCTATTGTTTACATCAGAATTTCTTCGTTTACGGAAGATGTTGACAAATCTGTCAGCGAAGCAATTACCAAAGCAAAAAAGAAACTTAAAAACAAACTGCTGGGCATTGTCATTGACGTCAGAAACAATCCCGGCGGGCTGTTAGACCAAGCGGTTGACGTTTCGGATCTGTTTTTGGAAAAAGGGGAAATCGTATCCACCCGTTCGCGCAATGAGGCGGATACGGTTAAATATATGGCAAACGAAGGCGATATTGCCAAAGGTCTGCCTATTGTCGTCATTATCAACGAAGGTTCGGCCTCGGCTTCTGAAATTCTGGCAGGTGCGCTGCAAGACCACCACAGAGCAATTATCTTAGGCGAAAAGTCATTCGGCAAAGGTTCGGTTCAAACCGTTATTCCGCTTCGGGATTACGGGGCGATGCGCCTGACAACAGCCAGATATTATACGCCGTCCGGGCGTTCTATTCAGGCGAAAGGCATTGAGCCCGATGTTGAGGTTAAACCTGCTAAGATTGAAGAACTTGAGTCTTACGCCTTAAATATCAGCGAGGCCGATTTAAATAATGCCTTGAAAAACGACAGCGACATAGATGCCGGAAATGAAAAGAAAAACGGCAAAAGCAAGGAAGATTTGGCTGACTATCAACTTGTCCGCGCTTTAGATCTGGTAAAAGCTCTGGCCCTGTATTCCAAATCTGACGAAAAGTAAGGGAGAAAACCGGTGAGCAAGCATTTCAGACCGTGCGCGGGGGCTATTGTCTTTAATAAGGACGGCAAGGTATTCCTGGGAAGCAGAATCGAAACTGCCAACGACAGTTGGCAGTTTCCCCAAGGCGGCATAGAAGCGGGAGAAATACCGGCAGAAGCTGCGTGCAGAGAACTCTATGAAGAAACCGGCATATCTTCGGTCGAGCTTGTATATACCGATATTGAACCTACGCGGTATGAATTTTCTGCCGAGATAAAAGAAAATTTTCGTAAAAGAGGCATATTTAACGACGGACAAGATATTTATTTTTCTTTGTTTTACTTTACAGGCAACGAAAAAGACATTCACTTAGATATGCCTCATCCTGAATTTAAACGCTATAAATGGGATACGCTGGAGTTTGCAGTTTTCAACGTTATTGATTTTAAAAAGGAAGCTTATTCTGCTGCAGCGCAAAGAATGGCTCCGTTGATAAAAGATTATATTGCAAAGCTCTCTTGATATTTGAAACTTTTTAACATAAATTTATGGTTAGGTTTATTTTATTAATGGGGAGAGATTATGAACAATCTGCCGGAAATAAGAGATATACAAATACCTGACGGCGTATCTTTTTTTCCCGTAGCATACGGATGGTGGGTTGTTCTGGCTGCCGGTGTTTTTGCTTTCATGATTATAAAAATAATTTTAAAACTGCGCCGAATCAGCAAAAGACGTTATGCTTTTAAAGAACTTGAGGAAATTTCCACATCACGCCCGGTTTATGCCGCGGTTATGATTTCTGAATTGTTGCGACGTATCTGCATTTTGAAATATCCCGAGGCAAGCTCATATTACGGGGAAAAATGGATTGACTTTCTAAATCAACATACTCCCTCTCCTTTATCCCCTCAGGCAGCAAAACTTCTTAAGTTTGCTCCTTTTATGAATGGTTCAGAAAACAGCCGAACCTATGTACCGCAAGATGCTGAGAGCCTGAAAGACTTCTGCCGACAATGGATAGGGGAAAATCTATGACCACTTTTGAATATCCGCAATTTTTTTGGCTGCTGCTGTTTCCTTTCGCCGTTTTTTTTCTGTTTCCCAGAGCCAGGGGTATACACGGCGATGCATTAAAAGTTCCCTTTTTAAAAGATATCAAATATATTCAGGCAAAATCTGAACAAACGGCATTTTCGGCTTTGGGAAGCAGAGCTTGGCTTTCCGTTAAATATCTTTATCTTTTTTCTTTATGGGTGCTGCTTGTTATTGCTGCCGCACGTCCTCAACTTGTCGGCGAACCATACCGTCTTAAGGCTGAAAACAGAGATATTATGCTCGTTATAGACATATCACCGTCAATGCTGCAACCGGATTTGTCCCGAACCCAAAGGATTGACAGGCTGACAGCCGTAAAAGCTGTTGTCGGCTCTTTTGTGCAAAAAAGAACGGAAGACCGGCTCGGGTTAATTCTTTTTGGAACACGCGCTTATGTACAGTCTCCGCTTACCTTTGACAAAAATGCCGTTGCAGAAATTCTGAATAATGCTGATGCAGGTATGGCCGGCAATTCGACTTCTATCGGCGATGCTCTGGGTCTGGCATTAAAAAATCTGCGGGAAGAAAAAGAAAAAAACAATAAAGTTATCATTTTGCTCACGGACGGAGAAAATAACGACGGTTCCCTAAGCATGGCACAAGCCATCGGCCTGGCAGAAAAAGAGGGAATAAAAATATATACCGTCGGCGTCGGTTCCGACCGTAACTTTCTCGGCTCACTGTTTGGACTCGGCAATGGCGAACTCGATGAAAAAAGCCTAAAGGAGCTGGCTCAAAGAACAAAAGGAAACTATTTTCGAGCAACAGACGTAAACTCGCTGGCTGAAATATATACAAAAATTGACCAGTTGGAGCCGGCTAAAAGCGAGGGCAATATCGTGCAGGAGAAAAAAGACTTGTTTTATGTTCCTTTGACTTTTGCTCTTATTTTGACATTGTTTCTGTTGTTTTTGCCGGGGAGATACCTGAAATGAACGATTTATTCCATAATTTTCATTTTTTGCGCCCATGGCTGCTGGTTTTTCTGCTGCTTCCTCTGCTTTTGTTTTTTAAGAAATTAAAAACAGGTGGAAATGCTTCGTCGTGGGCGGATGTTTGTGATAAAAATTTGTTAAATTTTCTTTTGGTCAGCAATAGCGGACAAAGGCATTTTTCCGTAAAAAAACTCATTTATACGGGATTGGCCGTGGCGGCCATTGCGGCTGCCGGGCCGGCATGGAAAAAAACGGAAATCCCTTCCCTTGCCGTGGAAAATCCGAATATGTTTGTCCTCAGTCTGGCGCAGGATATGCAACTTACGGATATCACGCCTTCCAGACTTGACCGGGCTAAATTTATGATTTCCGATTTGGCAGAACACATTCCGCAGGGGCAGTTCGGCCTGGAAGTATATTCGGAGGAACCGTATGTCATTACGCCGATTGCTGACGATGTCAAATTATTAAAAAACCTTCTGCCGCAAATCAGACCGGACATTGTTCCGGACAACGGCGACCGGCTTGACCGGGCTGTTGATTTGGCAATTGAACGATTTAAAGCCGCAGGTTATGCGCAGGGCAGCATTATTTTATTTACTTCCGATGTCGGGCAGCGGTTTGACTTGGCATTACAACACGTCAAAAAAGCATCTGCCCTTAATTACAAAGTTCACGTTATTGATACATCATTTTCAGGAAACGAAAAGCTCAAAGTTTTGGCAGATACCGGAAACGGCGTCTATTTAAGCGTTAGAAGTGCAAATACGCAAAAACTTGTCAATGAAATCTCAAAAATTAACGAAGAAAGAATTAAACGCAGCCAAAATATGCGTTCTGATTTTGAAGATTACGGATATTATCTGTTGTTTATCCCCCTGTTTTGCACTTTGATGTTTTTCCGGCGGGGAATGATTATTCTTGTTTTATTGTTGTTTCCGTTGCAGGCTTATGCCGGATTTTTTCTGAATAATGATCAGGAAGGCCTCAGACTGTTTCAAAAAGGGCAATATGAACAGGCTCTCAAGTTTTTTAAGAACACGGACTGGATAGGAGCAACCCTTTACAAACAGGGCAGGCCTGAAGATGCCTTAAAAGAATTTCAGAAATCCAACAGCAGCCTTTCTTTTTATAACCAAGGCGTCATTCTGACAAAAATGTGCAAATATAATGAAGCAAAAGAAGCTTTTGCCAAAGCGCTTGAGGCTGATGCAAAAAACAGTGATGCCGAATATAATCTTACAGTTATAAATGAATTATTTGAAAAAGCAAAACAAGACCCATCCGTTCTTGAGTGCGGCGATAATCAAAAACAGCAAAATCCTTCTACAAACGATGCGCAAGAACAGAAACCCAGACAAGACCAAAGTTCAAATAACAATCCATCGCCGCAAAACAATAAAGAGAAGCAGGAGCAGCAAAAACAGTCTTCCCAAAATCAAACCGGCCAAAACGGACAGAGTCAAAGCCAATCACAGCAAAACGATAAAAACACACCGGAAGCCTCTCCTAAAACGGAACAGGGCAATTCTACCGCCTCCAAAACAGAAGAAGAAAACAGAAACGCGCAAACGAATACTGACGAACAACAGCAAAAAACACAGACGGATTCTGAAAAAAGCGATAAAACCAGTTCTCAAAAAAACAGTGAAAATAAGCAACCGCCGGCTGAGGCCTCTCTTGAGGGGGAGGACGAAGCCCAGAGCAGAAATACTCCAGGAAACGATAATAACGGAATAGAAAGACAACAAGAGGAACAGTCCGTCAATCTGGTCAGAGCTCAACAGGGAAACGAAAATGAGCAATATGACGGTGAGGCAATCATGATGCAGAGGCAATATCGGGAAATCCCAGAAGATCCCGGAGGGTTATTGCGTGAATTTATAAAAAAAGAATATGTAAAGGACAGATATAGAGATGAAAATATTTAACCTGTTTACTTTTTTCTTTGGCTGTTTATTTGCTTTCCACGTTCATGCGGCAGAAATAAACATTAATTTGGACAAGAACGCTATGTCGGAGGGCGATACCCTAAATTTGACTATTGATTATAACGGTAACAGTGATGAAAATCCCGATTTAAGTGCATTGCAACAAGATTTTCAGATTGTTTCCAATTATGCCGCCCGACAAATAAATTATATTAACGGAACATTGACACAAACCAAAAGGTGGACGATTGGCTTAAAACCGCTTAAAACAGGAAAAATTACCATAAAACCGATTACGCTCGGCGGATTGAGTTCAAATTATGCCGAAGTTGAAGTAAAAGAAGTTTCAAATATCGCTTTTGTTCCCGACAGCAAGGAAAATTCCAATTCGCCGTATTTCCAAATCGAACAGACATTCAGTCCGGAAACGCCTTATGTTCAGCAACAGTTGACCGTTTGGGTTACGATTTATGACAGTCTGGGACTGCAGGGCAGTTCTCTTGACATCAGCGATGAAACGCAAAAAAACTGGACTATTACGCCTCTTTCCAACAAGCCTTTCATCAAAAAAGATGTTATAAACGGAAAAAACATGAATGTCCTCACTTATGTTTTTGCTGCATTTCCCCTTAAAAGCGGCAAAATTGCCGTTCCGCAGTTTTTATTCAATGGCTTTTATATTAAAAACGTTGATTTCGGATTTCCTGATTTTCAAGATGACCTGATGACTTTTGGCGTCGATTTTCGCAACGCTTTCGGGCAAAAAGTTCCTGTCCGCATGAGAACCAAACCGCAAAATATTACCATTAAACCTAAACCAAGCGGATTTTCAGGAGTATGGCTTCCTTTGAGCAATCTGACAATGCAGGCTGAATGGTCTTCACAAACTCAATTTAAAGCGGGAGAAGCTTTAAGCCGAAAAATAACCATAACGGCAGCAGGACTTCCCGAAGACATGTTTCCAGCTTTACAATTTCCCGACATAGAAGGTTTTAAGCAGTATCCGGAAAAACCGGAAACAAGCATGTCTGCCGTTGACGGACAACTTGTTACAACTGCAACCATCAATGTTGTTTATATTCCCGAAAAGGCAGGAAAATTTAAACTTCCCCAGCAGGAAATCGAATGGTTTAATGTAAACAGCGGATTGTTTGAAAAAACAACGCTTCCGGCAGAAGTTATTGACATTGCCCCGAATACAAACCTCCCTGAAGAACAGACTGAAGAAAAAACAACACCTTTGCTTCCTGCAATTTCTGCACATAATACAGGCAAAGATAATATCAATTCTCTGCCGCAGCAGAAAAAAAACGAGCCTCCATTTCTTCCGAAGAATAGTAAGAGTTTTTATCTATATGCCCTTATCTCTTTTGTTCTTTTTGCTTTTGCCTTTTTGATGTTAATGCACCGCAGAAAAAATCATGCCCGCATATATCGTGACGAGGTTATCAGAGCTATAAAAAGAAAAGACTATAAAACAGCTAAGAAATTTCTGCTGAAATGGGCTAAAGTAAAATATGGCGATGAAAATATTGCCAATTTTAATATCATTGCCGAAAAATCCGGCAGCGAAGGCTTTTCGCAACAGTTACATCTGCTTAATCAGCTCTTATATTCGGATAACGAAACCTTTTTTGATGCTACTGCTTTTATCTCTGCTTTGAAAAAAGCAGACAAACAAAAAATAAACACAGGCAAAAAAGAAGAGATTTTACCAAATCTTTACGATTAAAGAGCATTTTATATGCAGAGGAATGACACAGTGGAGATGCCATGCTTTGGTTGAAAAGAATTATATGCGGAATCGTTGCGCTTATTTTTATATTTATCGGCGCACGGCTTATCCACGGCGGGGAACAAGTATGGCAGGCCATCGGTTTTTGCATACTTGTCGGCGGCATTACTTTGGCTCATATTGCCATTGTCCAGCAGCTTCCCAAATATAATTTCTGGATTACGCTTACGGCAGCAGGGCTGGCTTACGCTTTATATTCTACACATAACGAAACGCTTGGACAAGAAAAAGAAATTATTGATGCCCGGCTGGAATATGAACTGGAAAAAAGCCGAAGCTTATCAAAACAGGAAAAAACACCCAGAAAAGAACAGAAAAAGAAAAGAGAAACCGGGTTTGACCCTTCGGCTTATCCTAAAATAAGCGGAAGCGCTAATGTTATACATGCGCATGTTTTTTATATAGGCGGGCGCTATGTCCGTCTGTTCGGCGTTGACGCGCCTGATAATGACCAGATTTGTTCAGATGCCAACGGAAGTTCATACAACTGCGGAGAAGAAGCCGCATCATGGGTTCGGGGCTGGATAGACAATAACCCTATTGACTGTTATTTGTTAAAAATAGAACCCAACGGACAGGATTTGGCTACATGCGTTTGGGGAGAATATGACATAGGCGCCGGACTTGTCGGTGCCGGATGGGCTTTGGCAAATACGAGAGAATCTGACATCTACCGCCCTTATGAAGCTAAGGCCAAAAGCGAATCTTCCGGCTTATGGCAGGGGACATTTTATGCACCGGAAGACTGGCGCGACATTAAGCGTCGCCGCAACGATTTTACAATCAAACGGACAACTGTTTCCAAAGGCGGCGGCTTTTTTGATTTTGGCTCATGGTTTAAATAAAATGACAGAATATAAAAAAATATTTAAATGCTTAACGGAAAACGATACGAAAAAATTAGCCTGCTGTTTTAGCAATGTGGCGCAAAAAGGGGACATTTTTGCGCTATACGGCACGCTTGGCGCAGGAAAAAGCACTTTTTCGCGCTTTTTTATTCAGAATCTGAGCGATGCACAGGAGGTTCCCAGCCCGACTTTTACTCTGGTACAGTCGTACGAGGGAAATGATTTTGAGATATATCATTATGATATGTACCGCCTTAAATCTCCCGAAGAAGCTTATGAGCTGGGCATTGAGGAATCTTTCTATAACGGCGTTAACCTGATTGAGTGGCCGGAAAAAATCGGGTATCTTCTACCTAAAAATATTTGGACTGTAAATATTTTTACAAAAGATTCTGCCCGCTATTTTGAAGTAACGGTTTCCGATGAAGAAAAAAAGGAACGCTTGGAGAAACTAGGCTATGGCGATTAACATTCATGCCACACTTGTCAGCCTGAACGGCAAAGGGATTTTGCTGACCGGAAAATCCGGCAGCGGAAAATCAGATTTGGCGTTGCGGATGATTATGGAATACCAAGCGCAACTGGTTGCCGACGACAGAGTTGACCTTGTGTTGAAAAACGGAAAAGTGTACGGTTCCGCCCCAGAAACAATTTCAGGAAAACTAGAGATAAGGAATGTGGGAATCGGAAACTTTCCAGCAGCCAAAGAAGCAGAAATAACTCTTTGCGCAGAACTTTGCACCGATAAAAAAGAGCTTGAGCGGCTGCCTTTGCCGGATACGGTTGATTTGTTGGGGGTATCCGTTACAAAATTAAAGCTTTATCCGTTTGAATGTTCTACAGTTTATAAAATTATAACAAAAATAAGTGGCATAATAAGTTAAGCGTTTTATTATAAGTCATAAATGCAATATACCGGGGTAATTAAAATGATAATGCGTTTGGGTGAAGTTTTTTTGCGGGCTCTCGGCAAGCCGTTAGTTAAGTTCTTATCATCGCTGGGTGATTTGACGTCTTTTATATTAAAAGCAATATATCACTGTTTTGTTCCGCCGTTTTATTTTAAGCTGTTTTTTAAGCAGGTTTTGGATATAGGCTTTTATTCGTTACCGGTGGTAGGACTGACGACCTTGTTTGCAGGTATGGTTATTGCTCTGCAAACTTATTCAGGTTTTTCAGGCTTTAAGGCAGAAAGCGTCATAGCATCGGTAGTTCTGATTTCGGTTACACGCGAACTGGCACCGGTTTTATCGGCGCTTATGGTCGCGGGGAGAATCGGAGCAGCTATGGCAGCTGAAATCGGAACCATGCGTGTTACTGAACAAATTGATGCCTTGGTTACGCTGTCGACAAACCCTTTTAAATATCTGGTTGCACCGAGATTATGGGCGGGCTTGCTGGTTTTGCCGCTGTTAGTTTTAATCGGCGATATTATCGGTATTTTCGGCGGATATGTCGTCGGCGTTTATAAACTGGGATTTAACCCTGCCAACTATATTACGGCGACTTTTCAGGATTTACAGATTATCGGCATAGTATCCGGTTTGGTCAAGGCCGCCGTTTTCGGATTTATTATTTCGATGATGGGCTGCTACCACGGCTACAAGTCTAAAGGCGGTGCACAAGGCGTTGGCAATGCGACGACAAATGCCGTCGTTTCTTCGTCTATTCTGATTTTGATTTTCAACTATCTTATTACGGAAATGTTCTTTTCCAGATAAACGGAGGCTGATATGGCAAAAGAAATAAAAATCAAAATAAGAGACCTGCACAAAAGTTTCGGAAAAAAACATGTTCTGAATGGGGTTGACTTAGATTTATACAAAGGAGAATCTCTGGTTGTCATCGGCGGTTCGGGAACAGGAAAATCGGTCTTAATCAAGTGTATTCAGGGACTGCTTATTCCCGACAGCGGTTCAATTGAAATTGACGACATAGAAATAGCCAATGAGAATCCGGACGTTATCGACAATATGCACAGTAAAATGGGAATGCTGTTTCAGGGCGGCGCATTGTTTGACAGCCTGACAGTATGGGAAAATGTTGCCTTTGACCTTATTCAAAACAGAGGATTCAGCAAAAAAGAAGCTAAAATCGTGGCGATAAAAGTTTTACGCCAGGTCGGGCTGACAGAAGACATTGCCGACCTATATCCATCAGAACTCTCCGGCGGCATGCAGAAACGCGTCGGGTTGGCACGGGCAGTCATTACCCGCCCCGAGATTATCTTTTTTGACGAGCCGACAACCGGACTTGATCCGATTATGGCGGACGTTATCAACGATTTGATTATAGAATCGGCCAAAGATTTAGGGGCTACGACATTGACAATTACGCATGACATGGCATCGGCAAGAAAAATTGCCGACAAAATAGCCATGCTGTATGAAGGAAAAATCATCTGGTACGGTACGGTCAAAGAACTAGATAAGACAACCAATCCCTATGTCAGACAGTTTATCAACGGTTCTTCCAAAGGCCCGATAAAAGTGGAGAAATAGTATGGCAAAAAAGTCGACCATTGATTATGTCTGCCAGTCCTGTGGCGCCGTATATCCCAAATGGCAGGGCAAATGCGATGCCTGCGGCGAGTGGAACACAATTGTCGAAGAAAAAAGAGCGAGCGAAGAATTTTCTAATATTTCCACAAAAAAACCGGGAAACCAGATTGATTTTGTTTCGCTGAACGGCGAAAGCCAGACCTATAAAAGACTGGTTACCAACCTTTCCGAAATTAACCGCGTATCCGGCGGAGGGTTGGTACCGGGGTCAGTTATTCTGGTCGGCGGCGACCCGGGAATCGGCAAATCAACGTTATTGCTGCAAATTTGCGCAGGAATGGCTAATAAATTACAAGATAACAGCTGTTTTTATATTTCAGGCGAAGAGGCGATTGACCAAGTACGAATTCGTGCCAAACGTCTTGGGTTAGCCGATGCCCCCGTGCGTCTGGCCAGCACAACCAGCGTTAAAGACATTATTGCAACTTTGGAAAAAGAAAATCCGACTTTGGTTATAATCGACTCGATTCAGACAATGTATATTGACGAAGTCGAATCGACACCGGGAAGTGTCGCCCAAGTTCGGGCAGCTGCTTATGAACTGATAAAAATTGCCAAGAAAAAGGGATTTACGCTGTTTCTGGTCGGACATGTTACTAAACAAGGCTCTATTGCCGGACCGCGCGTTTTGGAACATATGGTTGATACTGTGCTTTATTTTGAAGGCGACAGGGGACATCACTTCCGTATTTTGCGTGCAGTCAAAAACAGATACGGTGCTACTGACGAAATCGGCGTTTTTGAGATGCAGGACAACGGACTTGTTGAAGTGGAAAACCCTTCCGCCTTGTTTTTGGCGGAAAGACAGGGATGTGTTTCCGGTTCGTGCGTTTTTGCCGGAATCGAAGGTTCACGCCCATTGCTGGTAGAAATTCAGGCTTTGGTCGGCAACAGCGGATATGCCGGAGCAAAACGTGCTGTGGTCGGCTGGGATTCAAACCGGCTGGCTATGATTTTAGCGGTTTTGGAAGCGCGCTGCGGCATGAATTTCAGTACACACGATGTTTATCTGAACATTGCCGGAGGATTAAAAATTACCGAACCTGCCGCTGATTTGGCTGTTGCCATGGCAGTCATTTCGTCGATGACAAACAAACCTCTTCCGGCTGACATGGTTGTTTTCGGAGAAATCGGATTGTCCGGGGAAATCAGAGCAGTCAGCCAGCCGACTTTGCGCCTGAAAGAAGCGCAAAAACTCGGTTTTTCCAATGCCATTATCCCCAATTCATTTAATAAAGACAAAAAACAAAAGCTGATTGCCAATATGTCTTATCATGAAATCGGCAATGTTCAGCGTCTGATTTCCAGATTTAGTTAGAGGAGCTAAAACAGATGGAACCGTTAAATAATATTGATGTCATCATTTTAATCGGCGTTGCCTTATCAATGCTGGTCGCCTTTATACGCGGTTTCGTCAAAGAAGTCCTTTCTATTCTAGGGCTGGCGTTGTTTGTTGTTCTGACAGTATATCTGTCTCCATTATTAACACCGTGGATGAACCAGTTTATCGCCAGTAAACTGATGGCACAATTTGTGGTATTTTTGTTAATTATGGCAGTTTTTTATGCCATTTGGATTATCGGCACGGACAAGCTGATTGCCAAGATACGTACCAGCACGTTAAGTTTTATGGACAGGCTGTTCGGATTGGTTTTTGGCTTTTTGCGAGCGGTACTCATTCTGGGATTTTGCTTTCTGATTGTCAAAATCGTCCTGCCGGAAGAACTGAAAGACGGTTCTCTGAAAAAATCCCAGTATTTTATGATGGCCGAGCCCTGTTCTGACATGATTGAAAAAATGCTGCCCGAAGACTTTATCAAAAATACGATGAAATCTGTTGAAGACATAAACAAAGCAGACACTGACGCAAAGAAGAAAAAAGAAAAAAGCGACAGCAAAAAAGCCATCGCCAAACCGGCAGAAAAAGAAAAGGTACCGACCGGCCTCCCTTCCAAACTTGATCAGGAACAAATGGACAAGATGTTTGAACTGTTGGTCAAGCCGGAAATAAAAAATAACAAGAAAAAAGCAGCCGAAAAACCGACTGCAAAGAAAAATGAATCCACCGGATACGACAGTAAAGAAACCAACAGTTTAGACCGGCTGATTGACATTACGCAGAATAGCCGCTAGAAAACATTATAAGCATCGTTTAGCGGAGGAATATGCCAAAGGGGCTTTTCAGCCCCTTGTTTTTATTTAAGAACCAGAAGCCCGTGCTTCTTTTTTCCCTGCGAGAGTTTTATATTGCCGTTTTCAATATCTTTTTCGGTAATGACATAATTCTCGTCGGTAATAACCTTGTCGTTTAATTTCAAGCCGGCTTGTTTTATCAAGCGGCGGGCTTCCCCTTTGCTGGCAACAAAACCGAGCGCCATAAATGCGTCAAGCACCCCTACCCCGGCTTTTGTCCCGGAAACCGTCGGCAAATCATCACCGGCAATACCCTTTTCAAAGGTTTTTACGGCCGTTTCCTGCGCAGCAGCTGCTTCAGCTTCTCCCCGGCAGATTTTGGTCGCTTCAAAAGCAAGTATCTTTTTGGCTTCGTTTATTTCCTTGTCCTGCAGAACTTCCAGACGGTGAACCTCATCCATCGGCAAATCCGTGAATATCCGCAGACATTTACCAACTTCGGCATCGCCAATATTGCGAAAATACTGATAGTAATTGTAAGCAGGGAGTTTATCTTCATTTATCCAAACGGCATTCCCCTCCGATTTTCCCATTTTTTTACCCGCCGAATCCGTAATAATCGGACTGGTAAACCCAAACAATTCCGTATCATAACGGCGCCGTCCGAGTTCTGTGCCCGAAACGATGTTTCCCCATTGGTCAGCTCCGGCAATCTGGGCACGGCAGCCATATTTTTGCAACAAAACACAAAAATCATACCCCTGAAGAAGCATATAGTTAAATTCAAGAAAAGACATAGGCTGTTCACGTTCAAGACGACTTTTTACGCTGTCCATCGTCAGCATCCGGTTGACGGAATAACAGGTGCCGATATCCCGCAGGAATTCCAAATAGTTAATGTCTTTGAACCAGTCATAGTTGTCAACCATCAGCGCATCATTTTTGCCATCGCCGAATTTAAGGAATTTCATAAACGATTTCTTGAGTCCCTGTATATTGTGCGCCAGCGCTTCTTCGCTTAAAAACGGACGCAGTTTGTCTTTGCCGGACGGATCGCCGATACGCGCCGTTGCGCCGCCCACCAGGGTCAACGGCTTATGTCCGCATTTTTGGAACCAACGCAGCATCATCAGAGGTACTATATGCCCCACATGCAGGCTGTCTCCGGTCGGATCCGACCCCAAATACCCCACTGCCGGCGTCCCTTTCTTTTCACAATCGGCAAGATATTCGTCAAAACCCAGCTCATTCGTGCATTGATTGTAAAAGCCGCGCTCGTGCATTATGTTTAAAAATTCTGATTTAAAACTTGTCATTTTTACTTCCTTATTACTAAATTTTAAGGCATATTAGCATAATAATTTGATATTGCAATTATAAAGAGGCGTTTTTTTATATGGTTATTAAGAGATTAAATTGTCTCGGCCTATCGGGAACCTCAACTTTCGGGGGCGTCGAACTCGCGTTGATTAAGACTGACGGCCTTGATATAAACGAGCGGAAAAAAGCTTATGCCGTTCCCTACCCCGATATGATGAAGGACCATATAAAAGCTGTTTATGGTTTACAAAAAAATACACCGGAAAATGAAGAGAAACTAAAAAAAGTCGATGAAGAAGTTTCAGATTTCTACATTCAGCTTATCAATGAATTTAAAAACGAATATGAAGATGAAATAGATTTAATCGGAATCGACGGATTGACAATTATGCATAACCCGAACATTCCTTATACTTATCAATTGGGAAACGGAAGATACATTGCAGCCCGAACCGGCATTAAAACCGTAACCCATTTTCGTAATGCCGATATTTGCAGCGGCGGCCAGGGAACGCCTATTTCTTCAAGTTATTTTAATGCTGTCGGAATTGATGAAATAAAACCCGCTGCGTATGTAAACATCAGCGGTAAATCAAGCATTACCTGGATTGGGTCATTTGGCGAAATTGTAGGTTTTGATTGTGGTCCGGGCGATAACTTTATTAACAACTGGACATCCAAACACGCAAATATGGAAAATGATTACAACGGCAGGCTGGCTATTATGGGAAAAGTCCACGAAAAAATTGTGAACTCTTTAATGCATCATAAATTTTTTGCGAAATTTCCGCCAAAAGCAGCTTATACAGGGATTTTTGCCGATAAAGCCGAGCATTTAGAAGGGCTTTCGTTGGAGGACGGAGCAGCAACGGCAACGGCTTTTGTTGCCGAAGCAATCTGTTATTCAATCTGTCTTTATCTGCCGGAACTTCCTAAAAAAGTCATTGTCTGCGGCAAAGGCGCAGGCAACCCGACGCTGGTTCGTTTTATTCGGCAAAGGCTGCCCAATATGGATGTTATTGTGAGTAAAGAGGCTGATATCCCAACTGATACCGTTAATGCCGAAATCAGCGCCTTTCTGAGTGCACGGGCGGTTTATTCCCTGCCGATAACTTTTCCGTCCACAACAGGTGTCAGCCAACCTATCCCCGGAGGTGAAATTTATGAAGCAAATTAAAAGGAAAACTCAGCCTTTTTCAGTCTGTCTGGAGAATGTTTCCAAATTGTACGGAACTTTAACGGCCGTGGATAATGTTTCATTTGGCGCCAGTACGGGAGAAATCATCGCTTTGCTCGGCCCTAACGGTGCAGGAAAATCTACGCTGATGAATATGATTTCCGGTTTTATTTCTCCGTCTGAAGGTACAATCTTCGTCAATGGGAAAGACGTAAGCAAAGAAAGCATTGCCACCAAAAAAGATATCGGCTTTCTGCCGGAAGGCGCTCCGATGTATGCGGATATGACCGTTAAATTGTTTTTAAGATATATGATAGAATTAAAGCTTAATCTTGTGGAAACAGAAACGCAAAGCAAACAACAAATAAGAAAAATATATGATAACGAATTTGCACGTATTATTGATTTAGCAAAAATTCGGGATATTATCCAACAAAAAATAGAAACTTTATCAAAAGGATATTTACGACGGGTCGGTTTTGCTCAAAGCATTATCGGTAATCCGCCTATTTTGCTTTTAGACGAGCCGACAGACGGCCTCGACCCCAATCAGAAAGAGCATATGCGCCGTTTAATCAAAGATATGGGAAAAGACAAAACAATCATTATTTCGACACACCTTCTGGATGAAGCTGAAACTCTTGCTTCACGCATTATCCTTATTAACAAAGGCAGAATTGCCGCGGACGGAACATTGCAGGATATTTTAAAGGCAACAAAAAGCGATTTGTTGGAAAAAGCGTTCCGAAAACTGACTGTTGCGAAGGAGACCCTGGCATGAACAGCATAAAGACTATCATTAAGTATGAACTAATACGGTATTTTCTGTCTCCTCTGGCTTATGTTTATCTGGTCGGTTTTCTGCTGTTAAGCGGCTCCTGCGCCATTTATTTCGGCCATTTTTTTATGGACGGACACGCTTCGCTGTGGGGGCTTTTTGATTATCAGCCTTGGATTTATCTGCTGTTTATCCCGGGAATTGCCATGCGCAGCTGGGCCGAAGAGTTTCATACCAAAAGTATTGTACAAATTTTAACTGTTCCTGTTTCCGTAACCGATTTGGTATGGGGCAAATTTTTGGCATCATGGATTTTTGCAATAATAGCCATTTTACTGACTTTTCCGTTTTGGATTACCGTTAATATCTTGGGAAATCCGGATAATACGGTTATTATAATCGGCTATCTCGGCTGTTTTATTCTGGCCGGCGCGATGCTTGCCATATCACAAACGATGTCGGCATTAACAAAGAGTTCCGTTATTGCCCTGGTTTTAGGCGTTTTTGTTAATCTTTTGTTTTTCTGGAGCGGATTTGAGTATGTTTTGTTCTGGGCCAGAGAACTGTTCAGCGACGTTATTGTCGACACTATTATTTCGTTCAGTTTCCTTGCCCATTTTGCCTCTTTAAGCCGAGGATTGGTTGAATTAAGAGACTTAGTTTTCTTCGGCTCGTTGATTGTTTTCTTCAATTTAATAACAATTGCCATCATCAGCCTGAAAACAAAAGGCTCTTCAGGTTTGATTTCATCTTCAAGCGTCAAGCACGGTGTTTTGGTGCTTATGCTTTTATTTATCGGCTTTTTTGGCTTAAACATTATTGCCAATAATGTTCTGCGGCAGATAAGCTACGATTTTACGAAAGAAAAATATCTCAGCCTGACGCAAAACACGAAAAATATTTTGCGCAGACTTGAACGCCCGGTCATTGCCAAATTATATTATTCCCCGATTTTGGGACAGAGAAATCCGGAAGTTCGGCAGATATTCGACCGCATAAAACTGATACTTAAACAATATAAAACTTATGCAAACGGAAAATTTGACTATAAAATTTATACTCCAGAATTTTTGGATAAAGACGAAGACAGGGCTTTAGCCGAAGGGTTGCAGCCAATTCCTCTAATAGATATTAACCAAAACGCTTTGTTCGGGCTCAGCCTTTCCGACAGCCTTACAAACAAGGCCGTTATTCCGTTTTTTTCGATTGAAAGGCTTCCGTTCTTAGAACAGGATCTGACCACGAATATTTACAAAATGCACCATAAAAAGAAGACTATCGGCATTTTAAGCTCCTTGCCGATAAACGGAGGCGTCAGACAAAACGATGTTATGATGAGGAAATGGGAAATCCTTAAATATATTGAAGAACTTTATAAAGTTAAAATTATTGAGAAACCCGACGATTTAAATCAGCAATACGATGTTTTGATGATGGTGCACCCTTACGGGCTGAGCGAAGATGTTATTGAAAAAATAAAAAAACAGCCTAAAGTTTTGTTGCTGATGGACGTTGCCGATGACGCGTCGCGCTTATATTCTCCGCTGGGAGGACAATTTATAACGTCAGATATTTCCGAGCTTGCCGACTATTGGGGAATTCAGTTTTATGATATCGGCGTCGCGGCAGATTTTGACAACTCCATAACAGTAGATGAAACAATCAATTACAGAACCAACCCGTCCTTTACGCAAGACCTCTTACAATTTAAGGTTACCGCGGATGACTTTAATCCAAACCACAGAACAACATATAAGCTGAATAACATTTTGTTTTCGTCAGCAACGATGGTTATGCCCAAACCGGGAAACGACGTCTTATATTTTCCTCTAATCAAAACCAGCAGAAATTCCTCAATGTTAAATGTCTTACTGGCTAAAGAAAGCAAAAGCCCCAGAGAAGTGCTTCAGCAATATACTCCGGGAAATAACGTTATTGTCATCGCAGCTGAATTCTTAAGCAATAATCCTAAAAATCCTTTTGACGTTATCGCCGTCGGAGACACAGACTTTATGTACGACGCCTTTTGGGCTAAAGAAACCAAATTTTTGGATTTATCTTATCAAACGCCGATTTTTGACAGTGCAAACTTTATTATGAACACACTTGACTATCTGACAGAAAATGACGATTTAATCAGTCTGCGGGGAAAAAATGCCCAAAGACGCCCGTTATATAAAGTTGAAAATATGCGTAAAGCCAATATGTATCGTTATAAATTAAAGGAAAACGATATTTTTCAGGCTATAGACGGTGCAAAGCAGGGACTGGCAGAAGTTATTGCAAAAAAGAATTTTGAAGAACGCGGAACTTTCAGCTCAGACGAACTGGCCGTTATCGGAAATATCCGCACGGAAATCGACCATCTCAGACAACAACTCAGCACATTAAAACTAAATGCCAACAGAGATATTGAACAGCTTGAAGTCAAAGTTAAATTTTTCAATATATACTTTGTGGCCTTAATTATCATCTTTATTGTTTTACTAACTAATCTCAATTATAAAAAACGTACTGCCGTTCTTTGCAACATTAAGGAATTTTTTATTATTGACCATCAAACCGGCAAACTGGCTGCATGGGTTGCCATAATAGCCGCCCTTGCTTTTTTCAGCATTTACATGGAAAACAAAAACAGTATTTCGGAATATGAAGGACAACCGGTATTTAAAGACTTTAGTAGCAAAATTAATGATATATCCCTGATAAAGCTGAAAAACAGCCGGACATCACTGACATTTAAAAAAGAAAGCGGCATATGGATACTGGAAGAATATCCAAACATACCGGTTTATCAGGAACGAATCCGCAGATTTTTAATTGCACTAAATAATATGACGTTTTATGAAAAAAAATCGGATAAAATTGCCGATATGAAATATTTTGGCTTTTCTTCCCTAAAAAACGAAAATTCGCCCACGATAGAAGTCGGTTTATACAACAATGCTAATCAGGAAATCGAAAACTTTGAGATAGGCTGGTACGATATGGATTTGGGACGAGGATCAAAAGCCGCTTTTATAAGGTTGAAAAATCAATTTCAGGTATGGGAAGCCGATGCAGATTTTTATGACCTCTCTCTTGACAGAAATGCCTGGACCTACAGCAGTTTATGGAATCTTCGTTTTGGACGGTTAATCAGCTGCAATCAAATAACCGATAACATAAAAGTAATGAATATCGCAAAAATTTTGTTGAATGTTTATTATCAAAGTATATCAGAAAATATCAAAGGAAAAAAACTGGCCAATCTGGAAATCAGTGCAGAGCATAATAATTTGGTAGACCTTGTTTTTTATCAAAGTGATGACGGCAAATATTATGTACAGTATGAATTTCTGAAAGCGCCAAACGGAAAACATATTGAATTTTTTGAAAAATATGTTCGGGGAAAATATTTGGAAATATCAAAAGAAACATGGGAAAAAATAAAAAATGACATCACAGGAACAAAATAATTATTTGAAAAAAGCAGCAGCAATCGCCGGTGTTTCTCTGGCTGTTTTGCTTATTGTTTTGAAACTTGCAGCTTTTATAAAGACAGATTCTCTGGCCATTTTTTCTTCCCTTGCCGACAGTGTTACCGATTTGTTTGCATCGGCTGTTTCTTTCGCCGCGGTTTATTTTTCAACTAAACCGGCTACTAAAGAACATCGCTACGGATATGGCAAATCAGAGGCGTTAAGCGCCTTTTTGCAGGCTATTTTTGTCGGAGCATCTGGAATTTTTGTTATTGCAGACGGAATAAAAAGACTTATATATCCGGTGCAAATAGAACAAACGGCTATAGGAATTGCGGTTATGCTTTTCAGCATTCTGGCAACTGTGCTGTTGGTTTTATTTCAGACATATGTTGCTAATAAGACCAATTCTTTGGCAATTAAGGCGGATCGAGCGCATTATACGGTTGACTTTCTGACAAATGCAACAGTTGTTTTATCATTGCTTTTGGTGCATTTTTTTGGTTTTGCATACTTTGATGTAATCGCTGCATTGTTTATTTCGGCATATTTACTGTATAATGCTTATCAGCTGGCTGCAGAATCCGTAGAACAGATAACCGACAAGGAACTGGCTCCCGAAATCAGGGAAAAAATTACGGAAATTGTCCGTAACAGCAAAGGAATACACGGAATGCATGATTTTCGCAGCAGAAGCCTGGGTGATATTTATTACTTTGAACTTCATTTGGAAATTGACGGTTCCATATCTTTGCTCAAAGCTCATGAACTGGCAGATGCGGTTGAGCATAAAATACTTGAAGCATATCCCGGAAGCCAGGTGCTTATCCACCAAGACCCCTATGGCATCCATGAAGACCGGCTTGACCACCAAATTGAAGGTGCTTGCAGAATATAATTAATTTAAGACATTTTTTTTCCGGACAATTTTGATTTTAGCTGACCGCAGGCAGCCAAAATATCTTGTCCCCGCGCTACTCTGACCGGTGCTGCGAATCCTGCTTTTTCCAGAGTATTCGAAAAGGCCTCGACAGTTTTTTTATCGCTTGGCTGAAATTCGCATCCGGGCCAGGGATTAAAAGGAATTAAATTAAACAGTGCGCGAAGTTTATATTTTTTCAAAAGCGAAATCAACTCTTCGGCATTGTCCTGGCTATCATTTATCCCTTTTAAAAGAAGGTACTCAAACGTAATATAGCGACTGTGATCCCCTTTTTGATATTCAGCGCAGGCTTTCATTATTTCTTCAATTTTGAATTTATCGTTTATAGGCATAATTTGTGAACGAATCATATTGTTCGGTGCATGAAGAGAAACAGCAAGCCGAACTCCCGTTCGCTGCAAAGCCTCCACAATGCGGGACGCAATCCCGGAGGTTGACATAGTAACGCGCCGGCGGGAAATTCCTATCCCCTCACAATCGGTTATAATATTCAGGGCTTTTACAACATTATCAAGGTTGTTTAAAGGTTCCCCCATTCCCATAACCACAATATTGGAAAGGTAGCGCACTTCATCTGTCGGGCTCGGCCATTCGCCATACGCATCGCGAGCCACCATAAATTGTCCGACAATTTCTCCGACAGTCAAATTCCGGGTAAATTTCTGGCTTCCGGTGTGGCAGAATCGACACCCCATTGCGCAGCCTACCTGAGTAGAAATACATACGGCTCCACGGTCTTTTTCCGGAATATAAACCATTTCAACGCGTTCGCCGTCCTTAAACTCCAGCAACCATTTGTGGGTTTTATCTACGGATATTTGCTCCGTAATAATTTTTGGCCGGGTAATCGTATAGTTTTCTTCCAATTTCTGCCGCAATGACAAAGAAAGATTACTCATTTCGGCAAAATCAGTTACACCGCGAAAATATATCCATTGCCACAATTGTTTTGCCCGGAAACTTTTTTCTCCAAGCGCGGCTATTTCTGCAACTAATTCTTCTTTTGTCAGATTTGTAAGTTCTTTTTTTTCTGTCATTTTATGCTCTTTATTTGCATTTTGCGCTGATTGCCTTATAAGCTCCCGTAAAACCGGCCAAAGAATATGTGTCCTTGGTTTTGGTTCCGCGTGAAGACATTCCTTCAACTATCATCCTTTGTCCGCGCTTCATTGCATCAACCAGTTTCTTATCCGTAGAAGCGTCCGGTGCCCAAGCATTATCTCCGCTGGTAAACAGATTGTTAAATGACGTTGTACCGATTTTTACAACCACCCCGGAGCCTTTTTTATAATCATATCCGGCTACAAAATTAACTACATTATAGCTTTTATCCGCAGGCCGATGGGTTACGACGGCATATATATCCCCGCGTTTTTTATAATTTCCTTCGTCTTTTTTGGGCGTCGAAGCCATATAACAGACCAAATTTTTTCCTTCTTTATATGAATATGCAGTCCAGTCGCCATACTCTCCCAGCTCTACAGGAACACTCCCTGCAAAAGCCGGACAAGAAATAAGCAAAGCCAAGGATAAAATAACATACTTTTTCATGATTTTAATTCCTAAAAAATTTGATTTTGTTATATCATAATTAAGACATTTATAATAAACAATTAACAAGTTTAAGAAATACCGCAAAAAAGAGGGCATTAAATGTTTCATCCTGATTATATTAATCCGAAAAAACTGATAAATAACGACGATATTCTTCAACTGTTTAAATTAGTAGAAAAGCACGGCGGCGTTTTGCGCTTTGTCGGCGGTGCGGTAAGAGATGCTATTGCAGGATTAGACAGGACAGATATCGATATGGTAACAGATATGTCCCCTTCGGAATTTTCGGATATGTGCGATGATGAAGGCCTCAGATGTGTCCCTATCGGTATACAATTTTTTACAATCGGCGTTATTATCAATGACAGTTTTTTCAAGGTTACATCATTAAGTACCGAGGAGGACAACGGCAAAGACGAATGGAAGAGCGATGCGGCGAAACGCGATCTTACCATAAATGCCGTTTATGCCGATGAAAAAGGTAATGTTTTTGATTATTACAACGGTATCAATGATTTGGAAAACGGGGTTATCAAATTTATAGGCATTCCACAGGAAACTATTGAACGTGATTATATCAGAATTATGCGCTTTTTCAGATTCTGTGCCATGTTCGGAAAAAAAATCGACACTAAATCGTTAAAAGCCTGTATTGAAAATAAAGACTTATTAAGAAAAATATCATCAGAAAAAATAAAAGACGAATTGTTTAAAATCCTTATGGCGCCCTATGCGGTCAATACGCTTAAGCTTATTTTTGATAACGGAATACTCGACTTTTTGATTGCCCCTCCCAAAAATCTTGACAATCTTGAAAAACTTATCAGACTTATTGCTTCTTTGGGAATTGAAAAAAACATTATCCGCCGTATATTTGTCATGTTTGAACCAGATACCAAAAGAGCCGGCAGGCTGGCAGATATTTTCCGACTGAACAGAGAACAAAAGGAACATCTTCTGGAGCTAAGCAAAGCAAAATTATCAAAAAACAGCTTTAAAGACAGTGTATCCATAAACAGGGCTGTTTATTTGTACGGCAAAGATGTTTGCAGGGATAAATGGCTTTGTCTGAACTTAGATAATACTAACGAGGAAAAGACAAAAGATATTTTAAATACACTGGATTCAATGAGTATTCCATTTTTCCCCCTCAATGGAAAAGACCTTATTCAAATCGGTGCTGACCAAAAATTAATCGGGCTTTATATTGATGCGTTAAAGAAAGACTGGTACGAGCATGGGTGTTGTTTATCAAAAGAGGAATTAATCAGAAAATATAAAGAAATATTTTAAATACACTGCTTTCAACTCATAAAAAAGCCTTATTAAGGCGGGAAATTTTTTAATTCGCAGGAAACACTGCAAAAACAATGTGTTATACTCTGCTTTGTTTTTTTAGCATAGAGCATATAAAAATAACTTTTTTGATAGGATTATCACAAAACATCAAAAAGGTTCTACAACTAAAAAAAACACCGCTTAGTGTTGATTTTATCAAATTTGACACACTTATATCAGGCAACTGCTGTTTATTCAGTATCGCCATTTTATATGTGATAAAAATCCCTGTATTTGGCTAGATATTTTGGATTACAAAAAAGCGCCGGTAAATCGGCGCACATTTTAACTTTTATTTTTTTCCAAAAGCTCTAATATCTGATTTAGCTCAGCAGGACTTTTGTATTCAATCGTTACTTTACCTTTATCGTTTTGTCCAGCATTAATTTTAACTTTCATACCTATATTTTTAGTTAAATCTTTTTCTAGTTCTTTTAAACTTGGATCTTTTTTTACAGCTCTGCTAATTTGCGACAAAGCATGATTTTTTAAATTATTGACAAGTTCCTCCGTTTGGCGAACAGTTAATCCGCGGGATATAATTTTTTGGGCAACATCTTCAGCATTTTCCAGACCAATTAAAGCCCTAGCATGCCCGGCAGTTAAAGTATTATTTTTTACCATTTCCTGAATAGCGGCAGGCAAGCTGAGCAAGCGCAGAGTATTAGTTATATAACTCCTTGACTTTCCCACTATTTGCGATAAAGCTTCATGCGTATGAGAAAATTCATTTATCAGCCGGTTAAACCCTTCCGCCTCCTCAATTGCGGACAGGTTTTCACGCAACAGATTTTCAATAAGCGCTACTTCTAGCACTTCCTGATTATCCATTTCCTTTTCAATAACTGGTACCTCGGTTATACCAGCTAATTTTGAGGCGCGCCAACGACGTTCTCCGGCAATTATTTCATATTTTTCGCCGTTTTTGCGAACAAGCAAAGGTTGAAGCACGCCTTTTTCCTTTATAGAGGCAACCAAAGCATTAAGAGCTTCCTGATTAAATTCCTTACGCGGCTGATACGGACTGGGTTCCAGTTCATTAACATTTAAGGTTTTGATTCCGGTTTCAGTATTTTCGCCCGTATTAATATTATCCAGGCTAAAACTTAAATCATCATCTCCAAGAAGAGCTTCCAGCCCCCGCCCTAAACCATGTTTCTTATTCATAGACATATCTATAACTCCTTTTCCCTTTTTAAGACCTCTTTTGCCAAATTAAGATAAGCTTTAGCCCCATTACTCTTAAAGTCGTAAATCAAAACAGGCTGTCCGTGCGACGGAGCTTCTGAAATACGAACACTTCTCGGAATAACCGTTTTGTATACTTTTTGACCGAAATATTTTCGTACATCTGTTTCTACCATCTGACTCAAATTGTTTCGCTTGTCAAACATCGTCAACACAATACCCTGTAAATCAAGTTTGGAATTAAAATTCTTTTTTATTATATTTATATTTTTTATAAGATCCGTCAAACCTTCCAAAGCTAAAAACTCGCTTTGCAGAGGAACAATTACAGAATCAGACGAAACGAGTGCATTAATCGTAATTAAGTTTAAAGACGGGGGGCAATCAATCAATATATAATCATACTTTCCGCTTAAGGCATTTAATGCATTTTTTAAGACATACTCTCGTTTATTAACATCAATAAGCTCAATTTCAGCTGCAGCCAATGCCGGAGCAGACGGTAAAATATCAAATTTTTTTATATCTGTTTTGACAATAGCATCTTCTGCTTTGCAATTGTTTATCATTATATCGTATGTTGAAAACAAACATTTATTTTTATTAATTCCCAAAGAGGTTGTTGCATTTCCCTGCGGATCCATATCAAGAATTAAAACACGTTTTCCAATAGCAGCCATAGCCGTTGCGATATTAACAGCAGTTGTCGTTTTACCAACTCCGCCTTTTCGATTGGCAATAGATATAATTTTAACCATTATTGCTTTCTCCTTAATTCGCTGATACATAAAACTTTACCTAATTTATCCGTTGCGCTATTTTCCGCTTTATATTTAAAATACCATTGCTTTTGCGCAGTTTCTATTTCATCAGCCCAATGTTCCCCTTTAGGAAAGATAAGATTTGTTTCAGTTCTGCAAAAAGGTTTACTGTAATCCAAAAGCTTTGACAGCGCCGCCAGAGCGCGTGACGTTATAACATCAACATTTTTCATTTTAATATTTTCTATGCGGTCATGCAATATATTAACATTTAGCTTCAATTCATTTTTTACCGCATTTAAAAACAATGTTTTTTTACCAATACTTTCAACTAAATTTATACTTAATTCCGGATTAAGCTGTTCTGCCATAATAGCCAGAACCATTCCGGGAAAACCTGCACCGGATCCTAAATCAAGCAGGATTTTATCAGTAGGCCGAATGTATTTGTATAACTGAACTGAATCTAATATATGTCGTTCCCAAATATGTTCAACCGAAGACTTGCTTATTAAATTAAACTTGCAATTCCATTCAAGAACCAAAGTTTTGTAAGCTTCTATTTTTTCTTTTGTTTCACGTGAAACATTATATATCTGTAAAATATCCATCATACTAAAGATAATATTTTAACTATTTTTTTTTTGCATAAAAAAATACAGTTATAAACACGAAAAATTTTTATTTAGAACTAAAATATTCCTGTGCAAGCTTATGCCATTTTAATTTATCTTCGCCTGTTATTTTTCGTATTACTTTGCAAGGATTACCAGCAGCAACCACATCAGACGGAATATTTTTTGTTACAACAGCACCGGAACCGATAACAACATTATCACCAATCGTAACACCGGGATTAATTACAACGTTTCCGCAAATCCATACATTATTACCAATATTAATTTCTTTTCCATACTCCAGACCGGTATTGCGAACTTCTGCATCAATAGGATGAGCAGCTGTGTAAATACAAACTCTCGGAGCCAAAAACACATTATTGCCAATATTGACGTTACATACATCAATAATTATGCAATCATAATTTGCATAGAAATTTTCGCCTATTGAAATATTTTTTCCATAATCACAGTGAAAAGGAGGCTCTATATAAAATTTTTTTCCAGTAGATTTAAATAACTGTTTAAACAAAAGTTGTCTTTTTTCACTCTCGTCTTCTGCAGTCAGATTAATCTGGCGGGTTATTTTCTTAGCATACAAAAAATCCTGTTTTAACTCATCATCAACTGCTTTATACAACTTTCCGGACAACATCAAATTTTTCTCTTTCATATTTTCTCCCTTTATTTTTTCATATAACCCAAAATTGCGATTACAGCTGCAGGAGTGACACCGGATATTCTAGACGCTTCACCTATTGTCGAAGGACGCACCTTTTCCAATTTTGCAACGACTTCCCGAGACAAACCGCCTATTTTACGATAATCGATATCTGATTTAATCTTTACCGCTTCATCTTTTTTAAATGTCTCAATATCGCTGCTTTGTCGTTTCATATAGCCAGAATATTTAGCTTCGATGCATAATTGTTCAAAAACATTATCTTGTACATTTTTTATTTCGGGCATAATTTTCATTATTGTTTCACGTGAAACATCGTTATACCCTAAAAGATCAAAAACACTTTTTTTATTGCCATCTTTCTTTATCGGTAAATTATATTTGTCAATCGCAGCAACCGATATGTATGTTTGCTGTACAATATTTCTGTATTTATCAAGTTGTTCTTTCTTGCTTTTAAATACAGCGTATCTGTCTTGAGAAACACAACCAATTTGGTACCCTTTTTCCGTCAGACGCAAATCAGCATTGTCTGCACGCAGATAAAGACGATACTCAGATCGTGATGTAAACATACGATATGGCTCATCTACACCTTTTGTTATTAAATCATCAATCATAACACCTATATAGCCTTCGCTGCGGTCTATATAAAACTCCTGATTATTTCCTACGGCGTTGAGTGCGGCATTAATTCCTGCAATTACTCCTTGAGCGGCGGCTTCTTCATATCCAGTCGTTCCATTAATCTGTCCGGCTAAATACAATCCTTTTGTTTTTTTTACTTTCAAACAATGATCCAGTTCCATTGGATCAACATAATCATATTCAATAGCGTATGCATAGCGGATAATTTTGACATTTTCCAACCCTTTTATAGTATGGATAAATTCTTCCTGAACATCTGTCGGCAGGGATGTGGAAATACCATTCGGATAGACAACATCTGTATTATATCCTTCAGGTTCCAAAAAAATCTGATGACTGGTGCGATCAGCAAACTTCACCAATTTGTCTTCTATACTTGGGCAATAACGAGGTCCTACACCTGTTATAAGTCCGGAAAAAAGTGCACATTTAGAAAAATTATCACGAATAATCTGATGAGTCTTTTCATTCGTGTTGGTTATATAGCATTTGATTTGCGGCTGAGGTATTTCTTTGGTCGTAAAAGAAAAAGGTACAGGCGTTGCATCACCTTCCTGTTCATCCAAAACATCCCATTTTATTGTTTTTCCGTCTAACCGTGCCGGCGTTCCGGTTTTTAAACGTCCAAGACGCAAACCGCATTGTTTTAAATACGCCGTTATCCCCGTACAACTTACATCATTGACGCGACCACCTACAGTCGTTTGGTGACCGGTAAACATAATCCCATTAAGAAAAGTTCCTACAGTAAGGACTATTGATTCTGCAAAAAACTCTCTTCCATCTGATAATCTTATGCCTTTTATCTTCATTTCATCAATAATCAGATGCTCAACGGCACCTTCGACAATATCTAAATTTTGATATTTGTTTAACTCTTCCAGCATATATTTTTTGTATAAATCTCTATCAGCCTGTGCACGCGGTCCTCTGACGGCTGGTCCCTTTGAAGAATTTAACATACGAAATTGTATTCCGGCGCAGTCAATAACCTTCCCCATCAAACCGTCAAGGGCATCAATCTCTCGTACAAGATGACCTTTTCCCAAGCCTCCAACCGCCGGATTACAGGACATTTCTCCGATTGTTGCTATTTTATGCGTAATTAAAGCTGTCTTTACTCCCATTCTGGCAGCAGCTGCGCTTGCTTCGCATCCGGCATGCCCTCCGCCAATCACCAATACATCATATTTATTCATTTTAAACCCTTATTTTTACTAAAATTTGCAGTGATTTTAATTCAAGATTTCAATTTTGCAAGTAATATCTTTAATAAAAAAACTTACTTTATCATTACATTATATTATTGACATATAAAACTTTTGATTTATTTTTAATTATAAAACAATTTTTAATAAAGGTGCATATCATGAATAATGACCTTAATAATATATCTGCGAAAAGATATATGCTTATCCGTAATATTTTAGACAGTTCCGAGAATAAAAAATTTTATAACGAAATGGATGCCTTGTTATTAAAAAAATATTTTGACAATGCTTATGAAACATCATTATTAGAAGATATGTACCGCATAAATTCTTCAGACATTAGTAATAAAATCATTTTTAATTTTTTGGATAATTTTGAGCTTTCAGTAAAAAACGGAACTATTTTAAAAACCAGACACTTATTCGAATTAGTCAAAATATCATCTTTGCCGACATCAAAATTAAAAAAAACTTTTACATCTGAAATCTGTAAAAAAATAGCAATATTGCTGACAGATGTTTCACATGAAACAATTTTAATAAGCAATGATTTTTTAATACTAAGAGTTTCTGACAATTTAATTTTAAACAATGAATCTGATAAAGATATTGTTAAAGATTTTTCTATTCTAAAAAACAGCATATTAAAGAAGATGTCCTCTTTTTCTTACAGCAAAGAAAGCAGAGAAAAAGAGAACACTTATTTATGCTGGATTGATATGATTTTGCAAAAAGTTATTGTCAAGGAACTTTCCGTAACAAATTTTATTCAAATTTGCGAACAGATATTTTCTTTAACTACTCATACAGTTTATCTCTATTGGAAAATATTAAATTCAATAAACTACCTTCTTTTGCAAAGGGATTACAGTGCGCATGCTAATTTAAGAAAATACAAAACGGAAATAGAAAAAATAATTGAACAAAAATATATTAATGCCCAAATAAGCATTGATGAATTAAAAAATTTATTACTTACAACTTTGGCAAAACAGCAAATATCAAAAGAAGATTATTACTATTTATTTGATATGATGGACATTATCGTACACAGCAGCTGCGAAAATAAATTATTTTGCTTAAATTTATGTGAATACCTGCTGTACAACAATACCAAACGTTTTATTTTTAATTACAGATTTATTCGAAAATATTTTATTGATATATTTCTTTCATGGCCAAAAGAAAAAGATACTTTACCAATCAAAGAGAAAGAATTGCACATTTTGATTAATCTTTTACATACGGATGTGTTTTTTTGTTTCGACAGGCACAGGATTGTCAGAGCAATCTTATATATACTTAAATCTATAAACAATAATACCTGTCGATTAACTCATGGAAACTTTTATAAATACTGCGAAATTATAGATTACATTATGGCAAAAAATCCGGATTTATGTTTTCCGAACATCATTGATTTTTTATCCGCCAATAATGATAATAAACAAAAAATAGCAAAAAGATTTAAGTTGACTAAAGTTTAGGATAAAAAAAATTTAAATACACTGTTTATCATTTACCAATACAAAAACTTCCAAATATATTATTAAGAATTTCATCGACTTCCACTACTCCTGTTATTTTACCGATAGAACGGCAAGCCAATCTGATATCCTCTGCAGATAGCTCAATTTCTTTATCCAATGAAAATTCTTCCAAGAAAGAACAACATTCCTCCAAAGCCTGACGATAACGCAGACGGGTTATCAAACATCCCGAAGCTGAAGTAAAACGCTCTTTTATTATATCCAGAAGTTTATTTCCCAAATTTTCCAGGCCATTGTTATATTTAGCAGAAAGCAACAAATGTTTTTTGGACATAATATTATTCTTTTGCTGTTCAGAAAGTTTATCCATTTTATTTGCAACATAAATAACTTTTTCTTCATAAGAAAGTAAGTATCCAAAGTCCGGTTTTAAAGCTGCCGCGGCATCATACAAAGCAATAACAATATCGGCTTCGTCAATTTTTTTTAATGCTATTTCTATCCCTTGTTTTTCGATTGGATTTTCCGTTTTTCTAATCCCGGCAGTATCCGTAATAACAACAGGGTAACCACCAATATCCAAATTGATATCAATAGCATCGCGCGTTGTGCCGGCAATATCAGAAACAATAACGGCATTTCTTTTAACCAGAGCGTTTATCAGGCTGGATTTTCCGGCATTAGCCTCTCCTGAAATAACAATTTTAAATCCGTTTTTGAGCCGTTCGTTAACAGTATTGCCGTCTAAATGTTCCTTAATATCTTTTTTAACTTTAAATACAGTGTTTAAAATATCTTCATATAATTCTTCAGGAATGTCTTCTTCAGGAAAATCAATATACGCTTCCAAATATGACAAAACTTTAACCAATTCGCTGCGCCATGTCGAATATAAATTTTTAAGATTGCCTTCCATTTGCTGTAAAGCATATTTTTGCTGTTCAGACGTTTCAGCATCTATCAAATCGGCCAGCCCTTCAGCCTCGGTTAAATCCATTTTGCCATTATAAAAAGCTCTTTTGGAAAATTCTCCCGGCTCAGCTAACCTAACACCATCAAAACCGCTTAGTTCATTTAAAATACTGTTCAGAACAGCTTTTGAACCATGACACTGTATTTCAGCAACATCCTCTCCCGTAAATGACTGCGGCGCTTTGAAGTACAAAACCAAGGCCTTATCCAACATATCTCCTTTGCCTTTTTTTCTAATGGCCGTAAAATAAGCATGTCGGGACTTAATGTTATTGACATCTATATCTGCCAGCGCGGACAGAATGTCTAATACTTTTGGACCGGAAATTCTGATTACGGCGACGCCAGATTTTCCGAAAACCGTTGACAAAGCATATATCGTTGAAGCAGACATTTTAACAATCCTTTACTTTTTTTATTAACCCTAGGCATAAAAAAATATAAGCGCAATAAAAATTTGTATCATTTATAAAAATTTTACCCCTGCATCGTACAATGAATACTGAAAAAAATTTGGAAAAAGCATAATAATGGAAAAACGACGCATAGAATATTTTGATACGGCAAAATTCATCGGGATGATGATGATTATACTTGGGCACTTTGGCGTACCTGAAATTAACCGTTTTGTTTATACTTTTCACATTCCCTTATTTTTTTTGATAAGCGGTTATTTTTATGCTCCCCGCGAATCGACAGTATTGTTAGTCAAAAATAAATTCAGACAGCTCATTATTCCTTACATTTTAGTTATGCTGGTTGTTATTTGCATATATGGGATACAGAATTGGTATAAAGGCATTTCTTTATCGGAAACGGGCAGAGGAATCTTTTCATATATTATCGGCTATTTTTATGGCAGCGGTTATATTGACAACATAATGGGACACAAAATACAAACAGTCGGTCCAATCTGGTTTTGTCTGGCCTTGTTTTGGGGATTTTTGTTTTTAAACTTTATATTAAAAAGAAAGCACTGTCTTTTTTGGGCTGTTTCATTGTTTGCTGCCGGATATTATTCTGCCTTTTATATCTGGCTGCCGTTCAGCATCCAATCCGGAATGACAGCCGTTCTTTTTATTTATCTGGGATATGAAGCTAAATTTTTTCATATTATGGATAAAATTCCCAGTATCGGAAAAATACTTCCTCTGCTGTGTATTTGGGGAATATGCATCGGATACGGAGGACAATTTTTATTTGTACAAAACTATTCGCGCTTTCCTATTACCGACAGCATTGCTGCAATTGCGGCCAGTTATCTGGTTTTATTATATAGCTGGTGGCTGCAAAAAAATACTTCCGCAGCCCGGGTAATGGCTTTCTTAGGCAAATATACGATTGTCATGCTTTGTCTGCACAGTATTGATGTTAATATAATGCCTTGGAATGATTATTATAAAACGCCGAATACCGACGGAGGTATTATTCTAACAAAGATTTTGATTACCTTAGTTAAATTTATCTTCCCGATATTCGGCGCGCTTGCCGTTTCCAGATATTCTTTTTTACAAAGAATATTCGCCATAAAAAATTAACTGTTCATGTTGTCGAAAAAGTCACGGTTATCTTTCGACTGGCGTAATTTATCAAGCAAAAATTCCATTCCGTCAGTCATCCCCATTTGCATTAAGACACGGCGCAGTACCCACATTTTGGTTAAAGTTGCCTTATCAACCAAAAGTTCTTCTTTACGGGTACCTGAACGGGTAATATCAATGGTCGGAAACAAACGCTTGTCGGTTAATTTTCTATCCAAGATAATTTCAGAATTACCGGTTCCTTTGAATTCTTCGAAAATAACTTCATCCATACGAGAGCCGGTATCAATCAGAGCTGTTGCGATAATCGTCAATGACCCGCCTTCTTCTACATTTCGGGCAGCCCCCAGCAGACGTTTCGGACGCTGTAAGGCATTAGCGTCGACACCTCCGGTCAAAACCTTACCAGAAGATGGCAAAACTGTATTGTATGCACGGCCAAGACGGGTTATGGAATCGAGCAATATAACAACATCTTTTTTGGTTTCGACCAAACGCTTGGCTTTTTCGATAACCATTTCCGCAACTTGTACGTGGCGGGCAGCCGGTTCGTCAAAAGTAGATGAGATAACTTCCCCTTTGACGGAACGCGTCATATCTGTTACCTCTTCCGGGCGTTCATCTATCAACAAAACAATCAGATATACTTCTGGATGATTTACGGCTATAGCATGAGCAATATTTTGCAGCATAACGGTTTTGCCGGTACGGGGTGGCGCAACAATCAATCCTCTTTGTCCTTTGCCTTGCGGAGATATTAAATCAATGACACGCGTCGTATAATCTTTTTCACCGCAAATAATATCAAAATTCAATTTTTGGGTAGGATAGAGCGGCGTCAGATTATCAAAATTAACGCGTAACTTTGATTTTTCAGGATCGTCGTAATTGATTGTATTGATTTTAGTTAGTGCAAAGTAACGCTCGTTTTCTTTCGGTGCGCGAATTTCACCTTCTACTGTATCTCCGGTACGCAATCCGTATTTTTTGACCTGCTGGGGAGAGACATAGATATCATCAGCAGATGCCAAATAATTGGAGCGTGAGGAACGCAGGAAGCCGAATCCGTCCTGCATTACTTCAATTACGCCGTCGCCATACAAGATGTGATCGTCTTCAGCAACTTTTTTCATGATAGCAAAAACGAGATCCTGTACGCGCATAGAAGAGGCATCTTCTACTCCCAATTCCTCAGCCTGACTTAAGAGCTGCTTAGGAGATTTATCCTTTAAATCTTTTAAATGCATGGATTTAACCTGTTTGGTAAGAAAAAATTAAGAAATATTTGTTAGTTTGTTTATAAAGATATTTTCAGAGATGTCAATTTAAATGTGTTTTAAAAGACTTAGCTGAAAGTTCTTTGTATATGCCCTGCCAAAAAAACGGTCGTGAGATTAAAAAAAAGTTATAAACAAGCAGTCTGCCAAACATTTATTTTTAAATAATTTTTTAGTTATTTGTTTATGGCTGTGAGTTGTGTTGATAAGTTTTTTGTAAACAGTTTTATACAGAGTTTTTACTGTTTGTTTAAAAGGCTGTGCAGGACTCCAAAAATTTGTTTTAAAATCAGTTTTTTGCTCTTTTTATGTTTTTTGTTGATAAAGGCTGTTATCCACATTATCAGGTGTTGTGCAAATACGATAGAAAAATGTTTATAACTCTGGTTTAAATTTTGGCGTAACGGTGATTGTTTGTTAAGCTTTTTTTAAACAATATAGTTATGCACAATTTGGTTTCAAGATGTGTATAAGATTTTCTGAGGCAAAAATATGATATTTACGGCGATAACCGGTTCTATCGGTTGCGGAAAAACTACGATTTCTGACATATTGAGAAGGTTCGGGTATTTGGTATATGATGCGGATAAATGGGTTAAGCATTTGTATTACAGAAAAGATTTTCTAAAAATAATACGGGCTGAATTTCCTCAGGTGTTTGACGGGGAGTTTTTTAACAAGAGGAAATTGCGGACTTTTGTTTTTGACAATCCGGAAAGGCTGAAAAAGCTTGAAATGTTAATTCATCCCTTTTTAACAAAAAAACTGCGTAAGATTATCCGTAAGAATAATAATGTGGGAATCGTTTTTTTTGATGTGGCCTTATTATATGAATTGGGATGGGACAAATTTTTTGATTATGTCGTTTTGGCCGATGTTGATTATGAAACGCAAAGGCTGAGGGTTATGGCAAGAGATAAGATATCGGCGGAGGATTTTGATAAAATAAACAAGCTGCAAATGTCGCGGGATGAAAAAATACTGAGGTCTGATTTTATTATTGATACCGGTGTGGATATAAATAAGCTGAGAAAAAGCGTTGTGAATTTGTTAGGGGAACTTAAATGATACAGTCAGTCAGGGAAATTGTCTTTGATACGGAAACAACAGGTTTTGATCCGGCAACGGGCGATAAACTGGTGGAAATCGGCGCGGTAGAATTGATAAACCATGTTCCGACCGGGCGGACATATCATCAGTATATTAATCCGGAGAGGGAAGTTCCGGAAGAAGTTGTTAAAGTTCATGGTTTAACGACGGAATATTTAAAGGATTTCCCTATTTTTGCCAAGGTAGCCCAAGATTTTATAGATTTTGTCGGCGAAGACGGAATTTTAGTCGCGCATAATGCTACGTTTGATATGAAGTTTATCAACTATGAACTTCAACGGCTCGGATATGCCGGATATGGCTGGGATCGCGTGGTTGATACTCTGGAAATTGCCAAGAATAAGTTTCCGGGGCAGAGGAATAACCTTGATGTTTTGTGTAAACGTTTTGGTATTGACAATTCAGCGCGAACTTTTCACGGCGCTTTGCTTGATGCCCAGTTGTTGGCAGAAGTGTATCTTGAGTTGCTGGGCGGTGCCGAACCGACGATGGAACTTGATACAAAACCGGAAGCAAAACGGGAAACGGCCGGTTTCGGAACGGAATTAAAAAGAGTGTATCATGAGCCTAGAGTTTTTGATATAAGCAGCGAACAGTTAGAGATGCATCGTGCTTTTTTGGAAAAAAATATTAAAAGTCCGATCTGGCTCGCTGATGAAAAAAAAGAAGAGGGGCTGGCGTAAGTGTTTTATACGGATTTTATTGAAGGGCGGAAAATCATCAGGTCAGACTTGCTTTCCGGTGTGGAACATTTTTTTACGACCAGAGAACTGTGCCTTTTTTCCAAAGAAGCAGATATGACAGATAACAGGAGAGTTGTGGAAGAGTTTTTAGGTCAGAAAATGGCAACGAACCAACCTGTTCACGGAATAAATATTGAGAAGGTTGTATCTGGAAAATTTTTTTATGCAGATACGGACGGGCTGCTATTAAGGAAAGGATGTGCAGCTTATATGAATTTCGGCGATTGCGTGCCGGTAATCTTGTATTGCGGCGACGGAGGAATTATAGCTCATGCCGGATGGCGCGGCACGGTGCAAAAGATGGCTCAGACTGCCGTGAAAAGAATGACGACGGAATTCGGCGTTAATGCGAATGAAATAAAAGCTGTTATAGGGCCGGCAATTTGTCTTGACTGTTTCCAGGTAGGAAAAGACGTTTATGACGGACTGTATGGCAGCGTGACGAATCATACAGAAGGATTCAGGGAGCGTTACGGGGAATATTATGCCGGGCTGAAAGATATAAACAGACAACAGCTGATTGAAGCGGGGGTTGAACAGATTGACGTGTGCCCGTATTGTACGGCCTGCGGTGAAAAACTGTTTTTTTCTTACAGGCATGAAAATAAAACCGGATACAGGCACAGCGCGGTTTTGAAGTTGTAAAAGCATTTGCAGTCTGGTTGAAATCAAGTGTTAATTAATTAAAAAACGGCAAGTTTTTGCTTGAATATTCCTTTTTACTGTTATAAATTCGTTTCAGAATTAATCGTTCTGCCGCAAGTATGCCGGAAACGAGCATGGATTGCGGCTGTTTTTAACCAATAAGCTAATAGGAGCTGAATAACCATGAATAAATGGGTATATACATTTGGTAACGGCAAAGCCGAAGGCGATGCCTCAATGAGAAATCTCCTTGGCGGTAAGGGTGCCAACCTGGCTGAAATGAATAAGGTTGGTTTGCCCGTTCCTCCGGGATTTACGGTAACAACCGAAGTTTGTACATATTACTACAACAACGACCACTCGTATCCGGCAGACCTGAAGGATCAGGTTCGCGAAGCTGTGGCTTATGTTGAAGGCATTATGGGCAAAAAATTTGCCGATGCAAACAATCCTCTGCTGTTTTCCGTTCGTTCCGGCGCCAGAGTTTCAATGCCGGGTATGATGGATACGGTTTTGAACCTCGGTTTGAATGACGAAACTGTCAAGGCTTTGGCTAAGGCTTCCGGAAGCGAAAGATTCGCTTACGATTCTTATCGTCGTTTTCTGCAGATGTTCTCTGACGTGGTTTTAGGCGCTGATTTGGATTTGTATGAAGAAGCTTTGGAAAATATGAAGAAGTCCAAAGGATATAAGTCCGATACCGACCTGACGGCTGAAGATCTTAAAGAATTAGTAAAAGAATATAAAGAAATCGGTCTGAAAATCGGCAAAGTTGTTCCGCAGGATCCTTGGGAACAGTTGTGGGCAGGTATTGGCGCAGTATTTGGTTCCTGGATGGTTGACCGTGCGATTACTTATCGTAAACTGAACAATATTCCGGGCGACTGGGGTACAGCCGTTAACGTTCAGACCATGGTGTTCGGCAATGCCGGCGATGACTGCGCTACCGGCGTATGCTTCTCGCGTGACCCGGCTACCGGCGAAAACGTTTATTACGGCGAATATCTGGTTAATGCACAGGGTGAAGACGTTGTTGCCGGTATTCGTACGCCGCAGCCTATGGCTTCCAAAGGCGACGGTACTTCCCTGGAAGAAAAATGGCCGCATCTGTATCAGGAACTGGTTGATGTCCGCAATAATCTGGAAGCTCACTACAAAGATATGCAGGATATGGAATTCACCATTGAACACGGCAAGCTCTGGATGTTGCAGTGCCGCAACGGTAAAAGAACGGCTGCCGCGGCGGTCAGAATGGCTGTTGAGATGTATGAAGAAGGTATGCTGACCAAGGAAGAAGCTATTATGCGCGTTGGTGCTGACCAGTTAGACCAGCTGTTGCACCCGATGCTTGATCCGAAAGCCGAAAAGAAAGTTATCGCAACCGGTCTTCCTGCTTCTCCAGGAGCTGCTGTAGGTCGTGCCGTATTTAATGCGGAAGATGCTGAAGAATGGGCTGGCAGAGGTGAAAAAGTAATCCTTATCCGTAACGAAACTTCTCCGGAAGATATCGGCGGTATGCATGCTTCTCAGGGCGTTATTACAGCGCGCGGCGGTATGACTTCTCACGCGGCGGTTGTTGCACGCGGTATGGGTACGCCTTGCGTTTCCGGTTCTACCGACATTGTTATTGATTATAAGGCCAAAACGATGTCTACAAAGTCCGGCGTTGTTATTAAAGAAGGCGACTGGGTATCTCTGGACGGTGCCAAAGGCCAGATTATTGAAGGCAAAATTCCGACTGTTCAGGTAGAAATGACGGGTAATTTCGGCAAGCTGATGACTTGGGTTGACGAAATCAAAACGATGAAAGTCCGTGCTAATGCCGAAACGCCGAAAGATGCCAAGCAGGCTCGCGACTTTGGTGCCGAAGGTATCGGTTTGGCTCGTACGGAACATATGTTCTTTGATGCAAACCGTATTGCCGATATGCGTGCGATGATTTTGTCCGACAATGAAGAAGGCCGCAGAAAAGCTTTGGCTCGTTTGTTGCCGTATCAGAAGCAGGACTTTATTGACTTGTTCACGATTATGGACGGTCTGCCGGTAACTGTTCGTTTGTTGGATCCGCCGTTGCACGAATTTCTGCCTCATACAGATGCTGAAATGCAGGAATTAGCTGACAAGATGGGAATGACCTTGGAGCAGGTTAAGAATCGTGCAGAGAAACTGCATGAATTGAACCCGATGCTTGGTCACCGTGGCTGCCGTTTGGCTGTTACTTATCCGGAAATCTGCGAAATGCAGACACGTGCGATTTTGGAAGCTGCTTTGGAATGCGAAGCCAAAGGCATTAAAGTTATTCCTGAAATTGAAGTTCCGCTGGTTGGTTCCAAGAAAGAGCTGGATATCTGCAAGAACATTATTGATACGACAGCCCAGCAGATTTTTGCCGAAAAGGGCAAGAAAATCGATTATCTGGTCGGTACAATGATTGAGTTGCCGAGAGCAGCTTTACAGGCAGAAAATATTGCCGAATCCGCAGGTTTCTTCGGGTTTGGTACGAATGACCTGACGCAGACGACCTTGGGTATGAGCCGTGACGATACGGGAGCTATTTTGGATTGCTACAGAGCTAAAGGCATTTATGTAGCTGATCCGTTTGCTTCCATTGATGTTGAAGGCGTTGGCAAACTGGTTAAACGTGCGTGTGTTCACGGTCGTATGACTAATCCGGATTTGCATTTGGGCGTATGCGGCGAACACGGCGGCGATCCTGCATCTATTGAATTCTTCAATTCTTGCGGGCTGGATTATGTATCCTGTTCTCCGTTCCGTGTACCGGTAGCACGTTTGGCTGCGGCTCAGGCTGCGGTTAAGCAGAAAGGCCAGCCGAAAGCCGTTGATGCGGCAAAGGAAGGCTGCTGCTGCAAAAAAGCCTGTTAATCAGGTTTGAGTAGCTGAGGAAGACCCTGTCAGGTTTTTATCTGGCGGGGTTTTTTGTATATATCTTTTCTTTTTGTTTGAATTGATTAAATATTAATTGCACTATAAAAGGCAGTGGTAGAGCTGAAATCTGCTTTGCAATAGAATTTTAGGAGATGAAAGTTATGGATTTTAATAAGTTCAAAGATGTGGAGAATATTAAAAAAGAGGGGATTGCTTTATGGAATGATATTGTATCTGAAGTAAAGCAGTTGAAAAACATTAACGGGGAAAAGTTTAAATCCGGTTTTAATACATATTTTGTAGATTATCTGAAAAATGATTACGTAAAGTTTGATGGCAGGGTTTCGCGCCGTCAGTATTGGATGTTTGCCCTTTATTCTATGCTGATTAGTTTTGTGTTGGGTTTTGTTGGCGGTCTGATTCCATTTTTAAGCATTATTTCTCTGCTGTATGTTTTGGCGATTTTAGTTCCAAGCGTAGGTTTGGGAATTCGCCGTTTGCATGATTTGAATTTGTCCGGTTGGTTTTTCCTGATTTGCATTATTCCGTTTATCGGCGGGATAGCGTTGGTTCTGCTGTTTTGTCTGCCGGGCGATGAAAAAGAAAATAATTTTGGTGCCGCAGCTAAATAAGTTGTATTGTTTTGTGAAAAAAGAGCAGGCTCAGAAGGCCTGCTTTTTTATTATAAGAGAATCTTGTGCATTATAGGCTATGTTGCGGGAGGAATATTGAAATAAAAAAATACTTGCAGAATGTTTTCAATGGCTGTATTTAATGTATGTAATTTTAAATTTTTATGTCATGGAAAAGATTGTGTCGCTTTTAGAGGTATTTTGTGATTATGCCTGCCTTGCTATATTTTGCGCGGCTGTTTTTTTCTTTTTGTTGTGGCTGGCGGTAAAATTAAGGATTTTTTCGTTTCTGGTTTTTATTGTTTTGGGAATTGTTCATATGGTTATAATCGCTATAGGAAGGTTTTTACTTTTTGTAGTTGATAAGGGTGATGCCAGAGCGATGAAAATTTTTGAAAAGAGGATTGGAAATTCCGGTTTAAAAGAGGAAATAGATGTCGGAAAGTGCCATGCCTTTTTTAACAGTTTAAGCAGAGAAACGATAGAATTTTATTTTTCCCTTTATCAAGAAAAAGCAGAGAAATCTGTTTTGGAAGGTAAGAACGGACAGCAACTGGAAAGATATTTGTCTTTGCTGGAAATAATGCGCAGGTATTTAGAGTTTAGACGGGTTCAGACCTCGTGAAACAATCCCCTTTGCTCATCATAGCAAAGGGGATTTATGTTTTTAGTATTCAGATAGAAATAATATAATTAATGATGCAATGACAATAGACGGTCCGAAAGCTCCCTGACGTTGTTTATTGATAAAGCAGGAGACAGCAAATAGCAGGCAGGACAACAGGATAACGTACGGAATATTTGTCAGGCCTACCCAGGAGCCAACAGCAGACAGCAATTTGATGTCTCCTCCGCCAAATGCTTCCGGGTATTTTTTTATTAAAAAAAGTGAGGCAATAACAGGAATAACGTATCCCGCTGCTGCTCCCAAAGCACTATTGGCAGCGGATGCGGCAGGTTCGTATCCAAGCATTCCTCCAGCGAAAACAGCGTAGGAAAAACCGACAATCAACAACGGAACAGTCAGTATGTCAGGTAATAGCAACATTCTCTTGTCTATTTCCATGAGGGTATAAAGCATAATGATGAAAAAGGCTATCCACGGTGTTTCATTTTCAGGCAGGACAAGGGAAGCCAGATATATAGTTGCGGCAGTAATTATTCCCCATCCCAGCGAACGCATAAAGTATCTGTGGCATAACAAATTGTATTTGTGGTTGTTTTTTCTTTTTTCTTTTGAAACAGTTTTGTTGGGACGGAATATTCGGTATAAAGCGCAGGCGAATGTTGCCGGCATAAATTTTGAAAAGCGCCGCGCCAGATAAGGAATGGCGAAACCAAAGGCAAAACCAATAAAAATATAGGGCATTTTATGTCTCCGCGTTAATTTTACCTTTAATATAGCCGGCAATGGTAAATAATAGTTAAACAGGGCTGAATATAGTTAAATCAGCCCCATTTTTTGTGCGGTAATGACAGCTTGAGTGCGGTTATTTACCTTTAATGAACGCAAAAGGGCATTTATATGCAATTTTACGGTAGCTTCCGATACGCCCATATCGTAGGCAATTTGTTTGTTTGATTTACCTTGGGCTATTAAATCCAAAACCTGCGATTGCCGATTAGTCAGATTCTTTTTCAGGGGATTAGAAATATGGCTGGAACCATTGTAGTCAATTCCGTTGTCAAGCATGGCCGGCGGGATATAGGTTCCGCCATCCAATATCAATTTTAATGCACCGCTTAAGATGTTACTGTCGGAACGTTTGGGAATATAACCTTTTACGCCGCAGGACAAAATTTTTTTTATGTTTCTTGTGTCTTCTGACGAGGATATGGCTACTATTTTGGTATTTGGAGCCAGGTTTTTTATTTTGTTGATGATTTCGGCGGCATTTAATTCAGCCAAATCTATATCCACTATCAATATATCGATATCTGGCTCTTTGGATAATATTTTTTGCATATCTACCAGATTTGAGGATTGCAGAATGGCAATATCCTGATTTATCTGCTTTAATCTTAATGACAGTCCGTCTCTGAATAATGATTGTTCGTCCGTTATTAAAACTTTCATTTATATCTCCTCTAAAATCAAGGTATTGGCTAAATGTAGTTGCAATATAAGTACGGATTGACGGTTTTAAAGGCACGGTTTTTAAGTTTTTTATTCCTGTGGCGGCAGTATCATCAATTCAACGCCGGCTTCTTTCAGCATTTGTTCGGAATAGGTGATACGATCGCGCCATGTATTGTGCGGCGTGTTTTTATCTATGACCAAAGGGTTGGTAACAACCAGTTTTATGCCGGACTGAATGATGGCGCGCGTGCAGTCCGTACAGGGGAAATGCGTTGCATACAAAACGCAGCCTTTGACGCAGGTTCCGCACAGGCAGGCATTATATACGGCGTTTCTTTCCGCATGTTCAAAAAAATCGTATTTGGTTGGGCGTTCAAAACGTTCAAAAACATCGTCATCGACACCTCTGACGAAACCGTTGTATCCGGTTGCGCGGATTTCTTTATCCGGGCCGACGATAACGGCTCCGGTTTTGGTTGACGTGTCTTTGGACCAGGTTGCAACCAATTTTGCCAGTTCCATAAAGCGATAGTGCCATTTCATGGTGAACATGCTAAAAACTCCGGGCTTTGATTATACTGAATGGAAGTTTAGCATTTTTTTATTATTTTACAAGGTTTTTATTTTACAGAAACAAGGCGATAAAATATAGAAGAATCTTGACTTTACTACGCTTAAAGTTATATTGGTTTACACTTTAATTTAATAATAGGAGTAAATGATGAGTACAATCGTTGATATTTTTGCCAGAGAAATTTTGGATTCCCGCGGAAATCCTACAGTTGAGGCTGATGTTTTGCTGCAGTCAGGCGCTTTTGGGCGGGCAGCCGTGCCTTCCGGTGCTTCGACCGGCGTTCATGAAGCTGTTGAATTGAGAGACGGCGACAAATCGCGCTATATGGGAAAAGGTGTTGAGAAGGCTGTTGAAAATGTAAACGAGGCAATCAGCGATGCTTTAATCGGCTTTGATTCCGAAAGCCAGATTGACGTTGACAGAACGATGATTGAACTGGACGGTACCGAAAACAAAGGAAAACTTGGCGCCAATGCTATTTTGGCCGTATCTATGGCGGTTGCAAAAGCACAGGCTGATGAGCTTGGAATGCCGCTGTATCGTTATCTTGGCGGTACAATGGCTCGGACTTTGCCTGTTCCGATGATGAATATCGTTAACGGCGGCAAGCACGCTGACAATCCGATTGATATTCAGGAATTTATGATTATGCCGGTTTCTGCTTCGTCTATCCGGGAAGCTATCCGTATGGGTGCTGAAATTTTCCATACGCTGAAAAAGAATCTGAAAGCTGCCGGTCATAATACTAATGTCGGCGATGAAGGCGGTTTTGCTCCGAATTTGCAATCGGCAGAAGAAGCTTTGAGCTTTATTGTCAAGTCGATTAAAGATGCCGGTTTTGTTCCGGGCGAAGATGTCGTTTTGGCGATTGATGCTGCTTCTTCCGAATTTTATGAAAACGGAAAATATGAAATGAAAGGCGAAGGCAAGTCTTATACTTCTGCTCAGATGGTTGAGTTCTATAAAGATTTGTGCGCTAAGTTCCCGATTTTCTCGATTGAAGACGGTATGGCCGAAGACGATTGGGAAGGCTGGAAGATGCTGACAGATGCTTTGGGCGACAAGATTCAGCTGGTCGGCGATGATTTGTTTGTTACGAATCCGAAACGTTTGGCTATGGGGATTGAAAAAGGCGTTGCTAATTCTATTCTGGTTAAGGTAAATCAAATCGGTACACTGACAGAAACAATGAAAGCCGTTGATTTGGCTCAGCGTCATAAGTATACGGCTGTTTTGTCGCATCGTTCCGGTGAAACTGAAGATACGACAATTGCCGATATTGCTGTTGCGACAAACTGCGGCCAGATTAAAACCGGTTCTATGTCGCGTACGGACAGAATGGCAAAATATAATCAGCTTATTCGTATTGAGGAAGAATTGGGTGATGCCGCAATTTATGCAGGGAAGTCAATTCTGAAAAAGTAAGGGAGATTATACGATGAAAGGATTCGTATATTTCATCATTGCAGTTATCGTATTGGCGGGTTTCGGCTCGGCTTTCTGGTGGCTTGCGGACGGTTCTACGCCGGAAGAACAGCTGGAATATCTGAAAGTTACTTTCAGTGAAAGCGTCGAGGGCAGCGCTGCCTCCAATACGGCAGAATCAGCTTCCAGACTCGGCAAAGTTTTGAAAGATAATTTTGACGAGGCACAGCAAGTTTATGAACACGGGGCGGAAGCCAAGTACGAATAAGCTTTTGTGCGTGAAAGTATTAAGACGGGTGCAGTTATGTTGTACTGTACCCGTTTTTTGTTATTTTACGGAATAAACAGTTGAGATATAAGATGTTTGTGATAAACTCTGCGGTAAGATGTTGAGAGATTGACGGAAAAGGCGGATGAAAGACCCTAAATTTGTACATTTGAGAGTTCATACGGCATATTCACTTGCCGAAGGGGCTATTATGCTCCCGACTCTTATTCATAAACTGCACGATATGGGGGTTCCTGCGGTTGCCGTTACAGACAGCTCAAATATGTTTGGCGGAAAAGCTTTTTCCAAATATGCTTCTGATGAAGGCATTAAACCGATTATGGGATGTCAGTTTTTGCTGCGAAATGCGGATTCTGACGATTTGATGCGTTCGAAAGGCAAAGAGCAGGAACCGGATAAAATTGTTCTTTTGGTTATGAATGCCGAAGGATACGGCAATATTATGAAGCTTATGAAACGGTTTTATCTGGACAATACGGAAAAAGGCTGGGCTCCGCAGCTGACTTTGCAAAACCTGAAGGATTTTAATGCGGGTCTGATAGCGTTGACGGCCGGACCGGAGGGAACAATCGGTCGGTTGCTGCTGGAAAACCGGAAACAGGAAGCGGAAGATTTTACGCTTAAGCTGAAGGAAATATTTCAAGACCGTTTATATATGGAAATTTCGCGAATCGGGACAGAAAAAGAACGCCTGACCGAAGAAGCTTTTATTGATTTGGCGTATAAATATGATATTCCCCTGGTAGCAACGAATGAAGTTTTCTTTTTAGACGAAGATATGTATGAAGCGCATGATGCGCTGGTCTGTATTTCAGCGGGGGAATATGTTGCCAATGAAAACCGGCGCAAGTTTTCCATAAACAACCGCCTGCGTTCAGAAGCGGAAATGGTGGAATTATTTTCCGATTTGCCGGAAGCCGTTAATAATACAGTGAGAATTGCCAAACTATGTAACTACCTTTCTAAAAAAGTAGATCCGCTGTTGCCGATTTTTGAATGTCCGGAAGGTAAGACGCAAGATGAATTTATTACGGAGGAAGCTTATAAAGGCCTGAATGAAAGGTTGGAGAAAGCGGTTTATTTTGAAGGTATGACAGCCGAGGAAAAAGCTGAGATTGACGAGCGGTATTATGCCCGTTTGGAGTATGAGCTGAGCGTTATCAAAAAGATGGGCTTTCCGGGTTATTTTCTAATCGTATCGGACTTTATCAAATGGTCAAAAGGACATGGCGTTCCGGTTGGTCCCGGGCGTGGTTCCGGTGCCGGTTCAATTGTGGCGTGGTCGTTGAAAGTTACGGAGCTTGATCCGTTAAAGCTTGATTTGCTGTTTGAGCGTTTTTTAAATCCCGAACGCGTTAACATGCCGGACTTTGACGTGGATTTTTGTCAGGAGAATCGGTACAAAACAATTGAATACGTTCAGGAAAAATATGGTTTTGACCATGTGGCACAGATTATTACTTATGGCAAGTTGCAATCAAAGGCCGTTATCCGCGACGTAGCGCGGGTGCTGCAGATGCCTTATTCGCAGGCGGACAGAATTTCCAAGATGATTCCGGCAGGTGCCCAGGGTAAGAATCCAACTTTGCCGGAAGCTTTGGAGCAGGTTCCTGAACTGGAAGAAATGCGCCAGAATGATCCGCAGGTGAACAAGCTGTTTGAAATAGCGATAAAGCTGGAAGGGCTGTATCGCAATTCGGGTATGCATGCGGCGGGCGTTGTTATCGGCGACAGGCCTCTGGAAGAATTGGTTCCATTGTACAAAGACCCGCGGGCGGATATGCCGGTTACGATGTATGACATGAAATATGTTGAAGAAACCGGTTTAATCAAGTTTGACTTTTTGGGGCTTAAAACTTTAACGGTTATCCAGCGGGCGGTGGACTGGATAAAACGGGCGCAGGGAATTGATTTGGATATGGAAGCGGTTCCTTTGGATGATGCAGAAACGTATAAAATGCTTCAGGAAGGCAAAACGACGGCAGTTTTCCAGTTTGAATCGGCGGGTATGAAAGACGTGCATAAACAGATTAAGCCTGACCGTTTTGAAGATTTGATAGCTATTGTATCATTGTATCGTCCGGGACCGATGGACAATATTCCGACTTTTATCAAGCGCAAGCACGGAGAAGAGGAAATCCAGTACCTGCATCCAAAATTGGAGCCGATTTTGAAAGAAACTTACGGCATTATGGTTTATCAGGAGCAGGTCATGATGATTGCCCGTGAATTGGGCGGTTATACAATGGGTGGTGCTGATAAACTCAGGAAGGTTATGGGTAAAAAAATGCGTGATGAGATTCCAAAGCAGCGCATTATGTTTACCGAGGGGGCGATTAAGAACGGTATTGACGAGGAAGTGGCCAAGAGTATTTTTGACCAGATGGAAAAGTTTGCGTCGTATGGTTTTAATAAGTCGCATGCGGCGGCTTATTCGCTGGTATCGTACCATACAGCGTATTTGAAAGCACATTTTCCGGTGGAATTTATGTGTGCCGTTATGGATTTGGATATTACGAATACGGATAAGCTTGCCGGGTTTAAAGCCGAATGCAAAGCGATGGGCATAGAGGTTCTGAAACCGGACGTGAACGAATCGCTGGCAAAATTCAGCGTGCAAAACGGAAAGCTGCGTTATGCCTTGGGTGCCATAAAGGGTGTTGGCGAATCGAATATGAATGCTATTGTTGAGGCGCGGGAAAAAGGCGGTAAGTTTAAGGATATTTCAGATTTTATCAACAGGGTTGATGCCAAGCAGTTAAACAGAAAGCAGCTGGAGCAGCTTATCAAAGCCGGAGCTTTTGACAGTATTGAGAAGAAAAGGGGCAAGCTTTTTGCGAATATTGACACGATATTGAAAAATATTTCTTCAGCGACGGAAATGAAGACCAGTGCGCAATCTTCTTTGTTCGGTGCAGAAGAATATTCGTCTAAAGTTAAACTTTTAGATGCTCCTGACTGGCCGGATTTGGAAAAATTACGGTTAGAGGCTGGTGCTATCGGATTTTATCTCTCGGCACATCCTCTTGACGTTTATGCAGAGAGCATGAAGAAGCTTGGCGTTAAAACCTGTCAGGAAGTGATGGCTAATATTAAGGTGGGAGACAGCATTAAGGCTAATATAGCCGGATGTGTAGAGAATTTTCAAAAGCGAATCAGTAAAAATGGCAATAAATACGCGTTTGTGGGTTTGTCGGATACGACGGGCAATTTTGAGGGTATGATGTTTTCTGACGGGCTGGCGAAGTATGAGGATACTATTAATACCGGATGCCCATTACTGGTTAAAGTTACGATTAACAAACAATCGGAAGAAGAAAATCCCCGGGTTATGATAAACAGCGTCAAAACGCTTGACGAAGCAATTGCCGAACAAGCCAAAGGGCTGGTTATTTCTATTGATAATATTGCAGCTGTTACTGAGGTGAAGAAGGTCTTATATACGGATATGCGCGGCTTGAATAAAGTTTATCTGGAACCTGAACTTAATGATTGGGATGTTCGGATAGAACTGGACGGCGGTTTTGCCTTTTCAGACAATATGATGTTGACGAAGCTGAAAAGTATTCCGGGCGTATCATCGGTTAAAGAGATTTAGTGCGGCAGGCGGAGGTAAGAATGAATGATCTAAAGCAATTTCAAAACGGGGTTAACGAAGACGGGGAAGTTGTTATTCCTTTTATCGGCGGGCTTACATATCCGGTCAGGCAAATAGACGACCACATTAAAGGTTTTTTGTGGCTGACTTTCGTGGCGGCACTGTTTAACGTGGTTATTTCTTCATTTTTGGGAAGAAATTTTTTATGCGGGTTAGGAATTGAAGGTCCGGGTTTCTATTGTTCGGCAAATGTGTTAGCTTTGGGAGGCTCTGTTTTAGCTTTTATCGGAGGATTGGCCTGGTATATAAACCGTTGGTACTCTATTAGCGAAAGTGGCGGGGAGATAGTTTATAAGCTTAATTTGAAAGATGTAAAAACCGTCGGTTTTATTTTGTTTTATTTGGGGCTTTGGGCCGTTGCCGGATGGGCAGCGTATTCATTGAATATACGAAAGCCGGTTGAGGATTGGCGTGAAGAACTGTTATTCTTTTTTGTTTTCACCATGATTATTCTGGCTGTTTTTGTCTTATTGGTTAACTCCGTGTTGTTTATCCGGTTTTTACAAGGCAAAAAATGGTTAAATCTTCGTTGTTCCTTTTGGCCGGTATTTGATAATCTGTATAAGATTTTAGGCTGGTTTTTATTTTATTTTCTGGTTTTTGCCTATTTTTTTCGTTCGGTAACCGTATTTTGGGTTCAGAATGAATGGTTTCCTTTTTGGGTGAACAGCCTGGCCGGGGAGTTTTGCTTCTATTTTGTTATTTATGCCAGTGTTGCAGTGTTTATTTCTTCTCTGGCATATCAGGCAAAATATATTTTCGGCAATCGCAGGCAGAAGTAAGTTTAAGCGCAAAATTCGGTGCGGATTTTTTCGTTGGGGATAAGCTCAATAATTTCGTTAAGGTGGGCTTCGGTTAAAATTCGAATAGCGGAAGCCTGGTCAATTCCCCGCGACATCAGATAGAACAGTTGGTCTTTGTTTATTTCGCCGCAGCTTGCTCCATGTGAGCATTTTACGTCGTCGGCAAATATTTCCAGTTCAGGTTTGCAATCTAATTGGGCTTTGCCATCTAGGTACAAAGCTTTGTGCAATTGATGCCCAGCCGTTTTAACAGCGAGCGGAGCAATGTGTATTTTTCCTTGGAAAACAGCGGAGGAATCGCTCTCCAGAACGGCTTTTGCGTATTGATTCGAGAATGTTTCCGAATGCAGATGATTTATATCGGACGTAATATCGTTCAGACAGTTCTTTTTTGCGGTGTAGGCTGAATATATTTCAGCGGAGGCCTGAGCTTGTTCCAAATTGATAATGTTTTCCTGGCGGCAGATTTTTCCGCCTTCAGCAAGATAATATTGTTTGTATGTTGCGCCTTGCTGTATTTTTGCGGCATTTAAGGCAATATGGTATCCGGACAAGCTTTCTTTTTGTTTTTTATAATGATTCAGTTTGCTGTCGGGTTTTAAATAAATTTCATTTACGATATTAAGCAGATAGCAATTGTTTTTATCTGATGAAAATTTTTCGAAGATTTCGGCCTGTGCATTTTTTTCTGCAACAATAATATTGTGAATATGGCATTGGGTATCTATGCAGCCGTTTTGAGAATAGTTTATGACAATCGGCTGAGTAATTCGGACATCTTTTTCAATGTGGATGTAAATTCCCTGTTCTAAATATACGCCGTTTAGGGCAGCAAACGGGTGATTCTCAAGATTAAAAGAATGAAACAGATATGGTTTACAACAGTCTTCATACAAAGCCAAGGGAAGGGGGGTAATGCTTATTCCGTCCGGCAGATTGTATTCTTCTATATGCAATTTGCCACTGCAAAATTTTATTTCAATAGAAGGAGCTTTATCGTTATGCTGGCAGCAGTCATGTCCGCAAATATGCTCAGAGGCATCAACTTTAAGGCGGCTGTTTAAAATCGGGCGGATATCGGTATATTTCCAAGCTTCTGTTTTGACCGTAGGGTAGCCACATTGGAGCAGCAATTGTCGAGCCTTTTCGCGAAGGGCATATACAGACGGCTTATCGTCTAAAAAAAGGCTGATATTTTGCAAAAGCGGCGTTTCAGGCATGGTCTATTCCCCTTTGAGGAAATCGGCATAGCCGCTTTTTTCCAATTGTTGGGCGAGCATGCTGTCTCCGGTTTTGATAATCCGGCCATCGGCGAAAATGTGAACAACATCGGGAACGATGTGATTTAGCAGACGCTGGTAGTGGGTGATTACCAAAAATGCGTTTTGAGGCGAGCGAAGAGAATTTACGCCGTCAGATACCGTTTTTAACGCGTCAATATCCAATCCGGAATCGATTTCGTCCAGAATACAGAATTCTGGTTTAAGCAGAGCCATTTGCAGAGTTTCAAAACGTTTTTTTTCACCGCCGGAAAAGCCGACGTTAACAAATCTTTTCAGCATTTCCGGATTTATACCCAGCGCTGCAGCTTTTGTTTTCAGCAGTTTCATAAACCCTATTGTGTCCAGTTCAGGTTCTCCCCTGTGCTTTAGGACAGAATTCAGGGACTGTTTTAAAAAGTTTGAAACCATAACACCAGGAATTTCAATAGGGTATTGCATGGACAGGAACAGCCCGCTGCGGGCGCGTTCTTCCGTTGACATCTGCAAAAGGTTTTGGCCTTTGAACATAATACTGCCGTCTGTTACTTCATAGCCGTCTTTTCCGGCCAGAACATTGGACAAGGAGGATTTTCCCGCTCCGTTTGGTCCCATTATGGCGTGCACTTCTCCGGCATTAACAGTTAAATCCAATCCTTTTATGATTTCCTTGTCTTCAACCCGGGCATGCAGGTTCTTAATTTCAAGTAACGGTGTGGTCATCAGGATATCCTTAGGCTACTTTTCCATGGCAGTGTTTGTATTTTTTGCCGCTGCCGCAAGGGCAGGGACTGTTGCGGGAAATGTTTTTCCATTCGGGATGTTCTGTTGCTGTTGAGGGGAAAACTGTTCTGTTTTCAGGGGCAACAGGCTGCGGTCTACCGTCAGGAGATTCATGGACAGCTTCCATTTTCAGGTTTTGCCTGCGCTGTTCCTGCTCCTTTACATCCTGATCACTGCCTTGCTGGATAGTTGTCCGGCATATAATTGTCGTTACTCTTTCTTTTAAGACGTCCAGCATATCTGAGAACATATTAAAAGCTTCGCGCTTGTATTCGTTCAGCGGGTCTTTTTGTCCGTATGCACGAAGAACGATTGTATGCCTCATCAAATCAAGCGTGGCAATATGATCTTTCCACAGCTGGTCAAGCGTTTGCAACATAATGCTTTTTTCGACCAGGCGGATAATGCTTTCCGGTATGGCTGCATTTTTGGCCGCAATCTGAGAATCGACTTCTTTTGTAATCATTTCGACCATATCTACGCTGTCGATACCATTTTTTTCAGCCCATTCTTCTACGGGAAGATTGATGCCGGTAATATTGAAGAGGTCCTGTTTTAACCGAGGAATATCCCATTCATCCGGCGCTGTTCCCTCAGGAACGCTGTTGCCGATTAATGCGGAAAGGTAGTCGTGGCGCATATCCAATATCGTATCGGATATGTCGTCAGTGGACATTAATTCTTTGCGCTGTTCATAGATTACTTTGCGCTGTTCGTTCATCACATCATCGTATTTTAACAGGCTTTTGCGAATGTCAAAGTTGCGTTCTTCAACTTTCTGTTGTGCTTTTTCCAGCGCTTTGCTGATAAAGGGGTGAACCAATGCTTCACCTTCTGGCAAACCCAAGCGGCGCAAGACTTCTGACATACGTTCAGAACCGAAGATGCGCATTAAATCATCTTCCAGCGAAAGGAAAAATTTTGATGTTCCCGGGTCACCCTGACGTCCGGATCTTCCGCGCAGCTGATTATCAATACGCCGGCTTTCGTGTCTTTCTGTGCCTAATATGTATAAACCGCCGGCTTTTAGGACTTTTTCTTTTTGTTCGGCAATTTCGGCTTTGATTTCTTCTTTTAGTTTGGATATTTCTTCAGGCGTTTCATTTCCGTTCAGGCGTTTTTTCAAAGCAACTTCAGGGTTGCCGCCAAGTTGAATGTCGGTTCCGCGGCCGGCCATATTGGTTGCAATGGTTACGGCGCCATAAACACCTGCTTCGGCAACGATGGCTGCTTCTCGTTCGTGGTGTTTGGCATTTAAAACTTCGAATTTTATGTCGGTCTGTTCTTTCAGCAGTTTGGCAATGGCTTCGGATTTTTCAACCGATGTCGTGCCGACAAGAACAGGCTGTCCTTTAGCGTGGCATTCTTTTATAGTGTCTATAATTGCTTTATATTTTTCGCGCTCGGTACGGTAAATGCAGTCATGCTCATCTTTACGGATAACCGGGCGGTTGGTCGGGATTTCAACACAGGCCAAATTATAAATGTCGCCAAATTCGGTTTCTTCCGTCATTGCCGTACCGGTCATACCGGCCAGCTTGGGATAAAGACGAAAATAGTTTTGGAAAGTAATGGAGGCGAGTGTCTGATTTTCAGATTGGATTTCGACGCCTTCTTTCGCTTCCAGTGCCTGATGCAGTCCGTCGCTGTAACGACGTCCTTCCATGATACGGCCGGTAAATTCGTCGATAATCAGCACTTTGCCGTCGCGTACCAGATAATCGACGTCTTTGGTAAACATAATGTTTGCCCGCAATGCCTGATTGACATGATTTACAAGTTGTACGTTTTTGATGTCATATAGGCCGCCGTCCGTAATTAATCCGGCTTTTTTCAGCAGTTCTTCAACGTGTTCCATTCCGATTTCGGTTAAGGTAACGTTTTTGGCTTTTTCGTCTTTTTCATAATCAGAAGCGTTGATGTGTTTGATTATATTATTAACAAGAACGTATTTTTCGGAAGAATCTTCAGCCGCACCGGAAATAATCAACGGAGTGCGGGCTTCGTCGATAAGGATGGAATCGACTTCGTCGACAATGGCGTAGTTGAAATCGCGCTGAACGCGTTCGTCAAGGGAAAACTTCATGTTGTCACGAAGATAGTCAAAACCGAGTTCATTGTTTGTCGCATAAGTGATATCGGCATTGTAGGCTTCCTTGCGCTGTACGTCGTCTTTTTCGTGAACGATATAGTCAACGGTTAAGCCCAGAAAACGGTAAACCTGTCCCATCCATTCGGCATCGCGTTTGGCAAGGTAATCGTTTACGGTAACGACATGTACACCTTTTTGTTCTATGGCATTTAAATATGCTGCAAGTGTTGCAACTAATGTTTTACCTTCGCCGGTTTTCATTTCGGCAATCATGCCTTTATGCAGGACGATACCGCCGATAAGCTGAACGTCATAATGGCGTTGCCCCAATGTACGCTTTGCTGCTTCCCTGACGGTTGCAAACGCTTCAGGCAGAATGTCGTCCAGCGTTTCGCCTTCTTTCAATCGGGAGCGGAATTCCAATGTCTTGTTTTTGAGTTCTTCGTCTGAAAGTTTTATAAAGTCATCTTCAAGGGCATTAATCTGTTCGACTATTTTGTATTGTTTTTTTATGAATCTGTTGTTGGCGGTACCAAAAATTTTGCGTGCGATGTCTGTTAACATTATCATTACCTTATATATTGTCTTTTAGCTACATTTAGTGTTTATATGTAATAAAGTCAATACTATCAACAGAAGTTATAAACGCCAAATAAAAAATACTTGGAATATTTTATAAATAAGTATATATGAGTAAATGAGTATAGATAAACTTTTTATTTTGGAGGTTTTTATGAAAAAGAGAATCGTAGGTTTTACAATCTCTGCCGTTGCCGTAGTCGTTGTAGCCGTTGCTTCTTTTGTGTCTTTTAAGGTGTATAATGCCAATGCCGGCGCTGATAAAGGTGTTGCCGCAAAAGTCAACGGGGAAATCATTTATATCAACGATTTGAAGCAGAGTTATGCTGACCATCCGCAGATTCAGGACAAGGTTCCGTTTGAAGAATTTTATGCGAAGACGCTTGACGTATTTGTAAACAGCAAGCTGGTATATCAGGCAGCTACTGCTGCCAATATTGAGCAGACACCGGAGTATCAGAGACAGCTGGTTACGGCAAAGGAAGATTTGGCTCGCAAATTGTATCTTGAAAAAACGGTAGATGAGAGAGTTACAGACAAGGCTGTTCAAGACTTGTATAATGACTATAAATCCAAATTTGAAAGCCAGAAGGAAGTAAAAGCTAAGCATATTCTGGTAGATTCTGAAGCCAAAGCCAAAGAAGTTATTGCCAAGTTGAAAAAAGGCGAGGATTTTGTAAAACTGGCTAACGAATATTCTAAAGATCAGGTTGAATTGGGCTATTTTACCGAAGATATGATGGTTCCTGAATTTTCTAAAGCTGCGTTCAGCATGGACAAAGGCGAATTTTCCAAAACCCCGGTTAAGACAGAATTCGGCTATCATGTTATTTTGGTTGAAGATGTCAGAGCATCTAAGCCGTTGGAGCTGAAAGAAATTGAACCTCAGTTGAAAAATATGGTTACACAGCAGGTTATTGCGAAGATTTTTGAAGATTTGCGCAATAACGCCAAGGTTGAAAAGTTTACTTTGGACGGGAATCCTATTCCTGAAAAGAAGTAAGCTTGGATTTTCTTTAGAGAAGAGCCCCTTTCAAGGGGCTCTTCTTTTTTGTTAAGGGTGAAAAAAGGAGAGTGTAAAAAAAGAGGGCAAGAAGGCCCTCTTTTTATTTGGCATCCTGACAGGATGATACTTTTTCTGTTTACAGATTACGGCTGGCAACCGTTTCCAGCAGCTTTTTGTTTGCTTCCTCAAGGGAAATATTATCATAAACAGCTACTTCGCTGGCCAGACGTTCCAACGCGTGTTCATAAATTTGGCGTTCGCTGTAAGACTGGTCGGCCAGATTTTCGCTGCGGTGCAAATCACGGATTACTTCTGCTACGGCAACGGGATTTCCGGAATTGATTTTGTTTTCGTATTCCTGTGCACGTCTGGACCACATGACTTTTTTGATTCTGGGTTTTCCTTTTAATGTGGCAAGGGCTTCTTTCATCGTCGTTTCGTCAGAAATTTTGCGTAAGCCGACCTGATCCAGTTTTGCCATCGGAACGCGCAACGTCATTTTGTCTTTATCGAAATTAACGACCAGGAGCTCGAGTTCGCTGCCGGCAATAGTTTGTTTGGCAATGTTGGTTACTTTGCCGACGCCATGTGTCGGGTATACGACATATTCTCCAGAGTTGAAAGTGACAACTGAGCTTTTCTTCATGTTGGATTGACCTCCTAGGTATTTGTAAGTGTTATTATGAAAACGAAGTGACTATATCACATTTTTTGCAACAAATCTATACCTAAAATGAAAAAAAATTAAAAATTTTTTAAATAATCTGAAAACGGAGCGTCAGAAACAAGGAAAGAGGTCTGTTAATTTTATGCCGTTGCAGGCTTAAAATCGGCGTAAAATCATTTGAGGAGGAAATTTATTTGGGAAACAAATCTGTTTGCCGAAGAGCTTCGCCGACCACCATTACTGCTGCAACTGCAACATTTATTGAACGTGCATTTTTGTTCATGGGTATCAGAAGCCTGGCATCCGCAGCCTGATGGACGGCTTCGGGGACACCGGCACTTTCTCTGCCCATCAATATAATATCATCAGGTTCAAATTTGAACTCTGTATATGGTTTTTCAGCATGGGTTGTCAGCAAAACGATTCTTCCGTATTCTTCGGGATGAGAAGTACGGCAGGCTAGAAAATCCTGCCAAGAATTATGGCGCCGGTATGATGCCATATTCAGGTAGTCCATTCCGGCGCGTTTCATTGCTTTTTCATTAAATATGAATCCGCAAGGTTCTATAATATCTATAGGCAAATCCAAACATGCCCCCAAACGCAAAAGCGTTCCGGTATTTTGTGGTATATCCGGTTGGAATAAAGCTAATCTCATCTCAGTTCGGCTTTATTATCTGTTCTTTTTTACTTCTATAGACAGCGGCAAAATCTACGGGTGTCAGCATAAGCGGCGGCAGGCCTGCATTAGCCAGGTTGGAAGATATAATCTGCCGGGCGTACGGGAACAGAAGCTTGGGGATTTCGATGAATAAGACAGGTTCAAGTTTTTCTTCCGGAAGTTGAACTGTACAGGCTGCCGCATAAGCAAGTTCGAAAATAAACAACTTTTCTTCGTTTATGTCAGCATCAATGCGCAGGTTAAGCGTTACTTCAAAGTTATTTTCATTTAATTTATTGACATCTATGTTTAAATCAACGTTGAGCTTTGGCTGGGAATTAAGCTTGGAAAAAATTTCCGGGGCATGAGGAACTTCCAGAGACATATCTCTGATGTATTGCATATTTAGGGTTACTTCAGCCGGTTCGGAAGTGTTGGTCATCGTTTTGCCATCCTTTCATCAAAATTACTTTTTGCTTATAATATAGGGTTTTATTTTTATACGTCAAATATAATAGTTGATAATAAAGATATTTGGCGCTATATTATGTGTAATTTTAACAGAGGTGAGGAAATGTCAGGATATTTGGATATTATATTTTTACTGGTTTTGGTAGTTGTTATCTTTAGCAAACTGAAGAGCGTCTTGGGAACAGGAGCCGATGATGCGAAAGTGATTATGATACCGAAAGAGCAGTTTGAAAAGGTTTATAAAGAGCTGCGAAAAAATGCATTAAATGAGGGCAGCGAGAATCCTGATGTGGGGAATTTGTCACCACTTGACAGAGAAATGATTAAAATTCCGAATTTTAATAAAAATGTTTTTATAAAAGGGGCGCAGAAGGCGTTTGAAATGATATTAGCCGCTTTCAGCAAAGGGGACTCGGGAACGCTGGCCAAGCTGGTTAACAGCGAATTATTGAAAAAGTTTGAAAAAGTTATTAATGACAGGAAAGAACAGGGAATAATTTCGGAAACGGATTTAATTGGCTTTGTCGAAACGGAAGTCGAATCGGTCAGATTTGTTGACGATGATAAGGTCAACCTAGTTGTGAAGTTTGTCAGCGAGCAGGTAAATCTTTTGAAAAACGCTGAAGGGGAAGTTATTGAAGGCGATGAAAATTATGTTCAGACGATTTCGGACGTATGGACGTTTGAAAAACCGTTAAATCCACGGGTTAACAACTGGCTGCTTTGTTCGACTAAAAAATGCTGAAACGGGGACTTATTTTTGCAATAGGATTGTTTCTTGTCTCCTGTTCGGGGGAAGACAAGACGGTAGAACCGGTTGTTCCTTCTTCTTTTGAGCTTAAAAGAAGCGATTTTTCCGTATTGGCAGGATGGGAAAAAGATGATTTTCGTATGTTTGAGAAAGCTTTGGGCGATGTCTGTGATGCATTGCAGAAAATGCGGCAGCAAAGTTTAAAGAGCGGCGTTTTAGAATACTCTCTGGTTTCTTATCGCAAACATTGCGGAAAAATGGCGCAGATTAAAGATTCTAATGAGCTAAAAGCGTATATCCGGCAAAATTTTGAGCCTTACGCCGTTATTGTCAACGGTTCTTCCTATGGTAAATTTACGTCTTATTATGAGGCTAATCTGAGAGCGAGTTTTATACGCGAAGGGAAGTATCAATATCCGATATATGGCAAACCAAAAGATTTGGTAGAGGTTAATTTGCGGGATTTTGATGCAGGTTTGCCAGACCGGCGGCTGGTAGGACGGGTTAAAAACGGAAAACTGGTTAAGTATTACACCCGGCAGGAAATTGATGGAGGCAGATTAGATGCTCCGGTTATATTGTGGGGAGATAATCCTGTTGATATTTATATTATGCAGATTCAGGGAGCTGCAGTTGCGACTTTGCCTGACGGAAAAGAGATTCGCGTCGGATATGCTGACAATAACGGGCATAAGTTTAGGGGAATCGGTTCAATTTTGCTGGAAAAAGGTTTGATTAAGCCAGGAGAGGCATCGATGCCGAAAATTCGTGACTGGCTGCAGAAAAACGGGGATAAGGCGAAGAGGAATATGCTTCTCAATGACCGGTATATTTTTCATAAAATCGTGAATGCCGACGGTCCGATTGGCGCGATGGGGCTGCCGTTGGTTGCAGGACGAAGCATGGCGGTAGATAAATCTTATATTCCGTTGGGGACAATGATGTGGCTTGAAACTTCCGGGCCGGACGGAGAGGCGCTGAACCGTGTAGTTATGGCAGAAGATGTCGGCAGTGCCATAAAAGGGGGCATTCGCGGCGATTATTTCTGGGGGCATGGCGAAAACGCATTAAAATATGCAGGGCGGATGAATTCAAAGGGGCGCTATTTTATTCTATTGCCTAAAGGAACCGAGGTTAAAGTCAATGGCCGATAGTGATGTTTGGCAGGAGGCGGTTAAAGGAGTCAGGCGTTTACGGACAAACCGCCATACAGACGATATTGAACCGAAAGAAATTAAAATCAGAAAAGATAAAGAGGTAACGGTAACTTTTGAAATCCTGAAGAGCGGGAAAAGTGTAGCTAAAGACGATTTTTCGCAAATGGACGGGGCGTTGGCGAAACGTTTTAAACGAGAAGAGTTTAAAGTAGAGTCTGTTCTTGATTTGCATGGAACAACGGAAAAGGCAGCTTTTGAGCAGGTTTGCGATTTTATTAAAGCTGCGTATAATTCCGGCAAGAGGTGTGTTCTGATTGTAACCGGGAAAGGAATTGACGATACGTTGTTCAGTACAAAGGGTGTGTTGCGCAAATCTGTTCCGAATTGGCTTTCGCATTCGGAAATAAGCCCTTTGATTTTGGGATTTAAAAATCCGGCGGAAGCAAAAGGAGGGGCAGGCGCCTTATATATTTTGCTGCGGAAGAAGCTTGATGCCGGACATAGAAAATTGTTTGATTTCGAGCGGTGGTAATTTGAAAGAGAATATATAAAAAATAAACCCCGTGCGGAAGAAATGCACGGGGTTTTGCATATCAGAAAAATTTGTTAGCCGGCTTTTTTCTTTTCAGGAACGAAATTTTGGTCAAGCACAATGTTTTCAATGCTTAATTCTTGTGCCGGAAGATAGGAAATTCCGTTTTCGACGATATTGCCGACATTCAAAAGGTCTGCATCATTGTCTTTGAGGCAGGAAATTGTTTTTTCGTCAGCTTTAACGGTCAAATTCAGAACCGGATTTTTCTGCGATTTGTTTTCTATCGTCTTTTGTTTGCGAATTTCGGTTGAAACGGCAGACACGGTGTCGTACAGCAGCGAATTATCTGCAGCGGCTGTTTCAAGAATATTCAGCGACGACCAGAGTTCTTTATGGACGGAAATTTCCGAATTCTGTTTCCACGGGCGTGCCTGATAAACCTCTTCGGTTATAAACGGGCAGAAAGGCGCCAGCAGTTTGATAAATGAATCCAGAGAAAGCTTAAGCGTAGCGATTGCTGAAGCGTTGTCGGCGGAATAAGCGCGTTTCTTGACGATTTCAACATAGTTGTCGCAAAAATCCCAAAAGCGGGTTTCAATTGCATCCAAAGCCAGCGAATAGTCGTAGTTTTCAAAGCTTTGTCTGGCGGATTTTACGGTATCGGCAAGTTTTTTGAGCCAGGATTTGTCCATAGCGGCGGTTATGTCTTTGGCATAATCGGCGGAAGTTGAGTTTCCGACAATCATAAAGACGAATTTGCTGGCGTTGTAAATTTTAACGACCAGTTTACGCCCCTGCTGCATCATTTTTTCTTCAAAAGCTGTATCGGCGCCGAGTTTGGCCTTGGCTGCCCAGTAGCGGACAGCATCGGCGGAATGGTTTTCAATCAGGTGCATCGGGGTGACGACGTTGCCTTTGGATTTGCTCATTTTTTTGCGGTCAGGGTCAAGGATAAAGCCGCTGATAAGCGTTTTGTGCCATGGAATCGTATTTTCGTGCATCAGGCTTTTGGCAATCGTGTAGAAAGCCCATGTACGGATAATATCGTGTGCCTGCGGGCGGATGTCAAACGGCATAGACAGGTTGGAACCGTCTTTGGCCATTGCCATAGCAATTTGCGGGGTTAGGGAAGACGTTGCCCAAGTGTCCATAACGTCAGGGTCACCGGTAAAACCGTTAGGCTGATTGCGCTGCGACTCGGCATATCCGGTAGGGGTATCTGCCATCGGGTCAATCGGCAGGCGATTTTCTTCCGGCAGGATAACCTGATTATAGTCTATATTGCCGTTAGCGTCAACTTTATACCAGACGGGGAAGGGAACGCCGAAGTAACGCTGGCGGCTGATGCACCAGTCCTGATTCAGCCCTTCGGTCCAAGTTTCATAGCGGTGTTGCATATATGCCGGCAGCCATTCGATTTTACGTCCGGCAGCGAGCATTTCCTGTTTCATATCCATCAGGTTGACAAACCACTGGCGGGAGGATACGAATTCCAACGGCAGATTTCCCTTTTCGTAAAATTTCACGGGGTGGACGATTTTTTTCGGTTCGCCGATAAGATATCCCTGTTCTTTCAGCATTTCGGCCACTTTCTTTTTGGCAATATGCGCAGGCAGGCCGATAATCTGGCTGAAATTCTTTTGAGCTTCTTTCTTATTTAGCGTATTAAAGACGCCCTCGCCATAAGTGATGTTCATAATTTTGCCGTCCAAGCCGATAATTTGTTTAATCGGCAGTCCTGATTTTTTCCACCAGGCAACGTCAGCAGCGTCGCCGAACGTGCAGACCATCATAATGCCCGTGCCTTTGTCTTTTTCGGCGTGTTCGGACGGAACAATCGGTACCGGAATATCAAACAGCGGGACAACAGCAGTTTTGCCAAACAGATGCTTATAACGTTCATCATCCGGATGGGCGACAATGGCCAGGCAGGCTGCCAGCAATTCCGGCCGGGTGGTGGCGATGGTAAAGGTTTCATCGCTGTCTTTGACACTAAAGCGAATGTCATGGAAAAAGCCTTCCATTTCCTTGTCTTCTACTTCTGCCTGAGAAACGGCCGATTTGAACGTAACGTCCCACATAATCGGCGCTTCTACGGCAACGACTTTGCCTTTTTTGTATAAGTCAAGGAATGAAGCCTGAGAGATTTTTATGGATGACGGGCTGATAGTGGAATATGTCAGGTTCCAGTCGTAGGAGTGTCCGATGCGGCGGAAGACGTTTTCAAAAATTTTTTCATCTTCGGCGGTCAGGGTTTCGCAGGCTTCAATAAAGTTTTTGCGAGAGATTTCCTTACGCTCGTCTTTGGCGTTTTCTACATGAACCGGTTTAAATGCCGGGTCATAGGCAACTTTCGGGTTGCAGGCGATGTTATAGTAGTTTTGAACGCGGCGTTCGGTCGGGAGGCCGTTGTCATCCCAACCTATCGGGTAGAATACAGATTTTCCCTGCATACGTTGGTATCTGGCGATGATGTCGGTTTGGGTGTAGCTGAAGATGTGCCCGATATGCAGCGAACCGGAAACGGTCGGCGGCGGCGTATCAATCACAAAGCTGTTGTCCCTGCTTTGGGTGGCATCATATTTATAAACTTCATTCGCGCTCCAGTAGGCGTCGCAGCGTTTTTCTATTTCTTCAGCATTAAATTGTTTGTCTAACCCTTGTTCTTCTTTATAAGACATCGTTTCGTTCACTCCAATAAAAATCAAACCGGGAATGATTTTAACAAAGGCGGATTTAAAAGTAAAGGATTAAAATATTGTAAGATTAGCGGGTTAAAGAAAAGGTGTTTAACAGATGAAGCACAGAAGGCGGCGATTAGAGTCTATTTGTTTAAAAATTTAGAAAAAATACGGGTTTAATGGACGGAATCCACAAAAAAGTATTGCAAAGGTGTGTAAAAAATGTTATAGTGAGAATGTAAAAGTATTTTTAGGCGTTTTGAATTATTGTAGAGTTTATTATGAAGTGGTCTTTCGGGATTATTTGCATACACTCTCTGGAAGAATTCAAAACGTCTTTTTTTATGTGAAATAATTAAATTTTCATAATATGAGACAGTTTTTCTTTAAGGCAGTCCTCGTGGCTGTTTTTGCATTGGTTGCGGGAGCTTCCAACGCTCAGAGAGTTGTTAACGGTATGAAGTGGACTAAAAAACAGTCTGCAGAATACTTAGTAAAAAATCCTTCTGACACTGTCGTTTTGGCTTTGTCGGAAATAAAGAAGAATGGAGATATTCGGTTTGTTGAAAGACAGGTCGGGTATTTTCTTGAAAAAAAACTTGTATCCCGACGGGATACGCTGATTTATCTTGAGGAGATGTCATCAAACATTTCTCAAGAGGATAAAGAAGCTGTTCTTCGCGGTGAAAAAAATGCTTATTTGCCTGAACACCAACGGGCAGACAAGTCGAACGTTCACCGCGTCAATGTTAGTTTGCTCGGCGGAGCAAATTATGTTGACGGGAAAGTGAATCCTGTCTTCACCGGCCGGTTGGGATATGAGACCTGTTATTTTTTGTTTGAACTTGAGGGTTCTTACAGCAGGGCTAAATATCCGACATTAAACAGCTACTACAATACTTTTGTAGCAGCCGGAAATCTGGGTTGGAAGTTTTGGCAAGACAGGGATTATCGTTCCTACATTGCCGTACTCGGTACTGCCGGTTATGCCATGCAGAAGTCTGATAAGGACGATGCCGAGCTTTTTTCAAAAAACTATGGCTTTACGTTTGGCGCATTTCTACGTGGAGCCTGGGGTTTTGGAAAGAGATTCCAACTTATCGGCGAAGCCGGATATCGTGTTCTGCCGAAAGTGGAGCATGATGGCGGTACACAAGAGTTTGACAACGGGGGACCGTTTGTGAACCTCGGTGTCAACATGTCTTTCTAGAGAGAAAGACCACATTATTGGAGCAGTAAATTTTAGGTAATCCCTAAATTTGCTGCTCCTTTTTTATGGAAAAGTTCAAAAAATATAACAAGAGATAGGTGGAGTAAGCGATTAGAGTCTATTTGTTTAAAAATTTAGAAAAAATACGGGTTTAATGGACGGAATCCACAAAAAAGTATTGCAAAGGTGTGTAAAAAATGTTATAGTGAGAATGTAAAAGTATTTTTAGGCGTTTTGAATTATTGTAGAGTTTATTATGAAGTGGTCTTTCGGGATTATTTGCATACACTCTCTGGAAGAATTCAAAACGTCTTTTTTTATGTGAAATAATTAAATTTTATATATATGAGACAGTTTTTCTTTAAGACAGTCCTCGTGGCTGTTTTTGCACTGGTTGCGGGAGCTTCCAATGCTCAGAGAGTTGTTAACGGTGTTTCAACAAGCGACGCGAAGGCTTGCTGGAATTATCTAGTGAATAATAAGAAAGACACTATAGCGTCAGTGTCTTCTTTCGTACAAGGACAAGATACATGCGTTGTAAGACGTGTAGTATTTTTGTCTGCTACAAATAAACTGACGGCCCGGCAGGATACAGTAATTTACCGTCCCACAATTGTGAAAAAGACGGTAATGAATCCGACGACTGCTGCGGCTTTGGAAGAAACGAGTGTTGACACACGCTTTACCGAAGCAGTGGTAGGCAGGGATTCTAAAAGAGATACTTATTACGCTATCTGTGATAGTGTAAAGGGTGTTTCAGAAGACGACCCTGATGCCGGAAAGGTTGTGCTTCGCTCGGCTGATAAGTACGGCTGGGGTGTTAACTTTTATGCCGGTTATCAGCTGGCTGAAAATGTTAATTCTCCGGTGGTTGGCGCTGGTCTTGAATACAACCGCTCCTGGTGGGCAGTTGGACTTCAAGGCGAAGTCGGAAAGTCCAAATATACTCACAATGCGGTTAACGCAGGTAAGGACTATTGGTCTTTCCGGGCTGAGAGCTGGGCGGCTGTTCAGCCGTTTAAGTTTGATGCTTACAACCAAAATCGGTTATTCTTTTTTGGCGGTATAGGATTTGAATCCTATGAAACCGACTCAAAGGAAACAACCGATGATGCCGGGAATAAGGTCTCATTCCGCAGTTGGGGAAATTATATGTACCCGACGGCTGGCGTGAGATTTGAACACAGATTTTTCTCTACGGGAAACAGTCTTTATTTGACTGCCCAGTGGAGAAGACTTTCTGGAATTATCCAGAACAGCTCATCGGAGCGATATAACGCTCTGATGTTATCTGTGGGCTTCAACTTCGGCGTTTTCCGCAATAAAGTGGGAATGTCGAAAAGTGAAGTTAGGGCTCTGGCGCATTAAGAATAAGCAGGGAAAGATTGGGGGCGTATGCTCTCGCTTTCCCTGCTTTTTTGTTATGATGAACAAATTTAATCGGAGTAAATTAAACTTTGCGGAGGAATTTTTGTTGCACGTAACGGAAAAATAGGGTATAATTATCTTACTAAACTAAATTATTAAGATATGAAAAAAAGACTTTTTACAGTAATGGCGACGATAGTTGTCATCTGTGCAGTATGTGTGAATAACGTTAATGCCCAGTGCTTTCGTTATTATGACAGGGGAGCGGGCTTGTTTGGAGACGGCGTGGATTTTTATGCCGGATTTGGAGCAGGCGCTGCTTTGGTGAACGATATGGCTTCGCCGGCATTTAGCGTCCGGGTCGGAGCAGAAGCCGGGTTGTTTATCGGAGAGATAGAAGGCAGCTATCTGTCGGTCAATTCTCTTTATGATGATGGCTTCAGCGCGGAAACCAATACTTTGTCGACTATGACATTAGGGCTGAATTTGGGGGTTAAATTTCTGAGTTCAAGCTATGGGCATTTGGCGTTGATGGTTCATACGGGATATGCTCTCCAGGAAGAGTGGTTCCACGGGGATTATCCTTATGATTATCACCACGGGCATGCTTATCACGGACGATATTATTTCGGAGTCGGACTTAACGGCTCGGTAAATTTGTCTTCACGGATAGCATTGTTTGGCGAAGCCCGTTATCAGTCAATTCCGATTGACGGACGTGGCGAAATCAAGTGGGGCGGCGTCTTTACCGGAGGAATTAAGTTTTATTTTTAATTATTCGTTTAGTGCGGCGGGAGAAATCCTGCCGTTTTTGTTTGTTCTATGCGACGATAGAGGTGCGTGGAGGGGCGGAGTGTGAGAGCATAGGTACTGGTTTTGTCTTGTGCCGGGGTTGAAAGGCGGATTGGCAGGATTATATGTTCATCGTATCATTTTAATTTTGGAGGAAATAAAGATGAATAAAATATTTATGGGGCTTCTGGCGGTGGCTGCATTGGCTTTGATTGTCAGCCAGGCGATTGCGGGCGCAAGCAATACGAACAATGCGAGCAATGCTCCTGCCAATGCCGACAATGGCGGCGTTATGATTATTGAAACATATTCGGCTTCAGCAGTAACAGTTCCGGGAAATTATAATTCCAACAGCAATGCAAATGCTGCCGGGAACAATAGTGATATGCAGCCGCTTCCCGGAGATCCCGGCGTTGAAGTTGCACCGGTAAATTCAACTGCCGGTCAGCCGGTTGTCGTTGAAGAAGAAGATGTTTTGGTACAGGAAACAGAGGACGGGGAATAATTTAAATACATTGTTTAAATACACTATTTAAATACGCCGTTTATTTTCTAAGCGGCGTTTTTTGTGTTGTAAAGAATGTGTTTTGAGGGATTGCCTTCTTATAGGTGCTTTATTAAGCGAGATGTTTTTGGGGATTGGGCTGCATATTCTGAAAGAGATACAGAAGTTTTTCGTTTAGAAATTATTTACATTATTATCCTAGACTCTAAATATGATTATCGGACGGAGGGAAAATGTATCGTATTTTGAGTTTGGCGGCCGGGTGTCTGATGCTGCTTTGCTTGCAGGGAATATGTCTTGCCGCAGAAGAGAGAGTTTCGCTACAACCTATGTGCGACTTAGATGGGAAAACGAAAGACGATTTGGTTAAGCTGCGGGAAAAAAGTATGATTTACTCGGCTTTTTACCGCTATGATTATCAGCCGAAAATATTTGACCGTTATGATGCGAAAGAAAAGTGGATTGGCAATAGGTACAGTTGCTATCGAAACCGTTTTTATGACGGAAATTCGGAGGCAAGCATTTGGTTGAAAAATCCAAATATTCTCGTGCATCCTTTTGCGGGGACGATATACCATATGTATTACGGAAAAACGAATAATCCGGTATTTTGCATGTATGCGAAACAGTTGTTATTTAAACCTAAAAGCATTGTTTATAATGAAGAAAAAAAGGAAATAACAACGACCTATAAGGCTTATAATATTTTGTTAGGCAGAGGGTCGCATACGTTTGGAGCCTTAAATTTCGGGCTTTTTCCGATTAATGCTTATGATGTCGGGTTTAATTATATCAGTTTGGCTGAAAGCAAAGGCCTGGCTTCCAGCGGGAGGCGGGACAGGAAAACGTTGGAGAGTGCAATGGGGGCGGTCTGGGCGTTGAATGAAGATGTCAGCGTTTGTAATCCTTGTTATGAAAGACGAGATGATGTTTGCACTTGCTATACGAAAGATGGCAGCTTGGATGTTGTGTTGAAGCGGCAAAATGCAGAAATGCTGTTTAAATTGTGGAAGGAAAAACCGAAATCGAAAAATGACGATGCGGATTTTTATTATCGTATACGGTTTGTTTCGTATTGAGATACGGTAAATCAGCTAAGCCGGGAAAAGGGAGAGAGACGGAAAATGCACAATAACGTTGGCTGTAAAAACAATAAAACACCCCGAACCGATGGTACGGGGTGTTTCTTTGGGCAAAGAAAATTATTCTTTGTTTTTCAGAGCTGCGCCCAGAGCTTCGCCCAGAGCAGAGCCGGAAGAAGTGTTGGCACCGGAATATTCTTCCAGAGCTTTCTTTTCTTCTTCAATCTCATAAGCTTTTACAGAAACGCCAAGCTTAGCGTTTTTGCGGTCAACGGAAGTCAGTTTTGCTTCCAAAACGTCGCCTTCCTTGTAGCTCATAGGATCGTTGTTTTCTTTAGACAAATCAGCCTTTTTGATAGTGGCTGCGATGCCCTGAACCGTTACCTGAACGCCTTTTTCGTCAGCGCCGGTTACAACGGCTTTGACAATGTCGCCTTTCTTCAGCGAATCCAAAGTCATGGCGATATTGTTTTCAGACAGCTGTTTGATGCCGAGGCTGATACGTTCTTTTTCAACGTCAACGTCAATGATTTTAGCTTCAATTGTCTGGCCTTTGGTGTAATCCTTAACGGCTTCTTCGCCGGATTTTTCCCAAGAAATGTCAGACAAGTGAATCATACCGTCGATTTCGTCAGACAGGCCGATGAACAGACCGAATTCGGTGATGTTTTTAATCTTGCCTTCAATGACGGAACCCAGCGGATGTTCTTCAACATAGGCAGCCCAAGGATTCGGAGTGCACTGTTTGATGCCGAGGCTGATACGACGCTTTTCGGGATCGACTTCAAGAACTTTAACTTCAACTTCCTGAGAAGTGGAAACGATTTTGCCCGGATGTACGTTTTTGCGGGTCCAGCTCATTTCGGAAACATGGACAAGGCCTTCAATGCCGTCTTCCAGTTCAATGAATGCGCCGTAATCGGTGATGTTGGTAACTTTTCCTTTGTAGACTTCGCCAACTTTGTATTTATCAGCAACTGCCTGCCACGGGTCATTTTCCAGCTGTTTCATGCCGAGGCTGATGCGTTGGGTGTCTTCGTTGAATTTGATAACCTGTACTTTAACCGTCTGACCCAGAGACAGAACTTCTGCCGGGTGGTTGATTCTCTTCCAGGAAATATCGGTAACGTGTAGCAAACCGTCAACGCCGCCCAAATCAATGAATGCGCCGTAGTCGGTGAGGTTCTTGACGATACCTTCAAGAACGGAGCCTTCTTTGATGGTGTCAATCAGTTCAGCGCGCGCAGAAGCTCTGGTTTCTTCCAGAACAACACGGCGGGATACAACGATGTTGCCACGAACTTTGTCCATTTTCAAAATCTGGAACGGTTGGGAAATGCCCATTAACGGGGTAATGTCCTTAATCGGGCGGATATCAATCTGCGAGCCCGGCAGGAACGCGATGGCGCCGTTGAGGTCAACCGTAAAGCCGCCTTTAACGCGTCCGAAGATAACGCCGTTTACTCTTTCGTTGTTGTTCATCATCTTTTCCAGATCCTGCCATACTTCTTCACGGCGGGCTTTTTCACGGGACAGGACAATGTTGCCGTCTTTGTCTTCATATCTGTCAACCAAAACTTCAACAACGTCGCCGACTTTCAATTCGTCGTTTTTGCCGAATTCGCGCAAAGGAATGCGTCCTTCGGATTTCAAACCAACGTCAACGGTGGCGAAATCATCGGTTAAGCGAATGATTGTTCCTTTCATGACCGTGCCGACAATGCCTTTGCCGCCAAACTGTTCGTTCAGCAGGTCTTCAAAGTTTTCGGTCATTTCGGGAATTTTAATTTCTGCAGTATTTGCCATTATATTTTATTTTCAAAAAATGCCAGACCCTCGGTTGGAGGCGGACTTGTGCATATTAAAAACTTTCTTTATGCTGCACCGCATAGAGAATTGCCTGCTTTTTTAGCTTTAAACGGCGGGAAAGTCAAGAAAAAAGTAGGAAAAGATGAAATTTGTAAACGGATTTGTTCCTGGTTCTCAGACTTTGTATGGCAAACGTTTATATATAAAATCGCTGAGTGTATTGGGCAGAATGCTGCCGAGCCAGACGGCGAAGCGCATCGGCCAGGGAAATGCAATCAGGCCGATATTTTTCCGTATACGGCGGGCAATCAGGGCAGCGGCAGGTTCCGCTTCCATAAAGAACGGCATCGGGCAGGTGTTCTTGTCGGTAATGCGGGAACGGACGAAGCCGGGGCAAATCGTGTTGACCTGAATGTCATAAGGCAGAAGGTTAAGCCGCAGGGCTTCGCCGTAAGCCTTGACACAGGCTTTGGCTGCGCTGTAAGACGGGCAGGCAGGCAGGCCGTGATAGCCGGCAATGGAAGCGGTTATGGCAATGATTTTATCTTTGCCGGAGCGTTTTTTGTAAATTTCTACGGCAGGGGTAACCGTATTGACGACGCCCATGATGTTTATGTTGAAAGTGTTGAAAATATTTTCGGGCGTTTCTTCCAGCGTAGCGACTCCGGCGTTGGCAAAAACAAGGTTGAGTGGTGCGGTCTGTTCAGCTTCGTTTATCCATCTTTCTATAGCAGGGCGGTTGGTAACGTCCAATATCCGGGCGTGGATTTTTGCCGTTCCGGCTTTTTCACATACTTCTTTAACAGCTTGCAGGCGTTGTTGGTTACGTCCGCAGATGAAAATATTTTCGGTTTCCGGCTGTTTGGCATAGTAAAGAGCCAGCGCTTCGCCGATTCCTGAAGAGGCGCCAGTTAAAAGAATGTTTTTGACAATCATGGTGTAATCCTTAAAATAAAGCTTTATTTATGCATTTTATAATATATATTATAGGGCAGGAAAATTAAAAAGAGCAATGTATTCTTGAAAGTTTTGTGAGGGAATTTATGACGGGGCAGAGTTGCAGAATCCAAAGACAGGGTACGATGTTTATTTTTTCGGCGCCGAGCGGTGGCGGCAAAAGCTCGCTTATTAAAGGTTTGCTGAAGGAACTTGACAATATCCAACTGTCAGTTTCGGTAACGACGCGTGCGAAACGCGAAGGCGAAACGGACGGCAGGGATTATTATTTTATTAATGATGATAAATTTAAAGAGCTGGTTGAGAAAAAAGCACTGTATGAATATGTCGATTCCGATTTCGGGCCAAAATACGGAACGCCAAAGAAGCCGGTAGACGACTTGTTGTGCCAAGGGAAAGACGTTATTTTGGATTTGGATTATCCCGGCGTACAGCAGCTTCGTGCATTAGCCGGCGACAGAGTTAAAGCGATTGCGCTGGTTCCGCCGTCTTTGAAAATTCTGCGTGAACGGTTGGTTAACAGGGGGACGGATTCTATGGACGTTATCAATCGGAGGATGGCGCAGGCGGAAAAAAGAGTCAGGGAAAGCGTTTTTTATGATTATGTCATTGTTAATGATGATTTGGATGCTGCGGTTGCCGAAGCAAAAGCCATTATTCTGGCGGCGCGTGCCGAGCGGAAAGATATGTGCGGGTTGGCGGGTTTTATAGAGCAAGTTGTGGAGAATCAATAAATGCAGAAGATTTATAATTCAATTACGGAGCTTGTCGGACATACACCGTTGCTGCGGCTGGGAAATCTGGCAACAAAACTGCGGCTCAACGCAGAAATACTGGCGAAGTGCGAGATGTATAATCCGCTGTTTTCAATTAAGGACAGAATTGCGCTGGCCATGCTGGAACGTCAGGAGAAAAAAGGCATAAATGATGAAACAATTTTTGTTGAAGCAACTTCCGGAAATACGGGAATAGCTTTAGCCGCTTTTTGCGCCGCTAAAGGGTATAAGCTGATTATCGTAATGCCGGAGAATATGTCGGAAGAGCGAATCAGCTTAATGCGGCATCTGGGAGCTGAAGTTATTCTGACTCAGGCCGAAGATGGCATGAACGGAGCCATTCATAAGGCGGAGATGCTGAAAGAGCGTAATTCGAATGTGGTTATTTTGAGCCAGTTTGACAATGAGGCGAATCCGAATGCGCACAGAATGGGAACGGCAATGGAAATATTAGAAGATACTGGTGGCGATTTTGACGTATTGGTTGCAGGCGTGGGAACGTCAGGCACTTTGACGGGCATTGCTTCGGTATTGCGAACGTATAATCAGGATTTATATGTGGCGGCGGTGGAGCCGGAAAGCAGCGCCGTTTTGAGCGGGGAATCGAAAGGCGCGCATAAAATACAGGGAATCGGCGCAGGATTTGTTCCGCCGTTTTATGATAAATCGCTGGTTAATGAAGTGGTTAAAATCGGTGATGAAAAAGCTATAGAGATGGCGAAAACCGTTGCTAAGACGGAGGGGCTGCCGATTGGCGTTTCGGGAGGAGCTGCCATTGCCGCTGCAGCGGAACTGGCGAAGCGCGATGAGTTTGTCAACAAGCGGCTGGTGGTTATTTTGCCTGACAGCGTGGAACGATATCTGTCTACCGGCTATTTTTAGGAAATCAGGACGATGATGAAACCGAATTCAATTTTAGGCTCATATTTAATCAAACAGACAATATTAAACTTTTTATTTGTTCTGGCAGTTATCTGTGCGATTATTATGATGTTTGATATGATAGAGATACTGCGTAAAACGTCGGGCAGGCATGATGTGTCGGTCGGTTTTTTGCTGCAATATGTGGTAGCGAAACTGCCGGAAACGGTGGATAAGGTGGTACCTTTTGTGATTATGGTGTCAACGATGATAGCTTTTTGGCGGTTGAGCAAAACGAATGAATTTGTTATTATCCGGGCGTCGGGTGTTTCCATTTGGGGAGTATTGACACCGGTACTTTTGGCCGTGTTTGGTATCGGATTGTTTTGGGTGGCGGTGTTTAATCCGATTTCGGCTAAATTGTATGAACTAAAAGAAACGCTGTCATATCGGTTATCAACGGACAACCCGAATGCTTTTCTTTTTTCAAACAAAGGTTTGTGGATACGCGAAGGTAAAGGGAATGATACGATTGCCATAATTAATGCGGGCAGTCTGAATTTGCAGGATGATGTATTGTGGCTGCGTGATGTCAGTATTATTGAGGTTGATGAGAGGACGCAGGTGAAACGGCGGATAGAAGCATTTGTTGCGACGCTTGAAGACGGGGAGCTAAATTTGCGCGACGTGCGGATTTATAGGGCCGGAGAACAGGCGGAAATATTGAATAACCTGAAATATCCGACGGAGATGAACTTGCAGCGGATAAAAGATAACTTTGTGGATCCGGAAGCAATTTCGTTTTGGAATCTGCCGGATACGATAAAGTTTTATGAAACGTCGGGTTTTTCGGTACAGAGATACAAAATGCGATATTTAAGTCTGATTGCACTGCCTTTCTTTTTGATGGCAATGGTTTTGGTGGCAGGTATTTTTTCGCTCAAGGCCAGCCAGCGGCAGGGAGGCGTTTTGCTGATGATTGTATCGGGTATTGCAACGGGGTTTACAGTTTATTTTACTTCACAAGTAGTGTCGGCTTTTGGTATAAATTCTTATATTCCGGCTTGGTTTGCAGTATGGGTACCGGCAATTATTGTGGCTTCAATCAGCATATCGGTTTATCTGCATAAGGAAGAGTAAAAAAGATAAAATAGTTTGCGGTTTTTGCCTTATTTGATGCGGCTATTTATGCCTTATATAGATTAATTCATCATATTTTCATCTCTTGGTAAGCCGTTTTTTCGTATGTGAGAGCGAGAGGGCAGTACGGGCGAGATGGATGATAAAGAGTTAGAAATCCGAAAAGATAGGAAGTTTTTTAGAGCGGAGTTGACAGCAGGGCTGATATTTCAGCGGGAATTTTTGTCGGACGCATAGCAGGAAGGCTCAAAAAAACCAATGTAATTTCTATTTCACAAATGACGTTTTCCCCGCGGTAGAGTTTTTGTTCCATTTTGAGCGAAACGCCTTTAAGTTCGGTTACTTTGCAGGTTATGTTCAGAGCGTCGTCAAGTTTTGCCGGAGATTTATAACTGATGTGGCAATCGCGGACAACAAATCCCATTCCCTGACTTTTCAACATTTCCTGCTGGTTTATGCCAAGATGGCGTAAATATTCGGTGCGGGCGCGTTCGGCATATCTGAGGTAATTGGCATAATAGACGATGCCTCCGGCATCGGTGTCTTCATAATAAATGCGAATGGGAAAAGAAAAGGTTTTGTCTTCAAAAAGCTTGCCTTTGACAGTTTCTGTTTCGTAGGTCATCGTGTTATCCTCAAATAGGTTAAATTCCTAGGTCTTCCATAAAACTAAACTGGTTGTTGTTATTTTTGAACTTGCTGACGCCCAGATATTTGCACCCTTGTTCAGAAAGGACGCGGCCGCGGGGCGTGCGCTGCAAAAAGCCCAGTTTCAGCAGATAAGGTTCTATCACTTCTTCTATGGTGTCGCGTTCTTCGGAAAGGGCTGCTGCCAACGTATCGGCACCAACTGGGCCGCCGCCGTAGTTCTTGGCGATGCAGGTCAAATAGCGGCGGTCAAATTCGTCGAGCCCATAAGCGTCAACATCCAGCAGGCGCAGAGCTTTGTCGGCAATTTCCGAGTCTATTTCCACATTTCCGGCAACGGCGCCAAAATCCCGCACGCGTTTTAAAAGGCGGCCGGCAATACGCGGCGTTCCTCGCGAACGTTTGGCTATTTCCATGGCCCCGTCGTTGGAAATCGGCATATTTAAGAGATGGGCGCCGCGCAAGACGATTTTTTGCAGGTCTTCGTGATTATAAAAATCCATTCGCAACGGTATGCCGAAACGTTCGCGCAACGGGGTTGATACGAGCCCGGAGCGCGTGGTGGCACCGACGAGCGTAAACGGCTGGAGGTCAATTTTGACCGAACGGGCGGAAGGTCCTTCGCCGATAATGATGTCAAGCTGAAAGTCTTCCATGGCGGAATACAGGACTTCTTCAATTGCCGGGTTTAAGCGATGGATTTCATCAATAAACAGAACGTCGCGTGCTTCAAGGTTAGTTAAAATTGCTGCAAGGTCGCCGGAGCGGGTTATCATCGGAGCTGAGGTCGCTTTAAAGCCAACACCGAGTTCTTTAGAAATAATATTGGAAAGAGTGGTTTTTCCAAGTCCGGGCGGGCCGTAAAGCAAAACGTGGTCAAGGACTTCGCCGCGGCTTTTGGCGGACTGGATAAATACTTTCAGGTTTTGGCAGACTTTGTCCTGTCCGACAAATTCATCCAGTGTTGAGGGGCGCAGATTGACGGCGGCGGGAGAATTGGCCTCGTCCGTGGAGAGCCTTTGCGCACTGACAATACGTTCTTTATCTTCGGACATTCAGCTTCTCCTATTGGTTAAATTCCTTTAATGCCAGCCGAATCAGCGTTCCAAGGTCGGCATCGGGATTTTTCAGACAGATTTCGGCAGCGACCCGATAAGCGTCAATTTTTTGGTAGCCGAGATTGGTTAATGCGGACGTAACATCTTCGGTTTTGGCGTAGGTGTTATCAGTTTCTTCCGGCTGCTCGGGCATTTTTTTCTTTTTGCCTTTGGTTTGCGGTGTGGTGTCAGCGGTGGTTTCCGGTTCGGAAACAGTGTTTAAATCCGCTCCGGTCAGATATTCAGCAGGAATGGTTACGATTTTGTCTTTCAGCTCGGTAACAAGACGTGCGGCCAGTTTGGGACCGACACCTGCCGCACGCAGAAAAGAGCTTTTATCCTGCGCGGCGACGGCTTGCGACAGCTGGGCAGGAGACAGGGCGCTCAGAATGTTCAGGCATACTTTGCCGCCAACGCCCTGAATTTTGGTCAGCGTGTTAAACCATTCTTTTTCCCAAGGGGTCTGGAATCCGAACAGAGTAATACTGTCTTCCTTGATAACGGTTTCTATCAACAGCGCCGTATATTCACCCTGCTGCAATCTGGAGAGAGAACGAGAAGACATATTGACAAGATAGCCGACGCCGTTCACGTCTATGATACAGCAATCTTCACCGATGTTGTCTATTATGCCTTTTAATTTTGCAATCATATTTTTTTCCTTTGTTGCAGAACAGTCTAAATTCTTTTGCTACACGGTTCAAGAGTTTTTTTGTAAATCCCCCTTTTTTTCATTGTTTGAGAGGTTATATCCAAAGGGGTGTTAATATAGCCGAAGGATAAAGAGATGATAAACAGCAAAGCGATGCTTTTGGGGACGTTTTGTACATTGTTGGCCTTAAATGCTTATGCGGACAGCGTAGGCAGCGATTATCAGGATTTTAAAAACAGCCTGAATAAAAAATACGGCTTTGATTATAATCTAGACGTTTCGGTTTTGGGGCAGCGCACCAGTCCGAGCGGAAAAAACAACGCCGTTCAGGCGTATATATATCCTGAATTTGCCTGGACGACGTTTGATAACAAATATGGTACGGGAACATTGAATTTTGCATATACGGTTATCCGGTACGGCAATCACAATGCTGCAGATTTGGCAAATAACTCGGGGTATGTAACAGGAATTAATGATTATACCGACGGCGAAAACCAATTTGACGAATTGTATTATACTTATCAGTTGGGCGGAAAATGGGACTGGCTGACGGTGGCTCTCGGACAATTTCCGCTGTATAACTTTGATGGAACGGAATATGATGCCAACCAGCAGGTTAACTTCTTAAATGATGCTTTGGCGCAAAATGCTTCTTCATCTTATTCTACGGCCGGGGTGGGCGGCTATGTTCAGATTACGCCAAACAGCGAGTGGAACTTTACTTTCGGTGGGCAAGATGCCACAAACGTTGATGCGCCGAGCATAAGGTTTAACCATTTGGACGACGGACATTACACTACATTCGGCTATGTTGCTTATACGCCGACAATTAAGGGATGGGGGGATATGGAGATTTCCCTGCTGGCGTATAATCAGCCGGGAGTGCCGGAACAACCGGAAACGACGAACGGGTGGTCGCTGAACTTATCGCAGGATTTGGGCGAGAAACTCAGTGTTTTTGCCCGTGTTAACGAAGTAAGCGGAAGTACGGAGGAAATCCGTCAGTCGTGGGTGATAGGCGGTGTATATAATAATCCGCTGGACAGAAATCCTTTGGACCAAATAGGATTAGCTTATGCCTATAATAAATTGGACGAGGCAGCGGTCGGCGAACCTCTGGCACATAAGGCAGAACAGATTGTGGAGGCCTATTGGGCATGGGGTATAGGCAATATGCTCACGATAACGCCGGATGTTCAGCTGTATATCAATCCGGCACTTAATCAGAAATCAGATTACGGCGTGGTTACCAGCTTGCGCGCGACAGTGTTTTTCTAGCAAATATTTTATTGCGACATTCCGTTTATATAACCGGTTGCCGACAAAAGATAAATCTTTCGACAAATCAGACGACGGGTTTAAATACGTTGTTTAAATTCACTGTTTAAAATTTAAATACGATGTTTACAATAAATTATGAAGGGTAAACATTCCGGAGGCCTTTTTTTCGCTGTGTATTAGTGTTATTTTGTTGATGTTTCTTCTGTAAAAAGAGGCTATGTAAACAGGACATAAGCAGATTTGAAGACAAAGCGAAAATAACGGGGTGAATTTATATGCGAAAATTATGTTTGTTGATTGTGTTGTTTACGGTTTCTGCATGCCAATCCAAGCAGGTGATTGTTCCTGCGGTGGTACATAATGTCAGCACAACGGAGGAGGTTGTCGTGGAAAAAGCTCATCTGCCGATTATCGGAGAGGTGGAACCGATTTATTTTTTGCCGATGAAATCTCCTTTTGCTGCCAGAATAGATACTGGTGCGACGACATCTTCGCTGGATTGCCAAGATGTCGAATATTTTGAACGGGACGGTGAAAAATGGGTTGCGTTTAAACTTAAAAACCGTAAGACAGGCGAGGAACATGTTTTTGAAAAGAAAGTCGAACGTTCATTTAAGGTTAAGCGTGCCGGAAAAGACGAAAGCCGCAAAGCCATTAAAATGGATGTTAAAATGGGCGGAGAAGTGTTCAGCGCCGTATTTTCCATAGCCGACCGTTCTAATTTTGATTATCAGGGGCTGGTGGGCAGGAATATTCTGACCGGAAGATTCTTGGTAGACACGTCGACATCATATACATTAAATTAATAGGGTACACTAAACTGACAAGGCTGTGATTATGAGACTAAAATTGGCTGATTTTTTTACGGTGAGAAAAGTTCTGACTTTTCTTTTGATGTTATCTGTCGGATATGCGGCGTATGGTATTTATTACAAGGTTAAGTATTGGGGATTTACCTTGTCGCCGCGGGCAATTACAGACGTTTGGACGGTGGAGGCCAAGGTTTCTTTTAATGCGTCAGGCGGCGATACGAGCGTATCTTTGGCAGTACCGAACGACAAAGACGGATTTAAAATTCTGAATGAAGAAATTACAGCCAAGGGATATGAAGTCAGCAGAAACAAAAAAGACGGCCGTATTGTTATGACGGGAAAAAATAAGAGCGGGCGTCAGAATTTATATTACCGGTTGAGCATTTATGATGATGCGCAAAACAGGGCGGCAAATTTTATGCCTATGGTTAAAATAGAAAGACCCGTCTTATCGGAAGAAGAACGGATACAGATGCGGAAAATCTGGGAATTGTCTGAATTGCAAAGAGGAGATAAAGTTCAGAAAGCCATTTTGACGGTTAATCAGGAGCTTTCCAGCCCGACTATGAGCCCGGTGCTGCCGTTAAATCATACATCCAAGGAATTTGCGGAAAAGGTTATGCAAATTCTTGCTTATAAGAGGATTCCGGCGCGTATTGCCTGGACTATCAAGCTTGAGGAAGGGAAAAAAACAGAACGTCCGGATATTATGCTGGAAGCTTACTTGGACGGGAAGTGGACATTATATGATTTGAATACGGCCAAAATAGGGCTGCCGAAAAACTGGGTTATTTTTCAGCGCGGCGGCGTATCGCTGCTGGATGTTCGCGGCGGGGAAGATTCAAAAGTTATGTTTTCAGTTTTGAAATCAGTTGCGACGCCGATGAAAATGGCTGAGCATCGGGCAAAAGCTAATGATACGTTGATGAGTTATAAATATTCCATTTATACATTGCCGATTTTGGAACAAAACACTTTGAAATGGCTGATGATTTTTCCTCTGGCAATTTTGGTGGTCGTTATTATGCGCAATGTTATAGGCGTGGCGACAATGGGAACTTTTACGCCGATGTTGTTGGCTATGGCGTTGGTTAAGACCGGGTTTTGGCCGGGGTTGATATGTTTTTCGGTAATGATTTTGCTGGGGCTGGTTATGCGCGCTTTGGTGGCAAAGCTTAATCTGTTGTTAGTTCCGAGGATATCTTTTGTTGTTATCTTTGTTATTTTGTTGATACAGGCGCTGACTGTTATCGGTTACCGTCTGGATTATACGATTGTCAGTTCGGCAATCTTTTTCCCGATTATTATTACGGCATGGATTATCGAACGGGCTTCCATAACGTGGGAAGAGGAAGGGGCTGTTAATACGATTAAAGAAATTTTGTTTACGTTTTTAACAGCGATGGTTACTTATTTTGTTATCAGTAATGAATATGTCCGCCATGTTATGTTTGCATTTAACGAGCTTAATCTGGTAATCATGTTTATTGTTATGCTGCTCGGTACGTATACGGGATACCGGTTGACGGAACTGACCCGTTTTGCGCCGCTGATTAATAAGGACGGGCAGAATGTTTGAATGGCTTTTTAACGGCAAAAAACTGCGCGAAAACGGCGTATTAGGAATGAATGACCGCAATTACTCGGTTATTGCCAAGTATAACAGGCGTTCGCTTTATACGCTTGTTGACGATAAAGTTAAAACTAAAAGGCTGGCAAACAGCATTAATATCAATACGCCGAAAATGATTGGAATTATTGAACACCAATATCAGGTTAAAAATCTGTTGGATATCGTTAAAGGCTATGATACGTTTGTTATAAAGCCGGCACATGGCAGCGGCGGCAAAGGCGTCTTGGTTATAAAGGAATATGATGCCGAGCATTTTTACAGCGCTTCGGGAGATGTTTTGAGCTTTAAAGACGTTTATCAGCATGTTTCCAATACATTGAGCGGTCTGTTCAGTCTGGGTGGCAAATATGACGTGGCGCTGATTGAGGAAGCGGTCAATTTCAGCGATGTATTTAAAGATTTCAGCTATCACGGCGTACCGGATGTCCGGGTTATTGTTTATAAAGGGTTTCCGGCAATGGTGATGATGCGTCTGGCGACGAAAGAATCCGGCGGACGGGCTAATTTGCATCAGGGGGCTGTCGGTGTCGGACTGGATGTCCGGACGGGACAGCCACTGAATGCCGTTATGCATAACAAAACGATTTTGCAGCATCCTGATACAAAAGCGAATTTGATGGATTTGCGTGTTCCGTTTTGGAAAGAGCATCTGATTATCGGGTCATTGGCGTACGACATGACCGGTTTGGGATATCTGGGAGCAGATATCGTGCTTGATAAGAACCGGGGACCGATGATGTTGGAAGTTAATGCACGGCCGGGACTGGCGATTCAAATTGCCAACGGCAGAGGATTGAAGAACAGGCTGAAAGAAATTGACGAAACTTATCCGACCGGCCTTTCGGCGGAGGAAAGGGTAGATTTTGTCTTGAATAGCGGAAAATAAAAACCTAAATATAAGGCAGAAGAAAAAAGCAGCGAGTTGCTGCGGAAAGAATATGTTAGGAGTTTACAGATGTCTAATGTTTTAGGGAAAAGCGAAACGAAAAGCCTGAATAAAAGCGATACGAAGAATTTGGCAGCGGAGGAAAAAAAGAAGCTCGGTGTCAGTGAAACGAGGGGAAAGAAAATGAAATATTCATATAATGTGAATGACCCCGAAAATGCATTGGTTATGAAACTGAAAGACGGGGAAGTTGTCATAGAGATGTATCCTGATGCGGCGCCAAACCATGTGGCAAGAATAAAGGAGTTGGTGCGCGAGGGGTTTTACAACGGTTTAAAATTTCACCGCGTTATTGACGGATTTATGGCACAGACGGGATGTCCGCTCGGTAACGGCACCGGCGGAAGCGGCAAGAAGCTGAAAGCTGAATTTAATACAATTCCGCATACGAGAGGTATTGTTTCCATGGCTCGGGCGATGAGTCCGGATTCGGCAGACAGTCAGTTTTTTATCTGTTATGACGATTGTCCGCATTTGAACGGGCAATATACGGTTTGGGGAAAAGTCGTTTCCGGTATGGAATATGTTGACAAGATTAAAAAAGGTGGCGGTTATAACGGAATGGTCAGCCAACCGGATGAGATTATCAGTATTCAGGTTATTTCCGATTTGTAGATGACTGATTTACAAAACGCCCCGGAGGGGGCGTTTTTGTTGACTAAATATCGCTTGCCAAGGGGAGGTGAATGTAGTAAAATAATTATATGATGAATTGAGCGGGGAATGCAGGATGGAAATAACTTTATTAAAGGAAGAAGACGTCTGGGGCGACAGCGCGTTGGAAGTAATACAGGCGTATGGTACAAGAACAGGCATTTCGGATGCGGCAATCGTTTTGGGTACCTTTGTAGGTTATGGGTCTAGAAACAGTGCTGGCGTTACTTCCGGATGTGTCTGGACAGCATCTTTCCTCGAAGGCGGCAGTCTTTGCGTTGTGGGGGCTTTTGGTAAAGAGTTCAACTTTTTCCCTCGTACGCGTGAAGCAGCGGTTCGTCCGGCACTGTCTGCTTCTGCAACATCCAAAATTAGTCCGAGCAATGTGAGGGAAATGCGTTTTGGCAACGGCAAGACGGTACAGATCTGCGAATACGGAGCCTATCCGCAAACTGTGGCACCTGAATCCATCAGCCAGGAATTAGAGGTTCAGTATCAAAAAAACGCCCTTAAACCGACCGGTAAAAATTATACTTTCGATTCAGCGGAACTTGAGGCCTTCGACACCGGATTTACCCCGCGAAACCATAAAGAATATATGTTTAACGGTAAAAAATATGTTCGTATTGAGGGGAAACCTTGTAGCAGCGGTACTGTTCTGTCTGACGACAGGCAGATTCAAGAAGGGGTGGCGTATTGGTTTGAAGTTCAGCCGATAGAGTGGTTAATGGATCCCAAAGGTACGTGGGTGACCAGGCAGGCATTGTTTGCCGGTGTTCAGTTTGATGTTAAAGAGGAATATGACGGTAATTTTGCCAATACGACGATGTATAATTATCTGCAACAGTATTTTGCAAAGGAAATGGAAGCACAAAAAGAATTTACGGAAACCCTGTCTCGTCTGGCGATTCGCAACCGTTATTTCAGCAATTATGTCAGCGGTTTTGAAAATAATAAGGATTTTTATCCGGCGGGGAAGGACGGTCAGCCGTTTACACCGGAGAAAGCCCGTGCTATCGTTGATATCACCAATGCACCGCCGTTTATGCGTGACTTGCTGAAGCTCATTGCTGCGTTTCCCAAAGAGGAACAGGGGCAGTTCAAAGATGCGGTGCTGACCGTATTTGATAAAGAACGGGATTGGCGCGACCAGCCGAGCGAGATAGTTCTACTAGGTAAGAAACTGGCGGTTTCCGGCGGCTATGAAAAAGAGTTGAACCAAGTTTTGCAGGGGAAACGGAACGAAACAAATTATTCCGATACTGCACAAAATTCTTTTACTGCACAAAGGTCTTTTGATGTGAGAATGATTAATTTTTCAAGAAAAAGCGAGAGACGGTAATATTCCAACAAAAGGCATAAATCTGTCCGAATAACATGACGACAGTGTATCTTGTTAATGTGAGAGACAGTATGAATGGCAATAAAGATTATACGGTGTGGTCTTTGTAGGAGTTGCGCAGGTTGCAGTGCGTGATAGCGATAGCCAAGGCGTCCGAGGAGTCGTTGTTTTTTGGTTGGCAACCAGGCAGGAGAATCTTTACCATTGTCTCCACTTGTTTCTTGTCTGCTTTGCCGACTCCGGTCAGAGCTTTTTTGATTTTGTTGGGTTCGTATTCAAACAAAGGGATGTTGTAAATTGCCGGCATCAGGAAAACGACGCCGCGCGCCATGCTCAGTTTCAACGATGTTTCCGGATTGGTGTTTAAAAAAGTTATTTCAATGGAGGCTTCGTCCGGCTTATATAATTCAATAATGTGCCGGAGTTCTGTGTAAATGGTGTGCAGACGGTTTGAGAGAGTGTCTTTGGCAGAAGTCGGAATGAAACCGTCTGCCACATAAGACAGACGGTTTCCATTCATCTCAATAATTCCCCAGCCTGTAGAGGAAATGCTCGGATCCAGACCGAGGATACGCATTATTCGGCCTCCAACTGAGCCATAATATCGTCAGAAATTTCTGCATTGTGGTAAACGTGCTGAACGTCTTCGTCTTCTTCCAGCGCATCGATGAATTCAAGAAATTTCTTTGCCGTTTCCAAATCCGTGATTGGGGTTTTTACAGTCGGTTTCCAATCCAAACGAGATGCTGACGGTGTGCCGAATTTCTTTTCCAAAGCGTCGGTTACGGCAGACAAGTCGTCCGGCAGAGTTTCAATTGCGTGAATGTCTTCTTCGGAAACGACTTCATTGGCGCCGGCTTCCAATGCTTCTTCAAACATTTTGTCAGCATCGGCAACAGCCTGCGGATATTCAATATAGCCGATACGTTCAAAGTTAAATGATACAGAACCGGTTTCGCCCATGGCTCCGCCGCGTTTGCCAAAAATAGAGCGGACGTTGCTGGCCGTACGGTTTTTGTTATCAGTCAGAGCTTCAACAATAACGGCAACTTTGTTGGGAGAAAAACCCTCGTAACGCATGGTAGTAAAATCGGCGCCGCCGGCAACCTGCGTTGCTTTGGCGATGGCGCGTTCAATGTTATCTTTCGGCATACTTTCCGCACGGGCGGCTTGGATTGCCAGTCTCAGGCGGGGATTTTTATCCGGTTCGGGCAGGCCGCTTTTGGCTGCTACGGTAATTTCACGGGCGAGTTTAGCGAAAACTCTGGCTTTTTTAGCGTCTTGGGCGCCTTTGCGATACATAATGTTTTTAAATTGGGAGTGTCCAGACATTGTAGAATCTCCATAAAAAAGTTGGTTTTGATGTTATTGTTTATTTTGCGAATCCTGAAAATCCGTGTTTACAGGATTGCGGTATTATTCGGCTTCTTCAACAAGCTTGGTATCGGCAAGTAAGAACGTTGGTGTTTTTTTGCCGAAAACCTTGTAGCGCTTGGACAAGTCTAATGCTTTTTTATCCAGTAAGGGAGGCTTTAAGTCAATTTTTGCGTTCGGTGCCGGCCGTCTTGCAGCTTTTTCGGCAGAGGCTTTTTCTTCAGCGCGAATTTCTTTTTGCGGGATTTCGGGAATATTCTGCCCGATTTCTGCAGTTTCGCTTTCTCTGGCTTTGTCAACTTTAATTTCCGCCGGCGTTTTCAGTATCTTGTTTAGCGTGTCCTGCGTTTCTTTGGAGCGGCGGGTCGTAAAAACGATATTTTGTTTGTTTGCGGGCAGCAGGGCTAAAATTTTATCCAAGTTATTCAGCTGCCGTTTCTTTTTTATCAGATTAATATCGTCAACAACCAGAATGTTGACATTGGAAACGTCAATGCGGTTTTCGGCCAGATTTTCAAGCAGCAAATCCGGTGAGGCGATGATGACGTTTGCTTCGCTGTCAATCATATTTTCGGTGTCGCCGTCTTTTATGGTTGTTTCGTTTATTTCGTGATATTTGTTAAAAATAGAAAATTTATCGGAAATATTAACGGCTTCTTTGCTGTCGGCAGAAATAATCAGAATTGTCTGGCCTTCTTTTTTGGAAATAATATCAATAAGCGGAAAGATATAAGAGCAGGTTTTGCCGCAGGCAGCCGGAGCGATGGTGAAGATATCTTTTCCAGAGAGAACCGACGGGATAACGTCTTTTTGTACGGTTGTCGGCTCCTGATAGCCTAAGTCTTCTATCGCGTGGATGGTCTGTTCGCTTAGCCCCAAATCTCTAAAACTCATATTTCTTTCCCGATTGCTGGTTATTTTAATCTTTTGAATACTATAACTTTATTGTGCAGAGTCAAGAGTTATATATGCATTTGCCTGTTTATTTGCAAAAAAACAAGAGGGAGAGGACTGAGAATATGGGAAAATTTGCGGGAGGCGGGCAATGCGAGAAATTTTATGTTAAAAAGAAATAGCTTTTTTAGAATCTTTGTTGTAAAAAATAAGGCAGTTTTGGTTTTGTTTTTAATTTTGTTCAGCGGGAGCCATGGAAGAAACGCTTTTTTCAAACAGGGTTAAACGGCCTTTAGCCGACCGGCTTCGTCCCCGAAAACTTGAGGAGGTTGTCGGGCAGGAACAGGTGTTAGGAGAAGATTCCCCTTTGGGCAGAATGCTTTTTACGGGGCGTATATCTTCATTTATCCTTTGGGGACCACCGGGTTGCGGCAAGACGACGATAGCCAGGCTGATTGCCGAACATACAAATCTGTATTTTGAACAGATTTCGGCGGTTTTTTCGGGCGTGGCCGATTTAAAGAGGGTCTTTCAATATGCGCAGGAGCGCAAAATAACCCAAGGCAAGGGGACTTTGTTGTTTGTTGATGAAATCCATCGCTTTAACAAATCGCAGCAGGACGGTTTTTTGCCGTATGTGGAGGACGGAACGGTTATTCTGGTCGGCGCAACTACCGAGAATCCGTCGTTTGAGCTGAATGCGGCTTTGTTGTCCAGATGTCAGGTTTTTGTATTGAACCGTCTGACGCCGGAAAATTTTGAGGAGCTGCTGCAGCGAGCCGAGCGCGAAGAAGGGATGAAACTGCCGATTGACGAAGAAGCGCGCGAATTTATGAAAAATGTGGCAGACGGCGACGGGCGGTATATTCTTAATCTGGCGGAGAGCGTCTGGGCTTATGCCAAACCGGGGGAGATTTTTGACAAAGAAAAGCTGATGAAAATTATCCGGTCGCGGGCACCGGTTTATGACAAGGGGCGGGACGGACATTATAATCTGATTTCCGCCGTGCATAAATCGCTGCGCGGGTCGGATGTAGATGCGGCGCTTTACTGGGTCGGGAGAATGATTGTTTCCGGTGAAGATCCGCGTTATATCCTGCGGCGGCTTGTCCGATTTGCGGTTGAAGATGTTTCGCTGGCGGATCCCAATGCCGTAACGCAGGCGATTGCCTGTGCAGAAGTTTATGAGCGTTTGGGGTCTCCCGAGGGGGATTTGGCAGTGATGCAGCTGACGGCATATCTGGCGACGGCGCCGAAATCGGCAGCGGTTTACAAGGCAATGCACAGCGCGTTTGATGCAGCGCGGAAGACAGGTTCCCTGATGCCGCCGAAGCATATTTTGAATGCACCGACCAAGCTGATGAAAGAATTGGGGTATAATGACGGGTATGTTTATGACCAGGATTTGGAGGACGGTTTTTCCGGGCAAAACTATTTTCCCGAAGAAATGGGGCGGCGGCGCTTTTATCATCCGGTGGACAGAGGATTTGAGCGGGAAATTAAGAAAAGAATCGATTATTTTGATAAATTGAGAGCAGAAAAACAGCGGGCTTTCAAGAAAAAGGACGAAAACAAATGAGCGGTGTTGAAATTGTCAAGGTAAAGAATGAAGACGAGGGAATCCGGCTGAACCGTTGGTTTCTGAAATATTATCCGGGGTTAAGCCTGGGACGGCTGCAAAAGCTGTTGCGGACGAAGCAGATTAAAGTTGACGGGCAGCGAGCCGAAGCCAATACGCGGCTTATAGCGGGAACGGAAATTCGTGTGCCGCCGCTTGATAATGAGAAAAAAATGCCGGAACATACGGAAATTTCTGCGTATGATGCAAGATTTATAGAAGATATGGTTATTTATAAAGATGATAATCTTATCGTTCTGAACAAGCCGTCCGGGCTGGCTGTGCAGGGAGGGACAAATACCCAAAGACATATAGACGGTATGCTTGATGCCCTTAAGTTCGACAATGATGAAAGGCCGAAACTGGTGCACAGGATTGATAAGGATACGAGTGGTGTTTTGGTTTTGGCGCGGAATCGAAAAACGGCGGATCTCTTGACAAAGGCATTTCGGGAGCATACTTTGAAAAAAACGTATCTGGCTCTTGTCCGCGGCGTTCCTGCGAAAGAATATGGAGAGATTAAGGCGCCGTTGGAAAAAGCGGACGGCAGGGTACAGGTTTTGGAAGGGGGAAAACCGGCAGTGACGGAATATCAGGTTTTGGACTGTGTCAGCGATAAATATGCTTTGCTGGCAGCCAGTCCTCTTACCGGGAGAACCCATCAAATTCGCGCGCATCTTGAATTTATCGGGACGCCGATTTTGGGTGATGGTAAGTATTTCGGCACAGAGCGGGAAAAAAGCGGAATGTTTGTCCATAAACTGCATTTGCATGCCTATAAAATAGATTTATCTTCTGTTTATGGCAGAAAATTGATTGTACAGGCAAAGCTGCCCGGGTATTTTAAAGACAGCCTAAGTACGCTTGGATTAAATTTTAGGGGTTAGGGAGTAGCAGAAAATGAAAAAAGCATTAAAGATAATACTTATTTCGTTGGTTAGTATTTGCGTGTTGGCGGTTGCTGCCGTTTATGTGCTGCTGACGCAGATAGATTTTAACGCTTATAAGGAAAACATTGTTAAAATCGTTTACAATGCGACAGGGCGGCAGCTGACTATCGGCGATATTCAGGTGAAACCGTCGTTTAACCCGGTAATAGAGGTTCAAGACGTTACTTTTTCCAATGCAGAATGGTCAAAAACGCCGACAATGGTATCGGCGCAATCGGTAGAACTCGGCTTTGCCGTAATTCCACTGCTGCATAAAAACATTGAGATTGATACGTTTCGTCTGAATGATGCGGTGATAAACCTTGAAGAAAACGCATCAGGTGAGGCGAATTGGGAATTTTCTGCCGATAAGGTCGGTGCTGCAATACAAAAAGGGAAAAAGGCTGCGAATTTTAGTTTGATGAAATTTGAATTGGTTAAGAGTGCTCAGGCTGCGGTGGATGAAACAGATACCGAAACAAAAAATGCAGAGCCGGCGGGAGCAATTCATAACGATACAGGCGGAAGCAGCGTATCACAGCTGCTGTCTTCACTGATAGTCAGACATGTTTTGCTAAGCAATGTGAAGATAAATTATACGGATAAGAAAGCAAAGCAGCAAAGTTATGATATTACAGAACTGGCACTTGATGAAAACGACAGCGGCGATATTGATTTTAATTTTGATGTTAATCACGGACTGTATCGCGGCAGCGGTATTTTGGGTAGTTTAAATAAACTTGAGAGTGCTTCCGGATATCCGTTGTCCGGAACGTTTGATGTTGCCGGCATACATGCCGAGGCGGCAATGATGCTGTATGATTTATTAACTGATATCCGTTTCAGCGGAACAGTCAAGGCGAGCGGGTTTTTGGGCGAGAACAGCGGTTATAATGAATTTGCGGATATTATGCTGCAAGGCGATTTGAAGGAAATCAAAGCCGATATCAAGAGCTTTAGAATAGCCGGAAATGAGATAAAGGGTACGGCAACTGCGAATATTGCTGCAAGTATTCCGACGGTTAAGGCAAAATTGCAGTCAGGCAGGTTTGATTTGGCAACTTTTGCGAAAAAGCAACAGGCGGCAGTAAATTTCTCATTGATAAAGGAAGCTCAGGCAACAGCGCTCGTTCCGGCTGACGTTATTCCGTATTCGGCTCTTTATGGTATCAACGCTGATGTTAATGTGTCGGTTTCCCGATTGGTTAACGGAAATTCAGAGATTGCAAACAATATTGTTGCGGATGTTCAGGTTAAAAACGGAACGGCAGTTTTGAAAGTGATTAAAGGGACGGTTGCCGACGGCAGCGTTACGGCAAACGCTTCGCTGAATGCTGCGTCAAAATCATTGGTATTGCAGGCGGAGGTACAAAAGTTAAATATGCAGAAACTGCTTCAGGCGTTGGGCAAAACTTCATCCTCTTTTAATTTTATAAGCGGGAGCGATACCGATGTTTATGTCAGCCTGAACGGGCGGGGAGATACTTATGCAGCAGTGGCAGACAGCCTTGACGGGCGTATTGTTGCGATTGTCGATAAGTCGCAGGTTCATCTCGGCAATATCGGGGTGATGAAAGGAAATGTCGTTTCCCAGCTTCTTAATACGTTGAAAATTACTAAAGGCAATGATGATTTGAACTTGCGTTGTGCCGTTGTGCGCGCTGATTTGAAAAACGGTAAAGCCAGCTTTCCGAACGGGGTTGTTGTCAATGCCGATAAATTTACGATTGTGGCAAGCGGCGATGTCAACCTGCGAGATGATAGCGTTAGCATGAGCGTTAAACCTTTTGCGGGAAAACTGACGGATACGAATATTGCAAAGGCTTTGTCTTCGCTGGTGAAACTGACAGGGACAATTCAAAATCCGCGAATCGGCGTAGACAGCGCCAATGCCATTAAGACGATTGTGGGCGTTACGACGGGCGGGCCTGTATATCTTGGGACACAGATGTTGTTGGAAAATGACGGTTCTCCGTGTTATACGGCTTTGCAAGGAACGGGGTATGAAAACCGTTTTCCCAAACCGGACAATGTTGTTACTCAGACGACGGGCGATGTCGGGAAAATTCTTGACGACAGCGTCGGCGTTGTAAAGGATACAACGAAAGGGATTTTGAATATACTTTCGGGCGGAGTAGGAAAACGTGGTAAAACCAACTAATTCTGTATCGGAACCGGAATCGGAAATTATAAAGAAAATAGCAGCAGAAAAAGAATGTTTCATTTCGGTTTTGGTTAAATTTGCGGAAACGGATACGCTTTTGTATCTGCCGGACGATTTGGACGCCGGTATATTGAGAGATGCGGCGGCGGCAGTTGAACAGGCAAATTTGCTGTCGAACACTGCTTTTGTGATGACTAAAGGACTTTCAGTTATTGCTGCAAATGCTTTGCAGAAGGAAAAAATGGCTGCATATCTGCGGCAGCTGGATGATGATAAGCTGAGCATTTTGTATTTGACGGCAACGGAGTTACGTTCGGTCTTGCTCGGTATTTTGTTTGCTGAAAGAATAGCTTCGGCAGAAGCGGTTTTTCGGCTGGCTTTTTGTGAGGAGCTGGAGCAGCAGAAGCAATGGGGAACCGATGAGGCGACAGTTATGCGGCAAGAAGATGTAAAGCGAAAACTAAAAAGATGGGAAACATTTTGCTATGAGAGAAGTTTATCTGAAAATTGAAGGCAGAGTTCAGGGAATCGGGTATCGACGCTGGGCTGTGGCTAAAGCATTGGAAATCGGCGGAATTTCTGGCTGGGTCAGAAATGAAGATGACGGCAGCGTAGAAATTTTGATGAGCGGTGATGAAGAAAAAATTGATGAAATGATAAAATCGTGTTATCGCGGTCCAATATTTGCAAGGGTTGATAAAATTTCATTTCTTTCTGGGGTTAGTAATTATCTTTTGCCACAAATTCAGAAAGACAGGTTTATTCGCATATAGCATTATAAACCTAAATCTAGGGCGTTGGTTAATTGTTTTGCCGGCATTAGCGCATATTTTTACTACGTTGGCGAGAAAGTATTATGAGGAGAAAGAATATGCATGTCGATAAAACCGTGGAAAATGTTCGGGCTTGTATGTGTTTATCATGTCCGTCTTATACAACAACCTGTAAATTAAAGAACGGAAAGGATATTCCGTATGACGTATCACATTTGGAACATCTGGAGCTTATGTTTTGCGCTTTTGAAAAAAGCAATTGCATTCATGAGAATCGTGGGTGTTTATGCGAAAAATGTCCTGTCCATAAAAAATATGCATTGAATAATGAAGACTACTGCCTGAATACGGGCGGCATATTGTAATTTTTATCAATCGGAGCCTGAAAATGTTAAAACCGGCCGTGACGAAAACGGACAATGCGGAAAGCCGCTTTCTGCATTTGTACAAAATTGTGCAGGAACGGGAAAAGTATCTGAGCAAAGAGGCATTGGTGGTACAGTATAGCGCATTGCTGCGCTATTTTATGAAATTTTTACAACAAAAGGAAGAGTATACGGCCAATGTTGCAGCTATTTTGTATTGGACATATACAAAACTTGGCGATATTTATTATGAAGACGCTTTACAAAATCAGGATAATAGTAAATACTTTCTGGCAGCAGAATATTATAACCAGTCTTTGGCTTATGCGCGCAGTGCGGAAGAAAAAAGCCGCGTGCTTTTAGCCCTGAAAGACATTTATTATTATCTCAATGATGAAGATGCTTATGTTCGGGTAGAAGAAACATGGGCGGAGAATCATGACAAGGAGGATAAATTTGCAGCGTATATGCTGCTGGCTCAAAATGCGGAAACGCCTCAGGTAAAAGCTCAGTTTCTGGAGAAGGCCCTGAACGAAGTTATGGGACAGGATGAAAGCTTTTATGCCAAGTATCAGGATACGCTGTATATATGCAGCCAACTGGCGGCAATTTATGAGCTTCAGGGAGAAAAAGAAAAAGCGCTGCGGGTAAAAAAACTGCGCGAAAGTACGTTGAAACTGTTAAACTAGGAGGCTGTAATGGCACTGTATACGACTGATTTGCTTATTTTAGGATCCGGGCCAGCCGGATATACGGCGGGAATTTATGCGGCGAGAGCCGGACTTAAGACGATGATTGTTTCCGGCAATCAGGAAGGCGGGCAGCTGACCATGACAAGCAGTATAGAAAATTTTCCGGGCTTTGAAGAAATAAGCGGTTTTGAACTGATGGACAAGATGAAACAGCAGGCGTTGAAATTGGGTGTTCAGTTTGCCAATGACAATATTGTCGAGGTGGATTTCGGCAATCGTCCGTTTGTATGCAGTTCCGAAAACGGGCATTCCTATAAGGCAAGAGCAGTTATTGTGGCGACGGGGTCTTCGGCAAAATGGCTGAATATTCCGTCAGAGAAGAAATATCTCGGGTATGGGGTTTCAGCGTGTGCGACCTGCGACGGTTTCTTTTACCGGGGACGGACAGTTGCGGTTATCGGCGGCGGCAATTCCGCCGTTTCGGAAGCTTTATATCTGGCGACTTTGGCAGATAAGGTCGTATTGGTTCACAGACGCCATCAACTGCGGGCTGATAAAATTTTGCAAGATAAAATTTTCAATAATAAGAAAATTGTGGTTGAATGGGACAGTGTTGTTGAAGAAATTGTCGGTGAGGACAATCCTTTAAAAGTAACAGGTATTAAGATTAAGAATGTCGAAAATGATAAATTGAAGACAATTCCGGTTGACGGCGTATTTGTGGCGGTAGGACATCAGCCGAATACGGATATTTTCAAAGGAAATCTGGTTTTGGACAGCAAGGGGTATATTGTAACGCATGAAAATTGTTCGGCAACGGATATCGAAGGCGTTTTTGCCGCAGGCGACGTTAAAGACCCCAAATATAAGCAAGCGGTTATTTCTGCGGGCAGCGGGGCAATGGCGGCGATGGATGCGATAGAATATCTGGATGTTGAGTAGAATGTTTTTTCGGCTGCAATTTGCGGCCGAAATTTTTTATCTGATTTCTATCGTATACAGGCAGTATTTTGAATTTAGCCGGTATTTTAGGCGAAAGGCGAGCAGGTCATTGCGGTATGTGTTTTCTCCGCAGGTTCGATAAAGCAGGGTATTTGGCGTTTGGGCAACTGTTTCAATTATTTTATATCGGTTTATCTGTCTGTAGAAATGGTAAAGAGTTTCCTGAAAAGCCTTTAAAGAAGAAAAATCTGTCATCGTTTGGTTTAGCAATTTGATATTTGGCGAAAGGTAGGGTTTAATAATATTGGCATCGAAATGTTCTAAAACGAGAATTTGCTGTTTACTGCCGGGGAACAGCTGATTTATGGCAACGGCGCTGTTTTGGAGGCTGCGCAAATATGCGCAGTCTTTCTTTTTGTATTGGTTATAAGGATTGAAGATGAGAAGCAGGGCTATAATGCCCAGCAGGAGAGTTGCAGAGGGCGAATGTGCCGCGGATTTTTCTTTTTCCAGCCAGCAGGCTGCAATCAGACAGATGTAAAAGAAGTTATGGTGATGTATGGCTCCGTGATAGACGAATGTGAAAGTCAGAGCAAGAGTAACCATTGTCGAAGCAAGAAAAAAAACGGCAACGAATTGTTTTCGCTTTAGAAAGAAGAAAAAATATAATAAGATTATGCCGAAAAATACATGAATATTCAATGGAAACAATGCCATATTCAGGTCTTCCTGCAGGGAATGAAAGACAGGCGTGTATTTGGGGATATCTGCGTTATAACCATAGAATTGTAAAACAATGAGCAAAATTTCCAACAGTGCGGCATTTATGGTTAAAAACAGCGGCAATGACAGGCGTTTATTGCGGAATGATGAGCAGAGATTTTCTGTAAAATAGATAAATCCCAGAGGAAAGGCTGTCCAGAATCCCATAAGATTGGTGTTAGCCAGCAAAAGCAGTAGGAAAAGATAGAAAACAGGGTGTTTTTGGCGGGAAGGATAAAAACTAAGCAAAGAGAAAAGCAGGAAAACGGAGAGCGTATAGCTGCGGGCGAAGCCTGCATATAATTGGAGAAAAGGTGCCGAAAGCGTAATGAGATATTTGACGTACGCGGGAAACGGCGCATATCGGTATAGCAGGTAAAACGCGCCGATGACGAGAAGCAGATTGAGGAAATAGAGCGAATACGGATAAAGCAGATTTGCTTTTGCCAAGGGCATCAGCAGATAATACCAAAGGAACGGATGCCCTTCAGTCTTGCTCACAGTAAAAATTTCTGCAGTAGAAAGGTGTCGGGCGATATTCCACGCATGAGCTTCGTCATAATTCGGCGGGCAATCCCAGTTTAACCAAACGGCAGCTGCGGTTAGAATGGCAAAGCCTATAATATACAGGTGATATTTCAGAATGTTTTTCATTCTTATACGTTGAACAGAAAGTTGAGCAAGTCTCCGTCTTTGACTACATAATCCTTTCCTTCGGAACGCATCTTTCCGGCTTCCTTGCAGCCTTGTTCACCGCCAAATTTAATATAGTCGTCATAAGCGATAGTTTCGGCACGAATAAAACCCCGCTCAAAGTCGGAATGAATAATTCCGGCGCATTGCGGTGCTTTGGAGCCTTTAAGGAAAGTCCAGGCCCGAACTTCTTTGGGACCTGCGGTAAAATAAGTTTCCAATCCAAGAAGTTCGTATCCGGCTTTAATGATTTTTGTCAGTCCGGTTTCTTCCAGACCAAGGGCAGAAAGAAATTCTTTCTTTTCTTCTTCGTTGTCAAGCTGGGCGACTTCTGATTCAATAGCGGCGGAGATAACTACGGCTTTGGCATTTTCCTTTTCTGCTTTGGCAAAAACTTTTTGAGAGAATTCATTGCCGGCGGCGGCACTGTCTTCATCTACATTGCAGACGTAAAGAACCGGTTTTGAGGTTAGGAGCTGAAGCATTTGGTATTGTTTCCATGCATCTTTGTCTTGCGGAGATGGTGCTGCCGTGCGAGCGGGTTTGCCTTCGCGGAGAGCATTTATAATCGGTTCCATGACCCTGGCACGAACTGCGGCTTCCTTGTCGCCGCCGGTTTGCGCTTTCTTTTTTGTCTGTTCAAAGCGTTTTTCAAGGGATTCCAAATCAGCAATCATCAGTTCCGTTTCTACAATTTCTGCATCGCGAATCGGATCAACACTGCCTTCAACGTGAGTGATGTTACTGTCTTCAAAGCAACGCAGGACGTGGATGATGGCGTCGGTTTCACGGATGTTGGCAAGAAATTGGTTGCCGAGTCCCTCACCTTTGGAGGCTCCTTTTACCAAGCCGGCAATATCAACGAATTCAAGCTGGGTCGGTACGATGTTTTTCGGGTGGACGATAGCTGCCAGTTCCTGCAATCGTTTATCGGGTACGGCAACACGGCCGGTATTCGGTTCAATGGTACAAAACGGAAAGTTTGCCGCCTGAGCAGCAATTGTCTGAGTCAAAGCGTTAAAAAGAGTTGATTTTCCGACATTGGGGAGGCCGACGATGCCGCAGTTGAATCCCATTTTATAACTCCTAAAGATGGTTGTTTGTTCAATAAGGAGGGTTATACTAAAGAAGTGCAGCTTTTGCAATAAAAAAATATACCGCATTAACGGGCGGTATATTTTGTTTGGAACAATCTCTGAAGCAGTTTTTAACCAAAAAAATGCCGATAAGTTACCGGGTGTTTTTGGTGTATTTCCTTTTTTCCGGTTTCACTCCATTGATGTCCGGTTTTGTGAATGTAATAGAGCAAATTCGGGCGTTCCAGAGAGAGAATCGCCGGCTCTGCGTCTTGAATAATGCCGGATTGGACAATTGTCCGGGCATAAGCTTCTGAGAGCCAGCCGTAGCGGTTGATGAATTCAAGTGCAAAGCCGTACTTGTGCATGACCGGAATATATTTGATAAAATTTTTATCCTTTTCCGGGCAGCATAAGTTAATATTGCCGAGAATTCTGCAGATTTCTGTTGCTTCCTTGGCTGTTGTGCAACAGTCAAAATACTTGTTTTTATTTTTATCAGAACGAAAGCAAAACCTTATTTCGCTGTTGCTGCAAGAAAGCAGGATTTCTGATAGTTTTGAGCAGGAAGGTTTACGCCGCATTTTTGCAATAACTGTTTTGAAAAAGCTCATAATGATAGGATTTAAAAATTAGAAGAATAATAGTTTGAAAACTTTATTTGCTGTTGTGCATGCCGATTATGTTAGAATAATGGGTAACGCCTTTTTTGATTAGTTCGTTTATGGTTGAAGCGATGAAATCTATTCTTTCTTGCAGAAGAGTCATTTCGGCTTTAGAAAAACGCGATAAAACGAAGTTAACAGTGTCTGTATGATGTTCCTGCGGCGAACCGACGCCAATGCGGATGCGGTTATAGTTTTGCCCAATTTGGGAATCGATATTTTTCAGCCCATTGTGTCCACCGGCTGAACCGCCGATTTTGGCTTTTAATTTGCCGAGTGCCAAGTCTTTGTCATCATGGATGACGATAATATTTTCCGGTGGAATCTTATAAAAAGCGGCAACTTTGCCAACAGAATTTCCTGACAGATTCATAAAGGTTTGAGGTTTTAAGAGCAGCGTCTTGATGTCGTCAATGTTTCCTTCGGCAATCAATCCTTCAAATTTTGCCCTGTACGGGGAAAAATTATAGCGGCTGTATATTTCATCAGCCGCCATAAATCCTATATTGTGGCGGGTTTTTGCATATTCTTCACCAGGATTGCCCAATCCGACCACTAAAAACATTTTGCGTTCCTTGAGCCTTAGTTGCGCATAAAATCAACGTGAATAGGCATATCGGATACCGGGTCAAACTGGACGTCTTTGCAGACAACCTTTTCTGACTTGCCGTTTAAGGAAATGGTAATTACCGATTTGTAGAAGTCGCGAAGGTCAAGAGCTTTTTCGAGTTCTACCGGGTGCAGACTGATGTTAACGGCATTTTTTTTGCCACCGTAAATAACTGCAGGGATACGGCCTTCTCTACGACATGCACGAGCTGCCCCCTTACCTGCTTTTTCACGCAAATTTGCATTAAATGTAATTTCTGACATGTTTTAATCCTTTATAAAATTAAATTTATACCAAACGGCCTCCAGGGGTGTCGGTTGGTGGGAGTCTTATAGCGCTTATTGTTTTAAAAATCAAGGCTTTTTTGGAAAAAAAGAGGAGGCCGCAGCCTCCTTTGCCGTTATATCTGTTCACTGACAGCCTGAGCTTTCTGGAAATCCCGTTTGTCTTTGAGAAATTTCAGGACGCCAAGCGGGATTGACAGCGTGTACAAAGCTGTCAGTACTCCCAGGGTCAGCCAGGTTTGTGTGAAGAGAAAGTTTGCCATTAGGGCAACGATTATCAACAGCGGAATAATCATAGATGCGTTAATCTTGGTTTTTTTCAATGAAATGGTGGGGATTCTGCTGGTTTCAAGGTAAGAAACAATGCACATCCATAAGCCGCAAAACAGGTGCGTGCGCAGGTAATTTTCTGCTTCAATGAAATCAAAGCTGATTAAAACAGGCATCATCACCATTGCCGCAGCTGCCGGAGCCGGAACGCCGGTAAAGTAATGCGACCAATAGGGCGGAATAGTTTTATCTTCAAGCATGGTATTGAACCGAGCCAGCCGCATAGCCATTCCCATAGCGTAAAGCAGGCAGAAAAACCAGCCGATTTTAGGCAGGTCAAAGAGGCACCACTGGAACATCAGAATAGCCGGGGCAACGCCGAAACTGACGAAATCGCTGAGAGAATCCAGTTCGGCTCCGAATTTTGATGATGCTTTCAGCATACGGGCCAACCGACCGTCCAGCCCGTCAAACAGGGCGGCGAGAAAAATAAACAGGACAGCTTTACTCCAGTCTTCCTGTACGGAATAGCGAATAGACGTGATGCCGGAGCACAGAGCCAGCATGGTTACAATATTAGGAACAAGTTTACGGAATGGAACTTCCGAAAATTTGTTTTTGGAAAGTTTTAATTTCCGATTGATTGGTTTCATAAAATTTGCCTTTCTGTCATGTTTGTGCCGAAACGTTGTTTCTGCCGCACAAACGGTATGTTAATAAGCGATATGCGCTGCATATCCAAAACACGGAAAGTTTAGCGGCAAATTAAAAAAAAACAAGTTTTATGTTGCATTTATATTTTTTTGTTTGTATAAAACTCTACGAAAATGATTTGCGCTTGTGGCGGAACAGGTAGACGCTGCAGACTTAAAATCTGTTGGGAGCAATCCCGTGCCGGTTCGATTCCGGCCTAGCGCACCATTTATTAAAAACGCTCTTTTAAGAGCGTTTTTTTTTCAAATTAAACGCTTATAATCTGGCAGAATTAAGATAAGATGATGTTGTCAGGCGGGGCAGGCAATTATGGTTAAGACGTTATTGAAGGTTGATTTTTATTGTTTGGGAGAGTAAGCTTCAATAAGTTGATTTGCCGGGAGATAAAATATGAAAAAATTGTGTTTGTTTGCTGTCGTTTTATTAGTGGCGGGGTGTGCCAGTAACGGCGGGTATTATGATGACGGAAATTCTTATCAAAAGCTGTCCCAATCTTTAGACGACATTCACAGTACCGCACAAAAAATCAAGGAGACGAAGGAAGAATACAGGCGCTATGAAAATGAAGGCGACGACTATTGGAAAAACAGAGCCAGAGAGCGTTGGGAACAGCGGCGTTATGACCTTAAATACAAAGGCGAACGGCTAAAACAGGATTGGGAAGATATATTTGGCTAAATATCTTTCGCGGCATCAGGTATTATTTTGTATGCTATGTCGGTTGACGACAAGGAAAAACCGAGATGTGTTAATCCCATTTTTTGAATATGAAAAATACAGCAAGCAAAATCAGCAGAAATCCGACAGCATGGTTCCAGTGGAAGCCTTCTTTCATGTAAAATATGGAAAAAACTATGAAAATTGCAAGGGTGATGACTTCCTGAATTACTTTGAGCTGGGTTACGGAATAGACTTCGTGTCCGAGGCGGTTGGCGGGAACCTGAAAGCAGTACTCAAAAAAAGCAATCAGCCAGCTGATTAAAATGACACTCCATAAGCCGTGCGATTTGAAACGCAGGTGCCCGTACCATGCAAATGTCATAAATATGTTGGACACGGCGAGAAGAATGATTGGATAAATGTATTTCATGTTTTGCCTCTGTTGTTGGGTTGTCGATAATGTATTCCGTTTGTTTTTTAATGTAAAGAAGTAAAGGCTTCTTGATTTTTTTATTTGGCAAAATTGAAGTTCGGGAGATATTTCCCATGGTCGTTTTACCTGGCAAATGTTATGGAAAGGTTTGGCCTGTGTGAATAAAACGATCGTTTTATTTCATATACGTACGGTTGTGTAAAACCTATGGAAATTGCTGGTTTTTGCGGTGCTGCGATTGTAGATTTTAAACAATCCTTTAAATTCATCAGGAAAGCCCGGGAGGTTGGTATGGCTGCGTTGAAAAAGTGTTTTTATAAATTTCTGTTTCGTTGGGTTATCCGTAACAAACATAAGAGAAAACAGCTTTATATATGTTTGCCAAAGACCGGTATTGCGGAATATCGCCGGCTTTCCCGCCTGAGCTCTGAAGAAAACCGTGAAAACAGGGCTTTTAAGTATTTTATGTCTATTGCCTGCATTATTAAAAACGAAGGCCCGTATCTTAGAGAATGGCTTGAATATCATAAATTAATCGGCGTTGAGCATTTTTATGTTTATGACAATGAAAGTTCGGACAATACAAAAGAAGTTCTTCAGCCGTATATTGACGCAGGAGATGTTACGTATATTTATTTTCCGGGAAGGGACAGGCAAGATTCGGCATATTGTCATGCAACAGCCCATTTCGGGCAGGAAACCAGATGGATGGCGGTGGTGGATTTGGACGAGTTTATCGTTTTGCATGAGAAGGATAATTTGCGTGATTTTATGGCGGAATATGCCGATTGCAGCCAGATAAGCCTGCATTGGGTTATATATGGCAGTTCGGGGCATGAAAAGCGGCCTGATGGTTTGGTGCTGGAAAATTTCAAGGGACATTCGGCCGTTCCGGATTTCAGTCCGAAATCTATTTTTAATCCGCGGACGGTTGTTGACTGCGGAGCGCATTATATGTGGGTCTGCGGTAAATGAAAACGGTGCGGAGTTCGGAAAAGACAAGTCTGTGCCGGTAAAGAAAGCGCAGATAAATCATTATGTGATAAAATCCTGGGAAGAGTTTTATAACCGGAAAGCTGCAAGAGGGCGGGCAGACTTTAAAACCTTTGGTGAGGATTTGAGGCAATACTTCGACCAATGGGATCGTAATGATATTTACGACGATTTGATGCAGCCCTACGTGGAAAAATTAAAAAAGCACGGAGTAAAATGACATATTGCGGCAACTTAATTGTAATGCCATTTCTGGTTAGAGACTGAACGACAGCGTATTGGCGGAGAACAAGTGCTGTTTGCAAAGGGGAACTTTAGAAGCAAGAGTATCTATCATAAGTATTATTTAAAAAGGTTGGTTCAGAACTATTTAATTATTTAAACAGGTGTTTTTATTGTCAAAATAGCGTAGCGAATCCCTGTAAACCAAAAATATGAAAGGGACTATGTTATGATTTATGGTTATATACGTGTCAGTACGGATAAGCAAACAACAGAGAATCAACGCTTTGAGATTAAAGAATTTGCCATAAAGAATGAGCTGGTTATCGACAAATGGATAATGGAAACTATCAGTTCCACGCAGGAGTTGGATAAACGCAAATTGGGCAAGTTGTTGAAAAAGCTTAAAGCCGGAGATATTCTCGTCGCTTCAGAATTGTCCAGGCTGGGGCGAAATCTGCTGCAGGTTATGAGTATTCTGCATCATTGTATGGCGTCTGAAGTGCAGGTTTGGACGATAAAAGACAATTATCGGCTGGGGGCGGATATTCAATCAAAGGTTTTGGCATTTGCTTTTGGCCTGTCGGCGGAAATAGAACGTAATTTGATATCGCAGCGGACGAAAGAAGCTCTGTTGCGGCTGAAATCGGAGGGACGGGTGCTGGGGCGCCCGCGGGGAAGAAAAAACGATAAACTCAAGCTGACAGGGAAAGAGGATAAAATTGTTGCCATGCGCCGGGAAAAGATTTCGAAGTCGCAGATTGCCCGGATTTTAGGGGTGGACAGATTGACTTTGTCGCGGTTTATGGCAAAATATACACCTGAACCGGCAGTGGAAGAACATAGGATTCTGATTTAGAAGCATTTGGGAAAATCAGTATAAAATTTGATTATTGGATAATTTCCGCCTTGCCGGCCTTGGGGGCGGCATTATTGTTTTTTGCGGTTTCAGCTTCTTCATCGGGTACAGAGGCCTGCGGGGCGGATGTTTTTCTTTGTCCTTTGAGATTGCTCAGAAACTGGGCTTCTATTTTAAGGTATTGGTCAAGCAGCCAGCGGGACCGCGATACCGAAAAAATCGTCAGTAACAAAAGAAGAAATGTTACTTTGGGATTTTCGGTCAGGAATTTATGAACGACGGTTACAATAAAGAATGATGATACCAAAATACGGAAACTGGTCAAAACTATCAGTGGCAGCCGGTTGGCCTTTTTGGCCATCCATAATTTGTAATAAATTTTTGAAACCTGGCTGGTGCCGGAGAAAAAGTTGCGCAGACGTATGGTTCTGTCGTCCAGTGTTGTGCAAATTCCGCCGGCAGCCGTATTTTCGGAGTGTTCCGGGTTGTCATGTTCTTCTTTTGCACATTTGACGGCCAGTTCGATTTCTTCAGCCTGTTTGTGGGGAAAAAGCCAACCCAGTTTGTCTTTGATGAATTTTGTAGTAATGATGTTCCAACCAATCAGAGCTTTGAGGAATGGTGCCATAAGGAGGAATGTCAGGCAGGTCATGATGATGTTGGCGGGAATCCTATAGGGAATGATTTCCCGGATAAACGGGCGGATTGCCGAAGCAAAAGCGATGATGCTGTAAAGGATGATTGAAAAAAGGGTCAGACGAAGCAGATAATTTTTGAAGAGGGCGCTCCATAAGCGTTCTTCATTGTGCGTCATAGCGGCAGTCGTTGCATACTTGTTGATGTAATTAAGCCATTTTTCAGGCAAAATCCGGTTAAGGGTTTTGTAAGCCGGTTCGGCGGCTTTTATCATCAGCGGGGTTAAAAATGTCGTAATGACGGAAACGGCGACAATTATCGGATAAACTTTAGGGGTCAATACCTGCAGGCTCATTCCCAATGATGCGATAATAAATGCAAATTCGCCGACCTGAGCCAATGAGAATCCTCCGTAAACGGCTGTTTTGAGCGGTTGTCCCGAGGCGACGAATCCGAAACAGGAAAAGAAAATTTTGCCGATAATGACAATCAGAGTTATGACGATAATCGGTTCGGCGTAAGTGATGAACATGCCCGGGTCAACCATCATGCCGACAGAAACGAAAAATACTGCGCCAAAAAAATCTTTGAGCGGTTGGAGGTTCTTTTCTATTCTGCCGATGAGTTCCGTTTCGGCGAGAATAGACCCCATGATGAATGCTCCAAGTGCGGAGGAAAAGCCGGAGGACGTTGCCAGCAGAACCATACCGAAGCAGAGGCTTATGGTGATAAGGAGAAGCATTTCGTCGGTTAAGAACTTTTGGATTTTTGCCAGAAACGTCGGAACCAGATAAATTCCGGTAATGAAACATAAAATGAGGAAAAAGACAAGTTTGAGCGTGCTTAATCCGAGCTCTATGCCATCAATCGTTTTGCCCAGTGCGATAGTGGGGAGCAATACCAGCAGCAAGATGCCGACGAGGTCTTCGACAATCAAAACTCCGAAAACAAGGTCGGTAAATTTTTGTTTTTTTATGTTCAGATCGTCAAACGCTTTAATAATAATCGTTGTTGAAGACATGGAAATCATGGAGCCGAGGAAAAAGCTGTCCATGGTTGACCAGCCGAGCATAAGTCCGGTGTTATAGCCGATGAACAACATAAAAATGATGTTGGCATTGGCGGTAATCATTGCCGCTTTACCGACGTTGAGCATTTTTTTGAAACTAAATTCCAGGCCAAGGCCAAACAGCAGAAATATGACGCCGATATCTGCCCAAAGGGTCAGGTCTTCCTTATCCCGGACAGTCGGGAGCAAATCGAAGTAGGGACCGGCAAAAATTCCGGCTAAAACGTATCCCAAAACAATAGGCTGTTTGAACTTTTTGCATAACAGCGTCGTAATTCCGGCATAGATGGTTATTAATGTCAGGTCGACAATCAGAGAATGTATTGCGTGCATTGCTTTTGCCAAATTTCGGGATTAAAAACTATATTATCGCAAATATAAAACAGATTTTCTTTAATTTGCGTTAACCTGTTAAGAAAATAAGAGCCGTTTATTATTTTTCCAGTTCAAATACATTTGCACCGGAGTGTCGGAAATATGAGGTTCCCCCATTGTCCCAGTTGACTTGCAGACGGTTTTGCGGTTTGAAAGCAAATTTTCCGCAGTTGCGGTACGGGTTGTTAAAACTGCAAATGCGGTTGTTTTGCTGGTCTATGAAAATATCCTGCCATTGCGGCGTTTTGAGAATGATAAACGGCATTCCTGCCGGCGGTTCAAAGAAATCGGAGGCGAGAGCAAACGGAAATTCTTTTATGCGCAGTCCGTGCTTCTGCTGTTCGTAACGCAAATATACGGTAAAGAGGCGCTCGGCCAGATAGGCAAAAGCCAGTTTTTGTTCGGTGTTGCGGGCGGCGACTTCTTCTTTTATGCTGTCGTACAGCGGGAGCAAAATGCTAAAAAGCCAGGTTGCGTAATCGTTTAGTATTTCGCGGCGGGCAATGAACATATTTGTCGGATAAAACCCTTCGTTACCATGGAGTGTCTTAACGGCCGAATCATACATTTGCGGGTATTTCTGCCGGATAATTTCCAGAGCGGCATCAAGGTCGGAAATGATGTGCTCTTTTTTATATTGTTCGTAGGCGTTTACCCTTATCGGCTCGGATACCAGAATATCGTGTGTGGCAAACCATGGCAGGATATATTTTTTTTCCAGCTCCAAATCGTGCAGAAATTCTTTGGCGAATCCATTAAGGTGCCGTAATCCCAGATGGCGGAAACGCATAGAGGGAAATTCCAGCATCGGGTAGCGGGCGTTGTCGTTCAGGCTGAGAAAACGGCGGTAATGGAACATTCCGACATATGGCGAATCGGTATTTTTCCATATCCAGTACAATGCAGTCAGTTCGGCAAAGTACCGGTTCAGTTCCGAAATGTTATTTCCGGTATCATCGCCAATCATATTGCCTTTGAGCCAGTTTATTTCTTCAGGTGTGAACGTTCCGCGGCGGGAAGGGGTTTCGGCAACGGCGCGGCCGCCCTGTATCGGTTCAAAAATTTCCGTTTTGATTAATGGTGCCGGCTTGTAGTAAACAACGAAGATTTTTAAATAGTCTGTTTTGCAGATGAAAAGGATATAGGCTGCCGCGCATAAAATAAAAGCAGCAAATACACTTAATATCAGGAGTTTGTATTTGCTGCTTTTCATTTCATCGGCCTGTTTCTGCGGTTCGGATTTAAACATAGTTGTACACTGCTTAATCCGTCAAGCGGAGTTAAGCGATAATATTCGGGTTTATCAGTGTTTCCAGTTTTTGAATTTTATTTTTCAGGCTCGCTTTCTGGCTGTTCAGCTGCTGAGCCTGATAGAAATCAATCATCTGTTTGTTTTTTACCAATTTGGTTATATCTGATTTTACCCTTCTTTCCTCAAGCTTCAACTCGCAGAGCTGTACCTGAAGTTTACCGAAAGAATTTGAATTAACCATTGTAGCGTCGCTCCGAAAATAGTGTTATGCCGCTTTGACAGCGATTCTTATTATTTGTGCGCAGTATATATTAATTTAGGTTAAAAATCAAGCTATTTTGAGGGTTAATTTAAAAAATTAAGTGAAAAAAAATAAATTTGTGCTAGTAATATGGAGATTATGCAGATATCTATTGCTGAAAATGAAACGAAACTTATTATAAACAGGAAATTAAGGTATGACTGAAATTAAAAAAATCGGTATTTTGACAAGCGGCGGCGATTGTGCCGGGCTTAACGCGGTGGTTTTGGCCGTGGTTAATTCTGCAACCAAGCTGGGCTGGGAAGTTTATGGCATACACAACGGAACGGACGGGCTGACCGAGGCGCCGCTGTCGTATGAACTGCTGACGGAGAAGAATTTTTCTGATACGCCGTGGCCGCGTCTGGCCGGGTCATACCTCGGGTCACTGAACAAAGGCGTAAAAATGGAATCGCAGGCGGAAATTTCGGCGCGTTTCGGCAAAGGCGTTGCCGAACTCGGACTTGATGCGGTTGTGGTTGTCGGCGGCGACGGCAGTATGAACATCGTCAGCAACTATTGCCGTAATGCGGGGGTCAAAATGGTCGGCATTCCGAAGACGATTGATAATGATACGCCGCTGACGCAATATTCGGTCGGGTTTAACTCGGCTTGTCAGGTTTGTGTTGAGGCAGTTGACGCTTTGTGGAAGACTGCGCGTTCACACCAGCGGGCACTGATATTGGAAGTTATGGGACGCGATGCGGGACATCTGGCTATGCATTCCGCAGTGGCCGGTTTTGCCGATGTCTGCCTGGTGCCGGAAATCCCTTATACGATTGACGGGATTATCAATAAACTGAAAAGCGTTAAGGCAAAAGGCCGGAATCATGCGGTTATTGTTGTTTCCGAGGGCGTCCATACCGAAAGCGGAGAAATGGTTTCCAATACCAAGAATCTTATCGGCGAAAAAATTAACGGCGGTATCGGTGAGTATTTGAGTGCAGCTATCAATGCCAAGTATTCGGAATTCCAGACCCGCGTTACCAAGCTGGGGCATGTACAGCGTGCTGGCGACCCGACGGCATTTGACCGTGCGCTGGCTTGTGCATTCGGAGCGAAAGCGGTAGAATTGCTGAAAGCCGGAAAGACGGATGTTATGGTGGCACTGAACGGCGATAAGCTTAAAACTTATCCGCTGGAAGAAGTTGTTGCCGAGGGAACGACATTGCTGAACAAAGACAGCGTTTATGTCAGAGCGGCTGTTGATATGGGAATGTATGTCGGCGAGATTTAACCGACGTATTTTGGTAAAAGGGAATGGCAGCGGAAAGGCTGCCGTTTTTTTGAGGAGAAAAATGTGATCTTGAAGAATCGTCCGGCAAAAAACGGCTTGCCAATGGGCTGAAAATATGATAAATTGTTCATATAAGGCATAAAAGGGCGATATATAGCGGGGTGGAAAATGGAAGTAACGTTTTTGAGGGAAAAAGACATTTGGGACGACAATGCGTTGGAAGTGATACAGGCGTATGGCACCGCCGTAGGCATTTCGGATGTTGCCATTGCTCTGGGGACAGGTTGTGGTGGTACTAAAGACATTGCCGGCGTTACTTCCGGGTGTGTCTGGTTGGCGTCTTCCTCATTTAAACATGTCTGTACCGTCTATAAGGGTTCCAAGTATTCCCATATCCCTAATAAACGAGAAATTGCCGGTCGTCCGGCAATGCTGGCCTCTGTAACATCCAAAATTCGCCCGGACAACGTGAGAACGCTGACGCTGCCTAATGGCAAGACGGTACAAATCTGCGAATACGGGGCCTATCCGCAAACCGTGGCGCCTAAAGATGTTAGTCAGGAATTAGAGGTTCAGTACCAGAAAAACGCCCTTAAAACCACCGGCAAAACCTATACTTTCGATTCGGTGGAACTTGACGCCCGAGATACCGGGTTTACCCCGCGAAACTGTGCGGAGTACATGCTCAAAGGCAAAAAATATGTCCGTATTGAAGGAATACCCCGTGGCTGCAATTCAATAATGTCTGACGGTACAGAGGTAGAAAAAGGTAAGGCGTATTGGTTTGAGGTTCAGCCGATAGAATGGCTGATGGATCCCAAGGGTACCTGGGTCTCAAGACAGGCTCTGTTTGCGGGCATCCAGTTTGATACCAAAAATGAATACAACGGCAATTTTGCCAATACGACGATGTATAATTATCTGCAAAAGCATTTTGCAAAGGAAATGGAAGCGCAAAAAGAATTTACGGAAACGTTGTCGCGTCTGGCGATTCGCAACCGTTATTTCAGCAATTATGTGAGCGGTTTTGAAAACAATAAGGAATTTCATCCGGCGGGAAAGGATGGTCAGCCGTTTACCCCTGAAAAAGCCTGCGCTATAGTCGATATCACCAATGCGCCGCCGTTTATGCGCGATTTGCTGAAGCTCATTGCCGCATTTCCCAAAGAGGAACAGGGGCAGTTTAAAGATGTGGTGCTGACTGTATTTGATAAAGAAAGGGATGAGCGCGACCAGCCGAACGAGATAGTCGTTCTGGGTAAGAAACTGGCGGTTTCCGGCGGCTATGAAAAGGAATTGAACCATGTTTTGCAGGGCGGCCGCGGCAATTCTGCCGGCGCACGAGCCTTTGCTGATGCTGTTTCATTGTTTACCTCCCGCCTTGGCAAATTCTTTGGCGGAAGATGAATGTTTAATCAATTTTATATTCGGTCAAAATTGACGCGCGGGTCAACCAGCGAATAGGTCAGGTCGCTGAGTAATTTCAGAATCAGTCCAAGAAGGGCGAATATATATAGTGTTCCAAATACGACAGGATAATCGCGGGTCATAATCGCTTCATATCCGAGCAGCCCCATGCCGTTTAGGCTGAAAATAATTTCAATGAGCAGGGAGCCGGTGAAGAGGACTTTCATCAGCAATCCGGGAAGCCCGGCGATGATAATCATCATGGCGTTGCGAAAAACATGGCGGTAGAGAATCCGGTTTTCGGAGAGTCCTTTGGCGCGGGCAGTTAAAACGTATTGTTTGCTTAATTCATCCATAAAAGAATTTTTGGTCAGCATAGTTAATGAGGCAATACCGCCGATGACGATGCAGGTTATCGGCAGAGCTAGATGCCAGAAGTAGTCGCCGATTTTGTGCAGCAATGTAAAACTTTCCCAGCCGTCGGATGTCAGGCCTTTCAGCGGAAACAGCTGAAAATATGTTCCTCCGGCAAAGAGGACAATCAGCAGGACGGCAAACAGAAATACCGGAATGGCTGAGCCGATGAAGATAACGAAAGAGCTGATAACATCAAATTCTTCGCCGTCTTCGCGAGCCTTTTTTATGCCGAGGGGGATTGCAATCAGGTAAATGATGAGCGTTGACCACAAACCGAGAGAAATTGAAACGGGAAGCCTTTCTTTGATAAGCTGCAGGACGGTTTTGTCTTTGTAGTAGCTTTTGCCGAAATCAAAAGAAATGTAGTCTTTGAGCATTTTAACAAAACGTTCATGTACCGGCTTGTCAAAACCGAACTGTTTTTCCAGTTCTTTTACAAGGTCGTCGGGAACGCCTTTTGCACCCTGATATTTCTGTTCGTTTATATTCGGCATGCCGGCATTGATGTTTCCGGTTGCGGCGGTGTCCATACCTTTATACTGTGCGAGCATATACTCAACGGGGCCGCCGGGGGCAAGCTGGACGATGCCGAAGTTAATCAGCAAAATGCCGAACATTGTTACGGGTATGAGCAGGAGCCTTTTGACAATGTAGTTGCGCATAGTTTTAATCCTTCAGCCACCAGGTGTTGATGTCAACGCCGATGCCGGCGTTGTTTTCGGGAAAAGAGAACTTGTCCCAATAGGCAATACGGTCCGAATCCGAATACCAATTGAAAATCACGTAATGGTTAAACAGCAAAACCCGGTCAAGGGCACGGACATATGCGGTATAAAGTTCATTGTCTTCGGTTTCTATCAGCTTTTGTACGAGCTCGTCCACGGCAGGGTTCTTTATTCCAATAATGTTGTTGCTGCCCCGAATGTCTGCAGACCGGCTGCCCCAAAGGTCTTTCTGTTCGGAACCCGGCATATAAAGGCCGCCAAATCCGCCGACGATAATGTCAAAGTCAAAATTGTCCAGCTTGTTTTTGTAGGTGTTGATTTCCAGTACGCGAGTGGTGGCTTTTATGCCGATTTTGCGCAGGTTTTCAATAAAAGGAAGCAAGACGCGGGTAAAGGAATTACCGTTGGCCGAATTTATGATTATTTCAAACTCCAGCGGTTCACCTGTTTTTAAATTGCACATTTTTTCGTTGATAAAGTCGTAACCGGCATCGTTGAGCAATTTGACGGCGCGTTTAAGGTTTTCCCTGTCGGACAGGGAATCGTCGCGAAACGTCGCTTCCACCGGAACGGTAAAGATTTCAGGCGGAACTTTGTCCCGAAGGGCTAGGAGAATGTCCAGCTCCAGGTCTTTCGGGGTGTCCGTTGCCGCAAAACGCGTGTTGGCAAAATAACTTTTTAACCGCTGGTATTGGTTATAGAAGAGGTTTCGGTCGGCCCACGGAAAGTTAAAAGCGTAGTCTATTGCCTGCCGGACGTGCGGGTCGCTGAATTTTTCCTTGCGGGTATTAAAAGCGAAAAATTGGGTTGTTGCCGGGCGGTTATGTTTGACTGCCTGTTTTTTGATTTTGCCTTTTTTGATGAGTTCGTTGTTGTGTCCGGTTGCCCATGATTTGGCAATGTATTCATAGCGCATATCAATATTGCCGGAGAACAGAGCCTGCAGGGTAACGGTCGTATCCTGATAATAGTCGTATTTTATTTCGTTGAAGTTGAAAAAGCCTTTGCGGGTGGGGAGGTCTTTTGCCCAGTAGTTTGGGTCGCGGACAAACGTGATGTAACGCCCGGCGTCAAAGTTCTTTATCTTATACGGGCCATTGCCTAAAGGCGGGGTCAAACTCGGCTTGTCATATTCCCGGTTAGCAAAGTCTTTGGCAGAAAAAATTTTGAGAGAGGCAATGATTAGCGGCAATTCCCGGTTTTTTATTCCGGGTTTGAAATAAAAGCGGACATGGCGGGAGGCAAGTTTCTCTACCCTGTCAATATCGGCATAGTAAAATTTATAAACCGGTGAGCCTTTGGTGATGAGGGAATTGAAACTGAATACGACGTCGTCGGCGGTTATCGGGGTTCCGTCCTGAAATCGGGCGGCGGGGTTGATGAAAAAGCCGATAAAGCTTTTGTCGGAAGGCTGTTCAAATTTTTCGGCTATCAGCGGATACACCGTTTCCGGGTCGTCGGCAGACGTGTAGCCGAGACTGTCCAAAGTCAGAGCGACGGTTTCGGTTGACGCGGTTCCCTTGAAAATGTAAGGGTTAAAATTATCAAAGGTACCGTAAGCAGGGAGAACGATGCGTCCTTTTTTGGGGGCATCGGGGTTTACGTAGTCAAAATGAGTGAAGCCCGGTACGTATTTGGGTGCGCCGCTTAGAGAAATATTGTCGGTAATTGTTATTTGCGGAGGTGTTTGTTCCTTTATTGTGACAGAAGAAGATAATATTGACGAATTGTTTGAAAATACATCTTCATCTTCCGCCAGAGACTGAGGTGGAAGAGAAGTGCATAGCATTAAAAATAAGGGCAAGATGGCTGGCTTAAACAGCTTATTTATGGTTTTTATCATCCAGCCAGGCTCCGAAAGGGTATGCGTATTCGTCGTAATTGTTATCCGGTGACGCATCAATCTCTTTTTCAAGTTCATCAAGCGAAATAATTTTTTTGTTTTTTTCTCTGCGTGTGGTTTGTGTTGCCGGTGAAACCGCAGGTTTAGGCTGTTTAGCGGAAATTTCCCGGCGGGGAGAAAATGAAGGCGCGAGGGGCTCTGTGCCGGATTTTCCCGGAGTGTTTGCTTGTGTGTTTTCATTATTTTTGCTGAATACGGGCTCTTTTTTCAGATTGCGCAATGCCGTTTGGGTGTGTGCAAACGACTTTATTATCGGTGTCGCATTTGTATCGTCGGCCGGCGCCGTTGTCGCAGGAACGGCAGCAGAGGCTTCCGTTGAGAGAATCTCGTTGCGGATAGCTCTCAATCCGGCATCTATGTTTAATCTTTTTTCGTCAGCCGGCGATGAACCGGTTTCGGGACGTATAGATGTTTCTTCAAATTTTTCCGGTTTTGGTTCGGAGAGGGCGAAGTGCAACGATGTTTCTTCCGGCCGGCTTAAAAAAGACGGAAAGTTCTCATCCTGCCGGGGAGAGAGGGACAATTCGTCTGAGGTGAAACTATGTTTTTCCCGGCGAAGGGGCTGTTGTAAGGTTTTGTCTTGGGGACAGTCTTTTTCAATCTGAGACGAATTTGTGTCCGGGGAAAGTTGGCTGGCGATTGGGGAAATGATGCCGTAAACTTTTCCTAATGCGCCGTATTCGACCATATTGTAGAATATGCGCTGGGTGTCGTGTATTTCCAGCAGCCGGCAAAGGCTTTTTATTCTGGCTTCAAATTCAAGGATGCTGCCTCGCAGGAGGCTGTCCTTCTGCGCTTTTTGCAGCAGATGTCCGGCAAAACCGGTCTGAAAATTGTAGGTTTCGATAAAGGTTTTGGCTATCAGCCAGCGTTCACCGCCGGCAGTGCGGTTCCATAAATGTTCCATCTGGGCGCTGGAAATGGAATTGCTGCGTTTGATGATGTCGGACAAGATTTCGTTTGCATCGGCAATCAGCGTATCAAATTCATGCAGAATAAAGCCGTTTTTTATTTCCTTTTCCGCGGCTATCAAAGCGCAGCTCAGCGCGTTGGCATTTTCGGCATTTTTTTTCAACTGCTCTAAAAGGGTTTGATTTTGTACAGCCGTCTGCTTTTCAGCATAAAAACTTTTTATGACGGCAAATATTCCCCAAATTACGGCGAGCGGAAACAAAATGACAATTACCGCCTGAAACAGGGCTTCGGCTCCTCCGGCGGCAGAAATACTGCTTACATTGACAAATCTTAGGCTGTAGAAAAACCAAAATATGCTTGAAAATGCAGCTATGAAAAACGAAATGTTCAACAATGTCCGACTCCCAATTACAATTTTTGGCTATTGTAGCGGAAAAGCCTTATTTTGCAAATAAAAAATGTGTTAAATGTTTATGATTTTACGGTTATTTGCTGCAAATCCGGGCGGTTATTTGGTATATATGCAAAAAATATGGTGAATTTTTTTTATTTTGTGATATAGAGAGGTCAATGTTTAATTTTTAAAGGTATAAAAAATGAATGAATCTACAGCCGTTGTGCTTGATTTTGAAAAAGATATTTTAGAAATTGAAGAAAAAATCGAACATCTGAAACTTCTTGCCAAAGACGAGGATATGGATATTACCCGGGAAATCAGGCGTCTGGAGCGTAAATTAAGCCAACACGTCAATCGGACATATATGAATCTTTCAGCCTGGCAGAAAGCGCAGATAGCCAGACATCCTGCAAGACCGCACTGTTTGGATTATATAAAGGCTTTTGTTGAAGATTTTACACCGTTGGCTGGTGATCGCTGTTTTGCCGATGATGAGGCGATGGTATGCGGTATCGGCAAGATTGACGGTTATGCTGTAGTTGTTATGGGGCAGGAAAAAGGAAACGACCTTGAAACCCGTATCAAATATAATTTCGGTATGGCAAAGCCTGAAGGGTACCGCAAAGCGCAGCGTATGATGGCTCTGGCAGACAAATTTCACCTGCCGGTTATCAGTTTTGTCGATACGGCGGGAGCATATCCGGGGGTAGATGCGGAAGCACGCGGGCAGGCTGAAGCAATTGCTTCGTCCATTGAGAAATGTTTGCAGGTAAAAACACCGATTATCTCCATAATTATCGGTGAGGGAGGTTCCGGCGGCGCGATTGCAATAGCAACGGCGAATCGGGTGTTGATGCTGGAACATTCAATTTATTCCGTTATTTCGCCGGAGGGATGCGCTTCCATTTTATGGCGTTCAGGCGATAAGACAAAAGAGGCGACGGAGGCGTTGAGACTGACGGCACAAGATTTGAAAGCGCTGGGGATTATTGATGAAATTATAAAGGAACCGCTGGGCGGAGCCCATCGCAATACGGAACAGACGCTTGGTGCGGTTAAAGAGGCAATATCACGCCAGTTGCGGGAACTTTCCGGTTTGTCTCCCGATGAATTAAAGAGGCAGAGGACGGAAAAGTTTTTGAATATGGGTAAAAATATTACCGCGGAATTCTAAAAACGTAATATCAGATATTGCATTTAGACAATAAGGGCAGTGGAAACTGCCCTTAAGTTTAGCTTAAATTCGGCAGGGCAGAGATTATCTTTTCAGGTGTAAATTTTGCAATGAAATTTTACAGGTGCCGACGGCGGAACGTCTGTGGAGCTTCGGCGTTGCAGGCGGAAAACCGAAGAGCTTTTTGTTTTGCAAGAATGCTTTTAAAAATTGGCTAAATATATTTTGGAGGTAAATATGAAAAATTCTCAGTCTAAGTTTTCTAATGAAAAGTCCCAGTCCAGTTCAAGTTCCAAACCGAGTTCCAGCTCCAGTTCTTCTTCCGGCTGCTGCTGCGGTTCAAAACTTTCTGACGAGATTGACGAAGTAGAAATTTCGGAAATGGAAGAAAAATAATTTTGCGGAGAAGAATGATGAGAAATACGGTAACAAATTCAAATCCGAACAATCATGATTTGTCCGTTTCTCACAATCCGACGGATTTCAGAAGCCTGATGAATTATTTTTGGAATTTTATGGATAGTTCAAATTCGGAATATTCGGATTTATCACCTAAAATTCAGGTTACTGAAGATAAAGATGCGGTAAAAGTTACGGCGGAAATTCCGGGAATTGATGAAAAAGACATTGATTTGAAGGTTTCTGCGGACGGTTATTTAAGCATCAGCGGTGAGAAAAAGAACGAATCTGAAGAAAATACCAAAGATAATTATTTTTCTGAAATCTCGTATGGTATGTTCAGACGTACCATACAGCTGCCTTGGGATTTGGATTATGAAGCAACGACCGCCAGATACAACAACGGCGTGTTAACTGTCTCTATTCCGAAATCCCAGACAGAAAAGCAGAAGTTTAAGAAGATTAGTGTTGCTAAATCTTGATGCTTAAACCGTCTGCTTGGGACTTGCCGGTCGTTCTCATTGGGAGGGCGGCCGGTGTTTTGTGTTGATAAAAGCATACCCGGATATAGCGTGTTGTGTACGCCGTGTATGGCGTGTCGCGTACGTCGTGTATGGTGTGTTGCATATGCCGGAATGTTGCCGCAAGCGTATGGGCAAAGGACGGGACGGCAGGTTATATGACGAATTTCAGAGAGATGTGCCGTCCATTTTTGTGGCGACGACTTTTTGGTAAACGCCGCCGAAATAGGTTTGTTGCGACCAGCGGCATATTTCCGGGTGCGATGCCAGGCCTTTGATGGAATTTTTCCAAAGGCTTTCCGCAAACGGCTGGTACAGGCGGTTGACGGTGCGAATTATGTATTTTAAAGGGTGATAGGAGGAAGGTTGGTGATAGTCGATAAAAACGGCTTTACCGCCGGGTTTCAATGCTTTGAGGATATTATCGATAACACGGGTGCGCGTTAAAGGGGGGAGTTCGTGCAGCAACATATAGCAGATGATGATATCGTAATTTCCTTTGACGGTTTTGGCGGCGTCAGCGTGAACGAAGCCTATTTTTTGTTCCAAATGCTTTTCCCGACAGTTTTCAAGAATGTCCGGCAGAATGTCCACAATGGTATATGAACCGAGCATGCCCAGGCCGGAATATGCTTTTTCTATTTGTCCGCCGAGTGTTGCTCCGATTTGGAGGATATGCGAATGAGGAGAGATTTCCTTTTTTACTTCTTCGGTCAAAAGGCTGTGGTATCCCAAAGTTAGAAAATTTAACAGGAACGCATTATCTAGAAGGTTATAAAGTTTCGGATTCAGGTACAGCCAACCATATATATCAGTGAGATAGGCGGGCAGGATGTTTTTTGCTGTTTTAGCCATGGTGTCCTCTTAATTTATCCGTTGTCAGACATATTATCCGAAATGTAGCCGCGTTTGGCTGCTTCAATTACGGCGGAGGTACGGTTCTTAACGTTCAGAACCTTTAAAATTATGGTAATATGCACTTTGATGGTTCCTTCTTTGAGATGCAGTTTATAGGCAATTTGCTTGTTGGAGAGTCCCTCAGCGATACATTTAACTATATCTATCTGACGCTCCGTTAGGCCTTTTTGCGGTGCATCAAGGGTGTTTTCGGCAAATTTTTCAAGCGTTTTCAGCGGCGAGTAGTATTCTTTTTGCTTGCTTTCGTTATGGGCAGGTTCAAGCTTGGTAGAATAAAGCAGTTCATGGGGAATGTATATGCCGCCGGCCAAAACCAGATTGATAGCGCTGACAATCAGGTTGTTTGACGCTGTTTTGGGGATATATCCGGCAACGCCGATATCAAGCGTCTGTTGGAGAATTTCTTTATCAAAAACGGCAGAGATGACCGTAATAGGCGTGTCCGGAACCAAAGTGTGAATTTTGGTCAGTGCCGGCAGCCAGGCAGCGCCGGGCATAGCCAAGTCTGTGATAATCAGGTCAAAATCCTGCTTTTGCTCCAAAATGGAAAAAATATCCGTATAGCTCTGAGCGGTGGTAATTTCAGGATGCTGAAAATTTTCGTTTAAAATAAATTCCAGTCCTTTGAGAAAAAGTTCGTGGTCATCGGCAATCAGTATTTTCATTTGTCGCTCCAGTCTCCGGAAATCATTTGCCAGCAGGACAAAGCCGCGGCAACAGCGGTTTCGGCCCGGAGTATTCTCGGCCCTAAAGCTGCGCCTCTGGCAAAAGGTAAGTTGCGTAATAAGTTTAATTCTTCAGGAGAAAATCCGCCTTCGGGGCCGATTAGGACGGCTGCCTTAGAGGCCGGATTTTCTTTTAAGACGGAAAAAAAATCTTGGCAGTTTCGGGTTTCATCCATAAAAAACAACGTTCTCTGACTGTCCCAGCCGGAAAGGACATCTTCCAGCTTTTGTGCCGGGACGATTTCCGGGAGGTCTGTCCGGCGGCATTGTTCGGCCGCTTCTATGCTTTGGGCGACATAGCGCTCGGTTTTGACGTTTCCAGAATTTGTGTGGCGGGTGAAAACGGGCAGAATTTTCCGGCAGCCGAGTTCGGTAGCCTTTTCAATAACAAAATCGGTTTTGTCCTTTTTCAGGGGGGCAAATAGCAGCCAGATATCCGGACAACGGGTGAACGGTTCGGTTTGAGCGAGGATGTTTATTCTGGTGTGTCTTTTTTCGAATGCGGTAATCCGGGCGGAAAATTCGCCTGACACGTTGTCAAAACAGGAGAAGGTTTCTCCTGCGGTATATTTTACCACATTTTTCAAATAATGGGTTTGCTCTTCTTCAAGTATGATTGTTTTGCCCGGAGCGAGCGGCTCCTTAATGTAAAGACGAAAGTTTTTTGCCATTATGTTATTCTTTGTATAAAGTGATTTTATACTATGATATTAGCGAATATATGTTAAAGAATAGATAAAATTTTTAATTTAGAAAGGTTGCAGAGGATAATGATTATTACGGTGGACGGGCCGGCGGCAGCGGGAAAGGGAACGCTTTCACAAAAACTTGCGGAAAAATACTGCCTTGCATATTTTGATACGGGAATGGTTTATCGGGCTGTCGGGTTGCTGATGCTGCAAAACGGGAATGATTTGGCAGACGCAACAGCGGCAGAGCAAGAAGCCGCTGGGCTGACTTTTGCCAAAATGGCGGAATTGTCGCATGATAAAGATTTTCGTTCGGCAAAAGGAGGGCAGGCCGCATCGGTCGTTTCCAGCTATCCGGGAGTGCGGAGGCGGCTGCTTGATATGCAGCGCAATTTTGCGGCGAATCCGGTTTTTGCCGACGGAAGTGCGGCGAAAGGCGTTATTTATGACGGCCGGGACACGGGAACGGTGATTTGTCCGCAGGCAGAGGTGAAGTTTTTTATTACGGCGGCGGCAGAAGTGCGGGCGAAAAGAAGATATGACGAATTTGTGGCGAAAGGAGTAGCTGCGAATTACGATGACGTTTTGAGAGATGTCAAGGCCCGCGATGAGCGTGATGCGACTCGAAAAGATGCTCCTATGAAACCGGCTGAAGACGCGTATATTCTGGATACGTCTTGGATGGGCATTGAAGACGTATTTGAAAAAGCAGTTGCAATTATTGAGGAAAAGGTTAAATAAACAAAACAGAGTAAGCATTTGCGATAAGGAGTAAAAATATGCAGAATAAGAAGTTGACCGAAAGCGTTTATTATGTCGGTGCCGATGACAAGACATTGGATTTGTTTGAGGGACAGTATGTTATTCCTGAAGGGATTTCCTATAACTCCTATGTCATTATGGATGACAAAATTGCCGTGATGGATACGGTTGACAAGCGGGCGACCGACGAATGGTTTCAGAATTTGGAAGAAGTTTTGAATGGCAAAGAGCCTGATTATCTGGTTATTTTGCATATGGAACCGGATCATGCTGCAAATATTGAGCACTTTTTGAACAGATATAAAAAAGCAAAGGTTGTTTCGAATCCGAAAACTTTTAATATGATTCCGCAGTTTTTTGAGCATTTGGATTTGGAAGGGCGCAAAGTTGTTGTCAATGAGGGCGACGAACTGTCTTTGGGCAGCCATACGCTGACGTTTGTTATGGCTCCGATGGTACATTGGCCGGAAGTTATGGTTGCGTATGAGAAAAAGGAAAAAATCCTGTTTTCGGCAGATGCTTTCGGAAAATTCGGTGCGCTTGACGTTGAAGACGAATGGGATTGCGAAGCACGCCGCTATTATATCAATATTGTCGGCAAATACGGCGCACAGGTACAGGCGTTGCTTAAAAAGGCGGCAACTCTTGATATTCAGAAGATTTTTGCCTTGCACGGGCCGATGCTGACGGAGAATTTGGGATATTATATTAATAAATATGATATCTGGAGCAGTTACCGGCCGGAAGATGAAGGCATACTTATCGCCTATGCGTCGGTTTACGGGCATACCAAACAGGCGGCGGAAAAACTTAAAGAAATTTTGGAGGCTAAAGGCGCTCCGAAAGTTGCGATTACCGATTTGGCGCGGGACGATATGGCTGAAGCAGTGGAAGATGCGTTTCGTTATGACCGCCTGGTATTGGCGTCTGTTACATATGACGGGGGCATTTTTCCCTGTATGGAAAGCTTTATTGCGCATTTGAAGAGCAAAAACTATCAAAACCGGAAAGTTGCGTTTATTGAAAACGGTTCGTGGGCACCAATCGCAGCCAAAAAAATGAGGGCAGAACTTGAAGGCTTAAAAAATCTTACATTTGCAGATACGACGGTTTCGATAAAATCGGCGATGAAAGATGCGGATATCAAACAATTGGAAGCACTGGCGGATGAATTGCTTGTTAAATAAGCATCAGGAGCCAGAAAACCGCTTGTCCCGAGAAAGGCAGGCGGTTTTTTGTTGCATAAATAAAATTTACGGGTAAGTTAGGGGTAGATTTACTATTATTATAAAACAGTTATATTTATGAAAAAAGATTTGTACATTTTTCGCCATGGTGAAACGGATTATAATCTGGAACACAGATGGCAGGGCTGCGGCCTGGATGCAGTATTGAATGAAAATGGTGAAGAGCAGGCAAGAAAACTGGCAGAGAAAGTCCTGTCGCTGGGAATGACGGTATTATATTGTTCGCCGCTTGTCAGAGCTGTACAAACAGCAAACAAAATTGCCTGCAGAAGTGCGACGGAGCTTCCGATTATTATTCTTCAGGATTTGCGCGAAGGCGACTTCGGCGAAGTTGAAGGAATGACTTTTGACGAAGTACGGGCCAGATTCGGGGATACTTTTGTTGAAAATGTATGCTGGCCGAGTTTTGATAACTGGGATATTCACTTTCCCGGCGGCGAGAGTAAGCGTGAAATTTTCGGAAGAGTTCTGCATTGTTTAAACAGAATTGTCTGCAAGAAGGATTCTGTCATTGGCGTGGTTTGTCATGCCGGGGTGCTGAGCGCGCTGAAATGTGGCTTGGAATTGAAAAAGACACCAAATGAAAACTGTTCGGTGCTGCATTTGCAGTATGATTCGGAAACAAAGAAATTTGTTCAGATTTTTGATTGAAAAAGCCGCCTTTCGGGGCGGCTTTTTTGTGTGAACAGTGGAGGCAATATTTTATCTTTGGATTATATCCTCTAAAAAAGCAGGAAATGCGCATTATTTTGTCTGTGTTGTTTTTATAGAGGAGAGATATTATGGCTAATAAGACTGATAAACTAAACGTTTTTCTGGCAAATCTTGCTGTTTTGAATATTAAAGTTCATAATCTGCATTGGAATGTTGTCGGACTGCAATTTCCACTTATTCATAAAATGACCGAAAAAATTTATAAAATGCTGCAATGCCAATTCGATACAGTGGCAGAAGTAATGAAAATGCAGAACAAAATGCCGGCGGCTTCAATGGCGGAATATCTGGATAAAACGACGATAGACGAATTAGAAGCCCGCGATTATCACGGCTATGAAGTTTTGGAGGAGCTTTCTGCTGATTGTGACATTTTAATCGCATCGGCCAAGGAGGTAAGGGATGAGGCAGATAAAGCCGATAATTTTCAGGTGGCAAATCTGATGGAAGAATATCTGGATATGTATGCTAAAAAGTCGTGGATGATTAAAGCAATGATGCAAGATGATGATCTTGAAATTGCAGATGAAGAAAGCGATGAAGAGGATACGGAAGAGGAGTAGGCATAATTTATGCCTGAAATAAAAGCGCTCTTAGCAATAAGGGCGCTTTTAATGCTATAAATGGTGCACCCGGCGAGGTTCGAACTCGCAACCTTTGGCGTCGGAGGCCAACACTCTATCCAATTGAGCTACGGGTACATGCTGCAAATCACTTTGCGAATTATGCTTATACAACGTAATTTCTAAATAATCCAGCTTTTTTTTAAGTTTTTACGAAGATTTTGCTTGACTTATATGGATTAAGTTTGTATGTATGAGCAAAAGTTTTTGAGTAAAGGATAAAAAAATGGCTAAGAAATGTGAAATTTCCGGCACCGGCGTTATGAGCGGTAATAATGTAAGCCACGCTAACAATAAAACCCGCCGCCGCTTTTTGCCGAATCTGCAAGTTGTTTCTCTGTTGAGCGAAGCTCTGGGGAAGGTTTATAAGTTGAAAATTTGCACGAAGACGCTGCGCTCTATTGAGCATAAAGGCGGTTTGGATGCATATTTAATGTCTACTCCGGACGGAAAATTGACAGCGGAAGCGAAAAAAATTAAAAAGGTGATTGCAGGTAAGGCAACGGCATAATTGTTTCCGGATTTTAAGTTATTACAGGCTGCATTTGCAGCCTTTTTTATTGTGAGTGCCAGTCATGTTTTTTCTATTAAAATTCTGTTTATTTTGAAGAAATAGACGTTGTTTCAATATCTTAGTCTTCAGATGAAGAACCGCAGGCGAAGAGTTTGTTTTTGTTGTAAAGAGGGGGATGTGTTTTGTTTTAAATTGCTTATTCGGAAGAGATGTTTTAGATACAGTAATTAATTGTTGCGGTTAAAACGCCTGATATTGCAGTATAAATGAAAGAAATAAATTTTTTGCTTGCATTTTACAGTATGCAGATATATAGAAAAGAGGTTGTCGGGACGTAGTTCAGCCTGGTAGAGCGCTTGCATGGGGTGCAAGAAGTCGGAGGTTCGAATCCTCTCGTCCCGACCATTTTGAAAAAATAAAAACGGATACTGAAAAGTGTCCGCTTTTTTTATACCTACTTAAAGCCCAATTTCAGCCACTATTCCCGCTTTCAAAATTTTATAAATAGAGTTTGTCGTTTTGATTGTAACACCTTTTATAGTATACACCTGTGTCAAAAAGTATACCCTGAGCACTTGGGCAATTTAGTTTGTCCTCTTGCTATAGAAATCATTAAATTTACTCACTTTCTATAATTTATTATGCTGTTTGCATTTCAAATCCAATGAGGTGATCCTCACTGGGGATACTAGCCAAGTGTTTTTTATTGTTGTAAATCAATGGCATATACTGTCAACGTGTTTTTTTGAAAAATTTTTTATTTTTTTGAGGGGATTTTCCGACATCCGGGATTTTTACCTTTCGAAAGGAGGTCAAAATGACCCAAGTAGAAAAGTTAATTAAAATTATAATGCCAGACTTACTTAAGTATTTAAAAATGAAAGAAAGTGGTGAATTAGCGCAGAAAAGACTGGATAATCTTTCATTTCCAAGCATGTATCGTGTTGATCACGAAGAATGTCTTAATAATGGAGGTCAAGAATGCAAGTAGCAATGCAAGTAGCACTTTTAGAAAGGCAGTCGCTTACCCAGTTGCAAGAAATGTGGCAAAAGTATTTTGATACGCCGCCTATATCCAAAAATAAAGAATTCTATATTTCAAGGCTTGCCTACCGGATACAGGAACTTGCCTATGGAGGACTTTCAAGTCATCAGCAACAGGTCATAGCTAATATGCATGTTCCGTCTAGGTCACATAATAATCTGCCACCGACAGGGACACGAATTGTCCGTGAGTATTTAGGTGTTGATCATGTAGTCGTGGTTCTGCCCGATGGGTTTGAATTCAATGGCATGAAGTATCAAACCTTATCTGCGGTGGCCAAGAAAATAACCGGCCGCAAAATATCCGGACGATATTTTTTTGGTTTAGATAAGCAAGAAAAATAAAGGAGAAACCAATGGAAAGTTTTAGCCCAATCAGATGTGCAATATATACGCGTAAATCAACAGATGAAGGACTTGAAAAAGAATTCAATACATTGGAAGCTCAGCGCGAAGCCGGTGAAAATTATATAAGAAGCATGAAACATCAAGGTTGGGTTATTCTGCCGGAACACTATGATGACGGAGGTTTTAGCGGTGGCAGTCTTAAAAGGCCTGCACTGAAACAATTATTGTCAGATGTAGAGGCCGGCAAAGTTGATATGATTGTTGTTTATAAAATAGATCGTTTAACCCGCTCTTTATTGGATTTTGCTCAGTTAGTGAAGATTTTTGAAAAACACTGCTGTTCATTTGTCTCCGTCACGCAACATTTTAATACCTGTGATTCTATGGGCAAATTGACCTTGAATATATTGCTGTCGTTTGCACAATTCGAACGTGAGCTTGGGGCTGAACGTGTCCGGGATAAAATTGCGGCCAGTAAAAAGAAAGGAATGTGGACCGGTGGTCCGCTTCCTTTGGGCTACGATTCTAAAAATAAAAAACTGGTGATTAATAAAGAAGAAGCTGAAATTGTGCGTTTTATTTTTGAGGATTATAAGCGCACAGGGTCGCAATTTCAGACAGTGCGGGATGTAAATGAAAAAGGATATAAGCCTAAAGAGCGCATGACTAAAACCGGAAAGAATATTTCAAAAGGCAGTTTTAATCATGCCATGATCAGCAACATACTTAATAATCCGGTTTATTTAGGAAAAGTTGTTTATAAAGGTGAATTGTATGACGGCCAGCACAAAGCAATCATTTCGCAAGAACTATGGGACGAAGCCAAAAGTCTGCGAAAAGCTAATTTAGGTGAAGCGTTCCGACCATCGCGTGTCATCGTGATGAAAAACTCTTTAACGCTGTTACGTTGGCATTTTATTGGAAACAAATCATGGAAGAAAAACACTTGACCCTGACCGATATGGCAAAACGGGAAAACATTGACCGAGGATATATGGGACAGATTATTCGCCTGACAACGCTTGCCCCGGATATCATTATGGCAATAATCAACGGCACCCAGCCTAAGCTGTTAAGCTTACGCAAACTACTGCGTGAACGTTTTCCTTACTCTTGGGAAGAACAAAAACGCGAATTAGGCTTTATATAATTACGCCTTCTCGGCTTTATTTAAATTAAATTTAATGCAGATATTCTCTGCCTTCCAAATTTCAAGTGCGCATTGAAAGAAATTAAACTTATGAATATATAGCCTTTTGTATAAATCATTAACAAAAGGTTAAAATATGGCACAAAATTTATTCAATGGACTACCACCCAGGGTAGTAACATATATCAAGATTCATTTGCGATATATTTTTTCAACAGGACTTTTTAGTTATCAGGAACGAGAGGACTTAATTCAAGATTTAGTCCTCTTTTATTTAGAGCGATTTTATCGTAAGAAAGAAGTTCCTGATGATTATTTATTTGTATCAATAAAAACAAAAGCACAGCAAATTCTAAGAACCCGGTTGCGACAATTGCAATCGGGTTTTTTCGTTACAGAATCATTAAATAGTATGTGTGAGAAAGAAGGTTTTGAACCTACTTCTGATTTTTCATTAAGTACATTGGAAAATGAAATTTCAATCAGGGAATTAAAATCAATTGTTTCTGATAAAGAGTGGCAATTTATAAGGCTCATTTTATTTGGTTTTACAAATGATGAGGCAACATCTAAGGCGCATGTATCAAAAAACGTTTTAGGAAATATCAGGGAGAAAATAAGACGAAAAACCAAAAATAAAAAAATTTGATTTTTTTTGAGGGGATTTTCTGACATCCGGGATTTTTACCTTTTGTATCAACCTTAACAAAAGGAGAAAAACATGGTTAAGAAAACAAAAACTGTTTATGAAATCATTCAAACAATCCCTGTAGACAGCATGATTGCCCTCTCGTTTACTCAGTTGCGTGAATTTGAAGCGCAACTGAAAGAGGAAGTAATCGCGCATACGTTGAAGCACAGAGAAAAGACCAAGGAATACCACCGTGCGGTATTAGCTCTGCGGTGGGTGCAAGGTGTTATCCGGATTAAAACAATGGATGAATGCCAAGGGGTGCAACATGGATAAAAAGACAACTATTTTGTTAGATACTGCCGGCTTCCTCGCGGCTGTGCATAACTATAAGAAAAGTGAGATTGCGGATTTAATTGTTGCGCTGTGCGAATTTAATTTATACGGATGCACTTCTGTAAAATTAACGGACATGAAAAAAATTCACTTTGATGCGATTCAAGATGTAATTGAATTGCGCAACTCGCGTTGGCTTAAAACCTGCGAGATTAACGCGCAAAACGCAAAAAAGCGAACTGCAAATCGCAAAGCGACCGCTGAGCGAAATTCAAGCGAGCCACCCGAACCAGCGCAAACCGACCGCCCGGAAGATAAAGAGAGAGATAAAGAGAACGATAGTGAACTAGATAAAGGAAAAGAGTCTGAAAGTGATTTTATAAATAAAAAAGATAAAGAGCAGGATTTTGTGGATAAGTCCCGATACGTAGGTGCTCCGAGTGTTGAGGAAGTAGTGATTTATTGCAAAGAAAGTGGTTATACCATCGATCCGGTCGCGTTTGTGAAATGGAATTCCGAGCGTGGTTGGATGAATGGTAAGAAGTACATCGCGCTGGATTGGCGGAAGGCAGTCCGGAAATGGTTTTGCAAAGAAAACGGTTTGTCCTACTCCGAAATGGAGAGCATGACTGACATCTGTCACGATATGCTTAGCAAGGTAAAGGGGGCGCAGAATGACGAAACTAACAGTTGAACAAATCAAAAGCGATTTGGAAATTGCCGCTTATGTAGAACGGCTGATGCCTCCGGTACGTCCACCAAAATACCGGTGCTGTATGCCGGATATAATTTATACTCCGCAAGAAATTGCATTCATGGACCGCCGACCTGTTCCCCCACGTCCAACCCAGGAACAGATAGCAATTTGGGAAAAAGTTGTTCTTAAATGGCTTCCGGCCCTTGAACCTGAGGAAGTTCGTTTGGTATGGAAACGGGCCAATCATATTCCATGGAAACTTCTGTGTCGTGAATTCGGCGCAGATCGCGTTACTATTTGGAGAAAATATGACCGAGCACTATCAAAATTACTCATTTTATCCAAACAAAAAATGTTGCAACAAAAAAGTATGCAACATTTTCGAAAAAATGTGCTATAAAAATTGGTATAATCGGGACGAAAGTGTAAACAGGCAATTCCGGTTATACATTTTTACAATAGCAATTGAATCCGCTGGCAGCAAACCGGCGGATTTTTTGTTGTAATTTTCCAATAAATCTGCCATAATCAGGGCAACCTCGTCGGGTGACGTGGTGATGTGGATTTAGGCCAACTTGTCCTACTATAACGGACTAAACAGGAGAAAGACTTATGCTTAAAACAGCTGAAGCGGTGTCTATCGGCCACCCGGATAAAACAGCCGATTACATTTCAAGTTACATTTTAGACAGACTTATCGAGCAGGATCCAGGCGTTCATTACGCTGTGGAAGTTATGGTCAAAGATAACTGCGTTATGCTCGGTGGTGAGGTCAAAGGTTCGGTAGATATGTCAGACATCGAAACATATGTCAAGAATGCCCTCCGAGAAATCGGTTATGATGAACATTACTCTGACATATGGAAAAATTATGCCATAGATGTTCGACATATAGAGGTCATAAACAAAATCGGGGTCCAATCGGCCGACATCAATCAAGGTGTTGAGCATGACGGCTGGGGTGATCAAGGCGTGTTTGTGGGCTATGCCTGCAAAGGCCCGGCTCTCATCAACCGCGAGTTATGGCTGGCACGTAAACTAAATGATGCTCTTTATGAACATGCAAAGACATCATCTAACCTTGGCCTCGACATAAAAACACAAATTACCATAGATGATGCAACCGGTGACATAGTGACGGCCATAGTTGCCATACCTATGTTAGAGCCGGAAGACATCAAACCATTTGTCGTTGATGCGCTTGGGACACAGCCAAAGTCCATCATCGTGAACGGCACCGGCATTTATCAATTCCATTCGTCCATTGCCGACTGTGGTATTACCGGTCGGAAATTGGCGTGTGACTTCTACTCTACCGCCTGTCCGATTGGCGGTGGCTCGCCTTGGACCAAGGACCCGAGCAAGGCTGACTTAACCTTGAATGTCTACGCCCGTTACCTTGCAACCGAACATCTTGGCGACAATGATGAGTGCTTCGTCTATCTTTCATCTTGCATCGGAAAAGCAGAATTACCAAGCGGTCTGATACGAACCGTTAAGAACGGTGTTGTTACGAACAGTCCTCTGTTCTGTAATCAGAAGCCCAAGAAGCTAATTAGATTCTTTGGTTTAGACCGTCCGATCTACACAAAACTGTGTCGCAAGACATTGCAAGCACTGACAATTGTACCGGTTGAACGAAAAAAACTGGTTGTTTAATATAGCGTTTTTCTCCTTGGCTTTGCTCCCGTTGGCTGTCAGATTTTGACAGCCGATGGGCTGCGGGTCCTTACTTTCTCCGGATCGTATGCGGGGGTCCAAGCCGCGGCATTTTTCTAGCAAAACACAAAAATTTTGGGTGGTCAGTGGTCACCTAAAACACAGTAATATCAAATAGTTATAACAATAAATTAAAATTTTGAGTGGTCACTTTTTAATTTTGGGTGGTCACCCTTTGTTTTATCACACAAATTCAGGAGCAAAAATGGAATTTCAACAGAACTTTCCAGTGGATAAACTTATCCCTTACGCACGCAACTCGCGCACGCATAATGATGAACAAGTGGCGCAGATTATGGCCAGTATTAAGGAGTTCGGCTTTACCAACCCGATCCTTATCGGCTCGGATAACGTTATTATTGCCGGACATGGCAGATTTTTGGCGGCTCAACGCTTAGGCATGACAGAAGTTCCGGTCATCGTTTTACCGGACTTAACTGAAACGCAACGTCGAGCCTTGGTCATTGCCGATAACCGGATCGCCCTCAACGCCGGTTGGGATGAAAAGATGTTGGCATTGGAAATCGGTGAGCTGAAGGATGAGGACTTTGACCTAACTAACCTCGGCTTTACCGATGATGAACTAAAGGCCCTCGAGAACTTTGGCGAAATTCAGGACACTGGTAACACCGAAGATGATGAGGTTCCCGAGGCCCCGGTTGAACCTACCTCCAAGCATGGTGACGTTTGGCAGTTGGGAAACCACCGGTTGATGTGCGGCGACACGACCATGATAGACGATTTCAAAAAGTTAATGCAAAACGACGTGGCCGACATGATCTTTACCGACCCGCCATACAATGTTAACTACGGCGCAACGATGAAAGACAAACTCCGTTATCACACCAGTCCGAACCATGGCCGCACCATTATGAACGACAACCTGGGCGAAGATTTCGAGCAGTTCCTTTACGATGCCTGCACCAATATGCTGATGTATTGCAAAGGTGCCGCTTACGTTTGCATGAGTTCGTCCGAACTTCACACTCTTTATTCGGCATTTGTGAAAGCCGGCGGCAAATGGTCCACCTTTATCATTTGGGCCAAGAATACCTTTACCTTGGGCCGGGCCGATTATCAGCGACAGTATGAGCCTATCCTCTACGGCTGGGTGAGCGACAAGCCTCACTATTGGTGTGGTGACCGGAACCAGTCCGACATTTGGGAATATAACAAGCCACAGCACAATGACCTGCATCCGACAATGAAACCGGTCGAGCTTGTTGAGCGCGCTATCAACAACAGCTCCAAGGTTGGCGAGATTGTTTTGGACGGATTTGGCGGTTCCGGGTCGACTTTAATCGCCTGTGAGAAGACCGGTCGAGTCGCAAGACTGATGGAATTGGACCCGAAATACTGCGATGTTATCGTGAAAAGATGGGAAGATTGGACCGGTAAAAAGGCTGTTCTGCTGAAATCTGGCGAAGCATCAAAAAATAATGCAGAAACAAGCACTTATAACGCAGAATTAACTGGATAATTCTTCGAAAAAGAGCGTTCATTGACTTGTAAGATACAACAGCGAAAGGATACAAATATGAAAACAGTTAAAACTTACATGGTCCGCAAGCCAAGCGACCTCGACGAAGTAAAGAGCACAACCCGCGCCAACAGCGACAGACTTGAAACTGTGGCGGTGGTTGAAACCATAAACCTGACACAAGCCGAACATAAAAGAGTATGCCGCAACCCACTTAACGACTACGGCTTCTTAAAAGGAAAAGGCGGATTCAGCGATGAGCACGATTACCGCCAGGTGGTTGAGATTACAGCAGACGGTCAGCCGACACTTTACGCTGACCCGTCCGGCTCAAGCTACTGCAGATACTTAGGCATAGAGGTTAAATAAGGAGGTCGCCATGACAGAGATTTTAAAAACACAAAATAAAAGATTCGGTTTTTGGGGAACCTCCAGCAACCATATAGAACATAAAAAGGAAATGCAGGCATTTTGGGATAAGGCCGCCGAGATAATCCAATCCAAAGGCTTAACCCCGCAACAAACCCTGGGCCTGATGGACAGCCGCTGGGGTCGCCATATCGCTAACGAGTTCGCCGAGGAACTCAGCACTAACCTCGAGACATTCGCCTCGGTATTTAAAAGGCAGATGAGTACGATCCGGTTGATTAAAGAGTTCCGCTACTACGTGGACCCGAAAGCATTCCCGGACGTAAAGCCTCGCGCTTATGATAATTTTGCTCGGGATTTAACCAAGCTCTGCAAGACCTACGGCGTGACCATTAAGTGCATCGGCGGCGTGGTCTTACACTCTCAAGACGAAATGAAAAAGCTCCTAGGTTACAGCTCAGATTTAGACAGCGGCGACATACTGCCGATATGGAGGGATTAAAATGTATAAAGAAGTACCTGAAGATTTGATGGCCAAAATTAAAGAGGCCGCAGTAACCATTAACAATCACAACTGTGCGGTTGATACCATGCTTATCGCTGTTGGAAATAATTACTATGGTTACCAACCGCACCCTCTGCCGAAGAAAAAGAAATACTGCCAAGTGGCAGACAAACGGCTCGAGGAACTGAGCCACACGTTCAACGAGGTCCATGATGCACTGGCAAAAGAAAAGATCGACCTCTTGGTTTGCTTTGTGGCTCTAAAAGACGGCGGTGCAACGGTCTTTGTCGCACAAGAGGCTGTTAACCGCCGCCTTGATGTATTTAACGAACTCAAAAAAATGGAGGAACAGCATGCCAAAATATCCTGATATAACGGTTAAACTTATTGGGGAAAACAGCAATGCATTTAATATATTGGGTATTTGTATTAAAGCAATGCGCCGGGCCGGCTTGCCTGAAGAACAAGTTGATGAATTCAGAATGGAAGCAACATCTGGTGATTATCAACATTTGCTAAATACATGTATGCGATATTTTGAAATAGAATAAAAACAGCACAAAAATTAAGGGGCCGGATTTACCGGTCCCTTTTTTACTGGATAATAATTTAGGCGTTGGCCTTTAGGTAATAAGTCCGTACGCCGTCCTTCTTTTCGGAGTTTATGGTTCCGCCGGTCTTTTTAGCGTAGACTGACATCGCGCCGCGTATGGAGTTTTCTTTCCATCCGAGGGCTTCAGCCATCTCTTTGAGGGTTGCGCCTTCCGGGCGGCTTAGCATAACTACCATAAAGGCTGTCTTATCTCGGCCGTCAATCTTAACCGGTTGCGGCTGTGTGGCTTTTGGCTCTGTTTCCGCTACCTTGTTTAAGGTTTCGGTCAAGATGTTAGCTAACTCTTTATCAGTAATACTGGAGGTTGATTTTTTTGTCGTAGCTTTAGCTTTTGAGCTTTTATTTTGTGTTGTCATTTTGATTTCCTTTCTATCTGGTTAACACAACACAATACATGCTTGGAAATAAAATTATATCCAGTAAATAATGCAAGAAAGTGAAGAAATATGGCAAATAAAGTGTCAATGCGGGAATATGCCCGACTTCGTGGCGTAAATTTGAGTGCTGTTCAGAATGCAATCAAGTCCGGCCGCATACATACCGAGCCTGATGGCAAGATAGACGTAGAAGAAGCCAACCGGGACTGGTTCATCAATACCGACCAGTCAAAACAGCGCAAACCCGACCCGATATTTGAATCTCAGATTGAAAGCCGGCCCAACAACATGGGAACCTTTCAACAGGCCAAAACGGCCGATATTTATTACCGGGCAATGATCGCCAAGGCAAAACTCCGGGTTTTGAATGGCGAAGTCGTAGATAAAAAGAAAGCCGCACAGTACGCGTACACGCTGGGTCGCTCTATCAGAGATCTGATGTTGAGCTTCCCGGTGCGCTACGGTGCGATTATTGCTTCCGATCTGAATACGGATGAACACACAACAACATTGATTTTGGAGAAATATATCAGTGAACTCCTTTCAAACAGCGAAGAACTCCTCAATCGAAACCTTTGATTTGCAGGGTTTCATTGCATCAGAGATATTCCGGGGATTAGAACCGGACAGTTATATGTCAGTGTCGGACTGGGCTGATGCGTACCGGACCTTGTCGTCAAAGTCGGCCGCAGAACCCGGCCGCTGGCGTACCAAGCGCACACCTTACTTAAAAGAGATTATGGACTGCCTGTCGCCGCGCAGTCCGATCCAAAAGGTCGTCTTTATGAAAGGCGCGCAGATCGGTGGCACCGAATGCGGCAATAACTGGATTGGCTATATCATTCATAAGGCACCCGGACCGATAATGGCTATCTCGCCAACTGTGGAAATGGCCAAGCGTAACTCGCGCCAGCGTATTGATCCGCTGATTGAGGACTGTCCAACTCTTAAAAACCTGGTCAGTTCCGCCCGGTCACGCGATAAAGGTAACACCATGCTGTCAAAGGACTTTAAAGGCGGTGTGTTGGTGATGACTGGTGCAAATTCGGCCGTTGGACTGCGTTCCATGCCGGCCCGATACCTATTTATGGATGAAATTGACGGTTATCCTGCAGATATCGAGGGCGAAGGTGATCCGATCCTACTGGCAGAGCGAAGAACAGCGACATTTAACACCAAGAAAAAGATATTCCTGGTTTCAACGCCGACAATAAAGGGAGTTTCGGCCATTGAGCGCGAGTTTTCGCACTCGGACCAAAGGTTCTATAAACTTCCTTGCCCGTTCTGTGGCGGTTTTCAGGCCCTTAAATGGGAACAAATCCGGCCACAAGAAAACGGCATAGTCTTTTATGAATGCGAGCATTGCCATAAGCTGATAGCGGAACATTATAAAACACAGATGCTTGAAGCCGGCCACTGGGAGGCAACATCGGAATCTATTGACGGCTTGACCGCAGGCTTTCATCTGTCCTCGCTTTACTCCCCGGTCGGGTGGCTGTCCTGGGCCGAATGCGTGCAAGTTTACGAAAAAGCCAAGAAAGATGCCACGCTGATGCAAGGTTTCCGGAATACGATTTTAGGCGAAACCTACGAGCAAGAAAGCGAGGCTCCGGAATGGCAACGGCTCTACGAAACTCGGGAAAATTACCCGATGGGTGTTGTGCCGCGCGATGGTTTATTCCTGACCGCTGGCGTGGACATTCAAAAGAACCGTATCGAATGTGAAGTGGTCGCTTGGGGCCGGCAAAAGCAAAGTTGGTCCGTTGACTATTATGTATTAGACGGTGACACTGCCAAGCCGGAGGTTTGGGCCAAACTGGCCGATGTGGTCAATAAGGACTATCCGCACGAAAGCGGGATCACAATGCCGATCCGGGTGATGTGCGTTGACTCCGGTTATGCCACGCAAGACGTTTACAGCTTTGTGCGCCAGTTTAACCAAGCCGTTTGGGGTGGTAACGGTGCCAGGGCCAATGCGCCGCGAACCGTTGTCGCCATTAAAGGTCAAAGCCGCGATACCGCGATGATCCTGTCCACTTTAAAGGCTGATACTAAAAAGAAAGGCCTGAAGGTGTGGAACGTGTCCGGTCCGGTGATTAAAACTGAGCTTTACCGGTGGCTGAAGATGGAACGTGTGGGCGAAGATGCCTCACAGTTCGGCCGCTGTCACTTCCCGGCATATGCTGAGGAGTATTTCAAACAGCTGACCGCTGAACGCCAAATCGTCAAGGTGACCAATGGTTAAATTGTATGCTTGTGAGTGTGCTCAGGCTATGTTAATGGCAATTGATGACATAGCCCAACAACTACGAGAATGGTATAAATATGACACCCGCGCAAAAATTCCTAAGAAAGAAGTAATTTCAACAATCAGAGAAATAATTATATGAACAAGATTATTGCAATTTAGTATTTTATTTCTATTGAGTGCTTACGGGTACAACAATATAAGTATTGTTGCCATACTTTGCGAAAATACCAAAAATGATACCGTTGTTGTTAACTTATTGAAAATAATTATTTTTATACCAGTTGGGCTAAATTTTTTTATACCACAATGCAGAGGGACTCTTGTATCGCAGAATTTTATTATTTATTGATTAAAATCAATATGTTAATTTATTTTAACTTTTTCTTATAAGTAATGCAGATTTTATAAAAATGCGAAAAAATGCAAAAAATGAGCAAAAATTGTGGCGTGAAATATTTAATGGTATATCAGTATATTAAGAAAAACTTTCCGCGAAAAATGAGTGGGTGTCCACGCTGGGTGGAAAATTAGCCCTCTAGGTGAAAATATGTTCTGAAAAAAATAAGAAACTCCTTGTGTTTTCGGGGCTATATCGCTATAGTATATCTAAATGAAAACGAGGCGGTATCAAAGTAGGGATTTTCCCTATATGTCGCCGACCATAAAGCAAAAAACCACCTTTAAGGTGGTTTTTTGCTTTAAATACTGCGGATACGAAACGAACTTTGCTGGTTCAACTATTAGTAATGTGAGGATAGTCCGGATTGGTATTTAAGGAAGAAGTATTGGTAATTGCATTAATTTTTTAGTTCAAATACAATATAATTTGACATTTGTTACAAAAGAGTTTAGCTGTAAAGAATAAAAAATACAATTATGTCAAATTTAAAAATTACTAATTATGGAAGAAATTATAAGAGCTCGGGTTTATGCAAAAGTGATTAATGTTATACCTGATCCTAGAGAAAATTGTGTTGCTAGATGCCATCTCAAGGTTGGTGCAGAGAGAATAGAATTTTTCAGAGGAACAGCGGCTGACGGAAGTTATCTTACATACATAAACTTTGGAAAGAACTGTTATTTTCTTATTGAACAAGCAAGCCAAGAGCTGTATCAAAAAATTTTGCATCTTTTTCCAGGAGATATGATAACATTGGAAGTGTTTTTTGATAAGCAGCACAAGCCTATAGTTAAAGATGTAATTATTGAAAAATCGACAGAGGTATACGACTTGTGGGAGTTCTTCAATGGTTAAATGGAATCGGATGACTAAAATATTCGTTAAGATTAATTAGTCCGTGGATTGCAAGATGTCTTTGATTATAAAAAATGCCTGTTTGTATAGACAGGCATTTTTTATATAGCGTTAAGCCAGAACAATGTTGAGGTAAAAGGTTACAGTGTCAGCGGTTTGATATTATAAATAGCCACTGGTCTTAATCGGTTTTGCTCTAGGGTCAGCACTCATTCTCGTGCCGTTAACATCATTCCTTTTCGAATTTGGAGTTTAGACCCTTGCAACAAACAGATGCTTACGTAATCTCCGGCGACGGCTTCCTTAACAGATGTTTTTTGCGTTTTATCATAGGGGTGATGTTTACTTAAAGATATGCAGAGATTCTCCATTTCTTCGTTTTCACCTATGACCATAAGTTTGTCAAAAATTTTTATGCATCCGCTTTGAATTTTGCCAGTTACGAAAATGCCGTAACGATAGAATACATCGTCAATACGCATAGAGAAAGAACTTTTTTGTACCATAATTATTGGGTTTTAATGATTAAACATAATGATGAATTTTGGTAAAAGTTATGGCTGTTTCTTCTAAAAGTCAATGTTTTCAGCTATCATCCATTTAAAAGAAAAGGATTTTCGGGAGAGAAATTCTGGCAATATTGGAGCAGAGAAGGAGATTTCTTGCTGCAAGTTTTTATCTGTTCTTGAAGGTTGGCTCCAGAGAACGGCGGAAAGATTTGCTGAGGGATTTTTCAGGCGTTTGAGGAAAACAGTCTGGAGCAGCGAGTCTTATATGAACTTTCCTGTGATGCTTGCGGGAGCTGCGGCTATCTGTTCCGGGGTTCCTGTGGCTACAATACAGCCGCCGTCCGTTCCGCCGCCCGGACCCATATCTATAATATAGTCGGCATTGCGGATAACATCTAAATCATGTTCAATAATGATAACGGTAGCTCCGTTATTGACAAGAGTTTGGAAGACATCCAGCAATGTTTGTACGTCTAACGGATGTAAGCCTATTGTTGGTTCATCGAATACAAAAACGGAATCGGCTTGTCCTTTTCCCATTTCACTGGCCAGTTTTAACCGCTGTGCTTCTCCTCCAGAGAGTCCCGGTGTTTCTTCGCCGAGAGTCAGATATCCAAGCCCAAGGTTTTGCAGGACTTTCAGCCTCTGGGAAACGATTTTTAAGTCTTTGCAGGCTTTCAAAGCCGAGTTTATATCCATTTCCATGAGTTCCGGCAGAGAAAATGCCTCCCCGCTTTTGCTGATATATTTTACGTTGTCGGCGAGCTTGGCATATCTTGCCCCCCTGCAGTCCGGACAAGGGATTTCCACATCTGGAAGAAACTGAACGTCGAGGTTGATGATACCGGTGCCATCGCATACGGGACATCGCAGCTTTCCTGTATTATAAGAAAAATCTCCGGCTTTATATCCTAATTTTTTAGCGTCGTCGGTTTTGGAAAAAATTTTGCGCAGTTCGTCATGAACATTAGCATATGTTGCGACTGTAGAACGGATAAAGTAGAAGAACCTGAAGCTGATATTGTTTTGGGAGCAGAAGAATCTTATGTTTCCCTGTCGGGAAAAGAGCATATGAAGCATCCGGCTGATGAGAAACCTGCCGGTACAGGGCATTTTCGGGAGAATTTTTCGTTAAATAATCAGAATCTTCGATTGGCGGCAGTATGGTTGAAACAGGAGATGCCGAAGGCCGAAGGAAAGAATTTTGTCCTTTCCCCGCTGTCTTTTTATATTTTGTCAGTTTTAATTGCCAACGGCGTGGTGGATGAGTCTCTGTTGGAATTTTCTAAAATGTTTCCTGTTTTGCGCATTCGCGATGTCGATGCGAAACTTGCCGAATATCTTAAATCTCAGAATGAAGGGATAATGTTGGTTAATTCCTTGTGGGGGAAGGTGCTCAGTAAACGTTACCGGGAACAGATGAACAATATGCTGGGGACGGAAATCTGGAGCCTACAGGAAGATACTGCACCAATTAATGCCTGGTTAAAGGAAAAGACAGGAGGTGCGTTTAATAATGCAGTTGAAATCAGGCCTGTGCCGGAAGGGGCTTTGTTTTTGGCGGGAGCTGCTTATTTTGATGGTGAATGGAAGTTTCCGTTTGAAGAGGAAAACACAAAGCTGTTGAATTTTTATAATATGGATGGCAGCATCGGCAAAGTTATGATGATGTCGCAAGAGCTTGTAACCGATTATTATGAAGATGCGGTGATGCAGGCTGTGCGGTTGTACTTTGCATCCGGGGATTATCTGACTGTTTTTCTGCCCCGGGCAGCTTCTGATTTTAATAAGTTTGCGGCAAATATCGGTGAGCGTCGGCTCAAGCCTGAATTTAACAGAGAACGGGTTGAGGTCAGCCTGCCGCAATTTGAGTTGTTTTATAAAATTTCCGATTTTCGAAGCCTGTATGCGTTGTTTGGCGTGCAGAAAATATTTTTGCCGGACAATTATGATTTTGCCAAAATGATAAATTATGATTTTCCGGCTTATGTTGAAGAGGTTGCTTTGCAAACTAAAATAAGGGTAAGAGAAACGAGGGTTCGTAGCGGCGGTGCCGGCGGAAACGGGGCAGCGGAAACAGTTAAGCCGTCGGCGGTTACGGGACTTTCGGGAAAAGATGTAAAGGAATTTCGAGCAAACAGGCCGTTTATATTTATGGTTAACGAGGGTGATATTATCGGCGTTTACGTTAAAGGGCGCGCTGAGGCAGCAGAAACGGCGGGGAAAGAGGATTTTCAAAAGACAGGAACCGTGTATGTCAGAGAAAAAAAGAACGGTACGCCAGCTTGGTATGAGGATAAAAATCAACGCGGGGATTTCATTCTCCGAAATGATTTAAAAGATAAATCCCTTTCTGATGGCAATGTTTCCGAGGCGGTATTGTTTTAATCTTGCCAGACAGGCAGAGCAAAGGATTTTGTAATAAATATGTCCGTATACCGTATATTGAAATGCAGGTGATATTGTTGTCGGGAAAAGGCTAAACTATTCCCTTTATCGCTTCGAATATAGGGCTGGAACGGCTGGCATCGGAAGTCATTTGGCTTAGAAACGATTTTCGGTAATATATCAGGGAAAATAAGCGGACAGAAGATGTCAGCCCCATTTTTTCATCTTTGTTTGCATCAATCAGTTCAAATAATTTCTTGCGCTTAATGTTTTCTCTCCGACAGATTGTATCAATAGCTTCCCATTCGGCCGGGGCAAGTCTCATGCTGGTTTTGCGGTTATAGATAGATATAACGCGATTAGATAATGAAGCCATATTTGTTTCCTCTAAAGTTGTTCTCTTTTGGGATTATATAAAACTAAAATTTAATATGCAACCTATATTTGTTTTATTTATTTTGTTACCTTTTTTATAGATTGTTCCAATGCGGCATTTATAAACGTATGAAATCAGGCATTTTCTATCCATATATAAGGTAAAAGTTCGTGCAGGAATTTTGTTTTTGTAGGGTTAATGATTATTTTGATGTTTAAATTTTGAGGGGTTATTTGAAAATCAGTTCGCGGCAGCGGCCGCTTTCTGTTTAAATAATTATTACGCGAACTCTTGATTTTTATTAAAAAATAATTGTATAGTATTGCCATAAAGATATGAGATGGTGGCAAAATGAATAAACAAATTGTCGTTAGTGAAGAAATTTTGTATTTGAGGCAGCTGTGCGATAAAATCAAAGTCAAATGTATTGCCGGATATTTTAAGCATGCTACAGAACGAGATGCCTTAATTTATGAAAACATCATAAAAGTCAGCTTTAAGCTGCTTGAAAGTGTTGCGGGTAAAAAAGATGAAACTTTGTTCGAGCCGGAGGATTACGGCGGAAACGACTCTGAGCAGAAATACGGCTGGAAAAGAAACCGCGGTTTGTATAGAAAATCTCCAAATATAGGAGCCGGTGCGGAGCAATGGAGCGAAAAAGAGATAAACTGGGCGTGCGAAAGGGCATATTATCACAGTTGGAGGCTTGACGGCAATAAATTTGTTAAATATGACGTATTCGACATTATGCCAAAAAATCCCGTTTATATTGATTTCGGACAGTCGGCGGTGTTTTTGGAATGGGGCGAAGATGAGAACCCTTACCGGGATTTACAGGCGGCCAGTTCATATTGCGAGCAAAGGCAACAACCTGATTTTTCGATTATAGCAAAGATATTTAATGAAATTCTTAATTTGCTGGAAGAGAATGCGCCTCCGGTTAAAATTGTGCGGTTGCTGGAGAAATTTTCAGGCGGCGGATAGTCTTTTAGCCATTTAAAATTACGACTTATTATGAAGGGGGGATTTTACAGTATTGCGGAACCCCGGATTTATAAAGTTGCAATGACTGCCGCTATTTCTTGAGCCGTGTTCAGAGGGGAAGCGGGGGGCTGCTGCCGCGTATAGTCTTCGGTTGCTATGTCTGCGGCGTATCCTTTGGAGCAAAGAGATTGAACAAAGCGCAGATGTTTCGGCGTCAGCCAGTCAGATCCGGTGAATATTCTCAATGTTTTTCCGGTGGCGGTGGCTTCGCTGCACATTGAAACAGAATCTCCCGTAACAACGATGTTGTCGGCGCATGCCAGAAATCCAAGATAGGGGTTTTCGTCTTTTGTGCCCCAGAGATATGCATAATGCGGAAAAGCATTCAGGGTGGACATGATTTTTTCTTCGGCAGCAGTGCCGGTCCTGCGAGATGTTGTTATCAAGAGCGAACCGCCCTCCTTTTTCTTAAGGCTTTTGACTGCAAGAGCTAGCTGTTCGGCATTCTCAAGCGAGAACGGGTGCTTTTTGATTGCGCCGCCGATGATTACCGCCGTAACCGGATGCGGCAGAGTTGAAAATTTGTCATGCCATTTTTGGTATGCACTATCAAGTTTTTCACGAGTGACAAAATGCGGACAGCCAACAGTATAGTGAATGTTAGGGGCATTAAATTTATTCTTGTCATGTTCAGGGGCGAATATAAATGTAAAGTCTTTGATGCCGGTGCGGCCGATATGCCCGAGTTGCACAAGCTTTGTTTCGGGATGCTTTTTTTTGATATAACGGGCAATTGGCGCAGTTCTTCTGGTAGGGGACAAAACAATGTCGGGATATGGGGCGCTGATTGTATTTTTGCTTTCGGAAACCAAGCCGAGCAAAGTTGTTCCGCGAATGAAGTTGGGCAGTGCCGCCCAACGGTTATACTCCAGCGTTTTTTCTGTAATGGTAAACCGGGTTTTATCAAGGCAGTCGGCAATTCCTTCAGCCTGATGGCGGCTGCCAATGCGGTTATCCAGCAATATCCATATGTTTTTTTTCATAAATTTAATCTTTTTGTCCGGTGAAAACGATATTTTTAGGTTTTATTAAGTTATATATGATAATGGCATATATGCAAGCAGAATTTTATTTATTAATGAGTGTGAGCGATGATAAAGAGTTTAGTTTTCGGCCTGGCGGCAATGGCGGCCTTTGCGGTTTCGGCAGAAGCCCAGATAGCGGCGCTTGACGAGGCAAAATATATTACGACGCTGAAAGTTGTAATTGACCATAAGATGAAAGATGCGGATTTGGAGCCGGATGTTGACAGGCTGCGTGAGAATGAGCGCTTTAAGAAAGAATTGATTAAGATGCTCGGAAAGCTGGACAATTCCCGCCCGAACAGCGCTAAAAACCAAAAAATCATGCGTATTTTGGAAAGAGCGGGCAAAGAAGTTTATAATGAATTAAAGTAGGGGGGGCTTATGAAAAAGATACTGGGTATGACAGCTTTTTTGCTGTTAAATGCATGCACGACGGAATATATTCTGATGGATGAAAATGCAAATCCGATTGAAAGCGGATATTATACCGAAAATACAGAGGGAACATCCGGCGTTGAAAATATGGAACTGGCTGAATATATTACGGCCAACGATGTTTTTGTTGTTGGCGAAGGGGCTGATTTTGTAACCTATCAATACAAAAATGTCAGAGTTGACGAAATTTCGCCTTTGGCTTCCATGTATTGCGCCGATATCGCGTACGGAGGTTCGCCGTACCTTCGTGAAGTCAGCATGTACCATAACGGTTTTATGCGGGCTACGTTTGACTGCGTCAGCCTTGCAATCTAAAATACCATTCCCTATATTGTATTTGAAGGGAATATATTATGGCAAAAAATCTGTATGACATATTGGGCGTTGCCAAAACGGCAACGGAAGCTGAAATTAAATCGCAGTACCGCAAATTAGCGCGCAAATATCATCCCGATTTGAATAAGGACGATAAAGGCGCCGCGGAAAAGTTCAAAGAAATTTCAGCGGCGTATGATATTTTGGGCGATAAGGACAAACGTCAAAAATATGACAATAATGAAATTGACGCGGAAGGCAAACCAACCGGGTTCGGAGCCGGAGGGTTTGGTTCCGGCGGTTTTGGCGCGGGAGGTTTTGGCGACGGCGGATTTAACCCCGGCGGAGGGACATACAGAACCTATACGGCAGGCGGTTTCGGAGGGGCACAAAACGGCGGCTTTGATTTTTCGTCATTATTCGGAGAGGATATTTTCAGCCAATTCAGCAACGGCGGCGGAACGGGATTTGGCAGTACCGGGCGCGGTGCATACCGTGCGCAGAAAGGACAGGATGCCGCATATTCGCTGGATGTGGACTTTCTTGATGCGGCCAAAGGTGCTGAAAAAAGTATTATGATGAACGGCAAACGTCTAAATGTCAAAATTCCGGCAGGAACGGCGTCCGGACAAGTCTTGCGCTTGAAAGGGCAGGGGTTTGCCGGCGTCAACGGAGGTACTGACGGTGATGCCTTGATTACGATTAATGTGCGTTCGCATCCGTATTTCAGGACAGAAGGGAAGAATATAGTTATGGATTTGCCGGTGTCGATGAAAGAAGCAGTTTTGGGTGCCAAGGTGATTGTTCCGACGATAAGCGGCAAAGTCAGCGTGAAAATACCTGCTTATTCTTCCAGCGGGAAGAAACTGCGCCTGAAAGGCAAAGGAATTAAAACGGGAGACAGTGCCGGCGATGAAATCATCAATCTCGTTATTATGGCGCCGAAAGCGAAAGATGCGGGGTTGGAAGCTGCGTTGAACAATCTGCCTGACGAGCAGCTGAGGAGCTTTTAATGCATTTTGAGGCGTTGGAAAATTTTGAATGGTATAATGATCCCGAAAATGTACGTTTTGAAAATGATGCAATGATTATTTATGCTCGGCAGGGGACGGATTTTTGGCAGAGTGTGCATCGGGGATTTAAAAAGGATGACGGTCATTTTTTCTTTTGCCGGCAGGAGGGCGATTTTTTTCTGACGTTGAAGTGGCATTTTGACAGGCTTGAAAAATTTTCGCAATGCGGCATTATGCTGCGGATTGATGAACGCAATTGGTTTAAGGCGTCGTTAATGAATGAGAATCCGGAAAACAATGTTCTGGCGTCTTCGGTTACATCCGGCGGACATTCCGACTGGGCAGGCATAAACCTTGGTCGGGAGGTTCATGATATTTGGTATCGGCTGAACCGGGTGGGTGACGATTACATATTTTCTTATTCGCTTGACGGCATCGCTTTTGCCAAAGCAAGAATGTTTTATCTGCAAAGTTATGAGGAAGTCAAGGCGGGAGCGTATATAGCGGCTCCGAACGGCGACAATTTTTGCGCTGAACTTTCGGGGCTGAATCTTGGGGCGTAGGGGCAGAACCGATTTTGGGGCAAATGTTTTGTTTCAATTATAAAAATTTCGAGTAGCTGCAAGCGAATCTGCGATTTAGCAAAATATAAAAATATCTGTAAAAAAATAAAAAATATCCTCTTGACAATTTTTTAAATATAGTGTCTTTTGTTTTCTGATTTTAACATACATTTTAGTTGGTATTTATTTCTTTGAGGGTGATATGGCAAGAAAATGCAAGGAAGATGCCGAAAAAACCAGACAGGCAGTTCTGGAATCGGCATTGGATGTTTTTTCAGAAAAAGGATATGCTAAAGCAACGTTTGACGAAATAGCCGCCCGAGCCGGATTTACAAAAGGGGCGGTATATTGGTATTTCAGAAACAAAGCGGATTTGGTTGCGGCGCTGATTATTGAGTATGTCGGGCGCAAACGCGAAGAACTTATGCCGAATGTACCGGAAGGCAATACGTTGGAGAATCTGCTTGAATATTTTGTGTTATGGGCCGACGCCGGAGAAAAAGACTTGCGCTTTTCCCGGTTCAACCGGTTTATAATGTGCCAGATGGAATGGTCGGAGGCTGTAATTGACCGTGTTGACAGAGCCTTAGCTCTGACGAAGAATTTTCATTTAGAAAAAGTTAACCAGGTTTTGGTAGAATTAAAAGCAAAAAATGAGTTGAGAGACGATTTGGACATTAATATGATTCAGCACATTATTGTGGCGACCTATATGGGAATCGTTTTTTCGACTTTGAGCAAAAGAGCTGATTATAATGTAGCAGATATGGTTCGTGCCGGACTGGGTCTGTTGTTTGAAAGCATAAAAAGGAAATAAGGGTAAGGGTCGAATTACAGATGAAAAAAGTTGCAGAAATAATTAAGACAGAGAAATCAGAGGGGATAAAAATTATGAAGAAAAGTTATTTGTTTGCCGGGGCGGCCGCTTTGCTTGCGGTTGTTGCCGGATGCCATTTTTACGGACAGAAAGGGGAAGGAGCCGGAATGCCGGCGGTTAATGTTACCGTTGCCGAGGCAAAAGAAGAGGTTATAAATAATCCGAAAACGTATGTAGCGCTGGTGGAGGCGATTAACAGCGTTGACGTTGTGGCGAAGGTCAGCGGCAGTTTGGACAAGGTAAACTTTACCGAAGGCGGTTTCGTGAAGAAAGACGACCCGTTGTTTATTATTGACAAGGATACGTATCAGGCGAATTATAATCTGGCAAAAGCACAGCTGGAGAGTGCAAAAGCAAATTTGACGAAAACCGAGCGCGATTACAACCGCCAAAAACAGTTAAGCGCTAAAAATATTGCGTCCAAAGCGACATACGATACGGCAGAAAGTGCTTATCTGCAGGCAAAAGCGGCGGTTTCTCAGGCTCAGGCGCAGCTTGATCTGGCGAAAATTGATTTGGACAATACCGAGGTGAAAGCCTACATTGACGGTTATATCGGCAAAACGAAAGTTACGGTCGGAAATTACGTCAATGCATCGGCAGAGCCGCTGGCGAGAGTCGTACAGATTAATCCAATCAGAATTGCCTTTTCGCTTACGGACAAGGAATTTTTGGAAATGCAAGCCGTAGGGGATAAAAACCTGAACGATTTTGTCGTTAATATTGAACTGGCGGACGGCGGAATTTTTAAAGAAAAGCTGAGCAAGGTCTTTGCGAGCAATGAAATCAATCAGGGGACGGCGACTGTTGCCGTTTATGCGGACATCAACAATGACAAAGGGCTTTTGAAGCCGGGCGCTTATGTCAAGATGTTCATTACGTCGGCTAACCCGAAGAAAGGTATTGTCGTTCCTGAAGTTGCGGTTATGCAAAATGACGAAGTTTCGCAGGTATATGTTGTCAATTCCGATAATGTAGCCGTTTTGAGAAACGTTACCCTCGGAGACGCTTTTGGCGGTCAACAGGTTGTTTTAAGCGGGCTTAAAGCCGGAGAAAAAGTTATTGTCAGCGGACAGCAGAACAGAATGATGAGATCCGGTGCAACGGTTAATATTGTTGAAGCGAAATAATTAGAGGGGAACGAAGCATGTTTTCTAAGTTCTTTATTGACAGGCCGCGTTTTGCAGTGGTTATTGCCATTGTTATGAGTCTGGCCGGTTTGATTGCGATTTTTACCCTGCCGGTGGCGATGTATCCGGAAATTACGCCGCCGACGGTTTCTGTTACGGCTGACTATACCGGTGCAAGTGCGGAAACGGTGGCCAATACCGTGGCTATTCCGATTGAAAAGGAAGTTAACGGTGTTGACAATATGATGTATATGGAATCTTCTTCGTATAACTCCGGCCGCTATGAACTGACTATCAGCTTTGAAATCGGGACGGACCCGGATTTAGCGCAAGTTAAGGTGCAAAACCGTGTGGAAAAAGCGTTAAACAGCTTGCCGGACGAAGTTCAGGAACGCGGTGTAAACGTTGCCAGACGGTCTTCTGAAATTCTGGCGTTTTTGCAGGCGGTATCACCTAACGGTACTCATGACCGTAATTTTTTAAACAATTATGTTACCAACAATATTAAAAATAACCTAGGCCGTCAATACGGTGTCGGCGACGTCCATGTTATGGGCTCCGATTTGAGCATGCGTGTTTGGCTTGATGCGGATAAAATGGCGGCATTGAATCTTCCCATCAGCGCGGTGCAGTCTGCGATTACAAGTCAAAACTATCAGCCATCGCTGGGGTCAGTCGGCGCAGAACCGAATGATGGAACCAGCAAAATCGTATTTTCTTTGGAAACGAAAGGCCGTTTGAACGAGGCAAAAGACTTTGAGAATATCATTGTCAGGACTGAAGCAGAGGGCGGTTTGGTTCGTTTGAAAGATATTGCCAAAGTTGAAATCGGGCCGGAAAGTTATCTGACGGTTTCCGATGTCGACGGGCAGCCAAACGTTGCCATTATGTTAAACAAACTTTCCGGTGCAAATGCCCTAAAGGCGATGGAGGCGGTTAATACTGAACTGGCAAGGCTTTCCAAGTACTATCCGGAAGATTTTGAGGTAAAAATTTTCTTTGATGCGACCGAATTTATCCGGGTATCTATTGAAGAAGTTGTCTTTACACTGTTTTTGACGTTCCTGCTGGTTATTTTTGTCTGCTACATCTTTTTACAAGACTGGCGGGCGACATTGATTCCATCTATTGCTATTCCGGTTTCAATCTTGGCGACATTTGCCGTTATGCTGGCGTTGGGATATAACCTGAATATTCTGACGTTGTTCGGTTTGATTTTGGCTATCGGTCTGGTGGTGGATGATGCTATCGTGGTTGTTGAGCGTGTGCTTTATTTGATGCAGACGGAGAATCTGGAACCGAAACCGGCTTCCGAAAAGGCGATGGAGCAGGTGTCATCGGCCGTTGTGGCGACGACGCTGGTGCTGTTGGCTATTTTTGTGCCGATTGCGTTTATGGGCGGGGTTACCGGTCGTATCTATCAGCAATTTGCAATAGCTATTTCATTTGCAGTTCTGTTTTCCGGGGTTAATGCCTTGACGCTCAGCCCGGCTCTGTGCGCTACTTTGTTAAAGCCAATTCAGCCCAGGACATCGGGATTGTTATTCAGATTTGAACGGTTTATTAATTCGACGAAAAACAAATATATTAAAACGGTAGCCTGGCTGGGACGGAAAATGGCAATTATTGTTGCTTTGGTTTTGGCTTTGGCTGCCTTGAATCTCTTTTCGATAACTCACATCAAATCGTCGTTCCTTCCTGATGAAGATCAGGGCATGATTATGGCTAACATTCAGTTGCCCGAAGGTGCTGCAGGGCAAAGGACGCTTGATGTTATTGACAAGACCCGTGATATTATGAAAACCGAAGACAAAATCGAATCGGTAATGAATTTGCGCGGTTTCAGTATCTTGGCCGGACAGGGTGAAAATGTCGGGTTTAATGTTATTGCTTTGAAACCGTGGGCGCAGCGAAAAGATATTATTGATTATTCTTCCAATATCAGAGCCCGTCTGAATGCTGCATTGCAAGGAATTACCGAAGCCAATATTATGCTGTTTGAAATGCCGGCCATTCCGGGGCTGGGTAACAGCAACAGTATGGATTTGCGTCTGCAGTCGATTGAAAATTCGGATATGACGGCACTGGAAAAGACACTTAACGAGTTTTTGGTCAAGTTGAATAAGCTGCCGGAAGTTGCAATGGCATATTCAACATTTACGTCAAAAACGCCTCATGCTTATTTAGACATCAACCGTGAAAAAGCAGAGCTTTTGGACGTATCTATCGGCAATATTTATTCGACACTGCAGACATATCTTGGTTCGCTGTATGTCAATGACGTTAATATCGGAACGCAGGCGAATAAGGTTATGGTCATGGCAGATTGGAAGTACCGTAAAAATCTGGAGAGCATTAAAAACTTATATGTTCAGAGCAATACGGGAAACATGGTGCCTTTGGGCAGCCTTATTGAAATCCGGCGCGTTACTTTGCCGCGTGCAATCGACCGTTATAACCAATATGCGGCAGCAACAATTAACATTATGGCAGCAGAAGGTTCCAGTTCCGGTGCGGCCATGGAGGCAGTCGAGAAACTTGCAGACGAAGTGCTGTCCAATAAGTATGCTTATGAATGGTCTGGTATGAGTTTGCAGGAAAAGCGCAACCAAGGGCAAATCGGGTATTTGGTCGCGTTGGCTATTTTGTTTGCGTATCTGTTTTTGGTGGCTCAATATGAAAGCTGGACGATTCCGTTGTCTGTTATCCTTTCGGTTATGACAGCAATGCTTGGCGCATTTGTCGGAATGTTTGTGACAGGCTTGCCGCTTAGCATTTATGCCCAGTTGGGTTTAGTTTTGCTGGTAGGTCTGGCGGCGAAGAACGCTATTCTGATTGTTGAATTTGCAAAAGAGGAACATGAAAAAGGGGCTTCTATTGTGGATTCTGCCGTAACTGGTACGAAAGAGCGGTTTAGAGCGGTTCTGATGACGGCGCTGACTTTTATTCTGGGTGTCGTACCTTTGGTATGGGCTACCGGCGCTTGTTCCGGTTCGCGTGTAGCGGTGGGTGTTCCTGTGTTTGCCGGAATGCTTGTCGGAACATTGTGCGGGTTGGTCGTTATTCCGCTTCTGTATATAATGATACAGACGATTGTTGATCGTAATAAACGGGAAACTCAGGAATAGGGCAGGAGATAAAGGGCGGCTAATCGGAGCCGTCCTTTTTATATTGAATGAATTGTTTGGCAATAGTCTGATTATATTGTAAAGTACGGTTATGTATATTTTTTGTAAAAAGCAGAAAAAGCTTGCATTCTAAAAATATTTGTACTATCAAGTAACTTGCTTTTAGATGGTCCCATCGTCTAGAGGCCTAGGACGCGGCCCTCTCAAGGCTGCAACACGGGTTCGAATCCCGTTGGGATCACCATTTCAAACGGCAGGTATAAAAACTGCCGTTTTTCTTTTGCAAATCAAGCACTTAACCGAGTTCGAATGTTCGTTTTTTGAAAATGCCATTTTGGGAAGATTTTCCGAACTTGCTTGATGATAATCCTTTATTTTTCAGTAACTTGCCTGAGTTGGAATCTCGTTAGGTCTCGGGATTGTCTTTTTTGTTACGAATCAAATTTGAAAAATCAAAATAGCTCGTTAAAATAAAAGTTTTTGACGTTGATGATAGTTTGTTTTGCGTAAAGAACTATCTTGGAAACCTTTATCAAGCCAGAGGCTTCCCGGCTGCGGCATATCCCAGTATCCATATCCGAGCTACCAGTTGCCATTTCCCGTCTTGTAGCTCCCGTATAAGTACGGCCAGCCCAACGGCTAGGTGGACCGGGGAAAATTTTAATGAGCCGTTTTTAAAAGGGCTTTACACGCGGGATAAAAAAATATTTTTTTTAGGCTCCACTACATTTAAACTTAGCGTCATTGTCGTACATACGTTAAAATTATAGGGATACAAAAAAAGGCCTGCATTTTGACATTGCAGACCTCTTAAATCATATTATCAATAAAATACTGGACGATGTCATCCAGAAAATACCTATATTTCCCCATAATTTGATAACAAGGGATACCCACATTTTTATTTCCGTTCTTTCTCTGTTGTCTCCAACGGGATAAAGTTTTTTCCGTGCAGCTTAATATATAAGTTAATTCTTTGGAACAAACATAACCGGCTTCTATTTGTGAAGAAGTTAATTTTACAGATAATATTTTTTTTATCTTATCATTAAGAGAAACTTGGTTAATCGATATAGTGTTTTGTATATTCATGGGTGTTTTCCTTTTTTTAAAACAAAAAAGGCCGCAAAAAAAATGCGGCCTTCTCAGGGTTGAAACGTTTGGTTTTGTTAGTTTTCAGATACAAAAAAAGAGGCCGCAGATGAATGCGACCTCTTTAATTTTAAGAAAACTATATGTATTAAAATAATATTTTGTCTTTTCCGTCTAGTTGCCAAACAAGAAAAAAGACACAGCTATCCGTTTTTTATGTGTGATTTATTAAATATTTTATGGAAAATCAAAAAGATAGGGTAATTTTATGTCTAGGTGTATAGATACACTAATCCCTTTAAGAAGTAGGAGATTAAAAAAATAACTCCTCAATTAATTAACTGGCGCTATTAATTCGCCTACTATATAATTGGAAATTTACAGAAAGCTAATATTCTATTAATCCCAAATATAAGGTTCGAAAAATTACCTATTAAAAAAATTTAATGCTAGTATTTCCAAACAATTAATTGATAGCATATTTATTTTACGAATGTCAATTACAAAATCATCTTCTTTATGCTTGAAGTAGTTTTGTCATTTTTATGTCCTTAAATGTCCTATAATGTCTGATTGTGTCTTCTGCTCATTTTCTTTCAGTTTTTCTATAACAGAAATGTACCGAGCGAATGTCTCGCCGGAATTGAAATTTTGAAAGGAAATATAAAATGAACAATGCAATTTTAGTACAAGAAACAGTTGATAATGGAAATATTGCCAAGACCTATGGCGCGCCGGAAGAGTTTAATCTGCCGAAACCTTCCAATAATATTGTTGATGTTGAATACACCATTGAAAGCACAGGAAAAGAACTTGTAGCCGCCAATGACAATATGTTCCCGACGTTTCCGAGTGATCCGAACGCTCTGCCGGCTTTTATTACCGTGGCGACCAAAGCTGTTGAGGCTGAAACGAAACTGTTAAATGGTTTGTTAATGACCCCAGGCAAATATCAACTTGCTTTGGCTCAGACACAGGAACATGCCGCTTTATTATTAAGAGCACAGCTTTGTTTAGCCGATTTGCTAAAAGGGATAAAAACACAACAGGGAATGCGTACTGATTTGAAAAGCAAAACCAATAAACTTATCAAATCCAAAAAAGAGATTATCGCCAAAGACTATAATTTAACCGTACGGCAAGCCAGGGATATTGAAAAGCTGACAAAAGAATGCGTTGAAGCGGCAATAAAGGAAGCTCTTGAAGACAACGAAATCCCGACCCGAGCCCTAGCTTTGTCAAAACTTGGAAAAAAGAATAACGAAGACCGTGGCAATGTGGATTTTATTCCGGTTATGGAGGATAATCACAAAACTTTAACCTTAAAAGAACCCTTGTATTACACTTCTCTTTTTGCCAATGTCGGAATCGGTACTTATTATCTTAACAACATGGGGATTAAATGCGCTGTAGCAAATGAACTTTTGGAAGAACGCGCTAAATGGCATGAAGAGATTTATCCCGATTGTGAAATGGTACAAGGCAGTTTTACTGATGAGGAAGTTTTTAATAAACTTGTTCGTCTTCATAAAGAAAAGGGATGCAAGATTTTTTTGGCCTCGCCACCCTGCCAAACCTTTAGTCGTGCGAACACGGCAACCAGTAAAAGCACCGACAAACGTACTATTCTTTTTGAAACGACTTTGGAATTTGCCCGCCAGACCGATAGCGACTATATTTTGATTGAAAATGTGCCGGATTTTCTGAATGCAAAACCTAAAAATGCCGAACATATCCTCAAAGGCAAAACGGTCGGAGAATATATAAAAGAAGAACTGGAGAAACTCGGCTATATCGTTAACATCGGAATTTTCAGCGCGGCTGATTACGGGACAGCTCAGGACCGTCAGCGTTCTCTCATTCTGGCGTCAAAAAAAGAATTGGGAATATGGAAATTTCCGAAAAAAGACAAGTTCAGAAAAGTGTTGTTTGAGGCTATCGGTGATTTGCCAAGTCTGGAACCGGGAGAGAAAGACCGGACAAGACCGTTTCATTATGCCCCGGAACTTCCTGCCTGTCAGATTAATTTCTTAAAACATACGCCGACGGCACATTCGGCTTGGGAAAACTCAAAGGCATTCAGACCTGTTAATGTTGACGGTAAGGAAAGCGGAGCCAAATTTAAATCAAGCTTTTCCCGCAAGGACTGGAATAAGCCATGCAATACGATTACAACCGACAGCGGCTCAATCGGCGGCATGATTAACATTCATCCGGGACGTCCTTTGTCTGACGGGGGCTATTCTGATTGTCGTCCGCTTTCGATTTTGGAATTGTTCCGAGTAACCGGACTTCCCGATGATTATCCGGTACCGGAATGGGCTGCAAATAACGATAGGTTAATCCGCGAAGTTATCGGAGAATGTTTTGCTCCGTTACATGTCGCCCGTTTGATGACAACATTACCGATGATTTAATTTGTAAGGAATTGGAGAGATGTAAAAAGTCTCTCCTTTCTTTTTTTAACCTTCCGTCCTTAAGGACAAGAAGTCTAAATTATATATTTTGATGTATATATACATTGAAAAATCTTAAAAGTACGCAAAAAAAATTCGTTTTGGAAAAATTTTTTTATCAAATCCGCATGAAGTGACAATTCTAAATCAAAAAAGGAAAGGAATTGTTCATGCGAAAAAAACAGAAAATAAATAAGAAAAAGCAGAGCCAACGTGCTTACAAAGACTTTATTTTCTTAGTTAATTGGCACAAAAATAAATTTGATGTCATATTTCATATAAGTAATATATATGGGAATGAAGATAAAAAAGAAGTTAGCGTTTATCGCTTACCTTTATGGCGAGACATAACTTTGGTACAAAAACTGGCATACTTTTTTTATTTTATGGCAGAAACAAAACCTTTTGAGAATATTAAACCGTTTACGTTAGACTTAAGTAAGCTATTCCGAGATAAACATAAAAAATTAACATATGAAAAGCTGAAAGCAGTTATTATCAAAAAAATATATGGTAATCTTGATTATGTCTTTAAGTCATCTGATAAACCGATGATGTCATTTATCTTGGAGAATAAGACTAAAGATAAAAGAAAAGATATAAACGACAAAGAGACACATATACACGGCATTAGAGAAGTTTTTGATGAAAATATTGATTATAAAGTAAGAACCGCATTAAAGACATCTGTTTGTAATGGCAAGAAAGAATATAAAGAAACTGAATATCGCAATATGCTTCAAACCAAAGACAAATATAGTAAATATGGTGCTAAAGGTTGGTTATGGTATTTGAATAAAGGTGCTTGTTGTAATAATGGTCTTTATATCTCCCAATCTCTTTTAGAAAAAATACGTAATGACTACGAGCAGCTTTACAAAGAATATAAAGACAATATCAAGCTATTGAAGGAAAAAGGTTTCAAGATAAAATACGAAAAACCGGAGAGGATCACTCAATCTGCAAATGCTTCAAATCAGCCAAGCTAAATAAAAACACTCACACAAAGGATCCTAAAACAGCCCATAACAAGCCGATTTATAAAAATCTAAGTAAACCTATACCCAACAAAACGGCTGAGTCTTACGATCAAAAAATGAATCCTTATGGATGACCGCAGTAAAATGGTATTATCCGGCATATTTTTTTCTTATATGGTTCGTTCTAGAATTTATGAAAAAGCGTAACCTGAAAATAAATGACGATTGGAAAACTCCTCAAGATTTATATGACAGCTTGGATAAAGAGTTTCATTTTGACTTTGACCCGTGTCCGTTTAAGCACGACATAACTTTATGGAATGGATTAGAGATTGATTGGAGAAGAAGTAATTTTGTTAATCCTCCATATTCCAGAAAACTAAAAGAAGATTTTATCAGAAAAGCCTATCAGGAATATCTGAAAAATAAACTTGTAGTTATGTTATTACCGGTTTCGACATCTACTAAGATTTTTCATGAGATTATTTATCCCAACTGCGAAATACGATTTTTGAAAGGCAGAGTAAAATTTGAAGGAATTAATTCTTTTGGCGAGCCTGTTTGCAACAAATGCGGAATGTTTGACAGCATGGTTTGTATTTTTAAGCCTAAAACATACCCCATTGCTCCATAAACAACCCGTAAACAAGCGGATTTGATAAAAGAAGTAAAAGATAAGCCCGACCTGAAACCAATCAAATCGGGCTGAATTTTGAAGTTTTATCTTTTAATATTCTTCTGCCAACATAACGGTTAAGACTCTGTTTGTTACTTCTGGATTTGCAGGATTCTTTGATAGGTATTGATAACTCTTGTCATAGTAATCAATTTTCCAATATATCTTTTCGCCATTATAATCAAAACTTCCAAAATCATGTTCTCCGTATGGATCGTTAGTTTTGGTAAAATTGTTAAAATTTCTAACTTTTGCTAAAATCCTTGCAATATCTCTTGGCATTTTGGCATTAACACCTTGGGTTAAGATAACTCTGCCGCCGATAAGCGTTTTTCTAAGGTTGTCATTTAAGGTTTTTATATCAGACATGAAACTACTCCACATTAAACCATTTCATGACAGCACAAAGCAAATCATCATAACTGCCGCTTGTCGCTTCTTTAAAAAAGGTGTCTATTTCCGATTTTGACAAATGGTGTTTTCTCATTTCCGCTGTACAGATACCCAAGATATTGAAAGCATTGCCATTAACGCCTACAATTCTGACGGTTATTTCAGGATATTTAACATCACTCATCTTATATCTCCCTTAAGCTAGTTTTTCAGCAGCCAGAAACATCTTGAAACGTCTCAAAGCCTGGCGAACAGATGTATGACTTCTCTTTCCGTAACTGGATTTTTCTCCGGTAGTTTCATATTGCGGCAGGATAGAAGTAATATTTTCAACCAAGTGAGAGAGTGTAAACTGTTCATTTCGGCAAAGTCTTTCAATTCTTCCGGAATAATCGGCGGAGGTGCTTGCGCTGTAATTATTTTCCAAAAGCCACTTTTCAAAATTCTTCAACATCTTAAATTTCCTTTCGTTATTCTGATACAATGCTTGCGGTGTAATACGGATTGGCTGCATATCTTTCCAAAAGAGCCTTGTTAGCCTGCTGCCATAAAAAATAGGGTTCCGGCAATCTGATAGTTTTTCCGTTGGTATATCTTAATTCGATAAAATACATAGTTTTTACTCCTTTTTTGTTGTTAACTATGTATATTATGTCGTGAATAATCTTATTCGGGAGCCCCTTATTTTCTACTTTCTGATGATATTTTGTTACAATTTGGGAATTTAAAATAAAAACAAGTGCTTAACTTGAGAACCTGAAAGACAGTAAGTCGTTTGTAAAATAAAAAAAACGCTCCGAAATTGCTCTCGAAGCGCTTTTAAGCAAAGGAATGTTAAATACTAAAATTTATATTTAGCATTAATCAAACCGGTATGGTCTTGGTAATCCTCACGGAATTTGCCTTCATAACCAAGAGACAGCTCAACCTGAGAGTTAAGCTCAGCAGTTACACCGGCGCCAAACTCCATTCCGAAACGGTCAAGAGCTTCGCCTTCAACCGCATAAGCCGAACCGTTAGCCAAGGTTACGACTGAATTAACATCATCGTTAAACAGGTCATAAGTTGCGGCAATGCGGGCTTCCGGCTTGATGTTCACACCGTTAGACAATTCAAAGTTCTTGCTAACCTTGGCTCCGATGACACCGGTCAAAATATCGCTGTCGTTGGCAGAAACGCGCTGGTCGGCAGAATCTTTGTAAGCATCCTGTTTGATGTGAACATAACGCAATCCGGCTTCCGGCGTAAATCCAAAGCCTTTAACTTGCATATCATAACCTGTCATAGCCTGCAAACCGAATGTTTCGACATCATAATCAGCTTTAACACCGACACCGGCAACATTTTTATCTTCGGAATAATCAGACCAGCCATAGGTTGCGATACCGTTAACGTACCAGTTAGACGGTTTATATTCTCCGTAAACAATCGCGGTGTGTGTATCAACATCCGTGCTTCTCATAAAACCGTCAATGTCAGTATTGGTATAAGCATAACCGGCACCGACTTTGACATCTTTATTAACGAATTTTTCAATACCGAGAGCAACACCGTTAGAATCTGCGTCAAAACCCTTGGCTTTGGATGTGTCGTCCAGCTTGGATTTGTTGAACATACCCTGAACCCAGACAGCAGCATCAGGATTGCTATCGCCGGATGACATACCCTCAGAACCTGTTGAGATTGAACCGCCTGTTAAGCGAGTTGATACAGCACCAAAGACCTGATTAGCCGTTTCAGTCTGTGTCTTCTGAACCATCGGTGCAACTTCCGGAGCCACGGCAGTTAAAGCGTCTAGAGCTTTTTCCATAAAGAGAAGTAATCTCTTTGGTAAAATCTACATCATTACTATTAAAATACTCTTTAAGTGCTTCTTCTAAAGAATGTTGAGATAATTGAATTTTTTCCATAATATCATCATAGGATTTTTTTAAATCCTTTTTTACCATAAGCTTTGCGCTATTAGGAGAAAAATATTCATCTTCATAACTGTTAATAACAAATATGTCATCAGCCACAATAAATATTTTATTTCTTTCTTTTTGCACAATAGTCTGTAATTCAGCAATAGAGGAAATAGGTTTTTCTATTCCATTTAGAATCACTTCATGCTCTGCATCAAAAAATCTATTTTCATTAAGGTTGGCAATTGTAGCATCCGCATTATATTGGCTAAAAACACCTCTCTTAAAAATAGGAGAAGCAGCCAACAACTCATCATAGCACTTGCTATAATCTTCTATTTTTTCTATATTTTTAGGATCAGCACAGAATTTTTTTATATTCTCATCAAAAAGAACTGTATATGAAATTTCCTTAAAATTCAGATGAATTTCATTTTGCTTAAATAAATCATTCTCAGCATTATTAAGTATAGTTTCCAGAAAATCAATAAGCTTTTTTGATTCTGCGGAAAACGGACGGCCGAGCTTTTTTCCAGAAGCCTTAAGATTGGCAAGAGATGATTTTGTGCGTTGGGAAATAAGGTTTCTCTCTATCTCCGCGGCCAATCCAAAGGCGAAAGCTAAGACCTTTGATTGTATGTCATTGCCGAGATGGTAGTTTTCTTTCAAAGTCCAGACCTGGCAATTTTTATTTAAGCAAGTTTCCAAAATCCGCATAACCTCAAGTAAAGACCTGCCTAAACGGGATATTTCACAAGTAATTAAAATATCATTTTCCTGCAAATTCTCTAACAAAGCGCCAAGTTTGCGGTTTTTTAAGGCTTTTCTTGAAGATATGGTTTCTTCTATCCAGTCATCAATTTTCAATCCCTGATTTTTTGCATATTCTTCAATCTCAAAACGTTGATGTTTATAGTTTTGTTTATCTGTGCTCACCCGAATGTAACCAATAACAGCCATTGTTTTCTCCTTAAAATTTCTTAAAAATACCGGTCATTTTATTAGAACGATAAAATCAACCGCTTTTTGCAAGTTTCGCACTTTTTCTTTTTAATAAAAAATCAAGGAAAAATAATAGTTTGTTTTCTTTTGCTCCGGGATACATCTCTCGTTTAGACAACCGGTCACAATCGTTGGTTTGTGTATAGTGAAACAGTCTAGCTTGGCTGGATTACAAACTTTAATTGCAATTAAAGATAAGGAATTGAAACTTATGAAGAAAAAACTTTTATTTACAACGGCTTTAGTGGCTGTATTAAGTACAGTCAATGTTTATGCTGCAACAATTATTGATCCCAATAAAGGTGGTACAGGAGAATTTTGGGACAATCCTGATGAACCGGAAAGAAAGCACTATAACGCCTCTGCTGAAGATTTTTCTGGAGATTTAACCGTCAACGGAAATGGCAATTTAACTGTTTATGCAAACAGCATGGATGTTGAAGTTAACGAAGGCCAAACAATCACCCTTAATCAGGGAAAAATACATGCAAACGGAGATGGTAGCGGTACATCTTTGGTAATATCTGGAGGTACTGTCAATGTAAACGGTCCTCAAGACTATGAAAACGATGAAAATGACGTAACCTTTACCGGAGAAGGAATTTTGATGTCCGGAGGTACCGTTAATTTGAATGGTGGCGGTATTAGCGATGATAGTAATGACAGTTTAGGTTTTACTATGACTGGCGGTACAATTAATATAGAAACTTCTGCTGAAAGTCATGCTGCCATAGGTTCTGAGGGTAAAGACGGCGCAATTAATATTGAAGGTGGTATAATTAATGTTGATGGTGGTATTGATGTAAGAAATTCACAGCTTAAAGGCTCTAATTATATGCAGGGCAGTAAAATTAATCTTAGTGGCGGTGAATTAAATATCAATTCTGGTGCCAATTTGAAAACATTTATTGGTGAAGATATTAATAATAAATCCACCATTAATCTAACGGATGATGGTACAATTAATTTGGCTGGAGGTTTACGCGCTGACGTTTCCGGTGACGGTAACTTAAATGTTAAATCTTCAAGCGCATTGATTGACGGTGATGTTTCCGTTTCCGACCCCGGTACCAACCTGACTTTTGAAGCTGACCATTCTTTAAGCAAACTTGTTTCGGGTGAAATCGGCGATTTAGCATCTCTGAATGTCAACAAAGGTACTTTGACTTATGACAAACAAACCGGTAAAATCGGCAATCTGAATGTCGCTGGCGGTTTGGATATTGGCACAAATACCTTAAATGCCACGAATGTTGACTTCAAAGATAATTCCAACCTGGCTTTGCGCGTGGCTGCTACTGACAACTACGGCAAAATCAATGCGGATAACATCACAATCGGTAAAGATACGACCATGAAAGTAACGCTTGATAATGGCGTGGTCGGTAATGGCGAAAATACGGATTTGAAATTTTTGAACGGTAAAGTAAGCGGAAGTTTCACAAATAAAATTGCTGAAAACAGTCGTTATGATATTAAATGGAATGAAGACGGCTCCTTAAATATTACCGGGACAGCGACGGCCTCTGATGTTGTGGCGGATGCCGGAGGTACAACTTCAAATGCTGCAACGGCTGAAGCTTGGGATACGTTGGTACAATCAACAACGGCAAGCGCCAATGCCAAAGCGGTTGCTTCGGTCTTGAATGATTTGTCACAAGAACCTTCTGCCGCAGGACAAAAAGCTTATGTAACTATATATCCCAAGATTGAGACAACAGTGACGCATACACAATCTATTTTTGAGTTTTATGATGCTAGAGCTTTTTATCGGGGTGTTATAAAAGAAAATTTAAAAGATTTTTATCAAGATCCTACAAATACAAGAAAAGCAATCAATGCATGTATTACATTATATCATTTAGCAGATTGGTATTGGGTGAATGATAAAAACAAGAGGGAAAAACAAAAAGAAATTCCTCATAGTTTAGCTTTATCAGATATTGCTAATGGTTCTAAGCATTTTAATCCACAAAAATGTTATCAATCAGGAAAAGTTGAAGGAACAGATATTCCCGAAACTCTTACACTTAATAGTGATAATGAAGTTATTAAAATCGAAGATATGTTGAAAGAAATTGAAAAGTTTTGGGATAATAAAATTTTATCATATAAATAGCTCGTGAACTGTGAGTTAAGCATCACCAATTCAAACGGCAGGTATAAAACTGCTGTTTTTCTTTTATAAATCAATCATTTAACCGGGTTTGGATGTTTGTTTTTTGAAAATAGCATTTTGGGAAGATTTTACAAACTCGTTTGCATAAACTTCTTTGTTTTTTAATAAGTTAAAAAAACTATATTATAGTAAATTTTTTTTGTATTTTGTTCCCCATTCTGCCATTGTCATAATTATTGGTTGTAAAGATAACCCTGTTTTATTAAGACTATATTCGACTCTAGGCGGAACTTCTGCAAAAACTTCACGGTCAATCAATCCATCATTCTCCAGATTACGCAGGTTTTCTGTTAAAACGCGCTGACTGATACCGGTTAAATTTTTGCGCAGTTCGCTGAAACGTTTTGTTCCGCTGAGCAAATCACGAATAATCAGCAGCTTCCATTTATTGCCTATCAGATTAATAGTTGTTGCAACCGGGCAATCAACTATTTTTTTATTTGAAATCATCTTATTTTCTCCAATTGTTACTTTTTGCATACTTTATAATAAAATAGTGCCTACTTTACATTTGAATATAAATATTATTATAAAATTATTGTTATTAAATGCAATCGTTTTTTGGAGAAAATAAATGAAAGAAATAATTGTAAAAAATTACCGTAAAATCCCGGCACAAGTACAAAACCAAGGCAATAATCAATTTAGCGTTAAACCTATTATTGAAGATATTACCAAATGTTCAGCCAATTTTGTGGAAGTTGAGCCGGGTAATTTTGCTTACGGTTACCATTATCATGAAGAAAATGAAGAAGTCTTTTATATTATCAGCGGCGAGGCAATGGTTAAAACGGAAAAAGGCGATATTCATCTTAACACTGGCGATGTTATTTGTTTTCCGGCGAATATAAACGGTTCGCATGTTATCTCAAATCCTTCTGAAACCGAAAAGCTGATTTATTTGGATGTTGGTACCGCCAATAAACCGGATATTGTTCACTTTACCGGAACGAATGCTGGAATAGTTATTTCTCATAAAGGTATTTTGAATTTTACCAAATAAAAAATAGCTCGTAAGCCGTGAATTAAGCATCATCATTTCAAACGGCAGTCGGTAAAACGGCTGCTTTTTCTTTATTTTCCAAGGCTTTTAGTGAGTTCGAAAGTAATTGTATTTTGAGCGATATGTGCTTTTTTCTTTTTTAGGTGTTTGGTTTGTAGTGTTTCTTAAACAAATACTCTCAATAAAATATACGTTTTAGAGGTAATTATAAATTGACGGGAGTAGATAGTTAAATTATGCTCCATGGAATATAGTTTGGGGGGATGTTATGATTAACACGGACACATGTTTGTCGCTTCATTTGTTATGGTTGGATAAATATGATAAGGCTTTGTATCATATGATGAACTTTCGACAGTCAGGAGTGGGAATGTTAATGGAGATTGCAGCACAGCATCCGCTGAAAGACCGGCTATATTTAGCAGAGGAACTTCAGGCGCGGTTAGATTTAGGCATCAAGTTATATAAAGAGTTTTCCCCGTCTGAGAACGTTAAATTTTATATTCCAGGATTAAAGCATCAAGAAAATGGTAATGTTGATTTTGTTTCGCTTTCGGAAGCTGGCAAAAATTATTTAGTTAGTAAAGGAATACCGGAAGAAATCATTTTTGCAGATGATGCAAATTTTGCAATCATGGGTGAGAAAGGAGTTTATAATTCGGAATATGAGTGTTATGTTGCGTGTAGATTATTTGAGAAATACAAATTTAAGGAATTGCATTTAGCCTGTTCGCCTAATCAGATGATACGCAAAATGCTATGTTATATTGATTTAGGATATTTTCCTAATATCCATACCGCTGCATGCAGTAAGATGTATCATAATCCTATAAACGAAATTTTTGAGTGTATCCCTAAGGTGTTAGAGCATAATCAGAAAGCTCAAAATACCAGATTGGCACGCCGAGTTATAGAATGAAATTTATCAGTGAGGGGCAGTGTGACAGAAGAGGGTAATTTTTCAATTTCAATAAGCTCGGAAATTGTAAACTAAGCATTACCAGCGCAAATGATAAGTATAGTAACAGCTGTTTTTCTTTTGTAAATTAAGTGCATATATGATGTTTGGGAGGTATAATATGCCGCATAAAAATGAAATGTATGATAGTTTTAATGAGCCATACGGCGAAACTTATTGTGTAGATGACGGGCTTTGGTATGATGACGATACAGAAATATTTCCCGAGCCATTATCAAAGCCAATAAGACCGTATAATTTTTCTATTATATCTCATCTCGGTGAGTATTATTTGGAGGATAAATACGGGATATCTGAGCAAAATAAAGAAGATTTAGTTGATTGTATGAACTGGTTGAAAAAAGAAAATCTTGGTCATATTGATGATTTTGCGTATAACATTTCATTTCAAATACAATTTGATGATGCATCTTATAATTTTCAATACGAATATCCTTTATTTAGGTATTTAAAAGATTTTATAGTAAATGTGAAACAGAAGAAAAAGGCATTATTTTATTCAGATTGCTATTCTTCTTGCAAGTTTATCGTGTTTTATAAAGATAATGATACTATTCGCTTTATTACTCAATTATACTATGAAGGATTGAATGATACGTTAAAAAATATAATTGATATTGTTATTGACAGAAATGATTTTGTGCAACAATTTGAAAGAGTGCTTGATGATACGCACGCTTATTTGAAATCGTATATTAATGAATATTGCCAGACTAAAGGAATTACGATTTCAGAAAGGAGAAAAATGATTGAACGTGCAAATTTTATTATTCAAAACGGTTATAGGCAATTCCAAGATGATAAAGAAATAGATTGATTACTTGGTATCTTAGAGTCGTTATGGTTGGATAAATATGGCAAGTTATTGTTTGTGGGAAAAAGAAGGCAAAAATACTGTTCTTGTTTTTTGATGAAAAAGTTTTTTATTGCAAAGTGTTGTTGAAAATTATATGCTTATTTGTATTTAAATTTTAGGAGGATTGTATGGCTGCGGCATATATGAATTTGTTTTTGGCTATTGTTTGTGAGGTTATTGCTACTTCATGTCTGAAACAGTCTGAACAATTTACGCGGCTATGGCCGACGTTGGCTATGGCTGCTGGATATGCAGCTGCATTTTATTTTCTTTCGCTTACGCTAAGGACGCTGCCGATAGGTATTGCATATGCAATATGGAGCGGTTTGGGTATTGTGCTGATTTCATTAGTCGGCTTTTTTGTTTTTAAGCAAAGTCTTGATGTCCCCGCGTGTATTGGATTATCATTAATTATTGCCGGAGTAGTTGTGGTTAATGTGTTTTCAAAAACTGCCGGGCATTAGGCAGATGAAAGAAGGGTGTGATGGACAATAACAATGACACAGTTCCGTTTTCTCCGATTTTGATTATGGAGTTTATTCGTCAGACGACGGTTGCAAGATGCCTGTCCGGCGAGTCTGCCGATATTGCGGTACGGTTTAAACTGGCTAAGAGTTATTATGATGAAATAACGGCGTTTCCGCTGAAGGCTCAGCTTATCCGCCTGAAACTGGATTATGATGAAAAAGCAGAAATTTTGACGGTAAGAACAGATGAGGTTTTATTAAACCGTTTTCGTGAACAGAAGTCTTTGGTTGAGATTGCCGGAAAATATGAGGGGCAGTATGCCGAAAGGTATAAAAAGTTTATTGAAATCGTGGAATAATCAGACATACGGAGGATATTGATGTCGTTGATTACGAAATATGAATTTGAAGCGCCGGAGGAAGGGATAAAACTTTTAATTCTGGCGGCGGTGCATGGCAATGAAACAGCGGGAACGAAAGCCTGCAACAGGCTTATGGCAGAATTAAACAGCGGAATGGTTACACTTAAAAAAGGCTTTTTGACCATTGTTCCGGTTTGCAATCCCGAGGCATATCGCAAAGATGTCCGGTGTGTGGAAGAGAATCTGAACCGGGTTATGACGTTTCATGAAAATCCTCAAACATATGAACAACGTTTGGCTAATGAAATTTGTCCGTTAATTAAGCGCAGCCGGGTAACGCTTGATTTGCATTCGACGCATTGTCCCGGCGATGTTCCTTTTGCTTTTTGCGATTATCCTGATAAATATAACCAGACGCTCATTAATGCGCTTGATGTGGAATATGTATTGGAAGGATGGCCGGAAATATACGGCAGGCAGCAGCAGATAACGAATTATTCGACGGAGCATTGCGCCCATGCCTATGGAAAAACAGCGACAACGCTGGAGTGCGGATATCATAAGGCGCCCGAAGCTGCCGAATTGGCTTACCGTGCGATTGTCGGAACACTGGCCGCATTTGGCATGACAGACGGAGAGTTGCCGTTTTCATGCCGTAAGCAGCGTATCAGAATGGACAGTTTTGTTATTAAGGAACGTGAGGGAAAATTGTGCCGTGCTTATAAACATCTGGATAAAATAAGCAAGGGCGAGAGGCTGGCCGTTTATGATGACGGGGAGGCTTTGTATGCACCTGATGACGGATATATCCTTCTGCCTAATCTGGAAGCCGATTTAGGAACAGAGTGGTATTATCTTGGTTCGGCTATATAAAGCCGTACAGTATGAAAAGACGGGTAAAAATACGGCGCCATTTATAGGCGCCTTGATTGTGTTTCAGAATGAACTGACTTTCTTTTGTTGCAACAGGTTGCTGAAATTCAGAATATTTGTTTTTTGCGTATCTTGTTTCTGCCAAATCAGGCTTTGCGTTTCCTTGTTCAGGCTGACGCCATGATATCCGCTGCGAATTAAGTACTGCATTTTGTTAAACAGAGCGGGAATTCTGGCGTGGATGTTTTCTCCGAGGTACAGACTGTAGGTCTTAGATAAGGCTGGCAGGGATTTATCCTCTTCATTTTTGTGTGTTATCTTTTTTTCCAGATATAAAACCTTAACGCCGTCGGAAGGATCTTGGTCGACTTTGGTGATGGACATTCCGTGGTGCAGGGCATTTATCCAGCTGGCAGGGTTGTCAACGGCAATTTGGATGATAGCGTGTTTTCTGCCGTTATCGATAGCGTGCCCTTCAATGTATTCCAGCATTCTTTTCATCAGGCTGGAGCCTCTGTAAGCCGGGTCGACCAAAATTGCTTCATATAAAACGAGGTCTTCGTTGGGCAGGTCCGGCCGAAATTCGGGCATATCTCTTTCTTCGCCGTTGTGCGGCATGCCGTACACCGTTTGGGCAATCAATTCGTCTCCGTCAAAGACGCCCAGCATGTTTGAACTTTGGCCGTTTAATGATTTCATATAGTCGGCTTCTGTTCTGTGTAAAATGAAATGCTGTTCATCGGGGTGTAAACCGCTGATAATTTTTTGCTGCAGGTTCATGACGTCCTGCAAATTGCTGCCATCCAGTTTTTTTACGATTAAATGTTTCTTGTTCATTAAAAATACCTCTGCGTTTTTGAAATCTGCAATAAAAAAAGATTTGAGAAAGCTCAAATCTTGCGACTAACTTATCTGTATGCGAAAGACAAGTCATCGTCGCAATGTCAATCTGCGCAGACGCAGGGCAATATGTATAATTAAAACAGCCATTTATCTAATTCTTAAATTTTAACTTTGCAAAATATGTCATATATTTGTTTTTTTGTCAAGAGTTTTTTGTGCAAAAATTGCAGGGTGTTTGGAACTCTAATAACAGGAGGCGTTAAAAGCATGCGTGGATAATTATTAAGTGTGCACATGAGCGAAACAGCAAGCGCAGGAAAATATTCTGGCAGTCAATAACGCAGACGGTTAAAATGGGGGCGAGCGGTGCTCAGAGGGTATAAAAAAACAGGCAGATTTTTCTGCCTGCGAAAGTATGATGCGGGATTAGTATCCTTGGTCGACTTCTATGATAAATCCGCCAATTTGCCCGTCCGGATAAGCCTGATTTCCGGGATAAGGCTGCCCATTCGGGTAGGTCTGTCCATTCGGATACATCTGGCCGTTTTGGTATGCCTGACCGTCCGGATATCCCTGACGTTTGGCACCGGGCTGTTTTCCCTGGCGGTTTTTTGCGGCAACATTATCTGCTGTCGGCGCTATTTCCTGCATTCCACGGTGAAATTTCTTTGGTTTGGACATATTGTTATGGTGCCGGGCAAACATCGGACCGTAGTAATAATTGTCCGCATAGCGGCAGCGTCCGCAATTGCCGACCATGATACCGGCAATGAAAACCAGAATCAGAACAACCAGCATCATAAAAATTCTTTTGCATTGGCAGCATTCGCAGCCGCAGTTTGAACCGCAGCCGTTGTGGCCGTTTTCGCCGTATTTGTTTTCGCCATATCCGTTTTCGCGATTGGTTTCTTCGTTGCCGTATTTGGCGTTGTCATCTCTGTAATCTACCATCGTTTTACCTTTCCAAAATATGAACATGTAAGTTTTCTCCTCTTTTTAGGGTGTTTTTTATATAATCACGGAACGGCATTTTTCCAGTAGGGGTAATTTTTGTTTGCAAAAATAAATACAGACCTTACAATCAGCGATGAGTTTATTAAAAAAGGAAGACAGAGCGGGCACTTTGTATTCTGCCTGTCTTGTTTTTGCGTAAGGAAAGGGGACAAAATGGCGCGCCTGATGGATTTGCTGCTGGGGCTGGCTAAATGGCCGGCGGCGCTGCTGGCAGTTTTGTCTTTGCCGGCACTGGTGCAGGCTCTGCACTATCTGCAACTGGGAAATCTGCGTTTTTTTGCTTTTGCGGGCGGTGCTTTTTTGTATTTGGCGCTAAAAATTATTGCGGCGGCTCGGTCAAATATTTCCATGCAGATTTTGGCACATGAGCTGACGCATACTTTTTTTGCTCTGCTGACGTTTCATAAGGTTGTGCATATTCATCTGAATATGGACGAGTCCGGCGGCGCGATGGGATTTAAAGGCAGAGGTAACTGGCTGATTACAATCGCACCATATTTTTTTCCGTTGTTTTTATTTTTTATGATGCTGGCAGTTACCTTTTTTTCAAGCAAAATTCCCGACAGCCTGATGGTTAACGGTGTTTTCGGTTATTTTTTTGCGTATCATCTGGAAAGTATTCTGGTGCAAATTCATGGGGAGCAACCGGATTTTCAGGAGGTCGGTTTTCCGTTTTGCTGGCTGTTTCTGCCTGGGGCAAATTTGTTTGCATGTTCGGCAGTACTGGCTTTTAACAACGGCGGGTGGCTCAGCGTTGAAAAATATGTTACGGCAGTTTATAAGCTGAACATGCGAAATATTACCGAAATTATGAGCTATTTCATTGGTTGATGTTGGCGGGGCATACATATGATTTACAGTCTTAGGGGCGAAGCAGACAGGAGACGGGATTACCAATTTATGGAGCAGCCGGCTGCGGCAGAAGTCATTTTGACGGGGATGCCTAAGGGTACAATGCTGCGGTCAGGTATGTGCCCGTAATTGAAACCGGAGATGACAGGAATGTTCAGCCCTTCAGTAAAGTCCTTGATACAGGTATCGACATCACCGTCAAAACTGTCAATAACAATGCAATCGGAAAAAGCGCCGAGGATGATGCCGTGCAATTTATCAAAATTTTTCAACTGTTTTAACTGGCTGAACATCAAATCAAGCTTATAGGTCTTTTCATCGGTATCTTCAATAAGAAGGATTTTCCCGGCAAGGTCAGGCATATAGTTTGTTCCGGCCAGATAAAGGAAGGACGTCAGACAACCGCCGATGATTTGTCCTGCTGCTTTGCCCGGATACAGTGATGTTCCGCTTTTCAAACAGTGAACCGGAGCGAAAAGGATGTTTTTGAGCGAGGTTTCCAGTTCCGAGTTAAGGGAATCGTTTTTTATATCGTAAACAGGCAGAAAACCGGTGTATGCAGGTGTTGATGCACGGGCAACCAGAGCATTTTGTACCGCGGTAACGTCACTTAAACCGAACAGGGGTTTTGAATGCCGGGCAATGATATCATAATCCAAAAAATTTAGCATGCGAGAAGATCCTCCGGCACCGCGAATGGCAAAGAGGGCTTTGACTTCAGGGTTGCGGTACATTTCGGTAAGACACTTTCCGCGTTCTGCGTCGGTTCCGGCCATATAGCGGTATGCGTATGACAAGTTCGGTGCCAGTTTGACCTTAAGATGCAGTTTTTGTTCAAAGTAGTTTACGGCTGGCGCGATATCCCGGCCTTCAAGTCCTGAAGAGGTGGCGACAAAACCGACGGTGTCTCCCGGTTGCAATAAGCTCATTTTAATTTCTCCAAAATTTCGTACCCTAAATCAGTTATGGAATTGTCCCGGGCGCCCATAAGAACGATGCGGTCTCCGGAGCGGGCGCTTTTTAACAGGTGTTCTTTCAGTTCTGACCGGGTTGAAAAGTATAATGCGCATGCTCCGGCAGTTTGAGCATATTTTACCAAGTCTAATGAAGAGATGTCGCGTTTGACAGTTCCTCCCGCAAAGAAAATTTCCGGAAGCATGAGTATGTCTTCTTTATCCATATGGCATGCAAAAGCGTCCATGATTTCCTTGCCCATCATACGCATCGGCGAGAAACCGTGTGGCTGGAACATAATCAGGAGACGCCCGGGATAACTTTTCAGGGCGGACATGGAGGCGTTGACTTTGTCCGGATTGTGAGCAAAATCGTCAATAACTGTGATGTTACTGGCCTGTCCTAAGACTTCAAGGCGGCGTTTGGTGCCTAGGAAACCTTCAAGGATTTTGCAGGAAACTTCAGGTTGAATGTCAAGCAGCGAGCAGGCGGCGGCGGCGCACATGGCGTTGGCGACATTGAATGTGCCAATCAGGTTTAATTTGTAATTTTTACCGCGGAAGACGTAGGCGGTTCCGTCGGATACGGCGGTGATATTTTCGGCAAATAAATCGGCGTTCGGGTCTGTTATGCCGAAAGTAACAGTTTTGGGGGCAAGTCCCGGAAGATTCCGACTGTTTATATTATCCAGGTTGATGATGGCTCCTTTGACGGCACGGCGGGCAAAATCTCCGAAAAGTGTCTGCAATTCATTGATGGGCTTATGGTCCAGAGAAATGTTGTTTATGACGGCAATGTACGGCGTATATTTTTCAATGGAACCATCGCTTTCATCAGCTTCAATAACGCAGCAGCGGCCGTTGTTCAGAACAACGTTAGGAATTCCGGGACGCTTTTCGTAGTTTTTTAACAAAGCGCCGTTGATAACAAGGGGATTTTTTCCGGCGCAGTCAAGAATATAGCCAATCATGGCGGTTACGGTGGATTTCCCGCTGGTTCCGCCGACGGCAATGTTGTGAGGATAGGAGGCAAAAATTTCGGCCAGCAGGTCGGAGCGGCGCTTAACGGGGATATTTAATTCGCGGGCTTTTTTTATGTCGGGAATGGTGTCTTCTACGGCCGTAGATGCATAAAGAACGTCAAAATCGCTATCCAGCATGGAACCGTCCTGCGGAAAGATTTTTATGCCGACGTTTTCGAGCGCCAGCTTATTGTGTTGGTCTTTGCCCTGGTCAAAGCTGCGGTCGGAACCGTAAACGTCGTTTCCCATATATTTTGAAATCTGCGCCAATGCGCTCATGCCGCTGCCGGAAACGGCGCAAAAACCTACTTTTGCCATATTTTTCGTCCTTATGAAAAGAGGGCATCCTTGCGGGTGCGTTTGTTGTTTGAAACGATTTTAAAGCGGAAAGGTTAACTTTTGTATAAAAAAGTGCTTGAACAGTGTTCAAAAATGGGTTATTCTGTTAACAGTTAAAATGTAGTAAAATGCCGGTGTACGGCTTTACTGCGAATGAAGCGGATTTTACGGCAATGAACTGAATTTTATAACAGACGGGTTGAAATGGCGAAGACAAAAGAGGAAATAAGAGTTGATTTGATTGTCAAGGCAAGGGAGTTGCTTGTAGACAAGGGACTTGATTTTTTGACGGCGCGAAAACTTTCCGATTATTCCGGATACTCGGTGGGAACAATTTATAATCAGTTTAAAAGTATGGATAACCTGATTGTCTGGGAGAACTGTCAGACATTGGATGAGCTGTACGGTGCGCTGACAACTGCAGATATGGGATCTGATGCTTATAAAAATCTGAATAAGCTCCTGGAAAAATTTGTGGATTATGTTTTGGGCAATAAAAATCTGTGGTTTACGCTTTATAATGCCCATTTTCAGAATACGATAGAAACGTATGAGGTTTTTTATTTGAGGCGTATTATTAAAATTGTCCAATTGCTGGAAAACAATCTGCATAAGCTTTTTGCCGATGTTCCTGACAAAGAACGAAAAGTTTCGGCGGAGGTTTTGTTCATAACCGTATTTGCCCTCAGTTCCCTGTTGACGACGGAAAAAGACTTTGCCCGGCTGGAAAAAAAATATGTGATGCGCGTCTTGTTTAACACTTATCTTGCCGGACTTTCGTACTTGGGGAAAGATTAGTATCCGGGAGAGGCGGCTTTATTCCAAGTCTGCGACTATTTGTTTGGTTACATCTTTGGCGTCGCCTAACAGCATAATGGTATTATCAGCATAAAACAGGGGATTGTCTATACCGGCATATCCCGGAGCCAGCGACCTTTTTACAAACAGGACTTTTTTGGCCTGTCCGACTTCCAAAATCGGCATCTGATAAATCGGGCTGTCGGTTTTGGTTTTTGCCAGCGGGTTGGTTGTGTCGTTGGCGCCGATGACATAAGCAACGTCGGCGGTTTGGAATTCCTGGTTAATGTCTTTGAGTTCAAAAACATCATCAGGGTTGACGTCAGCTTCAGCCAGCAGCACATTCATGTGCCCCGGCATGCGTCCGGCAACGGGGTGTATTGCAAACTTTACATCAACCTGATATTTTATTTTTAATATTTTTGCCATGTTGGCCAGTTCGTGTTGAGCGCCAGCCGCGGCCATGCCGTATCCGGGGACGATGATGACTTTGGCGGCATTTTCCATGAGAAACGCGGCGTCGCGGGCAGTTCCCTGATGAATGGCTCTGACAGATTTTTCTGCATCTTCGGCGGTATTTTCGGGCGGAGTAAAAATTACTTTAAGCAGATTGCGGTTCATCGCCTTGGTCATAATATATGAGAGGATTGTTCCGCTGGCGCCGACCAGTGTTCCGACGATAATCAGCAGAGTATTGTCGCGGCTGAAACCAACTAAAACCGTGCACCATCCTGACAGGGAATTCAACACGGAGATGATTATCGGCATATCGGCACCGCCTATCGGCAGAGTAAAGAAGAACCCCCATAAGCACATTAACAGAGCAAACCCCAAAACATATTCAAAACCGCCGCTGTAGGCATAAAATCCGCTGATTATTGCCGTGATGAAGATAATCAAGCTTACGGCTCTTATCGTTTCACGGTCGGAGAACAGCCGGGAACCGGCCAGTTTCAGAAACGCTGCGCAAGACCCGCTGAAAGTCATGAAACCTATGCCGATAATGCATATTAACAGTAACGGAGGGTGAGTTGTGCTTGTGGTTTCGGCAATGCCAATGAGCCCGGAGGCCATACCGCCGAAGCCATTCAGGAGGGCAACCATCTGCGGCAAGTCCGGCATATTGATTTTACGGGCGGCGATGATTCCCGTTATTGCTCCCAATCCTAAAGCGGAAAAGGCAAGAATCAGATATTTTGTTTCCAGCCCCCATAAGCCGATAGTTACGGCTGCAGCCATTGCCGCTATGGCCATCAGGTTTCCCCGGTATGCTTTTTTGGGTTCAGACAGGCTGTTGACAGAAAGAATGAACAGCGAGTAAATAATTATTTCCAAAAAGCTAATCATGTTTTTTGCCCTTTTGTTTAAACATATTCAGCATACGGGCGGAAACGTAAAATCCGCCGAAAATGTTGACTGATGCAAGAAAGACGGCGAGAAACAGAATATATGGTTCGGCGGGATGGACAATGTCGCGCAGCGCTTGGAAGGCTCCGACAATTACAATTCCCGATACGGCATTGGTGACGCTCATCAGCGGCGAATGCAAAACGGGGGTAACATGCCAGATGGCGAAATAACCGATGAAACATGACAGAACGAGGATATCAAGCAGGTACATTGTTTTTCTCCTATAACCCGGCGGGGATGTTGGCCGTTTTATCTGATGTCTGCACGGCGGAGATGCCAACCGGCGTTTGGATTTGAGACGAAGCTCGACGAGCGTCCTTGCCTGAATCGGAACGGGCTGTCGGCAAGGACTGGTCGAGCATCGGAACGATATAATCGGCATTAAGGCTGAAAGAATCTCCCGGTGCGGCGATGGTGCTAATCAGGTTATACATATTATTGGCCCATAATTCAGAAGCGGTAAGAGGCATCAGACGTTCGGCCAGGGGATTGCGATAAAAACGGTATGCTGCGGTTGTTTTGCGATTTTCCTGAATTTCTACATTGTTTTCAGTGGTGTCTACAATGACGGTTCCGGATTGCAGCGATGGAAGCAGGTCTTTGGAAATAATTTGCGGCGAATTTCCGTCCGGTGCTGCGGCTGCGGCAAGGATGAAACTTTTGCCATTTAAAAGGGCAGCAAGCTCGTCCCGGCTTTGAGCCATGGAGAAACCAGCTCCGACGGATTTGGCGAGCTCTTCGGCATGGGGGCTTATGTCCAGAATTGTGACACGACAGCCTTGGCGTTTGAATACGGAGGCGGCTTGCAGGCCGGTTACGCCGGCACCGATGACAAGTGCCGAAGCCGCTTTGAGCGAGGCTGCTGCCGTCATAAGCTGCGGGGCGATACGCGAGGAATGTGCCAGAGCGTATAAGGCGGCGGCGTATCCGCGGACGGTGTTCTGGGCACTGAGAATATCAATACTTTGGGCAACTGATGTCCGTGGTACACGCTCCAAACGCAGAATGGTTATATTTTGCGGCAGTTCTGAAAGTTCTGCATTGCGAAAATCGGCGGCAATCAGCTGTTTTGGGGTGAGCATGGCAAGAAAATCGGCCGATGGAGGCCGAATTTGCAACAACAACAGGCTTTCGGCATATATTTCTCCGGGGGTGCTGCGTATATTTGCTCCAGCGGAAATATATTCCTTGTCGGTAAATCCGGCTTTTTGCCCGAATCCGTTTTCGAGCAATACGGTGAAACCGCCTGCCGTCAGTTTTTTTACGACGGAAGGAACGAGGGCAACTCTGGTTTCGTCAGCATTTTGTTCTTTTATTGAGCCGATAATCATAAAAAAACCTTTATTTTAAGAAATTATACATTATTATCGGTTTGATATATAACCAGCAGCAAAAGAATATCAATGTCAGAATGCGGGAAAATTTTTGTTTCGTTTTTTAAAATCGGCCTGTTCACCTTTGGCGGCGGGTATGCGATGATGCCTTTGTTCAGAAGAGAACTCATCGAGCGCCGCGGTTACATCAGCGAAAACGAACTGATAGACTATTATTCGGTCGGGCAGTGTCTTCCCGGTGTTATTGCCATTAACGTGGCGACGTTTACCGGGTATAAAGTTCAGGGTGTCAGCGGAGCGATTGCCGCAACGCTGGCGGTTAATCTGCCGTCGCTGGTGATTATTATGGCATTGGCGGGGATTTTAAATACCTTGTCCGAGAATCAGATAGTGTCTCATGCTTTTGCGGGAATTAGAATCGGCGTTATCGCGTTAATCCTGAATGAGGTTGTCCTGCTTTTCAGAAAAGCGGTGGCAACGCAGTTTCAGGCAGTTATTTTTGTTGCGGTTTTGGCGCTGCTGTTCTGGTTGCACCTTTCTGCCGTTGCAGTTGTGCTGCTGGCGGCAGGTGCCGGCATACTGAAATACCGGAGGAGCAAATGTTGACATACGGTGTGCTTTTTTGGGAGTTTTTTAAGATTGGCCTGTTTGCCGTCGGCGGAGGGATGGTTACCATTCCGTTTTTATTTGACCTGACGAGAAAGTTTGATTGGTTTACGGCAGAAGAACTGACGAACATGATAGCCGTTTCCCAGTCGACGCCGGGGCCGGTCGGCGTCAATATGGCTACGTATGCGGGGTTCCAGGCCGCGGGCGTTTGGGGCGGCATTATAGCCACGTTTGGTTTGGCGCTGCCGTCTATGGTCATTGTTATCTGGATTTCCAAACTTTTGAAGCGCTGTGCACAGAATCCGCTGGTTTGCGAAATTATGGCGGCAATACGTCCGGCTGTTGTAGCTTTGATTTTGCTGGCGGGGGCAGAACTGTTTAAACTCAGCGTTACGAATTATGTTTCCGGGGTTTTTGCGGCGGTGTTTTTTGCGATGGTTTATTTTTATAAGAGAAGCCCGATTTTTTATATTATTCTTGCGGCCGTTTTAGGAGTAGCCTTAAAACTTTAAGGCATTTGTAAGAAATATTTGTTATAATATATCGAAATTTGCCGGTACGGCAGGAAAACGCGCGGCAGGAAAACGTGTAACAGGGAAAATATGCGACAGAGGAAATTATGCAAAAAGATGAAATTATTTATGATGTTCTGGGAATTGGGAATGCAATTGTCGATGTGCTGGCAAAAGTCGGCGACGGTTTTTTGACGGAGCGGGGTTTGAACAAAGGCAGCATGACGCTGTTGGGCGCAAGGGAAGCGGGCGAAATATACCGGGACATTATTCCCGAAGGGGAAGTTTCCGGCGGTTCTGCGGCAAATACAGTTGCCGGTCTGGCTTCGCTGGGGGCGGATTGTGCTTTTATCGGCAAGGTGCATGACGATGAATTGGGACAGGTTTTCAAACGTCAGGTGGCTGCGGCGGGAATCGATTATTTTACGGAACCGTTGTTTGAAGGGCCGGCGACAGGGCGTAGCATTGTTCTGGTAACGCCGGATGCAACGCGTTCCATGTTTACTTACCTCGGAGCCTCCAGCCGGCTGACGGTTGATGATATTGACGAGAGTTTAATCCGTTCGGCAAACGTTATTTTTATTGAGGGGTATTTGTGGGATAACGAACAGTCGAAAGAGGCGGTAAAAAAAGCGGCGGATATTGCGCACCGCTATAACCGGCAGGTAGCATTTACCCTGTCTGACGCGGCGTGTGTCAAACGACACCGGGAGGAATTGATGGATATGGTTAAAACTCATGTCGATATCCTTTTTGCAAATGAGGAGGAGATATTGACCCTGTTTAATCAGACTGATTTTATGAAGACGTTGGAGCAGTTGAAGGATATTGTGGAGCTTTCTGCTATTACGCGGGATTCCCGCGGTTCCGTCATCGTCAAGAACCGTATAAAGATATTTGTCGAGGCGGAAAAAATCGATGAGGTTGTTGATTCGACGGGAGCCGGGGATTTATATGCGGCTGGTTTTCTGTACGGGATGTCCAAAGGACGAAGCCTGGGAACGTGTGCCATTATCGGCAGCATTGCCGCATCGGAGATTATCGGGCACTACGGTGCAAGGCCGGAAGTTTCCCTGCGCGGATTTGTCCGCAATAAATTGGTACAGTACGGAAAGAGGGCTTAAAACGGTATGAAACTGCTGGACTATATGCGTAAAAGCGGCAATGCCCTAGGGGCGGTTTTTAATGCAGTGTTTCTTTGGGCGGTTCTTTTTGTTATCAGCTGCTGTCTGTATACCAAACATACCTGGGGAACGGTCAGTCTTCCGCAACTGATATTTTTTGCGCAGTCGGGGACAGCCGACGGAATTGAGCAAAGGCTGATATTTGAAATTGTCGGATATTGCCTTGCGCTGCCCATTGCTTTAACCTGGCTGCTGCTGTATGCGGTTAAGAAATATGCCAAAGCGAAAGTGCTGTTTTGCAACCGGTTATTTTTTGCGCTATATCTGGCAGGATTATGGGGCGTTATCAATTACTGCCTGCCGTTAAAAACCGATGAACAGTATGTCCTTTATATTATCTTGTTTGCTTTTTATCTGCTGAACCAGTGGCGCAATTTCAGCCGTGCGGCAGTTACTTTTACGCTGCTGTTATTTTTGCCGGTGGTCTTTATCGTTATTCGCGTTAACGGGTGTGAACGGCTGGTTATGTCCGGCTTTGATTTTCAGGAAACGGATTTTTATGCCCGGGAATATGTCTATGTCGGCAATCCTGAATTGAAACCGGAAAAGAGGCGGAACGTGATTATCGTTTTCGGAGAATCGCTGGAAAAAAAGTTTGTAACACCTGGTGTACGGGGGGGGGTATATATAGACGATAAAGATGCGGTTAAATTTGCAGATTTTACGGAAGGGTATGCTCAGCGATGGACGCAGGGCGCCTTGTTTTCCGCATTTACGGGGACGCATATTCATTATTTGTCTGACTTTTTCCGCTATGCTTTGTTTGACAAGCTGAAATATAACGAAAAGAAAGACCGGATATTAATGATTTCAAATTATGCCGGGCAGGATTTTGATTTTTTGACGCCGAATATACGCTTTTTAGGCGATATGACGGCAGAAAACGGTTATCAAAATTTGTTTGTCCAAGGCGGCGGACTGGATTTTTCGGGAACGGCAAAGTTTTTGTATGAACATGGCTTTAAGAAAGAAAACGTTTATGATTTGGACGCATTCAAGGGTACGCCTGCGTATGAACGGGGAAAGTATTGGTGGGGCGTGAACGATAAGCCGGTATTTGAACTGTTTAAGGAAAAAATTGCCGGACTGGATAAGGGAACTCCGTTTTTGGCGGTGATGTTTACGCTTGATTTACATCGCGGAAATAATCCTTTTTATCGGGACGATGCCGAAATCAGGGAAGCGACGGTTGCCAATATCAACGATTTTATTGCATGGTTTAAAAAACAGGACTTTTATGACAATACCACGCTGGTAATTTTGGCTGACCATAAGCGGATGGGAGCCGGGGTGGAGGCAGGCGGCGGGTTGTATAATGCGTTTTTTAACCTTCCGACACATTTGCTAAACGGCATAAATTTAAATAGAAGCTTTAATCAGACAGATGTATTTCCGACGGTGCTGGAAATAGCCGGTTTTGATTTGCCGCGGCGAAAAGCGGGGATGGGAACGTCATTGTTCGGGACAGACAAGACTTTGGCCGAGAGGCAGACTTATGAACAGCAGGAAGAAACGTTTTCCAAAATAGACCGCTTTTATCAGAAATTGTGGCAGAAAGAGAAAATGTTTCCGTCGCCTTTCAGCAACGGGCTGAGCCTGCTTAAGGTGCCGCTGCGGGAAAAGCTGATTGCGCACGCAGGGGGAAAAGTTAAAGGAGAACGTTATCTTAACACTCTTGAGGCGATAACCGCTTCGGTAGAGAGAGGATATAAATATATAGAGCTGGATTTGCTGAAGACGGCTGATGACAGAATTGTTGCCGCTCATGACTGGTTTCGTCTGGCAGAATTGGCCGGGGCAAGTCCAAATCAGGGATTGTCTAAGCTGGATTTAAGCAGTATATCGTCCTTATATACTGGGGGGGGGTATCCATACTTTTTTGGCAGATATGGATATTCTTGCTTTTTTTGCTAAACATCCTGGAGTTTATCTGGTTACGGATAAAATTGATGATTTTGGGCTTTTGGCGAAGATGTTTGCTCCTGTGAAAAATCGTATGGTGGTGGAAGTGTTTTCTCCGGAAAAATATAGTCAGGCGGAGAAGGAAGGATTTCCTTATATTGCATATAATATTCAAAATAACAAAGATTTTGAACTGGTTTTGGAAAAGGGTTACAGGCTGGTAACGATGAATTTGGAGTTTGCCCGCACCCATGCGGAGAATGTCCGGAAAATCAGGGAAAAAGGGGTACAGACAATGTTATATTCGGCGGGAAATATTGCTGAAACGAAGAAAAACGCAGACATAGGCGACATATTTTACTATGACGGGGAAGAAAACCTTAACCGTTGATGTGCCGATACGGCTGTTGCGGGAGGAAATGCAGGATAGAAGACGGGCATAAGTACCAGAGATATGATGGGCGTTTCTGACAGGGGGAGATTGAGACGATGCATATTGACAAAGGCAATGGGACGATGCGTATCGACAGAGGCAATCTGCGACAGTTTTTTTGCGGCAGGGGGTTGCTATTTAAATTTTTTTTGCTATAAAGAGGGAAATTTATAGCAAGAATTTGCCTTTAAGCTTGTTTTAGGGGCTTTTTTTAAGGAACAAACAGAGCATGAATATTAGAAATATTGCCATTATTGCCCACGTTGACCATGGCAAGACGACGCTTGTTGACGGGCTATTGCGCCAGAGCGGGACATTCCGGGACAATCAGAAAGTTGCAGACTGCGTTATGGACAGCAATGATTTGGAAAGGGAAAGAGGAATTACCATCCTTTCTAAATGTACGGCCGTGGATTGGAACGGAACGCATATTAACATTGTCGATACTCCCGGACACGCGGATTTCGGCGGCGAGGTCGAGCGTATCCTGTCGATGGTGGACGGGGTTGTTCTGTTGGTTGACGCTTCGGAAGGGCCGATGCCGCAAACGAAATTTGTTTTGGGAAAAGCTCTGAAAATCGGGTTGAAGCCGATTGTCGTCATTAATAAGGCGGATAAACAGGATGCGCGCCCCGATGAAGTCTTGGATGAAATTTTTGATTTGTTTGTCAGTTTGGATGCGAATGATGCGCAGCTTGATTTTCCGGTATTGTATGCATCGGGGCGCAACGGCTGGGCGGTAAAAGAACTGAGCGACGAGAAAAAAGACCTGACGCCGTTGTTTGAACTGATTTTGTCTTATGTGCCCGAGCCGGTCTGTGAAAAAGACAAGCCGTTTTCAATGCTTGCGACGACACTGGAGGCGGACAAGTTTGTGGGACGTATTCTGACAGGTAAGATTCACAGCGGCATTTTGAAAGTTAATGATGCGGTTAAGGTTATTAACGATAGCGGCGAGGTCGAAAGAACACGTATTACGAAGATTATGGCTTATAAGGGGCTGGAGAGAGTTGCTTTGAACGAAGCGCATGCGGGTGATATCGTGGCGGTGGCCGGCATTGTCAAAGGCACCGTTGCCGATACGATTTGCGCGCCGGAAGTTACGGAAGCGATTGAGGCGCAGCCGATTGACCCGCCGACGCTGGCAATGACTTTTTCGGTTAATGATTCGCCGCTGGCCGGGCGCGAGGGCGACAAGGTTACGTCGCGTATGATTTGGGATAGACTGCAGAAAGAAGCAGAGTGCAATATTGCGCTGAAAATTTCTCGTACGGAAACCACCGACGCATTTGAAGTAGCCGGGCGCGGCGAGTTACAGCTCGGCGTTTTGATTGAAACAATGCGCCGTGAAGGGTTTGAATTGTCTATTTCCCGGCCGAAAGTTCTGTTTCATAAAGATGAAAGCGGCAATCTGCTGGAGCCGGTTGAAGAAGTCGTTATTGACGTTGATGATGAGTTTTCCGGCACGGTGGTCGAAAAACTGAGCCAGCGTAAAGCGGAACTTTTGGAAATGATTCCGTCGCAGGTCGGCAATAAAACGCGTTTGATTTTTCATGCGCCGTCAAGAGGGCTTATCGGCTATCATTCCGAGTTTTTGACAGATACGCGGGGTACCGGCGTCATGAACAGGATTTTCTTTGCGTATGAACCGTATAAAGGCGAGATTGAAAGCCATCGCAACGGTGTTTTAATTTCGAGCGAAAACGGTACGGCTGTAGCCTACTCCCTGTGGAAACTGCAAGATCGCGGACCGATGTTTATTGAGCACAACAGCCCGGTTTATGTCGGTATGATTATCGGCGAGCATACGAAGTCCAATGATTTGGAAGTTAATCCGACCAAGTCGAAACAGCTGACGAATATTCGGGCGGCGGGGAAGGATGAGGCGATTGACTTGATTCCGCCGCGGAAACTTTCTCTGGAGCAGGCGTTATCTTATATTCAGCAGGACGAACTGCTTGAAGTTACACCGAAGTCGCTGCGGTTGCGCAAAAAGATTCTGGATCCGATTTTGCGCAAGCGTTCCCGGAACGAAGCTTTGTAATATTCTATTGTGCAGGTAACAATGCCGCTTTCTATAGAGAAAGCGGCATTGTTTTTGCCGGCGGCATCAGTATCAGCTAACGGCGGTTGGATAGGCCGGTTGATGCCAGGGGCAGCGAAAGCGGGCTTCCGGTGCTTTAAATATGCGGTTTTGAGCATATATTTGTGGAGATGTATGGAAGGAGGCTTTATGTTTACGCATCAGGAGAAAGTTAAGGAACGCCGTTTTTTCAGGGATACGTTTGAGAGCATCTGGAATTTTTGGACCAGCCCGACCGGGGCGTTTATCCTTGCCGTTTCGGCGATTGCCCTGGGGTATTACCAGTTTTATATCAGCCGGCCGATTTTGCGTTATGAAACCAATACGGTCAAACTGATTTCTTCCAGCAATACCAATGAATATGCTGTTGATGTAAAGGGAAAAAAATACAAAGACCTGTATTTGACAAAGGTCTATTTGTATAATCAGGGAGAACAGGCCTTGTCAGGAACTGACGTTTCTCATATCGGGCATGATCCTATCCGGATTGAAGTTCCGAAAGAGGCGCTTATGCAGCATTATAATCTTGACAATGATGAAACAACTAATGCCATAACGGCAAAAGTTGTGCCGTATGGAAAAGATTTGATTCTTAATTTTGATTTTTTGAATCCGGATTATCAGTATGTGGTTAATATTTTGCACGAAAAACCGACGGACGGTATTAAAGTTGCGGGAAGCGCTTTGAATGTGAATGAAATCACCAAAGCTATCAGCGACAGGGAATTGAAGACTTGGCTGATTTGGGGGCTTGGAGCTTTGTATCTGCTGCTTATTATCCGGTATGTGGTCAAAAAGCTGATTAAACGTTAAGAGTATTTTAAGCAGTCGCGCCTATATAATCAAAAAGAAAATAACTTTTTGACATGAGGTGATTTTATGAAAAAAACATTTATTTGCAGCTTGTTAGCCGTTTCTATGCTGACAGCGTGTGCGACGGATCCCTACACAGGGGAAAGCAAGGTTTCCAAAACGGCATGGGGAACGGGAATCGGAGCGTTGGCCGGAGCGGGAATCGGAGCGCTGGCCGGCGGTGAAAAAGGCGCTTTAATCGGAGCGGGCGTCGGTGCCGCAGCAGGCGCCGGAACAGGGGCGTATATGGATGTGCAGGCACGCAAACTGAGACAGGAGCTGTTGAATACGGGCGTTCAGGTTCAGGAAGCTAACGGGCAGATTTATCTGATTATGCCGGGAAATATTACGTTTGACAGTAACGATGCCAATATTAAGCCAGCTTTTCAGCCGGTTTTGAATTCGATTGCCAAAGTGATTAACGAATACAGCAAGACGATGGTTCAGGTTAACGGCTATACGGACAGCACCGGCAGTGCGGCAACAAATAATTCATTGTCGCTGATGCGTGCAAACTCTATTTCGAATTATCTGCGTTTAAGGGGTGTTAACGGTAACAGAATCGTTTCAAACGGTTATGGTTCTTCAAATCCGATTGCGTCCAATGCGACAGCGGCCGGCAGAGAACAGAACCGCCGCGTTGAGATTGTCCTGATTAACAGGCAGTAAGTCGGCAGACAGAAGGACAGCCTTTCCGCCGGTTGGGCTGTTCGTGGTATAAAATCCCCCCAGAATATAATTCCGGGGGGATTTTATAACTGCATTTTGCTTGTTTTTAGCAATAAAATGTCAGAATTTCAGCAATGTGGCTTTAGCCTTTATGCGCCAAAAACGATGTTCATCGTGTCTTTGGCAATCATATATTCTTCATCGGTAGGGATAACGAAGACGCGAACTTTGGAATCTTTGGTTGAGATTTCGGTAATGTCACCGCGTTTGCTGTTGGCCTCTTCATCAAGGGTAATGCCCAGATAGGCAAGGCGCTCGATGACAAGTTTTCTGACCAGAGAGCCGTTTTCGCCGATGCCGGCAGTAAAGACAATAGCGTCGACGCCGCCAAGGACGGCGATATAGGCGCCGATAAAGCGGATAATGCTGTGAATATAGGCATTCAGGGCGTCAGTAGCACATTCTTCGACGCCGTAAAGCGTTTCAATATCGCGGTTATCGGAATAGCCGCAGAGGCCGAACATACCGCTTTTTTTGTTCAGGATTTCGTTGACTTCGTCCGGCGTTTTGTTTTGGGTTTTGCAAATATAGAGCGGAATGTACGGGTCAATGTCGCCGCAGCGGGTGCCCATAACCAAGCCGGCCAGAGGGGTAAATCCCATGGATGTATCCAAGCAGATGCCGTTATCGACGGCAGAAATAGATGCGCCGTTGCCGAGGTGGCAGGTTATGATTTTTCCTCTTTTGCCAATCAGTTCGGCAGCTTTCTGCGATACATAGGCGTGCGAGGTGCCGTGAAATCCGTAGCGGCGGATTTTATGTTTGGTGTATTGTTCCATCGGCAGGGCATAAAGGAATGCCTCTTTGGGCATAGTCTGGTGGAATGCCGTATCGAAAACAACAGTTTGCGGCACGTTCGGCAAAAGTTTCTGAACGGCTTTAATGCCTAAAACGTGAGCGTGGTTGTGCAACGGAGCCAGTTCGGACAATTCTTCTATTTGTTCGATAACAGTATCGGTTACGAGAACCGAATTTTTGAAAATATCGCCGCCTTGAACGATACGATGGCCGACGGCGTCGATTTCCTCCATTGAGGCGAGGGCACCGTTGAGGAGCTCTTTAGTAACTTCTTCAATTGCTTCGTTATGCGTCGGCAGAGCTACTTCGCGGGTTCTTTTTTCACCATTGGTGATTTTGATTTCGACGAAAGAGCCGTGAATGCCGATACGGTCAGCCTTGCCTTTGGCTACAACATCGTATTTGTCGCCGTCAACATTAAACAACTGGTACTTCAGCGAAGAAGAGCCCGAATTTAAAACAAGAATTTTTTTCATTGTAGAGTTCCTTACTTAAGTTAAACGGGTTATTTGGCAGCCTGAATGGCGGTAATTGCAATCATTCCGACGATATCTTCAGTCAGGGCGCCGCGGGAAAGGTCATTGACCGGTGCATTTAAGCCCTGCAGCATCGGACCGTAGGCTTCGCATCCGCAGAGACGCTGCAGCAGCTTGTAGCTGATGTTGCCGACTTCCAAACAGGGGAAAATCAGGACGTTTGCCTGACCGGCGACTTGCGAATCCGGCGCTTTTTTTCTGGCGACAACCGAATCCAACGCGGCGTCAGCCTGCATTTCGCCGTCAATCATTATCGGCAGTTTTTTGTATTCTTCAGATTGAAGCATCTCCTGCGCCAGTTTGGTCGCGTTGCGTACTTTATCGACCATTCCTCCGGATCCGGAACCGCGGGTTGAATAGGAAAGCATGGCAACTTTGGGTTCAATGCCGAACTTTAATGCAGTTTCGGAGCTTGCCAGCGCCATGTCGGCGAGTTCCTGTTCGCTGGGGTTGATGATAATGGCGCAGTCGGAAAAAATGTACGGCTTGTCATTGGCGACCAAAATCAGAGCCGAAGAAACGCTGCGCTCTTTGTGGGCAGATTTGATAATCTGCAGTGCAGGACGGACGGTATCCGCCGTCGAATGGTTGGCTCCAGACACCATACCGTCAGCGTCGCCGGACTTTATCATCAATGTGCCGAAATAGTTGTAGTTTAAAGCCAGCTTGCGGGCATCATTCGGGGTCATACCCTTGGCTTTGCGCAGTTCATATAAAAGGTTTGCATAGGATTCCAGTTTTTCTGAGGTTTCCGGCTGTATCAGTTCAATGCCTTCCATATCCCAGTTATTTTGGGCAAAATAAGCTTTAATTTCTTCCGGATTGCCAAGAATGATGAGCTTTGCGGCTTTTCTTGCGGCAACGGCGTGTGCAGCCTGCAGGATACGTTCGTCTTCGCCTTCCGGCAATACTATCGTTTTCGGCTCTTTAGAGGCGCGCTCCAAGAGGCTGTCAAGAAATTTGGTCATTTTCATTTTAAGTTCCTTTTATATGAAATAAAAAACAATATCAAAAAATTTTCTTCAGTTAATATCATAAGCATTTAAAAGGCAATAAAAAAGTTTGATTTTTGTGCTTTTAGGTTATAAGAATAGAAAACAATCGGAATAAGAACGGAAAATGACCGGGTTACAGAAAAATAAAGAGGATACAGGGAGCTTGACAAACGTGAGAAAACTGGTTTTGAAATTTGCGGCGATGGTGTTGTTTGCAATTCCTGCGGCGGCAGATCCCCGTTATGAGGCTGATGTTAACGTCGACGTTACGGCGGCTACGGTTACGGAAGCCAAAAAGCAGGCAATGGCCAAAGCGGTGCGCGACGGTTTGAATGAAGTTGTTTTGAGTATCAGCACGGCGCAAAGTGCTGATGAAATTAACAAACTAAACGATAACCAGCTGCAGCATTTTGTTTCAGGGATTATGGTTCTGATGGAAAAATCGTCGGATGTCCGCTATATTGCAGATTTGCGCATCAGCGTGAATGAGGATATTTTGAAGGCTTATCTGGCTGAAAACAATATGCCGCTGGTGGCAGGGGAAGAGCAAGATGTCTTGGTAGTCCCGTTGTTGGAAAAAGAAGACGGGACGCTGGATTTATGGAGCGATGAAAATATCTGGAGGCAGGCTTTTCAGCAGAGACGAGATATCCGCAAGGGTAATCTGGTTATTCGCGATATTGAGAAAAATCTGGGCAATATTACCGCGGTTGAAGCCAATCGGATTTATGACATGACTGACGGCGAATATAATGAACTGGCGGATTTTAACAATGTTACGGGGATATATGTCTTGAAGTATTCGCTGAAGGACGGCAAGGTTTATGTCAGGTCTTTTCCGGGGCGGGAAGTCAGCGTGGCAGATGTTGCCGGGTTGGAACCTGCGGCTGCTATAGACAAAGTGCTGCCGTTTTTTAAAGATGTCAAGAAAGCTGTCGGGGAAACACTGCCGGAAACTTTTGCCGAAGAAAAAATCGAAGCGGTTTATTCTTACCCGAAATTGGGGCAATGGATGGCATTAAAACGGCTGTTGGAAGGATACCCTCAGGTAAAGGAGGTAAAAGTCGTTTCCATGGCGAACGGAAAGGTGCACTTTAATTTTCTTTACAGCGGCGTTATTGAGAAACTTCAGGCCAATTTGGGGCTGAGCGGGTACAAATTGAGGAAAGAAGGAGGGTATTATGCCATCTATTAAGGCACAGAGCCGTTTTTACGTTAATCCGTATATGTGGTTTGTCATTTTCTTTGTGTTTTTCTTTTTGCTGTATCTGTTGCGTTCGGTGCTGATGCCTTTTGTTGCTGGCATTTTGCTGGCGTATCTTTTGGATCCGCTGACTTTGAAACTGCAAAAGTGCAAGATGTCACGGACATGGGCTACGGTGCTGGTCTGCTTTTTGATGATTTTAATCGTCCTGCCGGCAATATTTTTATTTTTAGGGATGGTTGAAAGCCAAGTTACCCTTTTGGTACAGGCTACGCCAAAGTATCTGGCACTGGTTCTGGAAAAGGCCCGGCCGGCTTTGCAAAGGCTGGCAGAACGGTTCCCCGGACTGATTGGCGGGAATTTGGAAGAGATGATAAAAGGCAATATCGGCAATGGTGTCAAGTTTGCCGGAGCACTGCTCAAAGGGCTGATTGCCAACGGGTTTGCTTTTATTAACCTGATTTCATTGATTTTGATTACGCCTATCGTTACTTTTTATATGCTGCGGGACTGGGATACCTTTGTCCGTAAGTTTGAGGGGCTGCTGCCGAAAAAGTCGAAAAAAGGCATTATGGAAAGTATGAAAGAAATTAATGCCATTATTGCCGGATTTATCCGCGGTCAGCTGAGCGTATGTCTGATTTTGGGGTTATATTACTCCATCGGGCTGAAGCTGGTCGGGCTGGAACTGGGGCTGCTGGTCGGCTTTATTGCCGGCGTTATCTCGTTTATCCCGTATGTCGGGTCAATTACCGGATTTGTACTGGGAATTATTTTGGCTTTTGCCCAGTTTGGCGATGTGACACACGTTATGTATGTGGTGGCGGTTTTCCTCAGCGGGCAGTTTCTTGAAGGCAATTTTCTGACGCCGAAACTGGTGGGCGACAGTGTCGGGCTGCATCCGGTATGGGTTATGTTTGCCCTGTTGGCCGGCGGTGTTTTGCTGGGTTTCCTCGGTTTGATGCTGGCCGTTCCGGTTGCGGCGATTATCGGCGTTTTGGTCAGAAATATGATTAAACGCTACAAGCAGAGTTCGCTTTATTTGGAGTAATAAGCTTTTTATTCATGCAAACAGTTCTGCAGACGCAGGAAAACGGCTAGAGCGGCATTTTCCTGTGTCTGCAAGCCGAATATGCAAGCAGTGTAAGTAAAAACGAACAACTGTACAAGTGTTTTTGCTGGTAGTGTATGGAACCTGTCGGTTTAAAGGTTTTTAACCATACGGATAAAGTTAATGCCTTTTTCTTCAAACAAATCGCTGTCTTGTCTGAAGCCAAGCTTTTCGTAAAAGCCGACGACGGAGAGCATGGCGTGCATAACCATACGGGAATAGCCGATTTCTTTGGCTGTCTTTTCGGCATATTCAATCAGTTTTTTGCCGATGCCTTCGCCTTGGCGCGTATCGTCCACGGCAACCTGCATGATGCGGATTTCTTCATTGTCGACCGGAACCATAATCAAGCCGCCAATGAGCTTGTCGCTGACGGAATCTATGCATCCGATGTGGAGAAAGCCTGCTTCTTGTTCGCGGAAAGAGTCAAGAAATTTTAACCCGAGGGGCTGCAGCAGAATTCTGTAGCGCAAATCCAACAGTTCCTGATAACGGCCGGAGCCGAATTCGACATCAATAAACTTAATCATAACAGCCTCCGTAATGAGCAAAATAATTTTATGCCTTATATTTAAGCACAGTTTTATAAGAGTTGCAACAGGAAAGTATAAAATCTGTTGCGTTCCGGCAAAAATTCGTTTATGTAGGATGTGTGCCCGTCGTAATGGAGGGGAAGGTATGTCTGACATGTCGTGAGGCAGGTTGGCCGGCGGTCAAATTTGTCCGGTGTGCGGTTAATCGGTTCGGAAGTAATAAGTCTGGAAAATGTTATAAGGAAAGTTAAATAGATGCAGGATTTGGCCAAAATCAGAAATTTTGCGATTATTGCCCATATTGACCACGGCAAATCGACGATTGCCGACCGTATTATCGAAACCTGCGGCGGACTTGAACGCCGGGAGATGTCGGAACAGGTTTTGGATTCGATGGATATTGAGCGCGAACGGGGAATAACGATTAAGGCGCAAACGGTGCGGCTTAAATACAAGGCGCGGGACGGGCAGGAATATCTGTTGAACCTGATTGATACGCCGGGACATGTGGATTTTTCTTATGAGGTTTCGCGTTCTTTGGCGGCCTGCGAAGGATCGGTTCTGGTTGTGGATGCAACGCAGGGAGTGGAAGCGCAGACGCTGGCCAACGTTTATCTGGCGATTGACAATAACCATGAGATTGTACCGGCGCTTAATAAGGTGGATTTGCCGTCGGCAGATGTGGAAAAAGTTAAAGCTCAGATTGAAGATGTTATCGGAATTGATGCAAGCGGTGCGGTGGAAACTTCGGGTAAAACAGGACAGGGAATAAGCGAGTTGTTGGAGGCAATCGTGCATCAGCTGCCGGCACCGCAGGGAGATGCCGGTGCACCGTTGAAAGCCCTGCTGATTGACAGCTGGTATGACTCGTATTTGGGGGTGGTTATCCTTGTCAGGATTAAGGATGGGACTTTGCGCAAAAAGCAGGCTATCCGGATGATGAGCAGCAATGCTGTTTATACGGTTGACCGAATCGGCGTGTTTACGCCTAAAATGCAAGAAGTTGAAGAATTGTCTGCCGGGGAAGTCGGCTATATTACCGCCAGCATTAAAAGCGTCGGCGATTGCCGGGTCGGCGATACGATTACGGATAACAAGCGTCCTTGCACAGAAGCTCTTCCCGGATTTAAACCTTCTATTCCGGTTGTCTTCTGTTCAATCTTTCCGGTAGACAGCAGTCAGTACGAAGCGTTGAAAGACGCTTTGGCAAAGTTAAAACTCAATGATGCGAGCATAGACTATCAAAATGAAAATTCGGCAGCGTTGGGACTCGGCTTTCGCTGTGGGTTCCTCGGATTGCTGCATATGGAAATCATACAGGAGCGAATCGGGCGCGAATTTGATTTGGACATTATTACAACGGCACCGTCCGTGGCGTATAAGATCAATTTGACCAAAGGTGAAACGATAATGCTCCATAACCCGGCGGATATGCCTGACCTGTCGACGGTAGCTTCAATTGAGGAACCGATGGTCAGGGCGACAATTCTGGTGCCGGACACTTATCTTGGTGCCGTGTTGAAACTTTGCACGGAGCGTCGCGGCGTACAGCAGGAATTGACCTATGTCGGGTCGCGGGCAATGGTTGTGTATCAGATTCCGCTTAATGAAATCGTGTTTGATTTTTATGACCGGTTGAAATCCATTACGAGCGGATATGCGAGTTTTGACTATGAACTGACAGGATATGAACAGTCAGATTTGGTCAAGGTTCAGATTTTAATTAATGAAGAACCTGTTGACGCGCTGGCATTTTTATGCCACAGAAGCGAGGCGGAATCGAGGGGACGGCAGATTTGCGAGCGTTTGAAAGATTTAATTCCGAGGCATCTGTTTAAGATTCCGATACAAGCGGCTATCGGCGGGCGCGTTGTGGCGCGGGAGACGATTTCGGCCATGCGCAAGGATGTTACGGCGAAATGTTATGGCGGCGATGTTACCCGTAAACGCAAGTTGCTGGACAAGCAAAAGAAAGGCAAGCAAAGAATGCGCCAGTTTGGCAAGGTGGAGGTGCCGCAGTCGGCGTTTATTGAAGCGTTGCGAATCGGCGATGACTAATGTTTTGCCCTCGTAAAAGGCAACTTATCAAAGCGGAATCCCCGTTGCATATTTGGAATGTGTCCGTGGGCAATGTTTCGGGCGAATAAAGCGTGTTCGGCTGCCTTTTGCCGGGGCATCGGACAGTCGCCTGGCAGTCAGAAGAAAATTCAGCGCAGACAAAAATGTTTATTTAAAGATGTTTATTTTACTTCAAAACGCCGCAGTGAGTCGGCTTTGGCTAGTGCCTCTTCCTGTTCGGGATTGGCCGGAAATTTGCCTCGGCGTTGAAGAACGCGCATTTCCAGGCCGTAGAGAGCGTATCGTTGTTTAAATTTTGGCAGTTTGGCGTCCGGATATGGAATTGCCTGAAGCAGTTCATTCAGGCTTTTGCGGTGCAACTGCTCCAGCGGTGATGCGTCTGGTGCGGCAGCAACGGCAGGTTCGGGCGTTGCTGCCTGAACCGTTATATTTTCATCAAGTTTATATTTTTGCAGTTTAGATGCAATTTCGGTGCTGTCGGGAGAGGGAAGCCGGGTATCCGCAGCGGTTTCGTTTTTTGCCGGAGATGAGTTTGGCATATCGGCTTTTGCAACAGGATTGGCGGAGATTTTTTTGATGGTAACAATTTTCTTTTCGACAACGGGCAAGGTGTATTGCGGTTCAGATGCCTTAGGGGCAGAGAGTGCAGAAGATGATGTTACAGAAGGACTTTCCGCGAAAGTTTTGGCGGTAGCGGAAGATGGAATAGAATCGGAAGAAGAGACGGAATTGGAAGAAAAATCAGCTGTGCTGCGACGTTTGGAGAATGAAACGGAGGATTCTGACTCTTCGTCCGGTTTGGCATATCTGGGTTTCATTAAACGGATATCCTGGACACGTGTATTTTGCTGAAAGGCACCTCCCGGGATAAAAAAAGCATATTGCAAAGGATGGGTTTCCGCAGATAAAGGCTTATATGTAAAAAGGCTGGACAAGGCCAGACAGATAATATACAGATAGTTCATGGGGAGCCTCCGTGCCAAAGATGTTTATCTGGAGAGTATTATAGATGAAAAAAGTTTTTTTTGCATTAATTTTAGGGCTGGCGGGTGTTAATTCTGCGCAGGGAGATGACGGGAGGGAAAGGTATGTTGAGGAATGCCTCTCCGTTATTGGACGGCCAACGGTTATGGTTACGTCATCTTACGGAAAACTGAAATATAATTTTGACAAAGACGGAGCTTATCTGCGCCGGGAAACGGAGAGAAAATATCAGGAATCGGGGCGGCAGATGCCGCAAGACCTGGTACCGGTCGGTTTGACTAAAGTCAGGGACGGGTTTGACTTTAACATGACGGTGGGACATATAGAAATCAGCCACGGGTATTCGTGCCTTTATCCGCAGGAAATTAACGCGCATTTGGGGTATTATGTTCCGACAATTTATATTTTGAAGGATTTACAGAAAGGTACTTGCCTGTATGAAGTGGCTCTGCGCCATGAGAAGACACATATGCAAATTTATATTGAGGCGTTGGACTATTTTCTGCCGGAGTTTAAAAAAGCGGCCGTCGGGCAGTTTGACAGGATTGGCGTGCGCGTTGTCGGACCGGGCGAATCGGCGGACGATGCGGCGTGGGAGCTTAACGAAGCTTATCTTAATGATATGAAAGAGAAAGTGGAACACTGGCGCAGAGAAGTTGAACAGGAGCAGATGAAGTTTGATACGCTGCAAAATTATATTTTGGAGAGTAAACTTTGTGAAGGGAAGGATAAGCCGGCTTCCGAGTAACGGAAACCGGCGGATTTGTTTGGGTCTTAAATCTTAAGCAAAATCCGGCAGAGCGGCGGCGTCTGCTTATGTCGAGCAGCCGCTATCAGGCTGTGCCGCTTAGGGGATATTATTGGGAGGATTAACAGCCGTAATCTTTTTTCAGGCCGGCAATGCATTCTTCAATTCCTTTGTATGCCGAATCGATAAAGGGCATATCCTTAGCTGAATTATTGCCGTAATAAATGCGGATTGTGGTCATGCCGCATTGTTTGGCAAAATCCAAATTGGAATAGCTGTCGTCTACAAAAATGCATTCCTGAGGATTAACGCCTATGGTTTGGCACAGGCGGGCGTATACGTCAGGGCTTTCGTTCTTCTTATACACGTCAAAATCTTCTACGGAATAGAATCTGCCGGCAAAGAAATCATACAGCCCGATATGCTTCAGAATTTTTTCGCAGATATCTTTGGAAGATGTGGAAAAGACGTACTGCGGACACTGAAGGCTCTTCAGGTTTTCAAGCAATCCTTCATACGGAGCAATGGTTTTTACCAGTTCGCTTTTGTAATTGTGGTAGGAAACGTACAGGTCTTTGTGCGGAATGCCATATTCACGGGAAAATATTTCCAATCCGTCCCGGTATGTCGCGTACGATTCTTTTACTTTTTCCGTAGCATCCTTAAAGTCAAGCGGAACGTTGAACTCTTTGATGGCGGCTGCGGCCGTGGCTTCATTAAGTTTGTTTTTATATTCTTCCGTTTCAAAATAAAGGGTATTGTCCAGATCCCAAATTATGGTTTTGCGCAACTTTATCTCTCCCTGAAATTTAATCCGTCAAATATAATATAGGCGTATAAAAGCAAGGTCAATCTTTTTGTGTTAAAAAAATCGTTTTGGCAGAAATTAAAATTTTAAAAAGCTGTTAGTAACAGGTTTAAAATTTTTGGCAGCGCGGTTATAGACCCTTTAAAAAAAAAAAAGTGTTTTAATTTTAGGGGGATATACAAATTTAAAAAAAAACGGGGGATGACGACTTGTCAAAAGGAGTGTTTTTTTTAAGATAGGGGCAGTTGAAGCGTTGGCGCTTTAAAGAGTATTTTTACTACATCTTGTATATCTTTACGGTTTGTTAATACTATATGTAGTAGGGTGCTGCTAAGGGCGAAACCCCATAAACTTACTAAATAAAGAGAAGGGAAGAATAATAAAATGGCAAATAACGAGTTGCAGATGCCGACGGCAAAAAAATATAAAATGCCGTTTAAAAGCATAACAAAAAGAGACGGAACCCTCGCTGATTTTGACGGCGATAAAATTTATAATGCAATATTGCGGGCCGGCGAGATTACTTCTGAATTTGACGGCGACGATGCGTGGCTTTTGACAGCTCAGGTGATGAAAATTTTATCGCATAAGTTTGACGAATCCCTGCCTTCGGTAGAAGATATTCAGGATGTTGTTGAACAGGTGCTTATTTCTTCCAACTATTTTAAGACGGCGAAATCCTATATTTTGTATCGCGATAAGAGAAACAGACTGCGCGGCGACGGCAAAACCGTTATTGACGTGGAAAGTTCAATTAACGAATATCTGGAGAATTTGGACTGGCGCATTAAAGAAAATGCGAATCAGGGGTATTCCAACGGTGGATTGATTTTAAACGTTTCCGGCAAGGTTACGGCCAATTACTGGTTGTCGCACGTTTATCCGGCGGAGGTCGGCGAAGCACACAGAAACGGCGATATCCATATCCACGATTTAAGTATGCTGGCAGCATACTGTGCCGGGTGGTCGCTGAAGAACCTGCTGCGCGAAGGGTTTAACGGCGTACCGGGAAAAGTTGAGGCCGGAGCTCCGAAGCATTTGTCTTCGGCAGTCGGCCAAATGGTCAATTTTATGGGAACGTTGCAGAACGAATGGGCCGGTGCGCAGGCGTTTTCTTCGGTCGATACATATCTGGCTCCTTATGTCCGGAATGACAAGCTGACATACGAGCAGGTTGAACAGAGTATGCAGGAACTGATTTACAATCTGAATGTTCCGTCCCGCTGGGGCTCGCAGACTCCGTTTACGAACTTTACTTTCGATTGGGTCTGCCCGGAAGATTTGCGCGATCAGCATCCGATTATTGCCGGTGTGGAACAGGATTATACGTACGGCGATTTGGGCGAAGAAATGGCAATGATTAACAAAGCCTATATCAATGTTATGATGGGCGGCGATGTTAAAGGGCGGCCGTTTACGTTTCCGATTCCGACTTACAATATGACGTGGGATTTTCCGTGGGAAGACGAGAATACGGAATTGCTGTTTGAAATGACGGCCAAGTATGGTTTGCCTTATTTTCAGAATTTCCTGAACTCGTCGTTGAAACCGGGACAGATTCGTTCAATGTGTTGCCGTTTGCAGCTGGATTTGAGAGAGCTTTTAGCCAGAGGAAACGGATTATTCGGTTCTGCCGAGCAGACGGGATCTGTCGGCGTGGTTACGATTAACTGCGCGCGACTCGGATATGTTTACAAAGGTAATGAAGCCGGGTTGTTTGCGCGGGTTGACGAGTTAATGAACATTGCGCGCTCTTCGCTGGAAATCAAGCGTAAGGTCATTCAGCGCCTGATTGATAACGGGCTGTTCCCGTTTACCAAGAGATATCTGGGTACGCTGCGCAATCACTTCTCGACCATCGGCGTCAACGGCATGAACGAGATGATACGGAATTTTACCAATGACGAGCATAACATTGCCGATACATGGGGACAGGCATTTGCTGAGAAGTTTTTGGATTTTGTCCGTGACAGGCTGGTAAAATTTCAGGAAGAAACCGGGCATATGTATAATCTGGAAGCGACTCCGGCGGAAGGTGCGACAACCAGATTTGCCAGAGAGGATAAGAAACGCTATATCGGTATTATTCAAGCCGGTACGCCCGATGCGCCGTTTTATACGAATTCTTCACAGCTTCCGGTCGGTTATACCGATGATCCGTTTGAAGCGCTGGATTTGCAGGCGCGCCTGCAGTCCAAATATACCGGCGGTACGGTGCTTCATCTCTATATGAACCAGCGTATTTCGTCCGCAAAAGTTTGTCGTGATTTCATCAAGAAGGTTTTGGCAAATTACCGCCTTCCATATATCACGATTACTCCGACGTTTTCCGTATGTCCGAAACACGGTTATATTGCCGGGGAACATGAGTTCTGTCCGATTTGCGATCAGGAAAAGAAGGCAGAAAAGTTAAAAATGCTTGCAAAAAAGCAAGAAGTAGCGTAGAATATTATACTAGTGAAAGGGAGAAAGATGAGCAATATTATTAATATTGATGATGTTAAATTAGACGATTCTGAAAGACAGCGTTGCGAAGTCTATACCAGAGTTATGGGATATATCCGCCCGACGACGGAATTTAATGTCGGCAAGAAAGGCGAATATAAATCCCGCTTGTGTTTCTGCGAAGAGAAGGCCGTTATGGGATGCGAAGCCCGTGAATGCGTCTGCAGAGACAATACGATGGCTTTGGCTGCCGAGTAAGCGGTTAAACGGGGTTTAACCAGTTTAGCGGTCTGTTGATGAGTGCTATTAGAATCGGCGGTATTGAGAAATTCAGTATCGTCGATTTTCCTAACCGGATGTCTGCTGTTGTCTTTATGCAGGGGTGTCCTTGGCGTTGTCCTTTCTGTCATAATACGCATCTTCAGGATGTGAATGCCGAGACGAATATCGTCTGGAAGAAGTTTACGGATTTTCTTGAGCAGAGAAAAGGAATGCTTGATGCTGTGGTCTTTTCAGGCGGAGAACCTTTGGTTCAGGATACCCTGGGGGCGGCAATGGACGAAGTGAAAGCTTTGGGATATCAAATCGGACTCCATACCGGAGGATATCGTCCGGCACATCTTAAAGAGGTTTTGTCCAAAACCGATTGGGTCGGATTTGATATTAAAGCGCCGTTGGAGGCCGAACGGTATAAAGATGTTACCGGGGGAATCGCAGATGTGGAGAAGGTTCGGGAAAGCCTGCATCTGCTGATTAATTCAGGGGTGCCGTTTGAATGCCGGACGACTTGTGATCCGCGCTTTCTTTCGGTTAAAGATATTTATACGATTGCAGATACTTTGAAGGGGCTTGGCGTTAAGGAATATTATTTACAGAAATACCGAAAAGTCCCTTCCGATACGGATACGACGGAGAGTCAATGTCTGGCATTGGTGGAAGACGCTGCACTGCTGGCGTATTTGCAGGGATGCTTTGACGTTTTTGATGTGCGAAAATAAGGGAAACTTCGTTTTGAATTGCGGAAAAGCTTTTTAATCTTTTTGTTAAAAATTGAATGTCAACGCTGCCGGGGAAGGTGATTCGGCAGCGTTATTTTTGGCGTAATATGTAGAATCGTTTTTGCGTAATATCGGTTTTAATTTGCAAAAATATATAACATATTATTCTTTACATAATGATATTTACTAAATGTTAAGCGAGGGTGCTTTAGTCTCAAGTCGGAATGTCCGGAGGACATTTCGGGGTTTGAAAGCCTCTCTAATGACGCACTATGTAAAGGCGAAACTTTACATGCCTTCAGTCGTGGACTGGAAGGCGGTAAAATAAGCCTCAGCGGTGAATATACCGCACTGTTCATTAGCAGACTTTCAACTTCCAGTCATCTTCTAGTCAAGATGGCTTTTTCTTTAACCATTGGGAAAAAAGGGAAGTGTGATATGAGAAAGTTCTTACTCTTGTCCGGAGTCTTTTTCGGTTTAATTTGCGGCTCTGCGCGGGCGGAGTATTATCGTCAGCCTGGAACGCGCGTTGTTTCTCGAACAGTGACGGCGAATTATGTGCGCCCGTTGCCGAGGAAGAAAACGCAGCATCCGCGCTATACACTGGGGCTGGATGTCGGCAGAAATCATCTTGATTTGGAGAAGGAAGGAAATTTTAAGTATAAGAGTATAGCTGAAACTGAATATAACTTTTTTAAGCCGACGCTGGGATTTCGCTTTAATAAGAAAGTCGGAATGGAACTTTTTTATCAGCAGGCGGGAAAAGAGAATAAAGGGACACGTTTTAATGGCAACAACATTGATGTCGGTGTAAAATATGCGGCGTATGGGGTGGATTTTTTATTTTATCAGCCGATAGACAAGCAATTGGATATTTTGATGTCATTGGGTGGCGCGTATTATGATTTTGATATAAATCTTGCAGCAAATGTATTGGGATATAGCGTTAATGGCAACGTTAAAGAAGAGTCGTTTGGCATGCGTACCGGATTGGGACTGCAGTTTAATTTGAACAGGAACTGGGCTGTTCGGGCGATGGCACATTATGTTACGATGACCGGCAGCAATGATTATGTTAAAAACATTATGGAGATGTCTCTGGGACTCCGTTACTCGTTTTAGGTGTTTGCTGTTTAGCAGTTATTTATTTAGGTGCAACATTAAGTAAAACCATTTGCGGAAATGTCAAAAGACATTTCTAGACGCAGGAACAGCGGAGGGGAGATATTTTAAGCTTTGACGAGAGTTTTCGTACGCATATTTGCGGGGGTATTGGTGGGGCAGGAAGTACGATGCCAGAAAAACGCCACGTTTGATTTTGGAGTTTTGTTGCTTTTTGAGGAACTTTCTGAAAAAATATGAGAGGAGCCCAGTTGGAAGTGAACAAAACAGTATTGCTGTTTTGTTCTGGCAGCGATTATCTGTCGAATAGATTGTCGGATATTATTGTTTCAATATTCTTAAGCGTTTTTGGCAACTTCTTTTTTTCCAAATTTGTATTCAGGCATTTGTCTGCCGTTTGGGCAATTTTGCTGCGCAGTTCTGCCAGTTTTGAAGTGTTGGAATATTTGTTTATAACATCCCGCGCTTGTGCCGGAATGCCGTATTGGGAGTCATTATGGGGAATCTGCATAATTTTTGATTTTTTCAGGTTGCCGGTTAATTTTCCATTTTCATCAATTATGCCGTTTTGTTTATCCTGCAGATAGGCGTTAACCAGACTCGGTATTAAAAAACGGTTGATATCAGTGTGAATGTTACGGTCTACAAGCGCTTCGCTGTATGCATGGTCAAACTTGTCTGACAGTTGAGGTTTTTTGGTGGTTATATATGCTTGGGCTACCAAAGAGGCTTTAATCAGGGCGTCTTTGGGGCCGTCTTTTTCAAGATTTGATAAAAATGATACAGGTTTTTGATTGTCGACGAACATTTTGGGGTTGATATTTTGCAGAGCTTCCACTCTGATTTTAAAAATTTCCTACATATTATCCATAAGATTGTTGTCGGTCATAGCCGTTCCTCCTTTTTGTGTATAGTTATAGATTGATGATACCATAAACATACTTGTCCGCCAAGATAGAATGTGTAGACGGAATTTGTTTTTTTCTGTTTCAGACAGCTGTGCGACTCCGGTTGATGGGGATGTTTTTTGTTGATAACCCTTATATTTTTGTAAATTTTGCTTGGTAAAATCTTTAGGTATGCTATATTAAAAAAGACTTGGAGATTTACGAAAACAGAGGTTTATAATGGCTGAATTTACGGAAGATGAAATTATTAAGGGCGAACAAGAATATAACGCAGATTCAATCAAAGTGTTGAAGGGTTTGGATGCTGTGCGGAAACGTCCGGGTATGTATATCGGTGATACCGATGACGGATCCGGCCTGCATCATATGATTTATGAGGTTCTTGACAATGCAATTGACGAAGCGTTGGCAGGATATTGCGATAAAACCGAGGTTATTTTAAATCCTGACGGTTCGGCAACTGTTCGCGACAACGGCCGCGGCATGCCGGTTGATATGCATAAGGAAGAAGGTGTTTCGGCGGCGGAAGTCATTATGACCGAGTTGCATTCCGGCGGCAAGTTTGACAATAATTCATATAAGGTTTCCGGCGGTCTGCACGGGGTGGGGGTGTCGGTAGTCAATGCCTTGTCTACATGGCTGAGGCTGAAGATTTGGCGCAATGACCAGCAGTATGAAGCCGAATTTGCAAACGGTAATGTCGTGGAGCATATTCATGTTACCGGCTCGACACCGGGACACCACGGGACAGAAGTTTCTTTTTTGCCGTCTCCTGAAACATTTACACAGACGGAATTCAGCTATGACGTTTTGGAACGTTCTATCCGTGAGAAGGCTTTTTTGAACTCCGGCGTTTATTTGAAATTGATTGATAATCGCGGCAATGAGCCTAAGGAAACGGTTTTTCATTATGAAGGCGGATTGAAGGCGTTTGTTACGCACCTGAATAAAGCGAAAGCTCCGCTGCATGAAAGTATTATCAGCATTTCCGGCGAACAGAACGGTATGCAGGTCGATGTCGCTATGCAGTGGACGGAAGCATATAACGAAAGTATGTTGTGCTTTACCAACAATGTGCCGCAAAAGGACGGCGGAACGCATCTGGCCGGTTTCCGGGGAGCACTTACAAGAACAGTCAATAACTATATTTTGGAAAACGGGCTTTTGAAAAAGGATAAAACGGCTATTACCGGTGACGATATGCGCGAAGGGCTGACCTGCGTTTTGTCAGTTAAGGTACCGGATCCGAAATTTTCGTCCCAGACTAAGGATAAACTGGTTTCTTCCGAGGTACGACCGGTTGTAGAAAGCATTATGGGCGATAAGCTTAAGGAATGGCTGGACGAGCATCCGGCAGAAGCCAAGATTATCGTTGGCAAGATTGTTGAAGCTGCAACGGCGCGCGAGGCGGCGCGCAAAGCTCGCGAATTGACGCGGCGCAAAGGCGTGCTTGATATTTCTTCCCTGCCGGGAAAACTGGCAGACTGTCAGGAAAAAGATCCGGCTTTGTCGGAAGTGTTTATTGTTGAGGGAGATTCTGCGGGCGGGTCGGCGAAGCAGGGGCGTGACAGAAAGAATCAGGCGATTATGCCGTTGCGCGGCAAAATCCTGAATGTTGAAAGGGCACGTTTTGACAAGATGCTGAATTCGGCGGAAATCGGAACGATTATTACGGCGCTCGGGACGGGAATCGGCCGTGATGACTTTAATCCCGACAAATGCCGCTATCACAAGATTGTAATTATGACCGATGCGGATGTCGACGGTGCACACATCAGGACGCTGTTGCTGACGTTCTTCTATCGGCAGATGCCGGAGCTTATTGAACGCGGGTATGTGTATATTGCCCAACCGCCGCTGTATAAGGCCAAACGCGGGAATTCGATTATTTATCTGAAAGATGACCGCGAGATGGAAGATTATCTGATTAACGGTGGATGCGATGACGCTTATTTGGAAAAAGTCGATGGTGAGCGAATCCTCGGACAGGATTTGGTGGCGTATGTTGAAAGTACAAAGAAAGCGCGGAACCTTGTTTCCATGTTGAGTGTCAAAGCTCCTGAGCATATTGTGGAGCAGATGGCTATCAGCGGGTTGTTTGACAAGGAGATTTTGGCTGATGCAAATCGGCTGAAGCCAGCTTTGGACAACCTGACGGCACGGTTGGATAATTTGGAAGCGGAATATGACCGCGGTTGGAAAGCGGATATTTTGGAAAACGGCAGCATCTCTTTCTATCGCACATTGCGCGGCGTTCGGGAAGAACATATTGTCGGCGCTTCGATTTTGGAAAGCGGCGAGGCAAAGATGCTGAATACTATGAAAGAATTTTTGGCGGAGAATTTTTCCCAGCCGTTAAAGCTGGTGTCTAAAACCGGCGGCGAAACGGTAATTGCCGGGCCGGTTACGCTGGTTGATGCGGTTATGGCTGCCGGGAAGAAGGGAATTACCTTGCAGCGCTATAAAGGTTTGGGTGAAATGAATCCTGAGCAGTTATGGGAAACGACACTGGATCCGGAAGCTCGTTCGCTGTTGCAGGTCAAAATCGACCAGATGGAAGAGGCTGATGAGGTCTTTTCTACCTTGATGGGCGATGTGGTTGAGCCTCGTAAAGACTTTATTCAGGAAAACGCCCTTAATGTGGTCAATCTAGATATTTAGCCGGTTTATTTTGAATTGTACGGTTAAGAGGGAGCAGCTGGCTCCCTTTTTTGATGGAAAGTGGAAAAACGGAGAAAAGAAACCGGAAAAATAAAAACTCCTGATTTCAGGAGTTTTTATCAGATAATAACGATATGGAGCGATTAGCAGGTTGAAAGATTAGTAAATGGAGAATTTAACGGCAAAATAAACCATTACCCAGACCAGAAGCATACAGATAAAAGCGAGGACTTTGCTCTTTTCGTATTCTTTGTACGTGTTCCACATTCCGACGATACAAACGACGGAATAGGTCAGTACGGCCAAAAATGCTGCGGTATAAAAGCACAGCCAGGTAAAAGCAGCCGGATTCATGCTCAGAAGGGAAATGTTGTTCCATAGAACCTGCAGATAACGGGTTTCGTATCCTGCCGACTGCTTCAGGAATATCATTAAAAGACGGGTAACAAAACCGGAAACGGCAAGACCCAAAAATGAAAATTTCCAAAATGCTTCGGCTAAAGAGCACTGTCCGTAAAAAAAACGTCCGAACATCAATCAATCTCCTTAAAAAGTATCTGTCGTATTTATATCGTATCGCTTTGCGGCATGCAACCGCTTTTTAGAAGAAACTTACAATATTCTTATATTTCTTTAACCCGAGTTGTTTGTGGGCAGCGGCGATATATTCATGAAGTTCGCCCCATGATGTGTTTTCTTCAATGTATTGCCGCGCTTTTTGCGGGGATTTAGAGAGCTGAATGTCAATAACTTTAGCCAGCAGCTCATACATAGCCGGGCTTACTTTGGCAAAGTCGATATGCAGCAGCATGTTAGCGTCGAATGTTATGGCTCCGTGTTTCAAAAGAGTGTTAAATTCTATTAAGTCGACTATTTTGTAGGTTTCGGTTGGGAATATCGGTTTGGCGCGCAGCAGGAGGCGAAAAATCCAAGTGGTGTAGATTTGTTTTAACCTTTCCTCGCTGAGAATGCCCTGCTTGACGTATTCCGGCATGAAAGCGATTGAAATCGTGTCGGCTTTGTTTTCTTCAATAATGGATTTGCAAATACCCGGGGAGTTCTGATATTCGCTGTTCGGTCCTAAAGAATGTCCGTTTTCGTGCCCGATAACAAACAGGTGGTCGGCTTCCAGGTCGTAATATTTGTGAAAATCGGGGTGAAGAAAAACGTCCAGCATCTTTTGCGTCCGTTCGGGGTCGTGTCCCTGGCGTACCTGCCGATGATAGACGTTGCGCCGTCCGCCTCCGGTTTTGATGGCGAGTTTGTCGTTGTTGGGCAGATTTTGAGCAACAGTAATACCGCCGCGGCATTGGGCGTAATCTCCGGTCAGGCTGATTAAGTCAACGTCAACCATGGTTTGCTTTAAATCTGCATCGGCGTTGATGCTTTGTGCGTATTTACCGGCATAAGGCATAAGGGCGCTCAATTTGGGCATCATATCCCTGAATTGCAGCAGCAGTTTGGTTCCCTCTCTGTTGACGATGCCGACCCGGGCGCCAAGCATATCTTTGGCGATAACATCAATATTATGCTGTTTAATCAAAGCGGCAAGCTGCTGATTTTCCAAGACTGTCGGTGTCATTTCATCATCATAGTTTTCGCGGCTGATGGTAAATTCAAGAGGCGAATCCTGCATCATAGCCCAGTGTTTATCGGCCAGCATATCCATATCTTCGTTATTTTGCAGTAAGGCTTGTGCCTGCCATGACAAAAATTCCCGGAACAAATCGTCAGAGCAGTAGTGGGCGGCGACTTCCAGTTCGTTTGCCATAGCGGAGAATTCTTTTTTGAAGTATTCGGTGTAATCAACGGCCTTTAATTTTGAACCGTTGCGGACAATCATGGTTCGGGCGGACAAAATGCGGGCAATTTCTTCGGATTCTCCGCCAGCGAACATGTTTAACAGGATTTGATGAAATTCGTCGACGGTTAAGTCTTGCGGATAAAAATTTTTTCCGGCTGATGTTGTCAGGCCTTTGAACAGGCAGATTGGGGCAGGGTCAATTCCGTTTAAGCCGGATACGCCATTCAGGGAATTAAACATTTTTAAAGTCAATGCAGCTTGTTCATCGTTTTTTGCAGCTTGCTCAAGCGCCTGCTTCAAAGAAATATTGTGCGGGTTGTCCTGTTGCAGGCAGACGTTGTTCAGTATCTTGGCGGCCTGAACCAGGTGCTGCAGAGCTTTGCGGTCTCCTTCGGAAAGAGCCTGCCATGCAGGAGAGGTTTCTGACAGCAGCGTAATGTCGGTCATTTCTTCGGTGGTCATTTTTTTTAGTTCGTCAGTTGAATAATTTAATGCGAATCCGTTATATGTTGTCATTTAAATTTATCTCCACTGTTTTAAATTTGTAAAATTTCATCTGATCGTTATGATAATCCGGGTTTAATCCTGACCGCAATTGCAAAAAGCGGAAAATTTCGGCATTGTCGGCAGAAGCCGGAACCGGTTGGCGGTTCCGGGCAGCGAGGCTTTTGCGAAAGGCGGCAATTTCCTGAGGAAGAAGCAGGTTCTCACGGGAACCAAAACGAAACATCAGCCCCTCGTCAGGCATCAATATTGTTTGCGGAGTTATTTCAATGGCTGACGTCAGCAGGCTTAATCGGAACGGCGTTTGGCCGGGGGACAGCCGGTGCAGAGCGGTTTTAAGATTCTTTTCCAATGATGCGTTTAAATCAAGACTGCAAGCGGTTTTTTCACGGGTGGTCAGGCAAAGCGGAGCATTTTGCAGCAGCAGATTGTCGGTTGAAAGCCGGGCGGGGGAAGCAACTTGAGGAAATGTCGTCGGTGAGAGAGCTTCAAGGTAAAATGCAGCGAGCAGTTCTTTTTTATGTTCAGAAGCAAAGCTGCGGAGGGCGTTCTGTTCAGCGGCAAGTTTTCCCTGCGTTTTTGGGGCGAGGGGAAATAGACGGTCAAGCAATGGTTTTACCGAAGAGAAGGCCTCTGATGTTTTAAATTTTTTGAGTGCGGCGGTATAATTAATGGTATGCGGGTAGAGATTTTGTGCAGATATGACAGCTTTTACGGCATTGATGTCTGATGAAACGATAATTGAGCGGGAGGAGGAAGGTTCGGTATCCGATGGTATCGTGCCCGGCTGGTTTACTGCGGTATGGCTGCTTTCGGTTATGCGGCAGGCGGGGGCGAAAATTTGTATCAGGGACAAAAGAGCCGAGGTTTCCTTTATCTCAGGTGTAAACTGTACTTCTGTCGTGTCTGGCGCGATTTGGGAAAAGGCCTGTGCTGTGGTTATAAAATTTTGTCGGTTTGCAACAGAAGGAATGAGAATAACTGCCGGTGCGGAATCGGCAGCGGAAGCGGATGTAAACGTGAACAAGGTAACCGGTACCGAGTGTTCATATTCTTCGGCCATGGACGGGCGGGGATGATAAGTCAGGAGAGTTTTGTCTGTCTGGTGCAGTGCTGCTGAAAAGTGTGTGCAATTTAATATGACGAACAAAACGGCTGCTACCGTTAGCGCAGCAATTTTAATTCTCCGCCGCTTTTGTTTTTTCTTGTCTATATATAACAGCATGGCAGCTCCTTAAATATCGGCTATTTTTTTATACGAACCCGGCATTTTTTCATATTTTCACGCGAGAGGGCAATAATGGCATTTTCCAAATCCGATAGAATTTTTTCGCCTATTTCGGCAATCAACGGTTTCTTTTGCAGTGCCATTTTATAGTATTCTGCGCCGTTTTCGCAAAGCTTCCAATATCGAACATCGCCGTCTTTGTATTGGTTGGCCTGGAGATTGGCTTCCAGTTTATCTAAAGCGGAAACGATTTTTGCCTCCAACGTTTCTTTCTTTTCGTATTCCTGATATAAGTCATAGATTTTATGGTTCAACGGTGGCGGAAGCAGGCTTTTCAGTTCTTTTATTGCTGCTTCTTCTTTCTGTTTTTTTTCTTTTTTCAGTTCGGGATTGACAATCTGGTTAGCGGCGGTGTAGTCTCCGACCTTACCTTCGGCTATATCGTGAACCAGAGCCATTTCCAGCATTCTGGTATAATCTACTTTGCTTTTCAGATAAGGCGCAATGAGCATAACAAGAAACGAGAGTTTGAAAATATGCATGGCATCATTTTCGGTTGAGCCTTCATACAGCAGTACGTCCCTTTTTACGATGCAGACTTCTTCCAATGCCCGCATAAAACTGATGATTTTTTCAATTCTTTTCATAATTTTTCAAAAAATTTAGACCGGTTACAGTATATTTCCAGATGCCGAAACTACGGTGCTTAGAGTGCCGGAGTTAAGATTCCCAAACGGCCGGAGCTTTGGGACTCCGGCCGGGACGACGGGGAAATCAGCGGGCATTTTTGCCGATGAATTTTTTGCCGTTCATATAAGGCTGGAGTTTTTCCGGAATACGAACGGTAAAGTCAGCCTGCTGATGGTTTTCTATAAACGGAGCCAGGATACGCGGCGTGGCGATGCCGGTATTGTTCAGCGTATGGGCAAATTTGACTTTGCCGTCTTTGTTGTCGCGGTATCTCAGATTGGTGCGACGAGCCTGCCACTCGGTGATGTTGGAGCAGGAGTGGGTTTCGCGGTAGCAGTTCTGCGACGGTGTCCACGCTTCCAAATCATACTGGCGGTATTTGGGTGCGCCCATATCGCCGGTGCAGATTTCCAATACCTGATAAGGCAATTCCAAATCCTGCAATACTTCTTCAGAAATAGCCAGCAGGGTTTTGTGCCATTTTTCGCTTTCGGCAATGTCATTTTTGCAAATAACGAACTGTTCGGTTTTCAGAAACTGATGGACGCGAACCAAACCGCGCGTATCTTTGCCAGCGGCTCCTGCTTCGCGGCGAAAACAGGGGGAGAATCCGGCGTAGAGCACCGGCAGGTCGTTTTCGGAAAGAATTTCATCGGCGCGCAGCGAATTGAGCACCAGTTCGGCCGTGCCGGAGAGGTAAAGGTCATCGGCCGGCATATAATAGACTTCGTCCTGAGAAAACGGCAGATAGCCCATTCCATATAACGGTTTTTGTTTGGAAAGAGATGGAACGGTAATCGTGGTGAAACCATGCGCAGCCAGTTTGTCCAGCACCAGCATATGCATAGCGAGTTCCAGTCGGGAAAGTTCGTTTTTGATAGCATAAGTTCTGGCACCGGAAACTTTAGTGATGCGTTCCATTTCCGACCAGTCATTTAGTTCCATCAGTTCTACATGGTCTTTGGGCGTGAAATCAAATTTTGTCGGTTCGCCGACTTTTTTGATGACGACATTGCCGGACTCGTCCGGGGCGACGGGTGATTCTGGACTCGGGAGATTAGGCATACGCCACATTATGCTGTCATATTTCTGCTGTTCTTCGGTCAGCTGTTCCTGTTCTTTTTTCAATTCTTCACCGATTTCCCGACTCTTGGCGATAATGGCGGGGCGTTCGTCAGCCGATGCGGATTTGATGGAATTGCTCAGGCGGTTTTTTTCTTCTGCCAGTGCCTGGGTGGAGGTTTTTAATTTGTTGACGTCTTTGTGCAGAGCAATCAGGGCATCTATGTCAATCTGTTCAGGCGTGTAGCCTTTTTTGGCAAGGCCTTCTTTGACCAATTCCGGGTTGTCGATAATGAATTTAATATCCAACATTGCTGATTATCCTTTTTTATATAAAATTATTTGCAAAAATCTGAAAACAAGATTATCAATATTTAAAATTAAAAACAACACAAATTTGAAAGGCAAACACAAAATGATAGAGGGAAAAAGGGTTCTGACCGGAGTTAAGCCGACCGGCAAGCCGCATTTGGGAAATTATCTGGGGGCAATCAAGCCGGCGATTGAAATGGGGAACACGGCAAAGCAGCACATTATGTTTATTGCCGATTATCATGCGATTAATGCCGAGAAAAATGTGGAAATTCTGAACAAAGAAATAAAAGAAATAGCATGCATTTATCTGGCGGCAGGGCTTAATCCGGACAAGAGCATTTTTTATCGCCAGTCCGACGTGCCGGAAATTTTTGAAATAACGACGATTTTAACGGCATTTACGCCGAAGGGGTTTATGAATAAGGCGCATGCGTACAAAGCGGCGGTTGACAGGAATGTTGCCGCAGAGAAACCGCATGACGACGGGATTAATATGGGGCTGTATACGTATCCGATTTTAATGGCAGCGGATATTCTTTCTTTTGACACGGATATCGTGCCGGTCGGAAAAGACCAGGTGCAGCATGTGGAAATTGCCAGAGATATTGCCGGGGCCATTAACGCTTTTTACGGCGAAGAAATTCTGGTGCAGCCGAAAGCCGCGTTTGACGACAACATTGCAGTAATACCGGGAATTGACGGGCGTAAAATGAGTAAGTCATACGGTAATGTCATTCCGATGTTTGAGGATGACAAGACGCTGAAAAAGGCAGTGTTTTCGGTTAAGACCGACTCTAAGCCGATTGAAGAGCCGAAAAATCCCGACGAGGTTTTAGTTTATGAAATTTACAAAGCGGTAGCTCCGGCGGACAAAGTTCAGGAAATGGCCGAAGGACTTAAAAACGGTAAGCTTGGATACGGACACGTTAAAAATATGCTGTTGGAAGCCATTATTGAGAAAACCGGGCAGGAACGGGAGGTTTATAATTATTATATGAACCACTTTGATGAGGTTGAAAAAATTTTGGCGGCCGGTGCAGAAAAGGCCAGAGCAATCGCCGGTCGGACATTGCAACGTTTGAAGAGGGTCGTTTTCGGAGGTTTTTGAGCGTGTATGATGTTTGAAAAAAAGGAAAAAGCTCCCTGTTGCGGGAGCTTTTTTAAGATTTATTCGGAGTGGCCTTTTTGTTTAGGACGTTTTCTCTTGCTTTGCGGGCTTTTTCGGAGAGGCTTTCCTGCGCCGCCGGTTTTGCGTTGGCGTTTTGCTGCGGCTGCTCTTTTTTTTTTAACGCCGCGGCGTAGGCGTGCAGAATCTCATTTTCAGCTTCGGGGTTTTCATTGTATTTCATTTCACAAACATACAGGACGCTGAGCTTTTTTAATTTTTCAACGGCATCGGGAAGAAGCCCCTCAATAAGCACAATGTCGTTCTTACTGCGCGACAGTTCTATCAACCGGTTTGTTTCGTCCAAGGTAAAAGACGGATTCTGCGGAGTTCCTTCCCCGGCAAAAAGCAAAACCATAACTTCTCCGTCGTCGTTTTCCATCAATTCGTAAACATTTTGCGGATCCTGTTTTTCAGGTTGCGATGTTTCAGTCATTATTATATCCTTTACAGCATTATCTGCAACGAGTGTAGGGCGAAAGTTCTTAAAAATCGGTTACGAATCTAAAAATGATGTATGTTTTTTGTTGCAATCTAAAAAAAATGTGGTATAAGGCTCTAAAATATTAACCGACAGAGAAATAGAAAAGAGGTGATTTAAGTGGTTCAGGTTACTGTTATCGGCAATGATGTTGCTCAATCTTTGAAGATTTTGAAGAAAAAGATGCAGCGCGAAGGTATTTTTCGCGAGATGAAACTCAGACGCTGCCATGAAAAGAATTCTGAGAAGAAAGCTCGTCGTCAGGCTGAGGCTGTCAGAAGAGCAAGAAAACAGTTGCGTAAGCGCTTAGATACTGAAGGATTCTAATCCTGCTGTTTTGATTAAGAAGGGGCTCTGTTCAGGGCTCCTTTTTTGTGCTTTACGGGATGTGTTAACGGGAGATTTTTTCTGTAAAATGGCATAAAATAAAGCCCTCTTAGAGGGCTGTTATATACTTGTAGTGCTTTCGTCGCTTTATCAGGCTATTTTTTCAACTTGCCCGAATTCCAGTTCTACCGGCGTATAGCGTCCGAAAATAGAAACGGAAACTTTCAGGCGCGATTTTTCATTATCAACTTCTTCAACAACGCCGACAAATGAAGCAAAAGGTCCGTCCGTAACGCGAATCTGTTCGCCAACTTCAAAATATACTTCCGTCGAAGGACGCTCAACGCCTTCTTCTATCTGCGTCATGATGCGTTTTACTTCAGCTTCGCTTATAGCCTGAGGCTTGTTATGGCTGCCGAGAAAGCCGCTGACACGCGGCGTGTCTTTTACAATGTGCCATGCGTCATCGCTCATTTCCATTTTGACCAAGATGTAACCGGGGAAGAACTTATGCGTGGCGTTTACTTTCGTACCTTTTCGAACTTCGACAACCTGTTCGGTAGGAACCAAAACCTCAAGGATGCGGTCGTCCATCTTTTTCAAAACAGCTTGCTCACGAATGGATTCAGCAACTTTATTCTCTGAACCGGAATATACATTTACGACATACCAACGAGCGGTCATGGGTAACTCCTAATATTTGAAGATTGAACTGACTATGGCGGCAAAAATCATGTCGACAAAGAAGAAAAACGTCGAGGCAATTGCAACAATTACCATCACCATAATCGTTGCGCGCATTACTTCTTTTTTAGACGGCCAGGTAACTTTTTTTACTTCTTGCTTAACTTGTCTAAAAAATTGTATCGGACTTGTATTTCCCATAGCTCAACCATTTCAATAACATTGATAAAAACTGGCAGGGGCGGAAGGATTCGAACCCTCGACATTCGGTTTTGGAGACCGACGCTCTACCAACTGAACTACACCCCTATTAAAAACGGCTTTGTTTCGTTTACTTCAACCTTGATACACGTTTAGAAACAATAAATCAAGTATTTTTTATATCTGTCAATAAAATAAAACCGTTTTTGCAACCTGCTTAGAGAAAAAGCAGCTCTTTTTTAGTTTTTGCGCATTTCTGCGACAGAATTCCACATCTTTTCCAGATTATAGAATTCGCGAACTTCCGGGCAGAAAATGTGTATAATGACGTCGAAAGCGTCTATCAGTACCCAGTTAGCTTTTTCTTCGCCTTCCGACGATGCAGGGAAGCCTTTTTGTTTGAGTTCATATTTTAACTTGTCCGCAAGGGAGGCGACATGGCGGTTTGATGTTCCGCTGGCAATAACCATATAGTTGGCGATGGAAGTTTTGCCTTTGAGGTCTATTGTGACGATATTTTCAGCTTTGTTATCGTCCAGAACTTTGGTAACAAGTTCAAGCAGTGTTGTGTCGTTGGCGTTCATTATATGCTCCTTAAATTTAGTCCAGCGGCGACCAAGTTTTGGCTGGTGCGCGGTGTTCTTCGCCGGTTACGGCATTTTGTTCCGAATCATTTGGCTGATTGGGGGAATTTTTCTTTTTTCTTGCAGGAACGAAACGGGAAATTTCGCGCAGGCAATTGGCGGTGTTTGTTCCGGCAATGGCAGAAATGGCAAAGATTGGAGAAGGCGTTGCTTTGGACAGAGCCTTCAGCTTTTTGCTTATTTCTTCAGCAGGAAGCGAATCTGTTTTGTTTAAGGCGATGACTTCGGGTTTGTCTGCAAGTTTCGCTTTATAGAGTTCAAGTTCGCGGCGGATTGTTTTATAGTCGCGGACAACATCATCGGAGGTGGCGTCTATCAAGTGCAAAAAGACAGAACACCGTTCGACGTGTTTTAGAAATCGATCGCCCAATCCTGTTCCTTCGTGTGCTCCTTCAATCAAGCCAGGAATATCGGCCAAAACCAATTCTTTGCCATCAATCCAAGCGACTCCCAGGTTGGGATGAAGCGTAGTAAACGGATAATCCGCAATTTTGGGACGGGCTTTGGTTACAGCTGTCAGAAATGTTGACTTTCCTGCGTTTGGCAGTCCGATAAGCCCGACGTCGGCAATGATTTTCAGGCGCAGCCATACCCACATCTCGACTCCCGGCCATCCCGGTTCCGCATAGCGCGGCGCCTGATTGGTCGAGGTCTTGAAACGGGTATTGCCACGGCCGCCGTCGCCGCCTTTGGCAATCATAAAAGTCTGTCCGGCTTCAACCATATCGGCGAGAACAGTTTCTCCGTCGTCGGCGACGATTTCGGTACCGACCGGAACTTTGATGATGAGGTCTTCGCCTTTGGCGCCGCTCATTTCCGAACCCATGCCGTGCTGGCCGTTTTGGGCTTTGAAATGCTGCCGGTAGCGGAAATCTATCAGCGTATTCAGGTTTTCAACCGCGACGAAATAAACGCTGCCACCTTTGCCGCCGTCTCCTCCGTTCGGGCCGCCGAATTCAATATACTTTTCGCGGCGGAAAGAAACGCATCCGCGTCCGCCGTCTCCTGATTTCAAGTATATTTTTGCCTGGTCGAGAAATTTCATTTATGCCTGCCTGTTGTTTGGTATTTTCCGGAAAACTGCCGAGAATTGTATGTATCCTGCTTTTTTGAAAAATAAAGGGGATGATTGCCACCCCCGTTATTCTTTTTTATGTTAGTTTAATTATTCAGCCGGGACTACAGAAACATAGGTTCTGTCATTGGCTTTGGTCTTAAACTCAACTTTGCCTTCGGCAGTTGCAAAAATGGTGTGGTCCTTACCCATGCCAACATTTTCGCCCGGGTGGAATTTTGTTCCGCGCTGACGGATAATAATGTTGCCGGAGATTACGGATTCACCGCCGAATTTTTTTACACCCAGACGACGTCCGATAGAATCGCGTCCGTTTGACGAGCTACCGCCTGATTTCTTATGTGCCATTTTTAAATCTCCTAGTTATTCTTATTTACACAAATCGGTAATTTTGACGATTGTGATGTTTTGTCTGTGACCGTTTTTACGACGATAGTTCTGTCTTCTTTTCTTTTTGAAAACGATAACTTTAGCGTCTTTTGCCTGTTTAACAATCGTACCTTTTACGGTAGCACCGGCTACCAAAGGCGTTCCGACGGTTTCACCCATAGCCAGTACTTCGTTAAAAATTATTTCGCTTCCGGCTTCGCCAGCAATCTTCTCAATTTTGATAACGTCATTGGACGCTACTTTGTATTGCTTGCCGCCTGTTTTAATTACTGCATACATTTTAAATCACCTGTTTTTTATTGAATTTAAACATAACTTTTTTGTGCACTATACATAACTTTTTAAAGGTGTCAATAAGAATCTGCGGCAAATTTAAATTAATTTGGCCGCTTTTGCTTTTTCTGATGGTATTTCAGCAGGCGGAACAGACGGGGATGCATAAATATGCCGTTCCAGATGCCGTTTCGGCTGCGGCGGGCTTCGGCCTCTTGTCCGGCATAGGCGCTCTCCAGATAAACAACGGCGTAGCCTGCGCGAATCATCTCGGCATTCAGGTCTGTGGTTTCGGCATAACAGGTACAGAGGTCGCGTTTGTATTTGTCCTGTTTGTGTATCCGGCAGGTTATGTTTTTTTCCGCGATTAGCGTTTTGAGATAATCAGCTGCCAGTTGTCCGCATGGATAAAGTTCCCCATTGTTCTTTTTGCAAAACTGGTCGTATTCAGGGGCATCAATTCCCATCAGGCGGATGCGTCGGGAGCCGATTTCCAGACTGTCGCCGTCAACGGCGATTGCCGGAGCTGCAGGGGATGAAACAATTTTTTCGTTTCTTGCAGCAGAAAGCGGGGATTGTCCCGAAACGGAGGTGCCGGCAGGGGCGGCTTTGCCATGTGACGGAGCTGCGTATACTTTCTGCACCGGTACGGCTGGGGCCAGCAGCAGAATAATTGCCGCAAACAGGTGTGTCGGCTGCAGACAGGATGTGCATATTTTTGACAATTTTCTTTTCATTGCCGGACTTTCAATATAAATTTTCCTTAAACAGCATATACTTATAATTTGTTTAAAGGTTAGTTAGCGTGCGGAAGAAAATATTTTTGGAGCTGTATCTGGCGGCAGGGGTGATTGCTCTGGCTTCCTGTTCCAATACGTCATCGTGGTGGAATGACGGCGAATATGAATATACGACGGAAGTCAATGACAGTATGTTTGACGGGCAGTATATGTCAGCTGCCGATGCCCGGTTTCTGGCAGAGAATCCCGGCGAGGCCGCGCGTGTTTATAACAAACGGGTGCCGCCGCTTAATTCGCTGATAGTCTGCCGTGCAAAACAATGCGCTCCGGCGGAGTTGTCCATGTCCCGCGAGTATATTTTTAATGCTTTGGCACACATCGTGGATAATAATCTTGACGCTACGGCCTTGCTGTGCGAGGCAAATCCTCAGGCGCATGTTTGTACGAATCCGTATCTGACGGTTCCGGCAAAGGTCGGCGTAACGCCGGCGTATGTCTTTTTTGACGGTGTAAAGGTTGTTGATGCGTCGGTTGTTAAAGGCAAAACAGCGCTTAATCTGGCGCTTGGATATAATTTGAGTTATAACGGGCAGACGCCGACGGTTTGCAAACCGGATACGGCGATGATGTATGTTAAGAGCAATAACGACGTTGTTTTGAACGGCAACGGGTTTAAATGTGAAATGACCAGTGTCGGGACGACAACTATCCGGGTTATGTTTGATATAGATTATATTGATTTGGACTACGGGTATATCGGCGGATATTATTCAATCGGGCTGTCGGGACCTGCAAACGGCGGCGGTTCGGGGTATGGGCTTATCCGCCTGCCTAAAGACGCGCATCCGCTGAATCCGGAATTGATGAATCAGAACGAGCCGGAAAATGCCGCAGCGCCTAAACAATCCGTTAAGCCGCTGGTTAATGCCGAAGCTTTGAAAGTCCGGGCGGAGGAAAAAACGAATGCGGCGGCAGAAGGCGCTTTAGATGGCGGGCAGGGCACGGACCGGGAAACTGTTGCATCCGGTATGGCAAAAGAACAAAGCGGTGTGGAAGCGTCTGCGCCGCGTGAAAAGGTATCTGCGCCGCGTGAAAAGCTGAAACTTTCGGATGAGACTGTCGCGGACAATAAAAGGGCTGCTGCAAGACCAGCGGAAAAAACGTTTGAGAATTCCAGCGTCAGGCAGAATGCCAATGCAGCTCAGCCGATACGTATTACTCCGGATACGATTGTAAAGTCGGACAGGGTTATTTTGAAACCTGAAGAACCTCAGGAACTGCGGCCGTATGAGGTAAACAGCGAGGAATATGAACCGAAATTTGAAGAGATTTATGTTGATGATTTGGACGAATATATCAAATAAATTTTAAGGATTATGTTTTATCATAAAAAAAGCTTCAAATATGGGTTTGGAGCTTTTTTGCGGGTTAAAGGAAAGTATGACAGACTAGGCAAGAGGTAATAATGAATAAAAAATTCGTGATTTCACTTATCGGGGCACCGGCATCGGGCAAAGGGTACATTGCAGCATCGCTGATTAAAAGGTTGAAGGACGACTATGGTTTTGAGGAAAGCGATATTGCCGCGATATCTGTAGGCGCAATGATTCGCCAAGAGCTCAAAAGCCAGACGCCGCTGGGACAGAAACTGGCAGCGAACATGAAAGAGGGCGGTTTGGCTCCGGACAGCATTGTCAATGAGATGTTAAGCGATACGCTTGAAAATATAAAAGCAAAGATATTGATTTTGGACGGATATCCGCGGACTGTCGGGCAAGTTAAGGAATTTGACAAGCTGGTGGCAAAATACAACAGTGCCGTTATCTTTCGTGATACGCCGGTTGATTTGATTCTTGAACGGGTGAAGAACCGGAGAATTTGCGAGAAATGCGGTATGGCTCATGATATCGGTGATGGTGCCTGTCCCTGCGGCGGACGGCTGATAAAGCGCAAAGATGACGAGGTTTTGCCGGAGCGTCTTGCCGAATATGAAGAAATGACCAAGCCGGCGGTTATTGAACTTAAAAACGAAGGAAACAATTTTTTCTGGTATGAAGGGACGGCCGAAGGGGAAGAAATTGCCAGAGAATTTCTGGAAGCGAATGCAAAGTATTTGCGGTGATTTTTTCGGGAACGGGGAAGTTCGGAATGCTGCGATACTGCCGGTTTTAAGCGTGGGAAAACCGAGAAGGGTGTGTTATGAAATTTTTGTTTTATTGTGATGAAAATGAGGAAGCGGCAGTCTTACAGGAAATGCTTTCTAAATGGAGCGGCGTTTCTGTTGAGTCCAGGGCAAAGCAGTATGGCATTCCTGCTGACGTGGCAGCTTTATGCGGTCGGGAGAAAGACGTTTCGCAGCGATTGAAAGATTTTCTGCATGAAAAATATGTTTTGTATGCTGCGGAACTGGAACTGTCATTGAAATTTCATACAAGGTTTTGGGATAATGACGGCCGCTGTTATGTTGAAACAGCGGAAAAAATTATGCAGATTTGTTTTCCGGATTATAAAGTCAGGCTGTCGGTTCAGCTGGGCGGTATATCGGATTGGAACGGTGCTAATATAGCCGTCAATGCGTTTTGTTATCTTTATGCCGATAAGTCCGAGCATATCAGAATCGTTTTGTGGGAAACGATTCTATCGCAAACTTTTCAAATTATCCGACGCAGGTATCCGGCGGAGATTGCTTGTGATAAGACGGTGTGGGGAATATCGGAGCTGACGGCGCTGCTTATCCTCGGCGAAATTCTCGGGCTGAACGTTGATGCGGGATTTGGCGATTATGTACAGCTCAATCCGTATATTCCGGCTTTTAAGGGTTTTTATCGGGGGCGGAATGATTTTGAAGATTATATTGGCAAGACGATTCAGAATATGTGCCAAAATCCTCTTTGCATCTAACCTGTTGGTGTATGTTGCAGCAGGGATTTTGCAGTCAGTTAGGGAAAACAGCAGATATTTATAATTAAAACCCCCGGCTTTATTTGACCGGGGGTGATTTGAACACTGTATTTAAACGTGTTTGAAGCCGGGTTATGCGTCTTCTCCGGTTTCCTGATTGACGCGTTTGGCGGACAGGCGGATTTTGCCGCGGTTGTCCGTTCCTAAACATTTAACCCAAATCTGGTCGCCTTCTTTGTAGAAGTCGCAAACCGAGGCAATACGCTCGTTTTTGATTTCTGAGATGTGAACCAGACCTTCCGTTGCGCCTAAAAAGCGGACAAATGCTCCGAAATCCATAATCTTGGTAATGGTTCCGTGATAGTTTTTGCCCTCTTCGGGTACGGCGACGATACCGTTGATAATTTCAATGGCTGCGTCTGCGTCTTTCTTGTCAACAGCGGCAACATTTACCGTTCCGTCATCGTCAATATCAATTTTGGTATTGGTTTTTTCAATGATTTCACGGATAACTTTTCCGCCGGTGCCGATGACTTCACGAATCTTGTCTACCGGAATTTTGATAGAAATAATACGCGGTGCACGCGGAGAAATTTCTTCGCGCGGTGCAGGCAACGCTTTGGCCATTTCGCCTAAAATGTGAATACGGCCTTCATGTGCCTGCGACAGGGCGTTTTTCATAATTTCTTTGGTGATGGAGGTTATTTTAATATCCATCTGCAAAGCGGTAACGCCGTCTTTTGTTCCGGCTACTTTGAAGTCCATATCGCCGAGGTGGTCTTCATCGCCGAGAATATCGGTCAAAATAGCGACTCTGCCGTCATCTTCTTTTATCAGCCCCATGGCAATACCGGCAACGGGCTTCTTAAGCGGCACACCGGCATCCATCAAGGAAAGAACCGAACCGCAGACTGTGGCCATGGACGAGGAACCGTTGGATTCCATAATGTCGGATACGACACGTACGGTGTACGGAAATTCGCTTTTTTCTTTCGGCATCATCGGATGAATGGCGCGCCATGCCAGTTTTCCGTGTCCGATTTCACGACGCCCCGGAGAACCGAGCCTGCCGCACTCGCCTACGGAAAACGGCGGGAAGTTGTAGTTTAGCATAAACTCCTGACGTTCTTCATCCATCAGGCCGTCAATAATCTGCGAATCTTCTGCCGTACCCAATGTTGTAACAACCAATGCCTGCGTTTCGCCGCGGGTAAACAGGGCGGAACCATGCGTTGTCGGCAAGAGACCGACTTCACAGGTAATCGGGCGGACAGTTTTGGTATCGCGGCCATCAATACGTTTGCCGGTTGACAATACCTTTTCGCGCATAACCGAATGCATCAGTTTTTCAATTGCATCCAGAGCGTAGCGGACTTCAAGCTCGTTTTCCTGATCGATAGTGGCGTTGACTTCCGCACTCAGCTCTCCAAGACGGGTAGAGCGCTTCTGTTTGTCAACCTCGTTGAAAGCCTCTTCGTATTTAGAGCGGAAACCTTTTTCAATCCGGCTGTAGAGTTCATCAAATTCCGGCGGAAATACCGGCGCTTCCCAAGGCTCTTTGCCTGCTTCGGCTTTGAGTTCGTTAATCATATCAATAACGCCTTGGAAATTATCAAAACCGAACATGACGGCGTTCAGCATCGTTTCTTCCGAAAGTTCGTTAGCTTCGGATTCAACCATCAGAACGCCTTCTTTTGTTCCGGCTACGGTTAATTCCAACTCGGAATTTTTTAACTCTTCAACTGTCGGGTTCAAAACATACTGCCCGTTGATGTAGCCAACTTTGGCAGCCCCAATCGGCCCCAGGAACGGAATGCCGGAAACGGCGAGTGCGGCTGAGGCCGCAACCATTGCCAAAATGTCCGAATCCGTTTTCTTGTCGTGAGCAACGGTGGTGCAGATAATTTGAACTTCGTTTTTGAATGCATCAGGAAACAGCGGGCGAATCGGCCTGTCAATCAGGCGGGAAACCAGAACTTCATGTTCGGACGGTTTGCCTTCGCGTTTCATAAAGCCGCCGGGGATTTTGCCGGTAGCATAATATTTTTCCTGATAGTTAACAGTTAAAGGGAAAAAATCCTGGTCTGCTTTTGCTTCTTTTGCAGCGACAACCGTGGCAACAACTACCGTATCTCCATAACTTGCATAAACGGCACCGGTTGCCTGTTTTGCGATTTTACCTGTTTCTAAAACTAATTTGCGGCCGCCCCATTCCATTTCTTTGCGGCACACATTCCAATTGACCATATTTTTTACCTTTCCTATAAAATACCTCACCCGGCAGAATACCGGGATTTTTGCAAATAGCGGAGCCCCATTGCCCCGCTATTTGTTTTCAAACATTACTTACGCAAGTCTAACTTCTTAATCAATGTCTGATATCTTTCTTCGCTGGTTGCCCGCAAGTGGTCGAGCAAGTGGCGACGACGGCTTACCATCTTCATCAGACCCAGACGGGAGTGCAGGTCTTTTTTGTGGGTGTTAAAGTGCTCAATCAAAGAGTTGATGCGGTAGGTCCAAATTGCAATCTGAACTTCCGGAGAACCCGTATCACCCGGTTTGGTACCGTATTGTGCAATAATTTCCTGTTTTTTTTCATTTGTAATCGACATCTGTTTTTCCTTATTAATAACGTTTAAAGATTAAAAACCCGAATCGGAGAAATTATGTTTTCTTTATTTTCGATAAGGGCGATAAGCTTATTTTCCAAACAGGCTGCCGCAATACCGGCAAAAGGAGGAACCCCTTGCACTGGAAGGGTTTGCCCGTTTTTAAGCTTAAGAGCATCCTCTGCTGTCAAAGCAATAACCGTGATGCCGCACAGAAATGTTTCAACAGGTAACAGAGGAAAAACTCCGTTATCTCTATATAACATATTTTTTAAATTATCCAGCAAAATCGTATCCGAGAGGTTAAAAAATCCGTTTTGAGTGCGCCGGAGTGCAGTCAGGTGGCCGCAAGTGCCCAAAGATTCGGCAATATCATGGCCGAGCGTGCGGACGTAGGTGCCTTTGGAGCAGGTTACGGAGAAATCTGCTTCTGCCATAGCGGGGCGGTATGCCAGACATTTTAATTCTCTTATGGTTATTTGTCGTGCGGGAACGGTAAATTCTTTGCCGCTGCGGGCAAGTTCGTAAGCCCTCTGTCCGTTGATATGTATGGCGGAAAATTTGGGCGGAATTTGGTTGATTGTTCCGGTGAAACGGGAAATTATGCCGTTGACAGCTACGGCGTCGGGCAAGTGCGAGGAAACGGCGCAGATTTCGCCTTCGGTGTCGTCTGTGGTTGTACCCGTGCCGAATTTCAGGGTAAATTCGTAAGTTTTTTCGCTTCCTTCCAGATAAGGAATTAATTTGGTTGCTTCGCCGAAGGCCATGGGCAAGACGCCGGTGGCGAACGGATCCAGCGTTCCGATGTGTCCGGCTTTTTTGGCATGCAACATATATTGGATTTTGCGCAGAGCCTGATTGGAACTCATTCCTTGCGGTTTGTCCAAAACAATCCAGCCGTTGACGTTTTGATTATAGTGCGAACTCATATAAATAATTCCATTTGCTGGTTGCGGGTCAGGTTTTTCAGGGCTTCTCTGATAATCGGTACGGATACGGCGCGTCCGTTGGTCCATGAAATGTCATCGATTTCCGCAATCAGACGCGATACGAATTCAAAAGAGCGTTCGGTATGTTTTAGGATATAGTCAAGGATTTCCTGACTGATAATAATCTGGCGGTCGTTGAACAGCTTGGCTATCAACGCAGTCAGCATTTCGTCGTCTGGCTGCATAATTTCGATGCAGGGAACGATATTCAGGCGTGATTTCAAATCCGGCAGGCGGAGCGGCAGTTTGGCCAAAGGCTGTTCGGCGGTGAACAGAACGTATTTTCCGGGGACATTATAGAAATTATAAAGGTGAAAGAATGCTTCTTCGTTAATTTCGGCATCCATATCTTCAATAACCAAAAAATCATTTTCATTGGCGAGTTTGTTAATGTTTTTCATATTGACGCGGTGGGCGGGAAGTATCGGAATAGGTATCGGGCGGGGCAGGCTTTTTTGTATCCGGTCAACCCAGATATGTGCCAGATGGGATTTGCCGCAGCTCCGGGGGCCGTAAACACATAGGGAAAAGTGCTGCCAGTATGGCCAAATTTTGACGGCGCGGTAGGCTGTTTCATTGCAGGCGGCCACCATAAAATCTTCTTCGCCGAGATAATTTCGGGGAGAAAACTTGAGCATATATTGTCCGGTTTTATGGTTGAAGCGGTTGTCCATTATGATTTCATGACCTCATATACTTTTTGGGTTAAATCGCTTAAGCTGAAAGGTTTGGGGATAAAAGACAAATTGTCGATGTCGGTAAATTCGCCTTTTAAAATGTCTTCCGAGTAGCCGGATGCAAGAATTATCTTTATGTCAGGCAGCATTTCCAAGACCTGACGCGACAATTCGATGCCGTTTTGTCCGGGCATGACCATATCTGTAATCAGAAGCTGGAAATTCTTATCGTTTTCAAGTGTTTCGAGTGCATTTTCAGCAGAACTGCAACCGACGACGTCGTAGCCTTTTTTGCGGAGCGCCCGCAGGGCAAATGTCCGGACAGAGTTTTCGTCATCAACCAGCAGGATACGGGTATTTTCAATGTTTTCCGGCATCTGTGCCAAGTCGTCGGCGGCGGACAGGCTGAGCCCTAAGATGACTTTATCGCTGTCGGTTTGCGGCGATTTGATTTCCGCAGGGGTCAGGACGGCGCGGCCGCGCTTGTCGTTTAAAACGCGGCGGGTGAGGGCGGCGTCAACTTTGCGCGGGGCTGTTTCGGCCGGGTAAGCGGGCAGGTAGACCGAAAAGGTGGTGCCGACGTTAACAGTGCTTTTTACTTTGATAAAACCTTCCATCTGGCGGACGATACCGTAGACGGTGGCCAGGCCGAGCCCGGTTCCGGAACCGACGACATTTTGTTTGGTGGAGAAGAAGGGTTCAAAAATGCGCGACATATTTTCCAAGGGGATGCCGCAGCCGGAGTCGGTAACGTCCATGCGGATGAAACTGCCGCTTTCTATCGTCTCGGCGCCGAAACGGTATGGTTCAAGCAATGTTTCTTTCTGAGTGGAGATGGTAAGCGCGCCCTTTTTGTTCATTGCGTCTTTGGCATTGACGCAGAGGTTCAGTACGACCTGAAGAAACTGGACTTTGTCAACTTTGATGCAGTCGAGGTTTTCGCCGTGGCGGAATTTTAATTCGATTTGTTCGCCGACGGTTCTTTTCAGCAGCGGCGTGTAGTTGACGAGAATGTCGGTTATGTCGCTCAGTTCCGGCTGCAAAGGCTGCTTGCGCGAAAACTGCAGCAATTGTCGTACAAGTTCAGCGGCGCAGTTGGCATTTTGCTTAATCTGGATGATGTCGGCAAATGACGAATCACCGATGCTGTGCTTTTGCAAAAGCAAATCGCAGAAACCTATCATTGCGGTCAGAAGATTGTTGAAGTCATGAGCTATGCCGCCGGCCAGCTGTCCCATTGCCTGCATCTTCTGAGCTTGTGCAAACTGAGTTTCAAGGTTCTTCTGTTCAGTCGTATCCAGGCAGAAAAGAATAATGCCGCGGATGTTTTCCCGAATTTGAACCGGAGAAGAAAAAAGCGGGCAGATGTATAAACGGAGTATCCGGTTTTTGTTTTTTTCTTTGAGGTTAAGGTCAAAATAAGCAGGTTGCAACTTATCGGTTTCGGAAACAAATGCGGCCAACTGTTTTTTTATTTTTCCGATGCTGTCTTCGTCCAGATAGTTTGACAGGTAGTTATCTAACGGCTGGGAGGACGAGGGGATGCCGAGAATGTCCATAAATCGCTGGTTGATGCGCTTGATAACCAGCTCGGTGTCAAGCAGCATCATTCCGAAAGGGGAAAGGTTAAAAATGCTGTTGGTTTCGGAAACGGCCTCTTCGTATGCCTGTTTCAGGCTTGCATCGGTCGGGATACCGCCGATAACTGCGCCGCGGGTTTGGACTTCGCTTCCCTGTTTAAAGCGGTCGACCTTTACAAGGTATTCACTAATGCCGCCGTCAGTACTGCGGACATATGCCGTGTATTGGGAACAGGCGTTGTTCAGGCGCTGTTCGCCTTCGGCGCTTTGCGGCAGAAAATCCGTGATGCCTTTTCCGAGAATATTTTCTTTGGACGTATTTAACATACGGCTTAATGTTTTATTGACATATTCGACTTTGCCTTTGGCGTTGAGGACATACAATCCGATGGGCATGAAATTCAGAAAATTATAAAAAGCGCGCCGTTCTTCCTGAAAAATGGCGTCCATGGTTTTTTCCGAAGTGATGTTTTCGAGGCTCCACAGGAGATAAATGTTGTATTTGAGGTTGAATCCCGAAGCACGATCCATTTCTTCGCCGCTGTCGGCATTGAGGCTGATGGGGCGGAGGCTGACCCGATACCATTCCTGTCCGGAGAAGACCGTGGAGGTATCAAATTTAAGCGTTACTTCCAGACGGTCTTCCTTCAAATGTTCGGCGGACGTGCGAAGCTGTTTTAGCTTTTGGCGGTTGTTTTCGTCATTGACGAGGTGCATTTCCAAAAAGTCCAGAACGGGAAGCCCTTGCAGAAAGTTTTTAGCCAGCTCGTTTTGCAAGACGGTTTTGCCGTCGGCATTGACGATTGTATAGCATATTTTACGGTTTTTGAGGATTTCGTTGGCCAAACCGCCATAAAGAATTGCTGTTTCGCCTGACTGGAGAATCGTAATGGCAATATAAATACTCAGGATTATAAAGATAAATACGGCCAGAATTACCGGACGGAGATATGCCGGATAGGCAAATAAAAAGCCTATGCTTACAATGGTTGCAGTAAGCATAAAGACGAGAAGAAGAAGACGTTCTTCCAAAATTTTGTCCGGGCGGATATCCTGGTCGTTTTTGAACATAAGCCTGCCTTTTTCTGAAAAATTATTTTGCCTGCTGTCAGGTAACGATGTCCGGCTGCTCTTTGCCGGTGCGTGAAGTTATTTCGGAAATTTCCCTTGAAACGCGGCAGAGTTCCCGGAGCATATCTTCGGGGTTTTCCTCAAGCTTATCGGTAACATAGCGTTCAATATAGGTGCGCAGCGTAGCGCCGTTGGTTCCGGTTCCGGACAGGCGATAGACAATGCGCGAACCGTCGGTGAAGTGTACAATCAGTCCATTTTGGGTTGAAGTATGGTCAACGGGGTCATTATAGACGAACGGATAAGCGTCGGAAACAATGAAATTTCCGAAAGATTTTCCAGAGAGGGCAGGCAGTTTGGCTTTCAAATCAGCCATAAGTTTGTCGGCGGTTTCCTGCGGGATGCCTTCAAAATCGTTGCGGAGATAGTAGCTTCTGCCATATTTCCGCCAGTGATCCAATGCAATTTCCTTTACGGATTTTCCGGTTTCAGCAATTATGCTGAGCCAGAACAGGGTAGCCCAAATGCCGTCTTTTTCACGGATATGGGCGGCTCCGGCACCGAAACTTTCTTCTCCGCAGAAAGTAATGCGGTTGGAATCCATCAGGTGAATAAAGTATTTCCAGCCGGTCGGAACTTCGTAGTAGCCGATTTTCAAAGCATCGGCGACCCTTTTGACCGCCATTGACGTTGCGGCGGATTTTGCAACGCCGTAAATGCCGTTTTTATATGCGGGAATGAGCTTATAGTTATCGGTTAAAATAGCCAGGCAGTCGCTGGGGCTGACAAAGAAACCGGAACCGAGAATCATATTGCGGTCGCCGTCTCCGTCATTGGCCGCGGCAAAGTCAGGTGCCGCTTCCGAATACATCAGGTCAACGAGGTGTTTGGCATAAATGAGGTTGGGGTCGGGGTGCAGGCCTCCAAAATCCTCCAGCGGAACGGCATTGATAACCGAGCCGGCAGGCGCGCCGAGGATTTCTTCAAAAATTTTTTTGCCGTAGGGACCGGTAACGCCGTTCATAGCGTCAAAGACAAAACGGAAATCCGATGTCAGCAGTTCTTTCAATCTGGCGAAATCAAAAATTCCTTCCATCATTTCAATATAGTCGGCAAAAGGGTCAATGATTTCAACTTCCGTATTTTCGCAGCGGGCAGTTCTGACGGTTGACAAGTCTATGTCCGGACAGTCGGAAATCCTGTATTCCCTGATGGACAGCGTCTGCTCCTGAATAGTCTGACTCTCTGCCGGCTGGCATTGTCCGCCCGTAGCCGTGGCATATTTAATGCCAAAGTCTCCGTCTATGCCGCCCGGATTGTGCGAGGCGGTCAGGATAAGCCCTCCGTCAAGTTTGTTTTTCAGGATAATGTGGGAGCCGGCAGGAGTTGACACCAGGCCGTTTTGTCCGACATACAGCTTTTTAACGTTGTTGGCTGCCGCTATTTTGATAATTTTTTGGATTGCGGCTTTATTCAGGTAACGTCCGTCGCCGCCGACCAGAAAAGATTTTTCCGACAAGTTGGGAATCGTATTGAAAATACTTTGCAGAAAATTTTCAATATAGTTTTCCTGCATAGCAATCCGGGTCTTTTTCCGCAGGCCTGCGGTACCCATTTTTTGGTCGGTATACGGAGAGGTGGAAACAATTTTTATCATTTGGCTGCCTTTGCGTTAAAAAATGTCAAATTTCGGTGCCCACGATAAAACAAAAAGCACCGCTTGTAAAGATTATTTATTAGCTGAAAATAAATTCTGCAAGTTTTAAAATTTCCCGTTTGGCACATATATCTTCATAAGTCAGCTGTTTTGTCAGCTCCGGAAAAAATTCGGGAGAGAGGGCTTTGTCCTGTGCGGATATGCCGGAAACAGCGTTTTGGTAAGGGTGGCGGAAATTCAGCGGCGGTGCGGCACGAAATCCATAGAGGCGGGACATTTGTGCCAGCTCTGCCGATTGTCGGAGAGGCAGAGAACTGTCAGGATTGTTTTCGCAGACAACCCAATTCAGGCTGTGTCCCCGGGTGGCCGCTATGCGTTTTTTTAACTCCCAAACCTCGTTGAGGTATGCTTTGTTTTGTTGAAATTTTTTAATACCGCTTCGGCTATGGCGCAGCAGGGTGATAAATGTTGCCGCATTATCCGCCAATTCATCGGTTGCAGATATTTCCGGGATTATTACGGCATCATACGGCGCAGCGGCGAGGGGGAAACTGTTTCGTTCCAGTATGTCCGGCTGAGGCAGGGTTGGAAATTTTTGCCGGCGGTTATTGAATGTCTGGCGCAGAGACGAATCTTCGTTCAGCAGGACAGCAGTTTTCTGCCGGTTGTAGAGCAACACTAAAGCCAATTCCAAACATACAGTCTTACGTCCGGTGTCCTTTTCACCGTTTATGACGACAATGTACGGAATATGTTCGCTCATGACTGATTAACGGCGATATCCTGCCGAAGCGTGGTTGTATGCAGTTTTGGTTTTTTCGCCACGCAGAGAACTGTTAATAGCGCTGCGCAGGCTTGCCGTATTGATATTGGGATTCTTTTGCATGTAATTTAATGATATTTCCATCATTTTAGAAATGTTTTCGTCCCTCTCTTTGACTTTTTTATGTCCCAGCGTAACGGCGATGACGCGATAGTTTCCCTGCCGGGCAGAGGTCAAAATGTTAAATCCGGAAGCGGCGGTGTAGCCCGTTTTCATTCCGTCCGTTCCCAGCGAATCGTTTAAGAGATAGTTGTGGGTTTTGTATGTCATGCCGTTGTATTGAAATTCGTTTAAGGAAAAGAGGTGATAGTACTGCGGGAAGTGGTGGTATACGGCGGCGCCGAGGATGGCAAGATCTTTGGCGGTTGTTTTTTGAGCGGAATTCGGCAGACCGGAGGCGTTTTTGAATGTTGTGCGGTACATGCCGAGTTTGCGTGCCGTTTTGGTCATCAGTTTGGCGAATTCGGCTTCGCTGGGGCTCAGGGCTTCCGCCAATACTGTGGCACAGTCGTTGGCTGATTTGACAATCAGCGCTTCAACGGCTGTCTTAACGTCGATGTATGAACCGGCGGGCATTCCGAGTTTTGACGGTGAGCGGGATGCAGCGGTGGAAGATACTTTTAATTTGTCGGAAAATTTCAGCTTTCCGGTTTCCAGCGCGTTAAACGTTATATAGAGAGTCATCAATTTGGTCAGAGATGCCGGGTAACGAAGCTCTTCAGCCTTGTCGGCATACAGGACGTTTCCACTTTGGGCGTCAATAACAATTGAAGACGTGCCTCCGGCTGCATTTGCTGCGGTTGCACATCCCAAAGACAACAGAGCTATACATAACGTTTTTAATGCGTTCATTTTATGGCGAATCCTTTCCTTATCATGACTTTCTATATAATAGAGATGAAAAAGAAAATAAATTGTTAATTTTATGTTATGAATAAAAAAAAATTGTGTTTTTTTAGCTTGACTTTATAAATAATTGTATGTAAAAGTTCCAAAGCAAAGTTGATGGCGGACGTAGCTCAGTTGGTAGAGCCCCGGTTTGTGGTACCGGTTGTCGTCGGTTCGAGCCCGATCGTCCGCCCCATTGTAAAAGGCATCTTGGTATAAGATGCCTTTTTTATTTTGTTTATCGATAGTGGCTTTATAGGATACGGCAGAACCGGCATATGGATTTGGGGCCGGCGAGTTTATGTGTCATTTTTTCTTTCTATGTTTTTGATAATGTCGGCCAGTTGGATGTTCAAAGTGTCTGCAATCATTTTCAGCGTGTAAAGCGTCGGTCTGCGTTCGTGCCGCTCTATGTAACTCAGTGCCGCTTCAGTGATGCCGCATTCTTTGGCCAGCCGATAACGGCTGATGTTTTGCCTTATTCTTTCCTGAACAAGCAAATCAACTACTTCATCACTAAATGTCTGGGCTTCGCGTATTTTCATGACGGCTATCATAAATCATCTTGACAAATACTATTACTTAACTATAGTTAAGTATATTTTCACCGGTACGAAGTGCCGGTGCGGGACTTTTTGGGGATGGGGTTTGCCATGCGGTTGTATGAAAAAATAAGATGTTTCTTTTTAGGCAGTACGGATATGCTGCTAAAGGACAGGAGATTTGTCATTGATGAATTGTTTTTTAATCGTCGGCTTAAATTTCGTACGTTGAAACGTTATGAACTGGGGATGATGAGAGTCGGAAATATAAAATACGGTTCCGGAGCAACAGGGCGTTCGTTGAATGAAGTTTCTCCTTTTAAATATTTGCTGGGCGATACAGCCGGCTATGACAACTATTGCCGTATGCACAGGCAAGTGCTTCATTATGAAGAAATGGTACCGGAAAAGTATGATGCTCTTATAAAAAGCATTGAAAATGACGGTTTTGATGCAAAATTTGTGATTATTACGGACTTTGACGGGGTTGTGAAAGACGGACAGCATCGTTCCTGCTATCTTTTGTATAAATACGGAGAGGACTATGAAGTTCCTGTATTGAAACTTGAGCTGGGCCGGCGCAGCTGGTTTAATAAAGTCATGCGCTATATTTATAAGAAAAGCGTTGGGTTTGGTTGAAATCAGAAAACTAGAATGACGGATAGTCGGTAATGGTGGGCTGGAGGTTAGGTTGTACGGCCGAGCTGATATCTTTGAGCGGAATTGACTGGACGTCAATTAAACGGTCTCCTTCCTGATAGATTGTATTTTCGATTTTGTTCTGATAATCCAAAGGGTTCATATTATGCGGATTGACGGATGAGGACTGGCTAACCAACGGAATTTCAGCCGTATCCGAGCTTGGTTCCGAAATATTTGGAATAGCAGGAGAGGTGGCAGAGGGAACGGAATTTGCCGCAGGCGGTCGAAATTGCGAATTTGGCGAGGGCGCGACATAACCAAAAGGGTTTGGCGCATTTTGGGGCTGTTCGACGGTGATTTTGTTGCGTCCGCCGTCCGGCGTTGCAGCTGTTCCGATTATTTCGGTCGGTTCGCCCGGAGCGGCGGTAAGAACGATTGAAGTTAAAAGAATTGTCAACATATGAAACCCCCGGTCTATGCAGTTTGATGCTGCATAATAAATAATAGCTGCCGTTTTAAAATAAAGTGGGTTTTGACAATCAACGGCTAAAAACAGAAAATCATGTATTTTGTCTAAATGTGCGTGAACCGAATCTTTGTGCGGGGTTTAAAAGCAAAAATAAATGAATTTTTTTGATTTTTTGTGCATTTTTTTATTGCAATTATAAAATTTAAATGTTACAAAGGCAACGCAACAAATGTTAAGGAAGTATTAACTTTCTTGCGAAACAAATATAACCCATAATGCAGACCGGTTGTTGCAAAAGTCTGCAGTAATTTTTTAAATGGCAAGGCCCATAGCGGTGTTATTTGCCATTTAGTTATAGGAAAAGTGTTAAAATGATGGATACACAAAACATAAGAATCCGCCTCAAGGCTTTTGACCATCGCCTGCTCGACCTGTCGACAAAGGAGATTGTTCATACGGCTAAAAGAACCGGGGCAAATGTCAGAGGGCCCATCCCTCTTCCGACTAAAATCGAGAAGTTTACGGTAAACCGTTCTCCTCACGTTGATAAAAAGTCGCGCGAGCAGTTTGAAATCCGTACTCACAAAAGACTTCTTGACATTGTAGATCCTACACCGCAGACCGTTGATGCTCTGATGAAATTAGACTTGGCGGCCGGCGTAAACGTAGAAATTAAGTTATAATTTTAATGTTGGTTTTTGAAAGATAAAATCAACCTATTGAAAAGGAAAAAATAATAATGCGTACTGGTCTTATCGCAAAAAAACTTGGAATGACAAGGATTTTTGAAGCTGACGGCACTCATGTTCCGGTAACGGTTCTGGCGGTCGAAGGCTTGAAAGTCGTTAATGTCAGAACAAACGAAAAAGACGGATACAGCGCTGTTCAGCTTGGAACAGGGGCTGTGAAAGCGAAAAATTTGTCGAAGCCGCTGAAAGGCTACTTTACCAAGGCTAATGTTGAGCCGAAGAAGAAAATGGCTGAATTCAGGGTTTCCGAAGACTGTCTGTTGTCGGTTGGCGACGAATTGTCTGCCGAACATTTTGTGCCGGGGCAATATGTTGATGTATGTGCTAATTCCATCGGTAAAGGATTTGCCGGTGTTATGAAACGTCATAACTTTGCCGGTTTGGAAGCGACGCACGGCGTTTCTCTGACGCACCGTTCGCACGGTTCTACGGGACAAAGACAGGATCCGGGCAAGGTATTTAAGGGCAAGAAAATGGCCGGACATATGGGCGATGAACGCGTAACCGTTCAGAACCTGAAGGTTGTTTCGGTTGACGCTTCCCGCGGTTTAATTATGGTAAAAGGCGGCGTCCCTGGTGCTGAAAATGCATGGGTTCGCGTTACCGATGCCATCAAAAAAACTGCCGACGTCAAATTGCCGATGCCTGCCGGTTTAAAAAAGGTTGATGAACCTGTTGCAGTTAAAGCTAAAGAAACAGCTGATAATGCATAAGAGATTAAGGAATTTTGAATATGAAACAGGACATCTTAAATTTAAATAACGAAAATGTCGGAAGCATTGAGCTGAACGATGCTATTTTCGGGCTTGAAGTCCGTGCCGATGTTTTACACCGCGTGGTTAATTGGCAGCTTGCCATGCGCCAGTGCGGCAACCACCAGACCAAAGGGCGTTCCGACGTTGCTTTGACGCCTGCGAAGCCGTTTAAGCAAAAGGGTTCCGGCAACGCACGTCAGGGCAGCCGCAAAGGTACCCAGTTCAGAAAAGGTGGTATCGTGTTCGGACCGGTTGTCAGAGATCATTCTCATGACCTGACGAAAAAGTTCAGAAAACTTGGTCTGAAGACAGCTCTTTCGGCAAAAGCCAAAGAAGGAAACCTGATCGTTATTGACGAGGCAAAGCTTGAAAACGCAAAGACGAAAGATTTACTGGCTAAATTGAATGTCTGCGGTTTGAAAAACTGCCTGTTTATTGACGGTAAGGAAGTTGATGTTAATTTCGCATTGGCAAGCCGCAATATTGCCGGAGTTGACGTACTGCCGACAATCGGTGCCAATGTGTACGATATTTTGAAGAAAGAGAAGTTGGTATTAACTAAAGAGGCTGTTGCTTGCTTGGAGGAAAGATTACAATGAAAAAATCAGATAATGCAAACAATGTAACTGCAGCTATGTATGATACATTACTTCGTCCGGTAATTACCGAAAAGTCGATGATGTCTTCCGAAAACGGCAAAGTGGTCTTTATGGTTCCGCTGTCTGCTACGAAAGAAGATGTTAAAGCGGCTGTTGAAGCTATCTTTAACGTAAAGGTAAACAAGGTAAATACCGTGAAACAAGCCGGTAAGGTAAAACGTTTCAGAGGTTTTCAGGGCGTCCGTTCTGATTACAAAAAGGCCGTTATTACGCTTGCCGAAGGTCAAAATATTGATGTTACAGCAGGAATTTAGCCATGGCTTTGAAAACATATAAACCTGCCACTCCGGGTCTTCGTCAGCTGATTATTGTTGACAGAAGTGAGCTTTATAAAGGCAATCCGGAAAAGAGTCTGACCGTTGGTCTGACCAAAAGCGGCGGGCGTGATAATTTCGGACACGTCACAAGTCGGAGAATCGGCGGCGGACATAAACGCAAGTACCGTGTTATCGACTTTAAGCGTAATAAATTTGATTGTGAAGCAACCGTCGAGAGAATCGAATATGATCCTAACCGCACGTCTTTCATTGCATTAATCAATTATGAGGACGGCGAAAAGGCTTATATTCTGGCTCCGCAAAGACTGAAAGCCGGCGATAAGGTTATTTCTTCGGAAAAGGCCGATATTAAGCCGGGTAATGCAATGCCTTTGAAGAGTATGCCGGTTGGTACGATTGTACACAATGTTGAGCTGAAAGTTGGCAAAGGCGGACAGTTGGTTCGTTCTGCCGGTTGTTATGCTCAGGTTGTCGGTAAAGATGCTGGCTATGCTCAGCTGAAACTTTCTTCCGGCGAGTTGAGAATCGTCCGCGAAGAATGTCTGGCTACGGTTGGAGCTGTTTCCAATCCGGATAACCAGAACGTTTCTCTGGGTAAGGCCGGCCGCGGAAGATGGCTGGGCGCACGTCCGGTATCCCGCGGTGTTGCTATGAACCCTGTTGACCACCCGCATGGTGGTGGTGAAGGCCGTACTTCCGGCGGACGTCATCCGGTTACGCCGTGGGGCAAGCCGACCAAGGGTGCAAAAACTCGTTCTAACAAGAAGACAGATCGCTTTATTATGAGATCTCGTCATGAAAACAAAAAGAAATAAGGAGGTAAACAGATGACTCGTTCCGTATGGAAAGGACCTTTTGTAGATGGTTATCTTCTTAAGAAAGCTGATGCAGCAAGAGCATCTACTCGTAATGAAGTGATTAAAATCTGGTCTCGCCGTTCGACGATGCTGCCGCAGTTTGTCGGTCTGACATTCGGTGTGCACAACGGCCACAAGTTTATCCCGGTATTGGTTACCGAGGAAATGGTTGGCCACAAGTTCGGCGAATTTGCTCCGACACGTACCTTCTATGGTCACGCTGCAGATAAAAAAGTTAAGAGAGGTTAATTATGGGAAAAACTAAAGATACAAGAAGACTTGCCGACAACCAGGCGATGGCTGTGTGCAATTCTATCCGTTCCAGCTCTCGTAAATTAAACCTTGTTGCTCAGACAATCAGAGGCTTAAGCGCCGAGAAAGCTGTTGCAGAACTTAGCTTTTCTAAGAAGAGAATTGCAAAAGTTGCTTTAGAAGTGTTGAAATCGGCTATTGCCAATGCTGAAAACAACCACAAGCTCAACATTGACAAGCTTGTTGTTGCCGAAGCTTATACCGGCAATGGCATTGTTATGAAACGTATGCATGCACGCGGTCGCGGCAGAGGCGCAAGGGTTTTGAAGCCTTTCTCGAAGCTGACCATCGTCGTTGCAGAACGTGGGGAGTAAGTTAAATGGGACAGAAAGTTAATCCGATCAGTCTTCGTTTAGGCGTTAACCGCACTTGGGACTCTCGCTGGTATGCAGATGAGAAGTTCACGGACTACCTCCACGAAGATCTGAAGATCAGAAAGTTTTTGAAAGAAAAGCTGGCTCAGGCCGGTATCAGCAAGGTTGTCATTGAGCGCCCTGCCAAGAAAGCCAGAGTTACTATTCATTCGGCAAGACCGGGTGTTGTAATTGGGAAGAAAGGTCAAGACATTGAGTTGTTGAGAAAAGACATTCAAAAGTTGACCGATTCCGAAGTCCAGTTAAACATTCTGGAAGTCAGAAAGCCGGAACTGGATGCACAGTTGGTTGCAGATTCCGTTGCGCAGCAGTTGGAAAGACGTGTTGCTTTCCGTCGTGCAATGAAGAGAGTTATGCAGTCTGCTCTGCGTCTGGGCGCCGAAGGTATTAAGGTTTGCTGTTCGGGTCGTCTCGGCGGTGCCGAAATTGCAAGAACCGAATATTACCGTGAAGGCAGAGTGCCTTTGCACACTCTCCGCGCCGATATTGACTATGCTACTTCAACTGCTCACACCACCTATGGTGCCTGCGGCGTTAAGGTTTGGATTTACAAAGGTGAGATTATGGCTCACGATCCAATGGCACAAGACAAGAAATTGGCTGAACAAAAGTAAGAATGAGGTTTTAAGATGTTAAGTCCAAAACGTGTAAAGTTCCGCAAGCAGCATAAAGGCCGTATTCACGGCGTTGCCAAAGGCGGTGCTGAATTGAGTTTCGGTTCATACGGATTGAAAGCTCTTTCACCGGAGCGCGTTACCGCACGCCAGATTGAGGCTGCCCGCCGCGCTATCACCCGTGAAATGAAAAGAGCCGGCCGTTTATGGATCAGAATTTTCCCGGATGTTCCTGTGTCAGACAAGCCTGCCGAGGTTCGTATGGGTAAAGGTAAAGGTGCTCCTGAATTTTGGGTAGCAAGAGTTAAACCCGGACGCATTATGTTTGAAATCGGTGAGGTTGATGAAGATACCGCTCGCAGAGCATTTGCACTGGGTGCAGCAAAATTGCCCGTAAAGAGCAAATTTGTTAAACGCTTGAATTCTGATAATGGAGAAGCATAATGGTGAAAATTAAAGATTTGAGAGCTATGAGCGTTGACGAGCTCGAAGCAAGACTCGTAGAGTGCAAGAAAGAGCAACTGAGTTTGCGCATTCAGCAGGCTACCGGTCAGCTGCAGAACCCGTCGGCTATCTCTAAAGTTCGTAAGGAAGTAGCTCAAATCAATACGCTTTTAACAGAGCGTAAGAAGAATAGTTAGGAGAAAAACAGATGCCTAAAAGAATTCTTCAGGGCGTTGTTGTAAGCGCCAAACAGGATAAAACCGTCGTTGTCAGCGTTGAGCGTCAGGTTATGCATCCTGTTTACAAGAAGATCGTTAAGAGAAGCAAGAAGTTTGCCGCTCATGACGAAAACAACCAGTTCAAAGAAGGGGATCAGGTTTCGATTATTGAATCCAAACCTTATTCCAAAACCAAGACTTGGACTGTAATCAGTAATAATGAAAATGCCTAATTAGGAAGGAATGAATTATGATACAGATGCAAACCAACCTAGATGTTGCGGATAATTCTGGAGCACGTCAGGTGCAGTGCATTAAAGTTCTTGGCGGTTCCAAGAGAATGCATGCTTCAGTCGGTGACATTATTATCGTTTCCGTAAAAGATGCAATGCCTAAAGGGCGTGTAAAGAAAGGCGATGTTCAGCGTGCTGTTATCGTCAGAACGGCAAGCGACATCAGACGCAAAGACGGAAGCGTTATCCGTTTTGACAGCAATGCGGCGGTTCTGGTCAACAAAGACGGCGAGCCTATCGGCACCCGTATCTTTGGCCCGGTTACCAGAGAGCTGCGTGCGAAAAAATTTATGAAGATAATTTCTTTAGCGCCGGAGGTTTTGTAATGAGCAAAATGAAAATCAAAAAAGGTGATAAAGTAATCGTTATTGCGGGTGATGACAAGGGCAAAACCGGCGAAGTCTTAAAGGCTATGCCGAAAGAAGGCAAAATTGTCGTTCAAGGTGTTAACCTGGTTAAAAGACATACGAAGCCGAGCCAGACCAACCCCGGCGGTATTGTTACCAAAGAAGCGGCTATTCAAGTTTCTAATGTGGCAGCTGTAACAGCTGAAGGCAAACCCTCAAAGGTTGGCTATAAGGTTGTTGACGGTGTTAAGAAGCGTGTTGCCCGGAAATCCGGTGAAGTAATCGATAATTAGGAGATAATTTGATGACAAATTTTGAAACATTGTATAATGATGTCATTAAGAAAGCTCTTGTGGAAAAGTTCGGTTACAAGAACCCGCATGAGATTCCGAAGTTGACAAAGATTGTTCTGAACATGGGCGTCGGCGATGCCATTACGGACAAGAAAAAGCTGAATAATGCCGTTGAAGAAATGGCGATGATTGCCGGTCAGAAACCGGTGATTACTTCCGCCAGAAAATCAATTGCAACCTTTAAGCTGAGAGAAGGTATGCCGATTGGCTGCAAAGTTACGCTGCGTTCAGACAGAATGTATGAATTCCTTGAGCGCTTGGTTAATATGGCTCTTCCTCGTATCAGAGACTTTCACGGCATTTCGGGAAAGAACTTTGACGGAAGAGGGAACTTTGCTTTTGGCATTAAAGAGCAGATTATTTTCCCTGAAATTAACTATGAAAAGGTTGAACAGGTCAGAGGTATGGATATTGTTATCTGCACTTCGGCCAAGACAGACGAAGAAGCCAAGTTTCTTCTGACATCTTTCAACTTACCATATAAGAAATAAGCGGAGATTTTACTATGTCAAAAACAAGTTCAGTATACAGAAACTTGAAAAGAGTGAAGATGGTTGCAAAATATGCGAACATCCGCTCCAAGTTAAAGGCCATTGCCGATGACAAAAACGCTCCTGAAGAAGAGAGATTTCAGGCGAATTTGAAATTGGCGGCGTTACCGCGCAATTCTTCAAAGGTCAGAGTAAGAAACCGTTGCAGAATTACGGGACGTTCTCGTAGTGTTAGCAGGAAGTTCGGAGTAAGCCGTGTTGAATTGAGACAGATGGCAAGCTTTGGCGAAATTCCTGGTTTGGTAAAATCAAGCTGGTAAGGAGATGATATTATGTCTATGACTGATCCTTTGGGCGATATGCTCACACGCATTAGAAACGCACAAAGAGCGAAGAAAAGTGATGTTGTATCACCGGCCTCTCGCCTGCGTGAAAATGTTTTGGAAGTTCTGAAAAGAGAAGGCTACATTGCCGGTTATGAAAAGGCCAATGTACGTCCGGGTGTTGATGAACTTCGTATTCAATTAAAGTATCATGAGGGTACAAGTGTTATTACTGAAATTTACCGCGTTTCTACTCCGGGACGCCGCGTATATTCCAGTGTAAGAGACCTGCCTAGAGTTTACAATGGCCTCGGTATTTCCATCGTTTCAACCCCGAAAGGCGTTATGAGCGATAACGAAGCCAGAAAAGCAAACGTCGGCGGCGAAATCTTGTGCCAGGTTTTCTAGGGAGATAGCGGATGTCAAGAGTTGGAAAATATCCTGTAATTATCCCGGAAGGCGTTAGCGCATCTGTTAACGGCAATGTTGTTAACGTTAAAGGAAAATTGGGTGAATTAAGCTTTGCTTATGATGATTCTCATGTAAATGTAGAAATTAATGATGGTAAAATTGTGGTTACTCCGCATTCTCAGAGCCGTACGGCCCGGACATTGTGGGGCACGACCAGAGCCCAGATTAATTCTCTGGTAAAAGGCGTCAGCGCCGGTTACAGCAAGAGCATTGAACTGAACGGCGTTGGTTACAAAGCCCGTATGGACGGAAAAAATCTGGTTTTGACGCTGGGCTTTTCGCACGATGTACCGTTTGAAACCCCGAAAGGCATTACCATTGTCTGCGAAAGCCAGACGACCCTTAAGGTCAGCGGTGTTGACAAGCAGCTGGTAGGTCAGGTTGCGGCTGAAATTCGCAAATACAGAAAGCCTGAACCTTATAAAGGAAAAGGCATTCGCGTAGACGGCGAATATGTACGTCGTAAAGAAGGCAAGAAGAAATAGGATGTAAAGCAATGAATACACCAAGAAAGTTATATGAAAAAAGAAAAGCACGTGTTAGAACGGCTTTGAAAGCTGCCGCGAATGGAAAGATGAGATTGTCTGTATTTCGCAGCGGAAAGCATATTTATGCGCAGATTATTGACGATGCAAAAGGTGCTACAGTTGCTTCTGCTTCTACCTTGGATAAGGAAGTAAGAGACAATATTGCGAAATCTTCGAATATTGAAGCTGCGCAGTATGTCGGCAAAGTAGTTGCTGAGCGTGCCGTTAAAAACGGTGTCAGCGAAGTTGTGTTTGACCGCGGCGGTTATGTATATCATGGCCGGGTGAAGGCTTTGGCAGATTCTGCCCGCGAAGCCGGATTGAAGTTTTAGGAGGTTATGATGGCACAATCTTTAGATCGTCATAATAAGACGGATAAAAAAGAAGAACTGGTTGAAAAACTGGTTTTCGTCAACCGCGTAGCCAAGACCGTAAAAGGCGGCCGCACAATGTCTTTTGCTGCTTTGGTAGTTGTCGGTGACCAGAAAGGCCGTATCGGTTTTGGTTCCGGCAAAGCTGCTGAAGTTCCGGAAGCTATTGTTAAAGCTACGAACGAAGCGAAAAAGAATATGATTCGCATTCCGCTTCGCGAAGGCAGAACACTGCATCACGACATCAGCGGCAGATTTGGCGCCGGAAAAGTCGTTTTGAGAACAGCTCCGGCCGGTACTGGCGTTATTGCCGGCGGTCCGATGCGTGCAGTATTTGAAGTACTGGGCGTGCAGGATGTTGTTGCAAAATCGCTCGGTTCAAACAATCCTTACAATATGATTAAGGCAACGTTTGCGGCTTTGCAGGCTATCAACAGCCCACGCATGGTTGCGGCGAAGCGCGGCAAGAAAGTCGGTGATATTGTAAGCCGTCGCGAAAATACTTCTAACGTTAAGATGGACAAAGAGGAGGCTTAATCATGGCTAATAAAAAGACAGTTAAGGTTACTCAGGTAAGAAGTTCCATCGGCCACGGCAAAGAGCAGATTGCTACTTTGAAAGGTCTGGGCTTGAATAAAGTCGGCAGAACTTCCGTTTTGGAAGATACTCCGGCCGTTAGAGGAATGATTAATAAGGTAGCTCACCTCATTAAAGTTGAAGAATAATTGTTCTGGGGCAGCAACGGGCAGGTGTAAATCTGCCCGGCTCCAACGGTTTTGAGGCTGAGGGTGTCCCGAACAAGAAATTTTTGATTTTAAGTTGAGTTGAAGAAAAGGTGAAAAAAATGAAACTGAATGAATTAAGAGATAACGAAGGCGCCACAAAGAGCCGTATCCGCGTTGGCCGCGGCATCGGCAGCGGCAAGGGTAAAACCGGCGGCCGCGGCGTTAAAGGTCAGAAATCTCGTTCCGGTGTTTCTATTCACGGTTTTGAAGGCGGTCAGATGCCGATTTACCGCAGATTGCCGAAACGCGGTTTTAAGAATCCGTTCGCGAAGACTTTTGCCGTTATTAATCTGGATACAATCCAGAAGGCTATTGATGCCGGCAAATTAAATGCCAATGACATCAATAAGGAAAGTTTGGTTGCTTCCAACCTGATTTCCAAAGAGTTGGACGGTATCCGCCTGTTGGCAAGAGGTGCGTTGACGGCATCTATCAATATTACGGTAGATTCTGCGTCTAAAGCGGCTGTTGCAGCGGTTGAAAAAGCCGGCGGCAAAGTTACCGTTAATGCCTAACCGGGTATAAAAGAAAGCGAAGGCAGGCTGAGTAGCCTGCCTTTTTTTGTGAAAAAGTATAGGCTGTTATTTGGAAAATAAATTTGAAAAGATGGATTTTAGGCCTTTAGGACGTTGTTTCGGATAGATTTTGGGGACGTTTGGGAGTCAAATATCGGTAGCCGTTTCAGGAGGGACGGTTGACGGTGGGAGTGTGAACGAAAGAGAAAGCAATCTATTCGGCGAAAGTCGTCCATTGCGGCATATTGAGTAGCGTGTTCAATCGGCTGCAAAAGTTTTCACCCAAGCTGAAAGAATTAAGAAGTTTAGCATTACGTTCTGTTAGCAGAATAAAACTGAAACGATTGGGGTTTTGTCGGTCTTTGACACATAAATATGGATAAGTCTGGGCCGCGGTATTTTTTCTTTTCCATTTATATGCTCTGCCTTCATATATTTTATAGGGAAGTTTGGGACAGATGTATGGGGCTTGAGCGGGCTGAATTAAAGAGTCGCTGATTTTTTCCTTTTGCCATTCGGGGAAAGTCTGAATCAGTGTGTAGCATGATATGACATCGTCTTCGGAAATTTTTTCCATGGAAATTGCCGGCCGTGAAAAAACGGGAAGCAGACAGAGAGTTATGATGAGGAATATACAGTTGTGTTTTTTCATGCGAATAGCCCTTTTTGCTTTAAATGTCCTGAATACAGAAAAACCACCTGAGAGGTGGTCGGGAAGTTCGCAAATCATACACAACTAAGATGATCCTTTAAGTTTTTAAAGTCAGGAACTTCTGGACATATACTTAAAGCTCCCCGACCTTTTACAGTCGGGGATATAATCAATTATCAGCCGATTTCAGGCTGGTAATTTTACGATGTTATATCCTGAACACCGAGTTGTGTAAAGAGCTTGCGACAGCCCGCACCGTCTCCGGCACTTGCAGACGTTGCCATCTGCTGTTTGTATATTACCGGGTATTGAGTTTTGTGCAAGTTTTTTTTGCAGGGCGGGTAATAACTTGGTAAAGAAATTGCTTGACAGGCCGAGGCCGGTCTGATATTTTGTTTTTGAGCTTGGCAAACGCTCGGAATGTCCGCCAAAGGGTTCATTGCCATAACGTTTTTTTACATAGATTTCTTGAGACGGCTTATTCAGCCCATCGGGCAGGCGATAAGGTAAGTTGTCGGAAAGGAATTGCCATGAGCGAATATGTTGAAGTCTTCCGGGTGGAAGCAAAATCTTTGTTAAAAAATTTCCAGAAACATGAAAAAGAGGCAGTTGCCAGATGCGAAAGGGTGTTTGGCGACAGGCAGGATTTGTCGTTGATGAATATGCAGCACGTTGTCGCCAAAGAGTACGGGTTTGACAGTTGGAACGAACTGGTTAAGGCAGAGCGCTGGCAGTTGGCGGAAGCTTTGATTGCGACGAAAAATAAAACGCTGCATACGCCGCTTTCTGTAGACGGGCGCAAAGGTGCAATGTATCCGTTTGCTGACGGGAAAGGTACCGTCGGGTTGAGACGGGAACGTGAAGGCGTGGATTTAGTCAATTTTCAGAGGATATATGCAAACGGTTCAACGTCTCCGTATTTGCCTTTGGATGCGATGGATTTGTCGCTGTATGATTTGTCAAAGCTTAATGTTTTACGGGCAGATTATGACGACTATACGTTGTGGCCGGCAGAAGCAGCCAAGAGGCCGGAAGGTTTTGAGCCGGCGGAATTTTTGGAAAAAAGGAAAAATCCCGGTTTAGGTATCAGAGCCCTGCATAAGCAGGGAATTGACGGCAGAAACCGGGCAGCGGCGGTGATTGACGGTTTTTTGCTATGTGACCATTTGGAATATCATGACAATTTGAAGTGGTATGAGCGGGTGGATTCCGGTGAACCACGGCATGGAGTTTCCGGCGGGGAACTTGTTTCTGCATTAGCCGGGAAAACATGCGGCGTAGCGCCAAAAGCAGACATATATTATTTTTCGGCTTTGCAGACGGAAAACAAGCAGCGGACGCAGCGGTATTATGCGCAAGCTCTGGAAAAAATATGCGATTTGCATGAAGAACGGCTGAAAGAGGGCAAAAGCGGCATTGATGTCGTATGTATCTTGTGGGGCATAGTGAGCGAATTGTTTCAAAATGACGACGGGGCGGCGGAAATGCAGGCTGCCGTGAAACGTGCGGCGGATTTGGGAGTCTGGGTTAACTCCGGGCATCTGGATTTTGCCGGGAATAAACTGTGGCGTGAAAGCCGGGTGTGTTGCAAAGCAGACGGAGACTTGGATAATCCTGACGATTATACGGTTATGCCGAATCAGCTTGATATGGCAAAGTTTCCGGAACTGGTAAGGAATACTCTGTGTTTTCCGGGCGGCGGAAAAACGGTTGCCGGTTCTGTCCGGTTGGATGCGTATCGGTTTTCGGCGCCGGGTTTTTCGCTTAAGCCTTATGAATGCGGGCTGTTTGTGCTGGCGCGGAGCGTTAAGCTGGATTTGACGGCGGAGGAATTTTGGCGTATCGGGCTGGAAACCGGCGATTTTCGTGACGGTATCGGCGTGATTGTCAATCCGCGGCGGCTGATTGCGGCGTTGCGGAGTTAATAGGGACGGGAGAGGCGTAAAGCCTCTCCCTGATTTGCGGAGATTTGATGAAATGAATAAAAATGCTGAAATTTTGATTGCAGCGGCGGAAGATGCGAAAGATATTGCGCGGCTGTCGTACCAGGTCGGGAAGATGCATGATGAGGCACTTCCGGATTATTTTAAGCTGACGACGGAAGAGGAACATCTGGTAATTGTCCGCAAAATGATAGCGGATGATAATATGTTTTTGCTTAAGGCTGTTTATGACGGAAAAATCTGCGGCTTTATTTGTCTTTTTATACAGGAGACACCGCGAAACGGATATGTACATTCAAAAATCGGCTATATTTATAATTTCGGCGTTGATGAGATGTGCCGGGGGCAGGGAGTTGGTTCGCTTTTGTTGAAAAAAGCGGAAGTTTTTTTGCGAGACAGGGGCGTTGAAGCAATAGAGCTGAGCGTGTTCTGTTTTAACCGGCGGGCTATCGGGTTTTATGAACGAAACGGGTATCAGGCATTGGAAGTTAACTTGCAGAAGGTATTGAAGTAGAAAATACGCTCAGAACCGGTGTTGAGGCACACAAAAAGGGAGCGAAGTACCGCTCCCTTGCTTTATGTCTTTTATTATAAAGAAGTATATTTTTTTTGTCAAGTTTTTTATTTGCGGTTTTGTTAAAATAAGTTATTGATTTTTCTGCTTATTTTTGCGTATTTTAAGGTTCTCGCAAATTTTGGAGGACTTTTTTATGCAAGAACGGGCTGTTTTTCGTGAAAAGTATAATTTTGTTAAGTTTGAAGTTCTGAGAATTAAATTTTTATTGGGGGGGAGAAAGGAAACGGCAGAGCGGAAGAATAGTGATGATGTTTCGATACGGGAGACTATCGGAGAGATTTTGAGTGAACTTAAAATATATGCGCTTAAACCGTTAAAGAAGTTATTATTGGTATCTGCGGTATGTGGCATTTCAAGTGGGATAGCCCCTTATTTGCGAATGCTTTATATGGGAGAGCTGCCTGAACTTTTGAGTGGAACGACAGAAGCGATTGTTATTTTTTCCATATTTATGGCATTAAGTGAAATTAACGGGTATTTGTGGTCTGTTTTTTTCATGTACTCGGGATTTTTCAAAAGTGAAATGACGGATTTGTATGATAATGCTTTACAGGCGAAAAACTATGTTGAGATTTTGCATAAACCGAGGGCACTGTTTGTGGTTAACAGTGTTGAGTCAATGTTGTCTTTTGCAAAGGAAATTTTTCAATATAAACGTTCTGTTTTAAATGAATTGTTGCAATGTTTTAGAGAAGCAATAACTTTTGTTATCTGTACGTTTAGTTTGTTTGCCATTGTTCCGCAGCTGGCTTTGTTTATGGTGTTGTTACAGCTTATTTCCATGGAGTTTGTTCTCTATAACAATAAGTTTTTCAGAACGGTTGACGAAAGGTTTAGATTATTTTCGCAGAAAATTTCCCGGGAGACAGGAGATGTCAGCGGGCAGGCTTCTTTAGTGCAAAGCGCAAACAAAGTAGAAAAAGAAAGTGGGCGGATTTATGCCAAGCTTATGAAAAGTTCTGCTTTAAAAAGACTGAAGTATTGTAACAGACGGATAGGGGAAAAAAGCTTTTATCTGGTTTTGGAAGCTGTTGGGGCAGTTGCAGTTTGTTATGTGGCGATTGCCGATATTATTAAAACCGGCGATATCGGACGATTGGCCTTAATTTCCGGCGCGGCAGTGCAAATGAAAATACGTTGCGAGACATTGCTTCGTTCTTACCTTAGCATTGATGAGTATAAAAATAAGATTGCCGATATTAGAAAACGCATGCAGCTTCCCAAAGTTTTAGAAAGGGTTACGGGGAATAATCGGCTAAGCGCGGCAGATAATTTTATTCGTCTGGAAAATGTCAGTTTTGCATATCCTGCGCTTAAACGTCTGGAAGATGCCGGCTTTTTGACTGAGGTTAAATATGTAAATACGGTTTTGGAAAATGTAACTCTTGACGTGCGAGCCGGTGGGGTAACAGTTGTTGCCGGCACGTCTGGACAAGGTAAATCGACGTTGATGAGGCTTATTCGGCACGATTATGATGTGCAACAGGGCGAAGTTTTTATCGGAACACAAAATGTTTGTGATTTGCCGGATGAGGAAATCAACAGACATATTGCCTTTATCGGTCAGAATGTCCGCTTTTTTGATACCTCTGTTCGGCGCAATTTGACTTATTTTAGCGATGTTACAGATGAAAAGCGGATAAGAGAGGTATTGGACGCTGCGGGATTGACGGAAGATATTGCTCACTTTGAGGGCGGACTTGATTATAAAATCGGCATTAACGGAAATAAGCTTTCGGGCGGGCAGCGGCAGAGGTTGGCATTGGCTCGGACATTTTTAACAAATCGCCCGATTGTGATTATGGATGAACCGACGACGGGGCTGGATCAGGTTATGAGTTTCCAGATAATGAAGGCTTTGAAAGAACTGGCTAAAGACAAAACTGTGTTATTGGTTACGCATAATCCGACGGAAATTGCATTGGCAGACAGGGTACTGATTATTAAAGGCAAGCATATTGTTGCAGACGGAGAACCGCTTAATTTAATAGAGAATACGAGCTTCCTGAAATCAGCGATGACAAGGCAGGATATATTGAGCAAAAAGGAATTATTTGTTGCGCATTGTCGGAAAACAGCCTAATCTTTTTTGGTATTTTTTGATATAAAGGAGAATCAAATGTCCGGAATTGTGGAAAAGGCTTTAATATTTGCAAAGGCGTGCCATGACGGCGACAGTTCCGGGCATGATTTTGAGCATATCCGGCGGGTTTTGACAAATGCGGAGAAGATAGCGGCGGAAACGCCGGAGGCTGATGTTGAGATTGTGCGGCTGGCGGCAATCTTGCATGATGTTGACGATTATAAACTGAATAACGGAGAAGCGAGGGCGGATAGTTTTCTGCGGGAAGCCGGTGCGGCGGACGATGTACGGGAAAAGGTTTTGGCGGTTACAAACGCTATCGGTTTTTCAAAGTCGGGCAGCAGGCCGCAATTTGAGATGATTGAACAAGCGGTCGTTTCCGATGCGGACAAACTAGATGCAATGGGAGCGGTCGGCGTCTGCCGGACAGTTATGTATTCGGCGGCGACGGGAAGAAAACTTTTTGATGAAGCGGAATTTCCGAAAGAAAATCTGACGGCGGCGGAATATAAAGATAAAAGCCGTGCCGGCAACCATTCCATAAACCATTTTTTCGACAAGCTGCTGAAACTTAAAGGAGCGATGCGGACGGCGGCAGGAAAACGCGAGGCGGAAAGGCGCCATGCGTTTATGGCAGAATTTTTGCAAGAGTTTTTTGCCGAGGTACGGGTGCCGGAATGGCAGGCGTATCTGGAGGATTATCTGGAACGCACGAAATAGCGGCGAGGCGGGATAAGGCGTTTAGTGTCGGAGAGAAAATTTCGGCATACAACGTACGAAATAGCGGCGCGGAGGTGAGCCAAAGGGTTTGGAAGGAGATTAAAGCCGGGGTTTTCGGTTTCGGTGTTACCTGTGAGACCGGCAGAATCTTTTAAACGAATCGGGGTTGACTAGAGGTGAAAAATATGGTATATTTATCTTGTTTACCATATTATTGTTCCTATAGATTTGAATACCGTTCTTTAGAGCTCATTGCTTTGGGGAAAATTCGGGTTTTGGCACTTTAATCTGGTGAGCCGTTAAGGGGAAAATCTTCTTAATGTATTTCTTAATTTAAATTTTTTTTATTTATGAGAACAAACATTTTTTTGCAGTTATTTGCTGCAATTGTGAGAAATTTTTTCCCGCGTTTTGCGGTAAAGTGTTTTACAAAGAAGATCAATTCAAATGCTGAATTGTATCTTCCCAGTGTTCAAAAGCAACTTCAGTTAATTGACAAGCTGGGGTTGAGTGCAGACGAACTTCGCGAAAGAGTTTGGTCTTTGGATACGAAGATTGAGCTTTTCCGGAAGGGAGAGTACGCTTTGTTGGCAGAAATCCGTACGGAACGCGAGTTTGAAACCATTGCTGCTTCGGCGGATATCAACCGTGTGGCGCAAGCAATGAAGTATTATACGCCAAACAAGGTGGGTATGCTTCGTTTGCTGCACCAATACGGGCTGGAAGCACTGGATTTGGTTAAGGCTGTGCCGTCAGCTTTTGATTCTCTGGCGCCGTGGGAAGTTCTTGGCGTTGGAGAAAAAGAAGCTGCTCCGGTTGCCGATGACAGACGCTGGGCGTTTGCGGAAGCTCTTGTTTGTGCGAAATCTTCTTGGGCGCCCAAGTTTATGCTTGAGTTGCGAAAGATTGTTCCGCAAAAGCTGGGCGAGATTGGAAGGGAGTATTTTGAACTCTTTTTCAACCGGGCATTTGAAGCAAAGGAAGATATTGCGGAATTGATGCCGTATATGGCGGTGTTCTTTCCCGAATTATATGCGAAAGTGCGAGAAAATTACTATCTGTATAGTGATTTTTCAGCGTATTTTTGCATGATGTTTCCACAGCTGCGCAAGCATCTGGGCGGTCATGCCGAAGTGAAAAACCTTTATGGGGTAGCACTAAGCGGAAATTTGGACGATTATGCCGACGCGTATGCGTGGCTCTCAATCGGTGTCTGCCGGTTAAGTGATGCACGGATATACGGTTGTATCCTATCTTCTTTGGCGCAGTTGAAAAAACTGTTGTCTTCTGAGGCTTACAGTCAGTTGTTTGGCTTAATGGCTGATAATGTTAAATTGGCGCATGATGTTGACATATTGATGAATTGCGGTGAGGAGGCATATCGGACAAAGCTTCGTGAGAAGTTGGTGGAGTGCGGCGTATCGACGTTTTTGCGGAATCAATTTCCGTTTGCGGGCTGGGATGAAAAGCTGGCGAAAAATGCGCTTGCCGTTCTGGCCAGCGGTGATATGATTCCGGTACAACGGTTGAATGAGCTGACGCATGTTTTGCAAAAAGCCGCGGCTGACATTATGGAAGCCAGAGCGCAGATTGCGGCAGTTCGGGCAGATGCTTTTACTGCCGTAGAGTACCATCTGTGCCCGGCGGCCGAAGGTGTGTTGTTTTCGTTGGATTTTCGCTGCCAAAAGTATAAACTTCTTTATATTGACAAATACAAAATTGCGGATGCAACATTTTTGTATATGCTTAATAAGGAGTTTAAATACAGCGATGACAAGGGAAACTTGTTTGAACTGGTCGGTGCTTATGCCCGTAAATGGGGTTTGACCCGCGAGCAGTATCTAGCTATTTTACAAAGCAAAATCAAAGAGAATGCACTTTCTCTTAAAAGCTTTGTAAAAGATGAGGAACCGAAGGAAGGCCACGGCGATGAGATGTAAACAGGAACGTATGATAAGGGATGACGAAAGTCGTCCCTTATTTTTATGGTTTAGGCGGTGTAGAATTTCTAAAAAAGGCGATAAAATTAGGTGATTTTTTATTTTAAATAAAATATTTATTGATTTATTCAATTTTTAGTATAAGATGTGATCGATATGTTAATTTTTTTAGAATTTATTCTAGAGGAGGAGATATGTTAGACAGGTCAGACTTGTTGGATGCAAAGCATTTAAGGCGGCGCAGTATGTTGTATTACCAGTCAATCCGACCCTGTGTTTATAAAGAGAGCACATTCGGCCATAACTGCGGAACGGATATGTATTTTGTGGAGCAGCGGGCATTGCGCAGCGGTTATCGTAATTCGCGAGCCGGCGTTGTTGACGGGACAGTCGGCAGAATGACAGCCCTGCCTCCGATTTACTGGTGATTTTTTGCGGCGTCGGCGCCGTTTTTTTGTATTATCTCCGTAAACAAGCAATGAACAGGAAAAGTCATATTAACTATGATAAATATTGACGGGGCTGTGTGGGCACGGTGCGGTTTTTAAACCGGAGAAGTGCCGGGTACGGCGTGCTTTCGGCGTAAAGATTTATGCTGGACACCGTGCAAATTTTATGGTATCATTTTTGTATGGGAAAACGGAGATTTGGCAATGGCAAAAGAAAAAGACAATAAAATTCCCAATTTCGCGGAGTATGAACGGAAACGGCTGCTGGATCTGGCCAGACAAGCGCGCAAAGCAGTGCTGAAACTGAAAAAAACTGAAGAGTCCGGGAACAGAACAGAGGGAAATGCCGGAGACGTTTTGGATGACGCGGAGAAAAAAGCCAAAGAACAAGGAACGCTTAAAACGGTATGGGGTGTTTTTCAGGAGGCCTGGAACAAAACCGGAAAGGATTTCAAGAAGTCAGTCGGGTTTAAGATGGGAGAGTCGGTTTTTGCCGGGTTAAATCCTTATTGCCAGAATCTGCTGTTCGGTTCGCTGCCGGGGCTGGTCAATGGTACGGGCGGCGCGGCGGCAAAGTTTTTTGGCGCTGCGGTTTTGGAGATTACTCGCAAAAGGCTGTCTAACTTTTGCCGGTTTAAGGCAAAAATGGCGTCGATTGTTTTGAATGATACGCACGCCAATGCTGCGTCCAGTTCCATTTATGAAAATATTTTGCATAAGCCGCGTCCGTATTTTAAAGATAATGCTCCGGCGGCGTTAGGCGGAATTACCGGGGAAATTGCTTCGGTGAAGAATACGCTTTTGAATACCTCGGTTGAGTGTTTGTCAAAAGCGGTCATATTCGGTATCAGTTCCGCCAGCCTGCTGGCTGTTGATCCGATGCTGGCGGCGGGTGTTCTCGGCGTAACAGCAGTAACTGCGGAATTCGGCGGGTTTATGAATAATGCCTACCGGAAATTAAACAGCAAAATGCGTTCGTTTGGCAACCGTATCAGGAAAGACAACAGCGATTCAATTAAAAATACGCCGCTGGTTCAGGATACAAACCGGGTTGAGGAGGAAACGCGGCTGATGCGCAGCAGGCTTGACCATTCTTCAGGGATTACGCAGAAAATCACTTATGAAAAAAGCAAGGCGTATCTGAAAATGCAGACGGCAATCAGTATCGGAATGGAGGGGCTGATTATGGCGGCGGCGTTTGCCGATGTGGTCAAGACCGGGGATATCGGGCGGTTTGCCCTTATCAGCTCGGCATCCTGGCAGATGATGATGTCGGGCAGTATGCTGTCTGAGCTGTGGAATGAAATGCAGGCCGGAACGCACCGCTTGATTGACGCATCTAAAAAGCTGATTACGCCAAAAGAACTGGAACGCGTTACAGGCAATGAGAAACTGTCGGAACGAGATACTAAAATCAGCGTACAGAATGTCAGTTTTGCGTATCCGCTGATTAAGGACGTTACGGATATGAGCCTGGTTGAGGCAATGGACAGAAACGGCGAAATCAGGCGGACGGAGAGTGTCCTCAAAAATATGAGTGTTGAGTTTGACAAAGGCGGTTTGACGGCAGTGGTCGGAACTTCCGGCAACGGAAAATCAACGCTGATGAGCCTGATACGGCATGATTATGATGTGCAGGAGGGGAAAATATTTATCGGCGATAAAGAAATACGCGAACTTTCCGACCGGGAGCTGAACGCACAGATAACGTTTGTTGATCAGAAGGTTCACTTCTTTGACGATACGGTGGGGTATAACCTTAAATATTTTAAGCCCGGAGCGACGGAAGAAGAACTGATGGAAGCCTGCCGCAAAGCCGGGTTTGACAAAGACGTCGAAAAGTTTAAAGACGGCCTCTCGCATAGAATCGGACAAGACGGAGCTAAACTTTCGGGCGGGCAGCAGCAGCGTCTGGCTTTGGCGCGCGCTTTTTTGACAGACAAGCCGATTGTTATTATGGACGAACCGACGACAGGACTTGACGGGCAGCTCAGCCTGAAAGTTATGAAAGCGTTGAAAGATATGGCAAAGGAAAAAACGGTCATTATGGTTACGCATAATCCGGCGGAAGTAGCTCTTTCCGACCGGGTGGTCGTGGTGGAAAAAGGGAAAATCTCAGCGGACGGGAAACCGCAGGATTTAATAAAATCAAATGAGTTTCTGCGTTCGTTCCTGACCAAAGAGGATATTAAAACCAAACGCCGGTTATATAATATGAGCATCAATGGAGCCAATCCGATGCAGGAAGCGGCCGAGCTTTTGAACGGGGAAGCCGGCGGCAGAATTTTGAGCGATGCCGAAAGGGCAGAAAAACGCAGACTCTTGGAAGCGCATAAGCGGGCGTATGTCGGTGTGCGTAAAAATGCGCTTAAGAGCGAACGCGTTAAAACGGGAAAGAATTTGCCGGAGAAAAAAGAACGCCAGCCTTTGCAGCCGGTGCCGGCCGTGCCTGTTAAGGGCGGGGCGGAAATGTGATTTTTTTATTGAGAGGCAGTGTTTGGCAACCAAAGCGGAGAGATGGTATGGCCTGACCGCGGGAATAGGCGATTTCCGAATCAGAAGCCAGAAACGGAATGGCGGTTTTTAATGGGCGGAAATGCGGCGGTTCTAAGGATACGAGTGTTGAGAACGTGGCTGTTGTTTCAGATTACACGGGCAAAGTACCGGATATTTGCAGGTTATAGAGGCGGCAAAAGAGGCCGCTTTTGTTTTTGAGGAGTTTGTGAGGCGTTCCGTCTTCGATAATTTTGCCGTTGTCAAGAACAATTATCCGGTCCATATTTTTAAGTGTGGAAAGACGATGGGCGATGGCGATGACGGTTTTGTGCTGCATAATGTTTTGCAGCGCCTGCTGGATGGCGGCTTCAGATTCGCTGTCCAGTGCGGAGGTGGCTTCGTCCAGAATAAGAAGCGGCGCGTTTTTTAAGATTGCAGAAGCAATGGCGATGCGCTGGCGTTCGCCGCCGGAAAGTTTGACGCCGCGGTCGCCGACGATACTGCCGTACCCTTTAGGCAGCCGCATAATCGTGTCGTGAATGCAGGCCAGCCGCGCGGCGGCGCGGACTTCTTCATCAGCAGCTTGGGGGCGGGCGAAACGGATGTTTTCCAAGATTGAACGGTTAAACAAAGCCGGCTCCTGCGCGATGAGAGAAATGTTTTGGTGCAGTGAGAACAAGGTTATGTCGGCGATATCCTGTCCGGCAATGAGAATCTTGCCGTTTTGCAAATCATAAGCGCGGAGCAACAGGTGGATAAGGGTTGATTTTCCGGCGCCGGAAAGGCCGACGATACCAACTTTTTCTCCGGCGGCAATGTTCAGGTTCAGATTGGAGAATAGCGGCTTATCCGGCGTGTAAGAGAAAGTTACGTTTTGGAAAGATATGGAAGGGGGCGTGGTCCGGAGTGCGGGGGTTGCGGCCGGGACAGCAGTGTCGGTTGCGGGGAGAGATATATTTACGGCAGGAGCGGCGGTACTACCGGATTTGTCCGCAGGGAAGCGTTTAAGGACAAGCCGGCGGGCGTACGGGGCGTCGGTTATTTCAAGCGGTTTGTACAGGAGGTTGAGCGCGTCTTCTACAGCACCAAGATCTTTTTGGAATTGGATAGAAGCTTCGCCAAAGAATGAGCAAGGAGTCTTTAATAGATTGATATAAGTCAGGGCAATCAATGTCTGGGTCAGATTTAAATCTTTTATCTGCCAGTAATAAATAAGGATTGATAAGGAAGTTATATGAAGTGCCATTAGTAACGTATTATTATAGCAAAAAGAAATACCCATTTCCTTTCCCCTTTGAATGCAGCTGCGAACCCATTTATTGACGGCTTTGGCGAGGCAGGCACGTTCGTGTGGGAAAGCGGCACAGTTTTTGACCAGGCGGGCGTTGGCTATGCTGTCTACCATAATTCCGGAAACGGCGGATTCGAGCTTGGCAGCGTCGCGGGAAACCGGTTTGAGTTTCTGGCAATGGGCATAGTCTATAATTGACGCGGCGATGCAGAAAACGAACAGAGTAAGCGCCAGGCTGCCGTTAATCTGAAACAGAATCGGGAAAGCCACGGCATAGGGAACGATGACGCCTTCCAGAAAACCTTTGAGTCTCCAGACGATAGTGCGCGTGCTGTTTTCCAGACTGAGGATTTTATCGGATACGGTTCCGGACATTTCGGCTGCAAAATAGGCGGGGGAATGTTTGTGTGTTTGCCGGAACAGGCTGACAAGGAGATTTTTTTTGAGCCGGATGTCCATACGATATTCAAAAAAGGTGCGAACGCCGTCGGCAATGTTTGAGCCAAAATGGAGCGCGGCGTAGACGGCAAGCCAGGACAGGGCTGCAGAGGAAAAAGCCTGTTCGGGGTGCGTGCCGACGTATCCGAACAAGGCAGCGATGCAGTAATTGTCCAGATAAATGAAAACGCGGGAAAGGGCAAAAAGCCCGAAAGTGGCAAGCGTATAGTATTTTACTTTCCACAGGCTGCGGATGATGAATTTGGCGGCGGTCATTGGTTTTCTCCATAGGTCAGGTAGCCGTTGTTTTGCATTTGGCAAAGTTTGCGGAAGATGCCGTCCGGGCGGTTGAGGAGTTCGGCGGGAGAGCCGTCTTCGGCAATTTTTCCGTTGTCAAGAACGATAATCCGGTTCATGTGGTGCAGGGTGGAAAGGCGGTGGGCGACGGCGATGACGGTTTTGTCCTTAATCAGGTTTTGCAGGGCTTTTTCAATCAGGGATTCAGACTGGCTGTCAAGTGCGGAGGTTGCTTCGTCCAGAATGAGCACGGGCGCGTTTTGCAAAATGGCGCGGGCAATCGCAATACGCTGCCTTTCGCCGCCGGAAAGCAAAATGCCGCGTTCGCCGACGACGCTGTCGTATCCTTGGGGAAGTTTCATAATCGTATCGTGAATGCAGGCGAGACGGGCAGCATTGCGGATTTGTCCGGTTGTGGCTTTGGAGTTGGCGATACGCAGGTTTTCAGTTATGGAACGGTTGAGCAGCGATGTGTCCTGCGGAACGACGGCGACGTTCTGATGCAGGGAGCGGAGCTTCAAATCCCGAATGTCGGTGTGGTTAATGAGGATTTTGCCGGCGGTAACGTCATAGGAGCGCAGGAGCAGGTTGACGAGGGTGGATTTGCCGGAGCCTGAATGTCCGACGAGGCCGATTTTCTGTCCGGGTTCTATTTTCAGGTTAAGGTTTTGGAATACGGGGCGGTCTTTGACATAGGAGAAACTGACGTTTTGGAATGTGATTGACGCTTTTGAAGCGTGCAGGGTTTTGGCGTTTTCTTTTTCGGAAATGTCCGGCGGCAGGTTTATGATGTCAAAATTGGCTTTCAGGCTGCCGAACAGGCTGGCGCTGAACTGGCTGAAATTATTAATCAACATAATTGAGAGCACCATGCCGGAAAGCGTGGTATAGACATAGAAAAGGTTATCAAGCGCGATATTGTCGCGTTTGGCAAAAAAGAGGATGAGAAGGATACTGACGCTCAGGAATACCGTATCTGCGGCATGAAAGGCAAAACGGGAAAAAGTCTGGTATTTTCCCTGTGCGGCGTGCAGGCGGTATGCCTGTTTGAGATGTTTGTAGAAATACAGCTGTTCGGTAAAGAATGAACCGGAATATTTGACAAGACCGGCGTTGGCAATGCTGTCTACCAGTATGCCGCTGGCTTTGTTTTCGGCTTTTGTTCTGTCGTTACTGAGGGTGAAGAAGCGGCGGTTGACCTTATAAACGGCAAAGAAGTACGGGATGTTTAGCGCCAGCAGGGAAAGGCTTAATGCCGGACTGAACGCTGCGATAATGGCAAACGATACAATCAGCGTGCAGAGCGGGCGTACCAGCATATAACAGGTGTTCGTAAATGCAGAAACCAGTCCGCGGGCAAAACCGTTTACCGCGGCGGATATCCGACCGCTCATTTCGTCGTCAAAATAACGGACGGAGTGGGCATGCACACTGGCGAAAATGTCTGCTATCAGATAGGAAATAAAAGTATGGGAAAAGGCCTCTTTGATATAGGAGGCGAAGAAGCCGTTAATGAGGGCGCGCAACAGATAGTAAGCGACAATCGTTTGCATAATTATCAGGCAATTTTGCAATGCCTGCATTTTATCTTCGATTTCAAAACAGCCGACGAGACGGCTGACAATCCACCCCTCCAACGGGAGGATAATGCAGGTGAGGAGGAATGCCAGACAAAAAAGAATAAACAGTTTGCGGCATTTTTTAAGATTTTTTAAGATAAGTCGGGTAATAGTCATTAGTAATATCTTATAATAGTTTGTTTTGCTGTCGGCCAAGAGCGGCTTAGTGCGGCGAAAATAGCACAAAAATAGTTTTTTGTCAATATTTAAATTAAGGCAGTGTGATGAAGAAAATTTGGTTGTTTTTAGGAATTGCGGTGATTTTCGGGGCGGCGGCGTGGTTTTTTGCGGCCGGGTATGATTATAAAAAGATTGTTTTTGTCCTGCCGTCTTCGGAGAGGGCGTCGTCGCCGTACTATTATAAAAAAGACGGCGATTTCTTTTTGGCGCAGGATTTGCGCAAAGGTTTGGAAAAGCTCGGTTATACGGTGGAATATCGGTTTCGCGAAGATTATGATGATATAAAGTTGGGCAATGCCGGAAATGTGCTTTATTTCAAGGGATATTATGATTTTAAACGGCTGCCGGGGGCGGAAGACCGGGACGACGGGCGCAAACGTATATTGTATCTTTATTATGTAGAAGGTTTGCATCAGGAGATTTTGCAGGAGGCGGACGTTGTGGCGAGCGCCTCAAAGAAATTTATCAGCGAAGTGGCGGAGCCGGCGGGGGCGCAGGCGGTTTATGTGCCACAGTTTACCAACCCGGAACGGTTCAAGCCGGCGGACAAAGAAGCCGACAAGGCTTATCCGGTGCTGTTTGTCGGTTCTGACCACAGCGGGTTCGGGCGGAAAAGCGTCGACTATGCGGTTTTGGCCGGGGCGGATTTGAGCGTATTCGGGAAATTTTGGGAAAAAACGCTGCGGCCGGAGGTGCTGAAAGGCAATTTTATTGAAAACGACGATTTATACCGCTATTACGCCAATGCGGATATTGTTTTGAACGACCATCGCGACGATATGCGCTATTACGGCTTTGTTTCCAATCGTGTTTATGACGTTACCGCGTCGGGCGGGTTTGTCCTGACCGATTATCTGCCGGAGATTGAAGAAGCTTATGGCGACAGTGTGGCGACTTATAAGGATTATTACGATTTTAAGGAAAAACTGGAGTATTATCTGGCACATCCGGAAGTCCGGGCGGAAATGGCGCAGCGGGCACGGCAAATCACGCTGGAGCGTTTTACGGCGGATAAAGCGGCGCAGATTTTTGACGGCATTTTTAAAAATATCAAAAAATGAGAAAAATCTTTGGCGAAATGCTTGATTTTGCCGCGGAGCGACACTAACTAAAGTATTAGTTTTAGTTTAACTTATTTTACAGGAGCAATGTAAATGCAAGTAAAGCCTTTACGTGAAAACGTTTTAATCAAGCGTGTTGAAGAAGAAAACAAGACGGCGGGCGGCATTATCCTGCCGGATACAGCCAAAGAAAAGCCGAGCGAAGGCATTGTTATCGCCGCAGGCGAGGGGCCGAGAACCCCGGACGGCAAAACGCTGCCGATGAGCGTCAAGGCCGGCGACCATATTCTGTTCAGCAAGTGGTCGGGAACGGAAGTCAAAATTGACGGCGAGCCGCATTTGATTATCAAAGAAGGCGATATTTTGGCGATTGTTGAAAGATAAGGAAAGGATTTTGAATTATGGCTGCAAAGGATATTAAATTCGGAACAGACGCACGGGCGAAAATGCTCAGAGGCGTAGAAGTACTGGCAAAAACAGTCAAGGTAACGCTGGGGCCGAAAGGGCGCAACGTTATGCTGGACAAGTCTTACGGTGCACCGAAGATTACCAAGGACGGCGTTTCGGTTGCCAAAGAAGTCGTTTTGAGCGACAAGTTTGAAAATATGGGCGCCCAGCTGGTCAAGGAAGTTGCACAAAAAACGGCGGACAAGGCCGGAGACGGTACAACAACAGCGACGGTTCTGGCCGAGGCTATCATTAAAGAAGGCTGCAAGGCGGTTGCTGCGGGTATGAACCCGATGGATTTGAAACGCGGCATTGATATGGCGGTAGAAGCTGTGGTTGAAGATGTCAAGTCTCGTTCCAAAGAAATCAAAACCTCGGAAGAAATTGCCCAGGTCGGCACGATTTCCGCCAACGGCGATACGAGCATCGGCGAATATCTGGCGCGCGCTATGGAAAAGGTCGGCAATGACGGCGTGATTACGGTTGAAGACGCCAAAGGGCTGGAGACCGAACTGGACGTTGTAGAGGGTATGCAGTTTGACCGCGGTTATCTGTCGCCGTATTTCGTAACCGATGCGGACAAGATGACGGCCGAATACGAAGCGCCGTACGTTTTGCTCTATGATCAGAAAATTTCAAACCTGCAGGCCATTCTGCCGGTATTGGAAGCTGTTTTGCAGTCCGGCCGCGCATTGCTTATCGTAGCGGAAGATATTGACGGCGAAGCTTTGGCGACGCTGGTTGTCAACCGTATCAGAAGCGGCCTGAAAGTCTGCGCGGTTAAGGCTCCGGGCTTTGGCGACAGAAGAAAGGCTATTTTGCAGGATTTGGCAATTTTGACCGGCGGACAGGTTATTTCCGAAGAGCTGGGTATGAAGCTTGAGAATACGACGGTTGATATGCTGGGTACGGCCAAGAGGGTTGTTGTTACCAAAGATGATACGACGATTATTGACGGTGCCGGCGACAAAGCGGCGATTGAAGCACGCAAGACGCAGATTAAGAAAGAAATCGAAAAGACGACTTCCGATTATGACCGCGAGAAGCTGCAGGAACGTCTGGGCAAGTTGTCCGGCGGGGTTGCCGTGCTGAAAGTCGGCGGTTCGTCCGAAGTTGAAGTCAAGGAAAAGAAAGACCGTATTGACGACGCGTTGAACGCTACGCGCGCCGCGGTCAAGGAAGGCGTCGTTGCCGGCGGCGGCACGGCTCTGCTGTATGCGACCAAGGCTTTGGAAAAGGTTCAGCCGTCCAATCAGGATCAGCGCGTCGGCGTGGATATCATTCGCCGCGCTTTGCAGGCTCCTATCCGTCAGATTGCCGAAAATGCCGGTGTTGACGGGGCTGTTGTTGCCGGAAAGCTGCTGGAAGGTACGGATTATAACTACGGTTATAATGCGGCGGCCGACGAATATACCGATATGATTAAAGCCGGTATCGTTGACCCGACCAAAGTGGTCAGAACGGCGTTGCAGGATGCGGCTTCGGTTGCCAGCCTGCTGATTACGACGGAAGCTATGGTTACGGAACTTCCTGAATCCAAAGAATGCAGCTGCGGCGGGCACGGCGGAATGCCGGGCGGCGCGGGCGCTATGGGCTTCTAACTGGGCAGGACAGATGCCGCAGGTTTTCAACCGGGCATACTGCCAGGAGGAACAGAGAAACAGCCGGAATATTTCCGGCTGTTTTTTTGTGGTGCGCAATGGCGGATGGCAGATGGGATTTTTATGAAAAGATGAAAAGCGGGGCGGGATTTTTGGTGTTGGTAAACCGAATGTTAATGATTTTTTCTTTATAATTAAAATGACGGTTATGTAAGCTGCCTGCAAGACAGCGTTTTTGCAGGCTGAACATAAAAGAGCGGTTTTATAAACAATGTGTAAGACAACGGTTTTATCAATAAGGTATAAAAATATGAGACTAAGTACGCGTATATTCGGTTTGGGCTTATTGGCAATGGCGTTTTTATGTGCAGCCGGCAGCGCTGAGGCTGCTTCTTTTGCCGACTATGTGTATCAGAATGCCAAGACAGGCAATATTGCGGGAATTAAGAATTATTTGCGCAGAGGATACAGTATTGACGCAGTCAGTCCCAATGGCTATACGGCGTTATGTTTTGCCGTTGATAATAATGATTACAGGGCTTACAGCCGGATACGTAATTTAGGGGCGGACGAAACACACAGTTGTATGCGTCGCGTCAATCCCGATAATGCGGCAGATTTGGCGCAAAGATATGATGCCGTTGCTGCAAATTCAGGACGGACAGCGTTTGCAGGCGGTTCGGACGATACGATGAAATATGTTGCAGCCGGGGCAGCGGTAGCAGGAGCGGCTACAGCGGTGGCTTTGTGGGCTGATGATGACGGGGGGAGTTCTTCCGGCGGGGGAAATCCCTGCGGCACGGGGGAAGAGTTTGTAGACGGGGAATGCCGGCCGATAGAATGTCCGGAAGGCAGCCATCTGGTGGGCAACGAATGTGTAGTGGACGGAGAGTGCCCGACGGGACAGAAGATGGTAGACGGCCAGTGCGTGCCGATAGTTTGTCCGCCGAATACCCATTTGCAGGGGAATTTGTGCGTCGCTGACGGCGATGTTGTTGTAGATAATGAAAACGATGATGATTTGTACGGCATTTATTCGGAAGAAGAGGACGTATTTAACCTGTATTCTTCGCCCAAATATCCTGATGATGAAGCGTCGATTTTTTTGAAGAACAAGGGCAATGGGAATGTGTACGGCGTTTATGGTTTTGGCAACGTATATAACTCTTATGTTATCGGCGAGTATGAAGGTAAACAAAATCCCAAAAAAGAAGGAACGGGAAACATAACCATTACCGATGAAGGCAGTGGTTCCGTCTATGGCGTATTTTCCAGGGTGGATGATGTAACTGAATTAAAAGAAGGGTATAATGCGCGGGCTTTTTATCAGGGAACGGCCATTGGCAATATTGACATCACGCATACCGGCGGCGGCAGCACTTTCGGCATATTCGGCGATGTCCGCGCTTATAATGCACGGGCTGATTACGGCGGGAATGCATACGGTTCCATTACCATACGCGGTGACGGAAACATATACGGTCTCAGCGGATATTCGACGGCAACGAATGCAGTTTCGGCATTTTTGGGGCATAATGTTACAGGCGTGATTGATTTGTACAGCAAAGGAAACGGCGACGTTTACGGCATGATGATAAGCAAAGACGATATTCCGGGCGTAGGACAGCCGGATACGGGGCAGAAACTTGCCAACTGGTTTGCGTTTAACGCTTATGCTTCCGGCGGCGGAGACAACGTTGAAGGGACTATTAACATCAAAAATGAGGGAGACGGCGATGTTTATGGCATGTACGGTGGAGAACAGCTGTTTAACGCCATGTCTTACGGCGGACAGGACGAAGAGGGAAATCCGGACGGCAAAGCCAAGGGAACGATAAACATAGCCAATTACGGCAACGGAAATGTTTACGGAATGTATACGCCGGAGGCTTATGACGGAGCCGAAGGCGAACAGCAGCCGATTATTGCCAACAACTCGGATAACGGTGCCCAGTCAGTGATTAATCTGGTTAATACCGGCAGCGGTGTGACGACCGGATTACGCGGCGGGCAAAGGAGCCATATTGAAAATACGGGAGAAATCAATATAAACAATCTGGGCGACGGAACGGCAGTCGGCATATACGGCGGCGCCGGGTCTAACATTCTCAACCGCGGAAAAATCAACATATATCGTCAGGCGCATACCGATGCGGAAGACGGAACGGTACATAATCCCGACGGCGCTACGGGCGGGACGGCGTACGGTATTTATGCCGAAAGCGGTGCGCAAGTGATTAACAGCGGCGACATAACAATCACGGGTGCCGAAAAAGGGACGGGCATTTATCTGGAAAAAGGCGCTTCGCTTGAAAATACGGGCAACATCAGCTTTAACGGCACATCGGATGCCATTGTCGAAGACGGTTCCGCAGTAGATATTTATGGAGAAGGTACCAACAGGGCGTCTGTTGATTTGAACGATATGGGCGGCGAGATAATTCTGGGGCAGGGCGGACGCTTTTTTGCCGATGCGTTGTCCGGAGATATGAGCGTTTCGGAAAAAACGGTTATGGGCAGTTTTGGCGATGAATACGTTTTGTCCGGTTCGCTGCAGGCGGAAAATATAAATGATTTGAACTTGAAATCTAAATCGGCGATGTTTGAAGCGAACTCGCAGAAGAATGAGAACGGCGGATATGACGTTGTCCTGAATCGGAAGGATTTTGACGAACTTTTAACTGACGGCGAAATGGCGGAGCTTCTGGAAAACAATTATGCCGATGAAAACGGAAGCGCTATTTTTGACAGTTTGAAACAAGCAGGGACGAAAGCGGATTTGTAGGGAGCATCGGACAATCTTTTCGGCAAAGACGTGCTGCCGAATTTCCGCCGCGAAGACGCTTTGGTTTATCGGAGCCTGAGCAGGCAGTTTAATGACAATCTGTTTAACCGTCCTGATGAAAATTATATCGGCGGCTATAAACATATTGACATTTCGACGGATTCCGACGGAACGCTGGAAGGCAGCGACGGCGAGGTTCATGCGGCATACGGCATGCTGAAAGGACAGGCAGGCAATGGGCTGGTATACGGAATGGGAGCGAGCATTGCCAATTTGAAAAGCGATTATGACAACGGTTCCAGCCGCAAGAGCAATATTTTCGGCCTTTGGATGCCGCTGGGATATGACTTCGGCAACGGAACCCGCTGGTATTCCAAGCTGTATGCGGGGTATGCCGACGGTTCGTATGACCGCCTGACAGCGCTGGGCAAATTTTCTTCCGACTTTACGGAATATCAGTACGGTTTGAGCAATGAAGTCCGGCACAGCATGAATCTGGGATACGGGTTTACGTTTGAACCGTTGGCAGAATTGAATTTCCTGGGCATTTATCAGGACGGATACGATGAGGGCAATGCCGAAGGTGCCCTGCATTCCGACAGCGGGAACGCTCTGTCGCTGGAAGGCGGGCTGGGCGCGTATCTGACCAAGGAAATCAAGTTTTCCGAAGACAGCCGTCTGGGAATTCAAATCGGAGGCGTTTATTATGTCGAGTTTATGAATCCGGATGACGGAACAGATATCTCGCTGAACGGGCTTAACGGCAAGTATAAACTCCGCAATGTTTCTGATGACAACAGGACGGTCTTTTCCGCACGGGTCAACTATAATTACAAAGATATCATGCTTTACGGCAATATTGAACAGGAAGCCGGAGGCAGTGACGCTTTGTTGATTGATGCAGGTATGCAGTACAAATTTTAATTAGAGCTTGTATCTTTAAATAAAAAGTTGTATTTAATCTGCACAGGTTGACGTTAAGGAGTATCCAGATGGAAAAAATCAAATTGTATATAAGGCGGGGAAAGGGCATCGGGCTTTTGTTCCTGTTGGCCTCTGCCGTTTTGGCAACGATGTTTTTGATGATTTCGCTGAAAAGCGCCTATACGGAAATAAAGCCAGAGGTGGTGCTGGTGGCGAATGAATTTCTGCCGATTACGGTCAAGGGCGGAAAAATTGTCGAACCTGCCAATGCGTATAAACGCATTGAGCTTGATTTTGGCGGCAAAGGAGAAAAAAAGGATTTGTTTCCGGTAGTTCTGGATACAAGAAATGAGGTTTCTTCGGTGCCGACGGAACCGCAAGGCTTATTTATTACAACCGATACGGTTTATGCCGTTACGGCAGACCAAATCCGCCGGTTAAATTTGCAGACGCAGCAGGACGGTGTTTTGACCAAGGAAAATTTTGCCGAAATAATGGACGGAGTTGTCGGTTACGTTTCTTCTTTTGCAGCTATGATTTTAGTGGCGATGTACTTCTTGACGCTGCTCTTGAAAACATGGCTGGCGGCACTTCTCGGCCGGGTTGCTCTTAAAGTGATGAAAAAGCCGGAAATGCTTAATATGAGCGGATTAATGCGCCTGAGCGCGATGACGGCCGCGGTGACGGAGTTGGGGTCATACTTTGTCGGGACGGGATTTGGCCTGACCGGTTGGCATACGTTTATCATAATAGTGGCAGTTGTCTTGCTTGTTTTATATAAGATGCAGCCAGAGGACAGCAAAAATGACAGCATCCTGCCTGGGGAATAGACTGTCGGCACTGCTACGGAGGATATTTAAGTTTTCTATCCTTTTATGATGTGGTCAAAACGTCTTTTTGCCTTGATTATACGCCGGGCTATGGTTTAGAATTCAGCTAAAAGTAAGTTTAAGCAGGGGTACTTCCATGAATTTGCGGCCGTTTTGTTTGTTGTTGGGCTTTGTGCTGTTGGGAACCAATCCGGTTCTGGCCGGTTATACCTATAAGGAAGACGATACACGTTTGGTGAACGGCGTTTTATATGACATTAACGGCGATCCGGTAACCGGAACATACGAAGTTTTTTATGAAAACAATATTCGCAAAAGCCTGATGCCTTACGTGAACGGGATATTAAACGGCGTAGGTTCCCTATATAACGAGAAAGGCGTAAAAGAAGCGGATATGCCGTTTGTTGACGGCAAAGCGGAAGGGATTGCTCTGGTATATTATGAAGACGGGCGTCTGAAAGAGAAAATTCCGTATCGGAACGGAAAGATAAACGGCGTGATGCGGACTTTTTTTGAGAATGGCAATGTCAAAGAAAGGATATCGTATGATGCTGACGTTCGCAGCGGTCCGGCTAAATCTTATTACGAAGACGGCAGTTTGAAGGAAGTTTATGCTTATGCCGACGGGAAGAAAGAGGGGGCTGCCACGGTTTATTTTTATGACGGCAGTGTTGCCGAGGAGTTGCGGTACAGCGGAGATATTATCGTCGGCGAAAGGAACGTTTATTATAAAAGCGGCAATTTGAAGTCGCGTATCCTTTATGAATTCGGCCGGAAAAACGGCAATATGCAAAATTATTACGAAGATGGCAAGCTGGCGGCGGTTATTCCGTATAAAGATGATAAAATAGAGGGGGAAGGCGCTTTTTATAAAGAAGACGGAACGCTTGACCTGACGGTAAATTATAAAGACAGCATCCGGGACGGAGCCGCGAAGGCCTATTATCCTGACGGCAAAGTCAAACTGGCGGCCAATTATCAGAATGATTTGAAGAACGGAACCGAAACCGAGTATTTTGAGAGCGGAGCAGTTAAGACGGAAATGCCTTATGTGGACGGGATAGTCAACGGCGTCGGCCGAGAATATTATGAGACGTCGGGGCTCAAAATGGAGATGACGTATGTTGATGCAGTTGCCAACGGAACGGCCAAATTTTATGACCAGGACGGTAAACTTTCGGCTGAGGCGAATTATAAGGACGGGAAAAAAGACGGGACGCAGAAGGATTATGATAAAAACGGCCGCCTTGTTGCCGAGAGCAATTATGTAAAAGACGTGCTTGACGGCGAATACAAGGAATTTTATGAAGACGGCAAAGTTAAGTCTACGGCGAGTTATGTGAACGGCATTTTGGAAGGGCTTACGCTGGTATATGATACGGCAGGCAATCTGTCGTATGAAATTCCGTATGTCAATAACCGCAAAGAAGGTAAAGTTAAACGATACTATCCGGGTGGCGAACTGATGGGCGAAGTTACGTATGAAAAGGGCAAAAAACACGGTATGCTTGATGCGTATAACGAAGACGGGACGCTGATGGCGAAAGTCCTGTTTAATAAAGATGAGGCGATTAAAGGATACAGCCTTAACCATGGCAAAGATCCGGTTTTGATGTCTGAGGAAGAATTGAAACTGATTAATGAAGCATATTAATTTTTATGGTGAATTTCGTTACAGGTTCGATGTTATGAAATATCTCTGAAAATGTGAGAGAAAAGCTGAAGGTTAAGAGATACGCTTGGAGGGAAATGGCGGCATATTTGCTTTTGAATATCAGAAAAGGCACCTTTTAGGTGCCTTTTTGCTGATTGCGGGGATTTAAAATTACAGTCTGCGGCCAAGACTTTTTATTTCAAACCCGAGTTCTTTGGCCAGCCGGCAGTCAAAGACGTTGCGGTAGTCGGCAATTTGCGGACGGGTCAGCAGCATTTTAATCTTTTCCAAATCCAGCTCTTTAAATTCCTGCCAGTCGGTCAGAACGGCGAGCGCGTCGGCGCCGCCGATAGCTTCATAAGCCGAATTGCAGTAGGTTACCATATTGCCGAGGATTGCTTTGGTGTTCGGCATAGCTTCAGGATCGTAGAGCCTGATGCTGACATCGTGCGCAAGCATAATTTCAATAATCTGCAAGGCGGGAGATTCCCGGCAGTCGTCGGTTCCGCCCTTAAAAGCGCTGCCGAGGACGGCTATCGTCGGATTTTTCTTGTCCGAGACCATATCAAGTATGCGTTTGGCCATATTGATTTTACGGCGTTCGTTGCTTTTTATGGTGGTTTCAATCAGCGACAGGTCAACGCCGTTGAATTTACCCATATAAGCCATGGCGTTCGTATCCTTCGGGAAGCAGAAACCGCCGTAGCCGGGGCCGGGAACGAGGAATTTGGCACCGATACGGCTGTCCAGTCCCATGCCTTGGGCGACTTCATAAATGTCTGCGCCCGATGTTTCGCAAAAGTCGGCCATCTCGTTAATATATTGGATTTTCATGGCGAGAAAGGCGTTTGAAGCGTATTTTATCGTTTCGGAAGACTGGCGCGACACATAGAGAATAGTGCATTTGTCTTTAAACGGGGCATAAAGTTCGGCGATGAGATTCTTGGCTCGTTCGGAATTCGCGCCGACGATAATCCGGTCCGGATGGAAGAAGTCGTGTACGGCGAAGCCTTCACGCAGAAATTCCGGCAGGGAAATTACATCAAATTCGGCTGTCGGGTTTTCGCGGCGAATAATACTTTCTACAGCGTCGCCGGTATTGACGGGGACGGTGGACTTAACTGCGATTACCGTATATCCCTGAAGGTGGTGCGCGAGTTCTTCGGCGGCGGCTTTGATATATTTCATATCCGCTTCTTTGGTTATCGGGTTTGGCGGGGTGCCGACGGCGAGAATAACCAAATCCGCAGCGGGAATGCTTTCGGCAAAGGACGTAGAAAACCGGACTTTTCCGTTGGCGGTGTTTTTTTGGAAAAGTTCTTCCAGCCCTTCTTCAAAAATGGTTACTTTTCCGGATTTTAACGTATTGATTTTTTTTTCGTCAATATCAAGGCAGACGACTTCGTTGCCCAATTCGGCCAAGCCTACACCGGTCGGGAGGCCGACATATCCGGTGCCGATAACTGTTATTTTCATTATAAATCTCCCTAAATGTTCAGCAGGTCTATGTTAAAAGATTGTGGGAGATTTGCAAGCGTTAAAATAGCGGTGTTTATAATCGTCCGCATTTGAAAATGTTATGACCGCGGTGTTTTTTGGGGGAGGGCGGACTGAAACGGGGCGGACTGCGCGGCGGCATTTACGCGGGAAGAAGGGGAAATGTTGCTGATGACAATTCCGGCGATAACCAAAACGGCTCCGTAAATCTGGCTTGAATATATTTGTTCATTTAACAGAACGTAAGCTTCAATGGTGGAAAATACCGGCATCAGATAATACAGAGTTCCGGTTTTGACCGTTCCGATAAGACGGAGGGCTTTGTTCCAGGAGAGGTAGGCGATACCGGAGTTGAATACGGCAAGAACAATTAAAATCAGAATGTCTGTTTTGGTCAGAGGGGAGAGAGGAACGTTAGTGAAATCAAAAGCTGCGAGCGGCAGGAACAGTATGGTAGAAATACAGATTGCCAGAGTAAACGTGGCGATAGGCGGCAACTCCGGCGGAATCTTTTTCTGAACTATGGCGTAGACGGCAAAAGATACGGCGGCGCAGAGCATCCAGAAATCGCCGGTGGTGAGGGTTATTCTGCTTAAATCGGTAAAGCTGCCATCAAGGATGACGGCGGCAACGCCGGCTAATGCGCATATTATGCCGATAATCTGGAAAAAGGTAATTCTCTTGTGCAAGAGAAGGGCTGAGAAAATAAGCAGAAATACCGGGCTTGAGGCGCCGATTAATGCCATATCGACCGCATTGGACGTGTGTCCGGCATAATATACAAAAGTGTTTTGAAAACCCAAACCGGTGAATGACATAGCCAGTATGAGGGGCCAGACTTTAAGGTATTTCCGGCGGTATGTCCAAACAGTTTTGCCGATAAAGGGAAGAAAAAGCAGACTGGGTATCAGCCAGCGGATAAACGAAATTTCAAACGGAGTGAGCTTGCCGGATAAATATTTGGAATAGATGACGTTGAAACTCCAGAAGAAAATTGCAAACAGGGCGAATAAATATCCGTTGAAGTTTTTTTGCATGGCGTTAATATATCCTTGTTAGATGAACTTTACCGTGTTGTTTCCTATTATGTGAGCTATGTTAGACAGACTTTAGTTAAGTATTTTTAGATGCGAACTTTTTTCAAATATAAGCGTTTAGTTTTGATGTTCAAGGAGATATGAAGTGATAAAAATACCTGTTTTGGCGGCGATTGTCTGCCTGGGACTGAGTTTTAACGCCGGGGCGGCGGAAATCAGTGCGGAAGCGTTGCAATTGACTCCCGGACAAAATCAGAAACTGCGAGAGATGAAGGAGAACCTTAAAGCTGAAGTACAGCCGATTTGGGAAGAAGTTGAGAGTGGCAGACAACGGATTGTTGAGATTGAAAAAAAGTATTTCGGCGAATTCTGGAATATGCTGACGGATGAACAGAAACAGGAGTTTGCACGGCTGAACCAGGGCGAATAGAGGCGCTATGCGGCCGGAGGCCGTACAACGGTGATGAAGCCGTTATCAAGACAGCGAAGTAAAGGGAATAAAAAAGCCGCAGGTTTTGTGCCTGCGGCTTTTGAGGTTGAAGTTTGTTTATTTAACTTCTTCAAAATCGGCGTCAACAACGTTGTCGTCTTTTTTAGGTTCGGCTTCAGGCGCGCCCTGTTCAGCTCCCTGTGCATTACCGGCACCGGCAGCTGCACCCTGAGCTTTGTACATAGCTTCGCCCAGTTTCAGGGAAGCCTGCATGAGAGCGTCTGATTTTTCTTTGATTGCCGCTGCGTCATCGCCTTCAATTACGCCTTTTAGGGCCGTAATTGCAGATTCGATAGCCTCTTTGTCAGCGGAGGAAACTTTGTCAGCGTTTTCCTTCAAAGTCTTTTCCGTTGTGTGGATGAGGCTTTCGGCCTGATTCTTGGCTTCAATCAATTCTTTTTTCTTCTTGTCGGCTTCGGCATTCGCTTCGGCGTCTTTGACCATTTTTTCAATATCGGCATCAGACAAACCGCCGGAGGCCTGAATACGGATAGCCTGTTCTTTGTTGGTCGCTTTATCTTTGGCGGAAACGTTAACGATGCCGTTGGCGTCAATATCAAACGTAACCTCAATCTGCGGCATGCCGCGCGGTGCCGGCGGAATGCCGACTAAGTCGAACTGACCCAGCAGTTTGTTGTCGGCAGCCATTTCGCGTTCGCCCTGGAAGACGCGAATAGTTACGGCTGTCTGTCCGTCTTCAGCGGTGGAGAATACCTGCGACTTGCGGGTCGGGATTGTCGTATTGCGGTCAATCAAGCGGGTGAAGACGCCGCCCAGCGTTTCAATACCCAGCGACAGCGGGGTAACGTCGAGCAACAGAACGTCTTTGACATCGCCCATCAAAACGCCGCCCTGAATAGCGGCACCGACGGCAACAACTTCGTCCGGGTTAACGCCTTTGTGCGGTTCTTTGCCAAAGATTTCCTTTACTTTTTCCTGTACTTTCGGCATACGGGTCATACCGCCGACCAGAATGACTTCGCTAATGTCGGACGGTTTGACTCCGGCGTCAGCCATAGCCTTTTTGCAGGGTTCAACGGTCTTTTCAATCAGGTCGTCAACAATGGATTCCAGTTTTGCACGGGTTAATTTCATATTCAGGTGCTTCGGAATCGGGGTACCGGTGCTCATATCAGCAGTAATGAACGGCAGGTTGATTTCGGTCTGCGTTGTTGAAGACAATTCAATTTTGGCTTTTTCAGCAGCTTCTTTCAGACGTTGCAGAGCCAGCCGGTCAGCCTTCAGGTCAATGTTGTTTTCTTTTTTGAATTCGTCGGCCAGATAATTTACCAGACGCTGGTCAAAATCTTCACCGCCGAGGAAAGTATCGCCGTTTGTTGACTTTACTTCGAAAACGCCGTCGCCGATTTCCAAAATGGAAATATCGAACGTACCGCCGCCCAGGTCATAAACCGCAATGGTGCCGGACGCTTTCTTGTCCATACCATAGGCAAGCGCTGCCGCAGTAGGTTCGTTGATGATACGCAGGACGTCAAGGCCTGCAATCTTGCCTGCGTCTTTGGTTGCCTGACGCTGTGAATCGTTAAAATATGCAGGAACGGTAATGACGGCTTTTTCAATTTTTTCGCCGAGATAGCTTTCGGCATATTCTTTGATTTTCTGCAAGACGATTGCCGAAATTTGCGACGGGGCATATTTTTTGCCCTTAGCTTCTACCCACGCATCGCCATTGTCACCGGCAATAATTTTGAACGGAACCAGTTCTTTGTCTTTGGCGACTTCAGGCGAGTCAAAACGACGTCCAATCAAACGCTTAATTGCAAACAGCGTATTTTCCGGGTTGGTAACGGCCTGACGCTTTGCCGGATAGCCGACCAGCGTTTCCGTATCCGTAAACGCAACCATAGACGGAGTTGTTCTTGCGCCTTCGGAATTCTCAAGTACTTTCGGTTCCCCGCCTTCCATGATGGCAAAACAGGAGTTTGTCGTACCCAAGTCAATACCCAATACTTTATTGCTCATATCTCAAATCCTTTTTTACGTTATGAAATCTTTCTGTTACCTTATATAGGGAGGCGTTTTGACGGAAGCAATAGACGGGCGGTGAAAAAATACAATTTTTTTTAAAATTTTAAGAAACTTGGCTGCTGCCGCAAAACAGTTGGAAAAAATGAAACCGTTTCGGGGAAAATTCCGAAAAAACGAGAGATTTTATTTTTTGACAAACCTATTGACAAAAATAAAAAAGTCATGTAATAGGACAATGATAATTTTATTTTTATTTACTTTAAATTTTTAGGTTTTATGGAACAAGTTATGAATTATCTTCCATGGATTGGCGTTGCCATCGTGGTTGTAGTGTTGGTTCTTTTAGTGAGATGGATTTTGTCTCTGAGAAGAGTTGTCAAACCTTCGGAAGTTCATGTCGTCCGGCGCAGCAAGGTAACGGAAATTTACGGCAGTATCAAACCGATAGATTCTGGTGCTGGAAACAATGTCGGCGGAGGAATTTCCCGGGCAGACGAGACGGCCGGAAATGTCTATTATCAAATTCCGTCATGGGTCCCGGTTTGGGGTGTAGAGGTACAGATTTTGCCGCTGCATAACTTTTCGGTAGATTTGGACGGGTATGAAGCGTATGATAAAGACAAACTGCCGTTTGTAGTAGATGTTACGGCGTTTTTCCGTATCGCCGATTATCGTCAGGCGGCTTCGCGTATTTCAGACAATGACACCTTGCAGGAACATCTGACGAGTATTGTACAGAGTGCCGTGCGTTCTATTTTGGCGAATGATACGCTGGAAAAGATTATGACCCAGCGTTCCGTTTACGGGGAGGAATTTACCAAAGAAGTAAATGACAACCTTAAGGAATGGGGTATCGTGCCGGTCAAGAGCATTGAGCTGATGGATGTGCGTGACAAAATGGGAGAGAAGGTTATTTCCAATATCATGGAAAAGAAAAAATCTTTTATCGACATGGAATCGCGCAAAGAAGTGGCTAAAAACAGACAAGAGGCGGAAGAAGCCGAAATCTTATCCGAACAGGAAATTGCCCTGAAAAAGGAAGAGAAAGAGGAAAAGGTTGGCAAGCGCAGGGCTGAACGCGAACAAGCGGTCGGCATTGCGGACGAAAAATCCAAACAGGAAGTGAAAGATCAGGAAAGGCTGACCAAAGAAAAAGAAATGCTTGTTGTTGAAGTCGGGACTACCCGTCAGGCGGAAATTGATAAAAAGAAAGTTGTCATTGACGCTGAAGCCGGCAAGGAAAAACAGCGGATTGAAGCTGAAGCCGATGTGTTGGTTGCTGAGCAAAACAAGCTTGTTGCCGAACATGATGCCGGTGCTGCCTTTATCCAAAAGACGAAAGATGCCGAGGCGGATTTGGTCAAAGCTAAAAACGAGGCTTTGGGTATTGAAGCCAAAGGTGCTGCAGAAGCTTTGGCAAAAGAAAAGCTCGGACAGGCAGAAGTTGCACCGCAGATTACGCTGGCTCACGAGATTGGAAACAATCAAGGGTATCAGACTTATCTTATTGAAATTAAGAAAGTCGATGCGTTACAGGCTGTCGGAATCGAACAGGCAAAGAATCTCGGAAACGCTGACATTAAGATTATTGCCAATGCGGGAAGCAATGTGCAAGAGGGCGTAAGTTCCGTTATGCAGCTGTTTTCCGCCAAAGGAGGACAAGCAATGAACTCTATGCTTGAAGCCTTTGCCGGAACCGAACTTGGACAGCAGCTTCTTGGCAAAATCTGCAATGCCGGAAATGATGCAGCAGATAAGCCGATTACCGGTGCATCTTCCAATGCCGGTGTTCAAAAGCCCGAAGCTGACAACAAAGGAAAAAAGAAGTAGTAACTTGGTTAAAAAAGAAAGGAGCTGCCTTGTGCAGCTCCTTTTTTGTATATAGTTAAAAAGCGGGGTTTCCGTTGTCGTCAAAATAAGCCATTAATCCGTGACGGCAGAGCTTTTTGTATATGGGGCGTCTGAGCCGTAATTCATTAATCAGAATCTGCGGGCTGCAATCCGGGCAAATGTCGAAAATTTTTTCATTGCCGTTGCGCCGGGTTTTGACGACAGCGCTTGGCAAACGGGATTTACCGATGCAGGAGGACAGATAAACAAAACATTCGTCATTGTCTTCAAGATATTGTATGGCCAGCTTGCGGGCATACAGATTGAGGGTCAGGTCCGCTTTGCTGGGGTCTTTGGTCCATGGCGAACCGCCGCCTATCGGGCAGGCTGCCGAATAAAAATCACAGGCAAGTTTGCGTCCGGTTATGCCGCAGTCGGCAATTGACGAATGGCAGGTATAGGCTCCGGTGCCGTTGACAATAAGGTTTTCAGGCACTTGTTCCAACGTTTCGGCAATGAATGCAGACAGGCTTTCAGGTTTTTGCATCGGGATGGCGGTAACGGCGGTAAGGATTTTTCCCTCGGTATTAAGAGTTATCTGCGTTTTGATGTCTAAGCCGAGATTGTCGGAAACCCGGGCTTTTTCATACAGGGCGCAGTTAAGCTTACGGGCAAGATAAAGCTCGCGGTTAATCAGCCCGTCCCCTTTTTGGGCATAACCGACGAAAACGCCCTGGTCGCCCCAGCCATCGGCTTCCACTCCTCTGCCTATCTCACAGGATTGGGCGCTGATAAGGTTGGTGATTTCAATCCGGTTGATATCAATTGCGTTTTGCTGCCATATCTGGCTGTATTCTTCATCATAGCCGATGTCACGCAAAGCCTGCCTGACGCAGTCCGGCAGGTTGTGCAGTTTAATGTTGCCCGAGATTTCGCCGCCCAAGATTATATGATTGTTTTTTACCATAACTTCTACGGCGTAACGTATGCCGGAATCCTGTTTTATACATTCGTCAAGCAGTGCACTTGAAATATAGTCGGCAATTTTATCCGGGTGTCCGAGAGACACATATTCGGCGGTTTTGTTCATAACAGTTCTCCTTTTTAGTCCTATCAGGTGTCGGACAAGTCGGTTAAATCCACACAAAACAACAACGCTGTTGTTTTCGCTTATAATTAAACTCTCCGGCGTCGTCTTTGTCAATCGCAGGAAACGGTTGTCAACCGTTTTTGCTGGAGCGATTGCGGGGAATGGTGTAATTTGAGCCGTATTTTAACCGTTTTTGCGCGGCAGTTTTTCTTTTTCTTCTTCAGGAACGACAATACCGCAGGAAACGACGTATTTAAGCGCGTCTTCAACGCTCATTTTTAATTTAATAACATCTTCGGACGGAACGATTATGAGAAAACCGGAAGTCGGGTTTGGCGTTGTGGGGACGAAAATGCTGAGCATTTTCCGGCTGTGCAGCTTATGTGCCAGCTCGCCGGTCGTTTCGCCGGCCAGAAAGCCGATAATCCAGATGCCTTTGCGCGGGTATTCCAGAAGGACGGCCTCCTTAAAGGATTTTGATTTTTGCGAAAATACCGTTTCAAACAGTTGTTTCAACAGCGAATAAATGCTGGAAATAAGCGGCATTTTAGAGACGATGAAGTCGCCGAGACGGACGAAAAACCTGCCGATAAAACCGGTGGTGAACATACCGATGAGAATGAGCACAACAATCAGCATTACAACGCCTATGCCGGGAATATAAGGGACAAACTCGTGGGCGGCAACCTGCGGCGGAATCAGCGAGCGCGTCCATTTGTCCATCCAGACGAACAATTCGTAAGCCATGTAAAAGGTGATTGTTACGGGCATGGTTACCAGAATGCCCGTAAACAGGTAGGTTTTCAGTTTGGAAATGACATAGCCGAAAAAACCGGGTTTCTTCTGCCGGTTTTTAACGGTTTGGCGCAGTTTTCTGATTTGGGCTTTTTTCATTTTGACCTCATTTTGACTTTTTAATATCCGTCAGGATAAACTGGAGCGAAACAGAGTTGTTCCAGCGGTTAAAACGCAGATTGCCGACGACGTCATAGCAGTCATGGCGGCGGCTTAATATTTCTTTGCCGATTTCGCTGTCGGCAATACGGAAAGCGATGGCGGGGAGTTTTTCCCCGGATATGGTTGCCAATTCGCATTTAACATGTCCGGCGCCGATGATGCAGGGGCGTTGAAAATATACGCCGCGCAGCAGGAGAAGAGGTTCAGGGTTGCCGGTGCCGAAAGGCTTCAGCCGTTCCAGCTCGCTGCATAACCCGGCATTGGCGGCAGGGAGGCTAAGGCTCAGGTCGATGTTAATGACGGGGTGTGGCCGGGTATTGTTCAGGCTGCGGGCAATATATTCGCCGGCAAATGTGCGAAAGGCGGGAATTTGCGCTTCAGTCAGGGAAAAGCCGGCAGCCATCGTGTGCCCGCCGCCTTTGGTCAGGACGCCTTTTTCTTTGGCGGCGATAATCAACGCTCCCAAATCTACGCCGGGAATTGACCGGGCGGAGCCTTTGACTTCGTCGTCTTCAATGCTCATGACAAAAGCGGGCAGATTGTAACGTTCCTTTAGTTTGCCGGCGACGATGCCGATGACGCCCTGGTGCCAGCCTTTGTTGTAAACAAAAGCCATAGGCCAGCTTTGCGGCGTACCTTCCAGCATTTCTATGGATTGCTCTAAAACAAAACCCTCAATGTCTTTACGTTCCTGATTAAAACCGTTGAGTTCGTCGGCCAATTGTTTGGCTTCCATCGGGTTGACGGAGCAGAGGAGCCTGCTGCCGATGCTTGCTTTGCCGACACGCCCGCCGGCATTGATACGGGGACCGAGCACAAATCCCAGATGGTAGGCGTCCGGCTTTTCGTTGATGTTGGCGGCGTCGGCAAGTGTTCTTAGTCCGAGGTTTTGGCGCGAAGACATAATCTTGAGCCCCTGCGTTACAAACGAGCGGTTTATACCCAACAGCGTGACGACATCGCAAACGGTGCCGAGTGCCACCAAATCCAGCCACTGCATCAGGTTAGGCTCGGGCAGGGCAGAGGTGTAAAATCCTTTTTGGCGCAAAATCCGGTTTATGGCTACTACGGTCATAAAGACGACGCCGACGGCTGCCATATAGGCCAAATCGGGATGGTTGTTGTTTTCATCCAGGCGTTTGGGATTGACAACGGCATAGACCTTCGGTAAGCGGGTTTCGGCTTCGTGGTGATCCAGAACGATAATTTCGAATTTTTCGGCAGCGGTGTCAAGAACTTCAAAAGCAGAAGTACCGCAGTCGACGGTTATGACAAGGTCGGCGCCAAAATCTGCAAACTCCTGAAAAGCCAGCGGACTCGGGCCGTAGCCTTCTTCCCTTTCGGGGATATGGACGGCAGTTTCAATTCCCAGGTAGGTCAAAAACAGGCGCAGGACGGATGTGGAAGTTGCCCCGTCAACATCGTAGTCGCCAATAATGCCGATTTTTTGATGATTGATTATTGCTTCGGCAATTCGGGCGGCGGCTTTATCCATATCTTTTAAGACGCTGGGGTCAGGCATGGAAGTCGATAATTTCGGATTGAGGAAAAGCGGCGCGTTATCCTCCGTAATTCCGCGCAGAATAAGGAGTTTCGCCATTGATGACGAAATTTCCAATCGCCGGCACATTTGCTCGGTGCGACGTTCATCGGTTTGGGCGACGTTCCAGACGTTTCCGCCGAGAGAAAGGTCGCAATCTTCTGTTTCGTTCATCTTCTGTCCTTTGCTTAATGGCGGAATTGTAGGAGAAACGGATTGTTTTGACAAGCAAATTTTCGGATATGAGGATAATTTCCGAGCTTTAGGGGAAACGGAAGTTCAAACCGGGAACGGAGGCAGGATGCCGAGATGGTGCGGATACCGGAAACCGGGGAGATGCTGCTGAGGCAGGAGCCGGGGGCGTCGATAAAGCTGGTGCCGGGGATTGAGACGATGCGGCGGGGGCAGCCGACAGCTCTTTTTGCAGCCAGAGGCGGGCGCGTTTTTCGCCGTCTTGGCTGACGGTCAGGACAATAGTCCGGGGAGATGTGTAGACGGCGGCGGTATCCGGCCAGGGGGCGGCTTTATCTTGCAGGTAAGAGATTAATCCGGGGGTAAGGGATATTTGATTCGGGTCAACATAGCTCCAGTATACGTCAAAATCGGCGGCTACAAAATTATGCGGATAATAAAAAAGGTAGGCTTTGGACGGCAAATGCCATGGTATGTAGGGGGCGGTTACGGTGTAGCCGTCTGCGGCTGTAATACTGTCGCCGGGAATAAGAAAACGGCTGCGGAAATCCAGCGTTCCGCCTTGTACAAATGCGTATTTACGATATGGGGAAAAGCCGGAGGTATCTTCCAGCCGGGTCAGGATGCGTTCAGCGAAGGACATTTCGGCTTTAAATCCCTGCGACCATATTTTGGCGGCGGCTGCGGTTGTGTTAATGTTTCCGGCAATCAAGGCAGACAGGGCAAAAGCGGTTATGTTGCGAATAAGTCTGTCGTCCGATGCCAACAAGACTGCTGATGAGAAAGCATATATAAATGGGAGGCCGAAAAAGTCGATACGCGGCTGATACAGCACTTGGTTAATGTCCCGGGCAACGAGCAGTGTGGCAACGGTGGCGAAAAGCATTCCGGCGACAGAGAGAAAAAACAGGGCGATGTTTGCCGGGCGTTTTGGGAGTTGGTGCCAGAGGCGAAAGATGGCAAGGAGAAACAGGCAGAGGCCGATGTATTTGTAAGATGCGGTGATAAAACCGCCGCTTTTGAAGAACTGTCCGACGGCAGCCTGCAGGCAGAGCAGCAGTTTGTCCGGAAGCTCGGCGAAACCGATACCCGCGGTGTTGTATGTATCATGTTGTAAATGGTATTTTTTCAACAAATATTGAGCAAAGAGAAAAATGGCGATACCGAAAAACAAGGCAATGCAGTGCGGAATAAAATGACGGAAAAGAGTCGGGACAGAAAGCCTTTGCAGACAGAGGGATTGCAAAATCAGAGAGAAAAAGACAACGCCCATCAGGTTGATGACGGGAGGGTAGCCGCCAAGAGCCAGAGCGAACAACAGAACAGCGGCAAGAAAAGAGAGTTTTGGATGATGTGTCCGGGGCAGATTTTCAAGGCTGTAAAACGCAGCGGCGATGACGAGGACCCAGGATAGCGAACTTAAGGTGATAAAGGCGAAATAGAGCCAGGATATGGCGTACGGAGACGATGCCAAGCACAGCCCCGGCAGAAGATATATGCACTTTTGGGGCGGCAAGTTCCAAAGCCGAAACAACAGCACTGCCGCGCCGGAATAGAAAGCAAAGGCTGCTGCTATGCTGAAGACAGGAAGAATTCGCCCTTCAAAGAGGAAGTTTTGAAGAATAAATTGTGAAAACCTCCCTTCAAATACGCCGCTAAACAACGGCGTACCTTTGCGTATCCATTCCCAGTCGTGATTACCCCAGAGAAAATTGAACAAAAAAGGCAAAAATACAAGTAACGTTGCAATCCAAAGCTTTAGCCAGATGCGTCCGTAAAAGCCGGATGGCAAAAAAAGGTATGATTTCTGCGCGGCGTTATCCATGGTTTAATCCAAGGTTTGGTCGATTATATAAGTCGGGCGGTTTTTAACCTCAACGAAAATGCTGGCAATGTATTCGCCGATGATGCCCATAAACAGGATGGTAATGCCGCTGAAAAAGGTTATGACAGACATCAGCGAAGCCCAGCCGACGATTGTCGAACCTGAAAAATAAGCGTAGACCGTCCAAAGCATGAGAATAAAACTCAAGACGGAAATAACGATGCCGGAAAATGTTATCAAATGCAACGGCATGGCGGAAAAGCTGGAGATACCTTTCAGCGCGAATAAAAGCATTTTTTTTAGGGGGTATTTTGTCGTTCCGGCCTGACGTTTTTTGCGGTCGTAGCAGACACAGCAGGATTTGAAACCGACTAACGGTACGATAGCGCGGAGAAAAAGGTTCTTTTCTTTAAATTCAGCCATGGCTGCGACGGCACGACGGCTTAACAGCCGAAAATCCGCGTGATTGGCGACAAGTTCAACGCCGAGGAGTTTCATCAGTTTATAAAACCACAGGGCGGTGTTGCGTTTGAAAAAACTGTCCGTGTCGCGGCGGTTTCTGACACCGTAAACGATTTCACAACCTTTATCGTAGCACTGTATCATCTGCTTTATGGCGGAAACGTCGTCCTGCAGATCGGCGTCTATGGTTATGTAAATATCGGCATCGGTATTATACAATCCCGCAAGCAACGCTTCCTGGTGCCCAAAATTGCGGGAGAGGGAAATGCCTTTGACACGCGGTGATTTTTTGTGTGCGTTTTCGATAATTTTCCATGTCGAATCTTTTGAACCGTCGTTAACGAAGACCAAACGGCTGCTCTCACGGATTAATCCGGATTTAATCAAATTATTCAGGGTGCCGGACAAAGTTTTTATGCTTTGCGGCAAGGCTTCTTCTTCGTTATAACAGGGAACGATAACGGCTAATTCGGGGATTTTTTTCATTTTATGCCACCTGACGATGATAATTGAACCGGGTATGCCGTTGTTATAACATAAAAGCGTAATTTTTTTATTAACGACGGGAATATTATGTTATCGGGACGAACGGCAATATCGGAATGAACGTCGTTGCGGAACGAATGTCATTACCGGAACGAATGCTATTACAGGAACGAACGGTAATATCGGAATGAACGTCATTGTCGAAATGAGCGGCAAAATTAATTGATGTCGGTTACGGTTTGGGCAGCATTTTCAGGCGGCGGCGAAAGTCTTCCAGCCCGGCCTGATTATAAACAACGATGATGATATCGGAATTTACATAAACGGAATTCGGATGCGGCCAGGGACGAGCCTGATTCATGAAAAAGTCATAGACGTCCGGTGTTATGTCGTCGGGAAGGAGAGGAAGAGTGCGGTCGATGTAATCAAAAGGGCTGTAAAATTCCAGCAGGTTTGCACCCTGCCACATGGCAAGATAGGGCAGGGAAAGCAGAAAAACGTCATCTTTATCGTAACTTCCGCGGTAGTAATTCGGGCGCAGGGAAATATCTCCGGCCTGATAGAAACGGTATTGTCCGTCAGGGGAGAAATCCGGGTGATTTTCAATCCGTTCGGAAATGTTGTCAAGAATTTGCATTTCGGCGTCAAAACCCTGTTTCCAAACTTTCAAAGCAGTGTAGTCGTTTAAAATGTTAAGCGGGAGAAGTACGACGGCAAAAGCAGCGGCAAGGCTGGATGACAATTTGGCAGGAATTGTCAGCAAGAGCCCGAGGAAAAAGGCATAAAGAAAAGCGAAGCCATAGAAATCTATGCGGGAAACGAATTCCGTATGGGGGACAACAAGAAACGTTGTCAGCGCCGTGGCCCAAACCGTGCCGCAAATTAGAACCGCAGCAACGGTACGCCGCCGCCAGTTTGGTGTGTAAAGAAGAATTCCGGTAACGGCACAAAAGGACATCAGCGCCAAAATAATTTTATATCCCCGTTCCATAAACGGCACGGTTATCCAAAACTGGCCGAATGCTATTTTTATAACGGTGAAGAATTTCAGCGGGAGGTTGGAAAGCGGTTCGGTTTCAAGATTATATACGTTGCCGGGGGCGATGATTTTTAAGGTGAGCTTAAACAGTACGGCGGCGATGAGAATATTGAGCAGCGTGTATTTATAAACAGCGAAGAGGTCTTTCAGTGTTTTTTGTTCAAATACGTATGCTATGACCAACCTGCCGCCGAGACAGACGAAGAACATATTAATTACGGGAGGATATCCGCCGAGCGCCAGATAAAAACAAGCGACGGAACCAAGACACAGGAGTATTTTGTGCCGGACAGCACAGACCCAGCCCGAAAGGTAAAGCCCAAGAGCCGCCAGAAAAGCCCAAAGCATACAGCTGATAGTGATAAACGTGAAGTACATCCATGACAGCGTGTAGGGCTGGGTGGCAAAAAAACTGATGAACACAATGTATCCGGCCAGAGACTTTTTTATATTCCAGTATTTTGCCAGCAGCCACAGCGCTGCTGTTAAAAAGGCAAAACCTAACAGGTTGTTGAGGAGGGGGAGAATTTGTCCGCCGGTTAGCAGCCGGTAAGGGATAAACTGCGTGAATCGGCCTTCAAACAGCCCCGAAGAGAACAGCAATTCCTCTTTGATGAATTTGACGTCGTGGTTTCCCCACATAAAGTTTAAAGTATGGAACAGAAAAGCAAAATTGATGATAAGGAAACTTATCAGCACTGCTTTGCCGTCCAATGTGTCGGGGTAAAGGCGGAATTTCTGCAATAGCTTTTTCATGGCATATTTCCATTAACAGTTTGGCGAGGGGTTTCTGGGTTGTGGCGCGGCGTCTGTGACGGTATTTGCGGTTCGGAACTTTGCGAGGAGAATTTTCTATTGGCGTCGGGGGATGCGGAGACAGGCAATTGGCGGGAAAGAAGTTCAAACTGACGGGTAAGCAATTCTTTGCCGCGTTGGGTGAGGGCAATGACAGCGTAGTTTTTATCGACATATACCGAATCGGCAGAAGGCCATGTTTTGACACGTTTGGTGAGAAAATTAGCCATTTGCGGCGTTATTTCTTCGGGACGGATGGCGGTGCCTTCGCGGACATAGTCGTACGGAGCGTAGAAATTATAATATTCAAAGGCAATCCAATGGCGGGTATATGGCGCCTGCAGCATATAGTAGCCGTATTTTTCGTTTGCAGACGGCAGATAGTAACGGGAACGCAGGGGGATTTCTCCGGCCTGAATGACGGTGTACTGGCTTGTGCGGGAAAAATCCTGATGGCTTTGGATACGGGCAGTCAGACGCTCCAAAAGTTTGTTTTCGGCGGAAAAGCCGAAGAAATGGGTTTTGGCAAAATTGAGGTTCAGGTTAATACTGATGATAAGCAACAAAACGGCGGATAAATAGGCAAAATTTTTGAGTACTTGCGAGCCGAAGCGGTGCAGATAGAAAAGGCAGAAAAGGGTGAGAACCGGATAGCCGTAAAAATCTGTCCGTGCCATATAGGCAGCCGGGTCTTCCATGGCAAAAGGAGCATCCGGAGCAGATTTAGCAAGCCAGGCGGAAAATTTCAGACATAGCGGAAGGGAGGCAATTAATAAGAGGGCAAGAACCTTTTTCCATACGTAAAGCCGGGAGTAAGCAGGTGCATCGGCGGAAGGCGCTGATTTTGCAAAGGCAAAAAAACAGAAGGTTGCGCTTGCTGTTAGAATAATTGATGAAATCAGCATTTTAAAAAACGGAGAAAGAAATGGCCGCGGCTGAAAAAAATCTTCAAAGGCGCTTTTTAATATTTTTGGCAGTTTAACGATTAATTCAGGTACGGTGGATGCCTGGCTGTTATACAATTGCATCATATAATGATGTTCCTGTAAAAAGGAAAATGCCAGTTTTAATCCGGCCATCGAAAGCAGCAGACAAACGGCGAACGGCAAAGTCTGCCGTATTATGGTGCGTCCGCTGGCCGGCTGTGCCGTCAGGCTAAGTATGGTAAAACAGGCTGCGGAGATAACAAACAGGTTGACTGAAGCAGGATATCCTCCCAGCGCGAATAATAGCAGGAGTGTGCCGCAGAGCGTGAAAATAACAGGATGAGAGCCGGACGCTTTTTGGCAGCACAACAGGGATAAGGCTATTATTAACGGCCAGGACAACAGGCTGAAAGTTATGAAATGAAAATACAGCAGTTCTGCGGCGAAGGGCAGCCCCGCGGCGGCAGACAGGAACAGCGCGGCAATGGCCGACCGTACAGAAAAGGCGAAGAAGCGTCGGTACAGCAGGAACAATGCCGCCGTGTAAAAAATGAATCCCAGCAGGATGTTCAGGACGGGAAGAATTTTTCCGTCCAGAAGCAGGTTTAGAAGAATGTATTGCGAAAAGCGCCCTTCAATCAGCCCGGACAACAGGGGGTTGCCGTGTATAAGCGGCAGCCAGTCGTGATTTCCCCATATAAAGTTTACTAAAAGCGGCGAAAAACACAGGCATAACAGACCGAAAGCGGTTATGGCGGGGACATACCGTCCGGGAGAGAAAGAAAATAACGAATTTGCGGATACGGGCTGTTGCATTCTGTTGTTTTGCGGTTTCATGGTTAATGTTATTGTGTTGACACTTTAGCGGGGAAAAGTATAAGATATGGTAAATATTCGGGAAGATTTTGCCGTGAGCTTTTGCGCCTGGAAGCCACTGCCGGAAGAGGAATGAAATGTTTGTGAGTACAGGAATGTGCCGGGTTTGGAACCAATGCAGAAAAAAAAGGGGCGTCGTCAAAGCCGTGCTTGTCTGTGTCTGTGTTTTGATGGCGGCTGAACCCGGGTGGTGCGGAAATTATAGGGGGCTGAAAAATAAAAGTCCGGAAGCGGTGCGGAACGGTATGCAAAATATGGAAATTCATATTGCGGATAAGGCGTCATATACGGTTAAGGCGGCAAAGACGGCGGAAGAATTGAGAACAGGGTTGATGAATGTGCGCAGTCTTTCAGACAATGCGGGGATGCTTTTTGACTTACGGCAGTATCCCGGAGCTTCCATGTGGATGAAAAATACATATATTCCTTTGGATATGCTTTTTATCGGCTGCGATTGGAAAGTGGTTGATATTTATGAGAATGCGAAACCTCTCTCTCTTCGCAGAATCGGCAGTTCAAAGCCGTTTTGCTATGTTTTGGAAATCAACGGCGGAAATGCCTCGGCTGCGGGAATTGCAACGGGCGACGGGGTTATGCCCGACTGTCCGATATGAAACAATGTTCTATTGAATCTTCCTTCTGTCAAAATATATTAGGGTTGTTAGATTAACAGGAGGAAAATATGAAAAAATTTTTATTTTTGCTGATGGCCGGCACAATGCTTTGCGGTGGTGCCTATGCCAAACATGACTGTGATTGCAGCGACTGCCGGGCTAAGATGGAGCGCAAGATGATGACCGGCGGACAGGGCGGCTTTGTTGATGCGGCGGCGAAACCGCTGAGCGTAGCCGAGGTTCAAAAACTTTCCGATGATGCTTATGTAACGATGGAAGGGTATATTACCAAAAGGCTTTCTGATGACGAGTACAATTTTACAGACGGAACCAATAATGTTACGGTTGAAATTGATGACAAAGACTGGCGAGGCCTGAAAGTTACCCCGAAAGACAAAATTATAGTCAATGGCAAAGTTGATAAAGACCTTACCAGTTTTAAGGTTGAGGTTAAATCTCTTACTTTGGCTAACTAATTGCAAATGTCTGCCGATTAGCGGCAGACATTTGTTTAATGTGCGCGTTCCGTTTAAGGCGAATGTTTCACCAGACGGATATATTCGGCTTGAACGGAAACGCCGTTTGCTGATATAGGCAGCCGGTTGGATGCGCTGCCTGCAGACAGCTTGTCCGGAGGGCAACCGGCAGAGCGGCTAATCTTTATGGCGGAAAGTGATACGCCCCTTGGTTAAGTCATAGGGGGTCATTTCAATATCAACCTTGTCGCCAACCATAACGCGGATGCGGAACTTACGCATTTTTCCTGCGGTATGGGCTAAGATTTCAACGCCGTTTTCCAGCCTTACCCTGAACATGGCGTTTGGGAGCTTTTCAATGACGTCTCCCGTGAATTCCAGCAGTTCTTCTTTGCTCATTTAGTATTCCTTATAAATTCTTTTTTCTGCTATATATACTGCAAAATCTTATTTTACAAGCATTTTTTGCGATTTGTGGCGCGGAATTGTGATTTCGAAACAGGAACCGACGTTTTCGGTGCTGCTGACGGTAATTTTGGCGTTTAGTTTGAGTACCAAATCTTTGACAATTGCCAACCCGAGCCCTGTTCCTTTTTTCTCATTATCCGGCGATGAAGAATAGAATGGTTCAAATATATGTTTTAGGGCATTTTTAGAAATGCCGCAGCCGCTGTCTTTGATGCTGATAATCAGGTCGTCCTTGTTGGTATTGGTTTTTATTTCAAGCGTGCCGCCGTCCGGCATTGCGTGGATAGCATTTTGAAGAAGGTTGAGGATTATCATTTTGAAATCCGTTTCGTTGCCGTAGATTTCTTCTTTGACATTAGAAAAATTTTGGGTCAGGACTATTCCTTTGCTTTTTATATCGTAGTCTAAAAGCGACAAGATGTCGGTAATTTCCGCGATAACGTTGAATGTCGTATTTGTCTGTTCGGTGTTGCGAGACAGTTTCAGCAGCCGTTCGGGAACTTTTATGCAGTCTTTTATCTGCCCGGAAATCATATTAAGGTATTTTTTTTCTTCGGATTCATTATCAGGGGCGGAATAGTATTTCTGGAGAATGCCGTCCAAAATCAGATTTATGGCGCCGAGGTTGTTTTTCATTTCATGAGCCAGAGATGTTGCCAGAAAGCCCAATGAGGATATTTTTTGCTGGTGCGAGTAATTTATGTTGTCGCTTAAATCGCGGAAAGATTCGACAATGCCGAATTTTCCGTTTAAGTGGATGCGTGCAGAGTTTACGGACAGCGGCCGGTTATTTACGCTGTGTATGGTTTTCATCCCCGAAGATTTGGACTTTTGCAGTTCTTTTAACGGACAAAGATAAAGGCTGGCACTGCAAGGGCATTGAGTTTCGCCGTTGTATGCCCCGTAACATTTTGCCGATTTGAACAAATATTGTTTTTTGATATATCCGTCATAGGCTTTGTTGGCCAGGACGATATTGTAGTCTTCGTCTATGATGCGGACCGCGTCGGGCAGAGCGTCAATCAGATTTTGCAGAAAGATTTCCTTTTCTTTGATTTCATTGATATTGTGTTCAATGTTGTTTAACATAAAATTTACCGTATGCATTAATGTGTTAAATTCATCGGTAAAATGTTTTTCTTTTATATCCAAGCGTTTGCTGAAATCTCCGTTGGCAACATCAATGGACAGGGATGTCAGCCTGTCGACCGGCGTAACGACCCATTTCTTTAATAAAATCCACAGGATAATCAGCGAAAGTGTGGTTAGAAATGCGCTCAGCCCCAAGATGCGAAAACTTTCCTGAATCGCGGCGTAACTTTCGTCATAATTTTGGGTCAGTTCTTCATTGAGTTTGCGTTCCCGGCTGAGCTCTTCTTTTTTCTGGTCGAGGTTGGCCGCAGACTGCATTTTGTTTTCGGGCTGAAGCTTTTCCAGCTTTTGGCGCAGGGAGATATTTTCGTTTAAGAGCTCAATGACGTATTGGTTGCGGGTAATCAGATTGGTTTGTTCGTTGCGGATTTTTTTGCCGATGGTGTTGTCAAAGAAAAAGACAAAAATTGCCGCACTCAGCAGAAAGAAGGTCAGAATTGTCAGCAGTATTTTTTTGTTAAGGCTGAAAAACATAACGCAACTCCTATTCCATGCCCATAAATCCGGCTAAAGTTGCAGCCTGAAGATAGGGATTAAACTTTTTTTCTTCGGCAAGGGTGGCGGGTGCCTTCTCTCCGTGTTCCCGTTGAACCATTTTTTGCAGGTATGCGGCAAAATCGGGAGTTTCCTTGAAGCGAGGGGAAAGGCATGCGCGCGTATATTCGTGTCCGGGGAAAATTTCCGTATCATCCGGCAGAGCTTTTATTTTTTGCAGGGTGGCGAACATTTGCTGCGGCGTACCTTCAAACAGGCCGCCGATGCAAAGATTAAACAAAACGTCTCCGGTAAAAAGCATTTTTCCGCCAGGAAGGTAATACAAGACATGCCCCAGTGTGTGTCCCGGCGCGTTTATGACGGTAAACTTCATGTTATTCAGAAGCAGCGGGGTGTTTTCGGCAGCAGGAATGTCCGCACCGGGGACTTTGGCAAATTCTTTTTCGGGTGCCACTATTCGGGCTCCGTATTTTTCCTTGAGTTTCAGGTTGCCTTCAACATGGTCAAAGTGGTGATGGGTCGTCAGGATAAATGAGGGGTGCAATTTTAATCTTTCTAACGCGGCAATTGTCGGATTGGCTTCTGCGGCGTCGACGACAATGGTTGTTTCCCTGTTGGGTGTGTGGACGATGTATGCGTAGTTGGCCATATTTTTTTCGTTGCACAAGACAGGCGTAACTTCGTACTTCATTTTTTTATCCTTTCCAGATGTCCGATGTCGATAGCGAGCAAGTCATAGTAGGCAGTGGTGTAATCAAGGATGCCGGCAAAGTTTGGCAGATTGGATGCATTAGACAGGGCGTAGGCAATGCTTTCGCCGATAACGACACCGTGGCGGTCGGCATAGCCTTCACGTGCTTTCCATACGTGTTCGTAATTGATGTTGGAATTAAAGGTCAGAGCAAAACTCCGCATACTTTCCAACAGGCTGTCGAAAATGCGGAAACGGTAACCGTCATCTTTATTTTCAGTAGGTTCCAAGCCCTCTCCGGTGTACCAGACTTTTTCCTTGTACAAAGAGTTGGCCTCGCGAGCTACACGGGAAAAGCCCCAGTTGCTTTCCATGGCAGCAGCGGCAATCAGAATTGAGGGTGGTACGGCGTCAATGCGCAATTTGAGATTTTGCAGCTGGGCAGCAGTGCGTTCGCTGCCTTTCAAGCGGGTAAAATAGTCATATTTCAAGGCCAGGTTTTCCAACTTCCGGGTATCGGCAGGAGAAAGAGAACCGCTGCTTTTGAAGTGTCGCTCCAATCGCAATACGGTATTTCGTTCATTTAATATTTCTTCATTGATTTTTAAAGCCAGCGGAGCAAGAATCCGGATAAACAGTTCGTTGCGGTATTTCTGAGATTTAATCTGCGGAAAATCCCGCGGCAGCGTTCGGACGAAAATGGCGGGATACGCATCGCCGTCCAAAGCGCGAAACCTCTGATATTTGTGTATTTTAAAAAAATCTTCGAGTTCTTGGACGGTGGCGTTTTCAACGTAAATTATGCCGCCGAATTCGGAGGTCTTTATTTGCGGTTCTCGGCTGCGTACGGTTGGAGCGGCGGCGGTTTGGGCTGTCGCCGATGCATGGGGGGAAACAGCAGCGGTTTCAGCTTTTGCCGATGCAACGGTTTGATTTGCGGCAGTTTGTTTTTTTTCTGCTGCTGTAGTTTGAATGGTTGCAGTCTGGGCTTTTGCTGTTGTGGCGGTTTGGACGGCATTTTCAGCAAAAGAGGTACTGCAAAGTAAAAAAGACAAAATCCAGAATGTTTTTAGAATCTGTTTTTTCATTGTAAAACGACCTCTCTGACCTGCGGCAGCCAGCGGATGAGATTTTTTTCAACCCGCTCTTTTAAGGTTCTCTGGGCATAGGGGCAGCCCTGACATTTGCCGAGAAAGCGAACGACGGCGGTTCCGTTGTCAAATGACCGGAACTCGATGTCTCCGCCGTCTTTTTGCAGAAAAGGGGCGATAATCGTTTTCAGGATTATTTTTATTTTAGTTTCAGTGTAATCTTCCTTAGCGGTTATTACTGCATCTGCCGGCGGCGCATAGTCGTCGATTTCGGCAAGCGCCAGTGTTTCTAGGTCTTCCACTGTGCCGGGTTCAGTGCTGCGCAAATACATAAAGCTTTCGGTTAAAAGCAATTCGGAGGCAAAGCCGGAAGTTGCTAATTCGGTGAGGAATATCGGGGTATTATCTGATTGCATAGCTAAATTGCTGTTTGATGCGGCGGCAGGGGCTGTGCCGGACAGCGGCAGGCTGCAGCTGCAATGTTCCGCATCTGGAGCAAGCTGGGCGTTCATTTCCGGCGCGACGGTATTTGCGTCCGATGAAACAGATGCGGTTTCAGGTGTCAGATAAAATGTTCCGCGAAAAGGAAACGGACGGGAAAAAAACAAAAGGAATTCCGTATCCGAAAGTTTTTTTTGCTCTATGGTCATTGCATTTGGTTCCGGGCATATGTGTTGATGCTGTTGTGTACGGTTTTAATGTAATTTTGGGCTCGGGCAAGGTAGTACCCGAGGTACAGCAGGTGGTTTGCGGCGAAGACTTCCCCGGGCGCGGCATTTTTTACCGATGCCGGGCTGAGGGCGGACGCTTCGCCCAGAAAACTGAGGGCGGCGGTAATATTTTCGTACTGTCCGGTTTCGACAATCAAATCCTGATGGTCTTTGGAGAGGGCTGAAAGCATATAATAAACAGCATAGATGCAGCCTTTTGTGCGGTAAAATATGTCATCGGCCTTAAAGTCCAGCAATTCCGAGTTATGCTCCAGGACATGTTTATGCAGGGCGGAAAGCTGTCTTTCCAACAGGTTTTCAATGCCGGAGAGCATATATGCGGCTTCCCGGGTTTCGATTGCGGGAAGATTGTCTCCTGATGCGGCGAAATCTGAAATTTTGGCCAGAGCTTTGCGATATTGTTTGGCAGAACCGGGGGCAAGCCTGTCTTCTCCGGTTTGAGAAAACAGCCAGATGTCGGCCGGATAGTCTAACAGCTCTCCTGCTTCTTTCAGATTTTTGTCACCATAAAAACGAGCCATTCTCTTTACGAAATATCTGACGCTGTCTTTGGCTCCAAGCTGAAAATTGGGCAGGTTGTCAAGGACGGCTGCCGGAAATACAGCCGGAAGTGCCGGGGTCCACGGGGAATCGTCCACCTGCGTTTTTAAAACGTGGAGCAACGCAGCCGCCGTGTAGCGGGGAGAAGATGCGTTTATGGCCAGCGGCGCGTCAAGCGCGTTATTGATTTTAGAACTGACGGCGGCGCCCAGGCCATAGTAGACGGCAATGAAACCGAACAGGGCGATGGTAAAGAAACGCCAGCGTTCGACAAACAGGACGATAAAGTTAAAAAGGCTGTTTTTATGTTTTTTGCGGGAGGGCGGTATGGCGGCGTTTGGCGTGCTGCGCAATTCCAAGATACTGTTTTTCAGATAAACATACGCGTATACGCATTTGCCAAGCAGGCGTTTGGCCGTTATTTTGAGCTTGGTCAGAATGGCTTGCATCATGCTTTTTTTCTCCTTAAAACCAGATTCTTGGCGATTGCGGTAATATCCAGTATGCCTCTTATTTTAGCGCCAATCAAAAAAGTTGCAAGCCCTATTGTGCCGATAGCTGCCAGTTTGAGGATTAAAATTCCGATGTGGGGTGTCGGAAAACAGCGGTTTAGTGCGGCCTGTGTTCCGTAGACGAGAACGCCCATAACGAAAGTGCAAAGGAAAATGTCAAATATTTTGCGTTTTAATTCGGCGGAAAAGCTCCAGAAACCGCGTTTTTTCAGGCCGCGGACATATTGGTAAAGCGAAACGAATGCCGCGGCAGAAGTCGCGGCGGCAATGCCGACATGACCGAACGGTTTCATCAGAAGCAAGTTGAGTGCAAGGTTGGTCAGGAAGACGACGAAACTGTATTTTACCGGTGTTGTCGTGTCGCCGCGTGCGAAGAAATTCGGCATCAGCGCTTTGACCATAACGTAACAGGGCAGTCCGACGGCATAAGCTTTTAGTGCCAACGCGGTTTTGTATGTGTCGGAAGCGGTGAAACGCCCATGTTCAAACAGAAGTTCAATCAGCGAATCGGCGAGACAGACAAACAGCACGGCGGCAGGCAGAGACATCATCAGCCCGTATATGACGGCTTTATCCTGTACGGCGGCGGCTTCCCGGATTTCTCCGGCTTTCAGTTTGCGTGAGAGCAGCGGCAGCAGGGCGACGCTGATTGCCGCGCCGATGACGCCCAGCGGCAGCTGCTGCAGCCGGTTGGCGTAATACAGCCAGGATACGGCACCGCCGGAAACGAGCGAAACAAGTATTGTGTCTACAACCATATTAATCTGGTAAATGCCGGCGCCGACGACTCCGGGGGCAATGCGTTTGAACAGGGTGCGTATTTCTTTATCCTGCATCAGCATACGGATGTGAACATCCGGACGGATACGGATGCTTTCGCGGTTAAGAAAATATTTGAGCCAGATGACTTCGATGAAACCGGAAACGGTAATACCCCAAGCCATGCCGTATACCGGCATATCAAATAGGACGACGGAGGCCAGCCCGGCAACAATCATGCCGAGATTAAGAATTATCGGTGCGGCGGCGGGAGCAGCGAAGCGGTCAAACGAGTTCAGAATTCCTGCCTGAAAAGAAACGATTGAAATAAAAAGCAAAAAAGGAAACGTTATGCGGCATAAGTCGACGGTCAGGGCAACTTTTTCGGGGCTTTCCATAAAACCGGGGGCGAGAACCCTGACAACCAGCGGCATGCACAGTTCAAACAAAATGGTGAAAACGATGAGGAAAAATGTCAACAAAGATATGGCCTTGGCGGCAAATTCTACCGACTTGTCGCGCCCGGAGGCAACCAGCTTGGAGGAAAACAACGGGACGAACGCAGAGGTAAAGGCTCCTTCGGCGAAAAGACTGCGGAACAAATTCGGCAGTTTGAACGATACCAGAAAGGCGTCGGAAACATTTCCGGCACCGAGAAAATTGGCTATAACCATATCGCGCAGAAAGCCGGTTACGCGGCTGACCATCGTAAAGCCGCCAAAGGTGGCAATGGATTTGATAAAAGACATAAGTTGCAGTTCCCTAAAAAATCATTTCGTTTCTTAAGGAGAGCTTAACTTTAAATCTGTTAATAAAGGGCAAATAAATTGCGTATTATCTTAAAAAAGGTAAATTCTTTTAAAAGCGGCCGGAAAGCAGCGGCCGATAAAATGGCTGGAAACAGCGGTTGGCCAAAGAGAGGAAAACATGAACAAAGTCATAACGGCAGCAGCGGGGCATCCGGATATTTCGATTATCGTTTCCGTTTATAATGAAGAGGAAAGTCTGGGGCTGTTTTTTGAAACAATCCGCAAAACGATGGAACGAGCGGACGGATATACTTATGAAATCATTTGTATTGACGACGGTTCGACAGACGGAACCTATAATCTGCTGGAACAGTATGCCACTGAGGATTTTCGGGTAAAAGTGCTTAAGTTTTCCCGCAATTTCGGCAAGGAATACGGATTGATGGCCGGGCTTAAACATTGCCGCGGGCGTGCGGCCGTACCGATTGACGTTGATTTGCAGGATCCGCCGGAATTAATTCTCCAGTTTATCCAAAAGTGGGAAGAAGGATATGACATGGTCTACGGAATCCGTAACGACCGGCGCAGCGACTCGTGGCTTAAGCGTTGGACGGCCAAACTTTTTTATAAGGCGTATAATCTGATGACGAGATCGCCTATTCCGTATAATGCCGGGGATTACCGGCTGATTGACCGTAAAATCATTGATGCAATATTGGAATTGAAAGAGCGCAATATTTTTATGAAAGGCATTTTCGGCTGGACAGGGTTTAAGTCCTGCGGTATCAAATATGTCCGGCAAAAGAGGCAGGCCGGCGTCAGCAAATGGAATTACTGGCGGTTATGGAATTTTGCCTTGGACGGCATTACTGCATCGACGACGCTGCCGCTCAGAATCTGGACGTATCTTGGATCGATGCTGTCTTTTCTGGGACTGCTGTATGCCCTTTACATTATAGCCAGGACGATTATGTACGGTGCTGACGTTCCGGGATATGCTTCGCTGCTGGTATTTATTTTGCTGGTGGGCGGCGTGCAGATGATTATTCTCGGCATTCTCGGGGAATATATCGGCCGTATTTTTATTGAGGTTAAACGCCGGCCGTTGTATATTGTAGAGAAAAAGGTTAATTTAGACGATGACGAGTAAAACAACGGCATATTTTTCCCGGAAAATGCTGATAACCGTAGCCTTCGGCTTTTCAAGCGGTTTGCCGTTGGCTCTGGTATTCGGAACACTGTCGCTGTGGCTGAAAGATTATAGTATCGCATACCGCACCATCGGCGCTTTTTCGCTGTTGCGTCTGCCTTATTCGTTCAAATGGCTGTGGGCACCGTTGGTTGAAACTTACAGGCTGCCGTTATTTTGCCGGCTGGGGAAAAGGCGGGGCTGGGCACTGCTATCTCAGTTGGGACTGCTGTTCAGTTTAGTTTGGCTGTCGGTTTTGAGCCCGGCGGACAGCATTTTGGCAATGGCTGCCGCGGCTTTTTGCGTCAGTTTGTTTTCGGCAACGCAGGATATTGTGCTTGATGCGTTTCGGGTGGAGTTGTTTCGGACAAATCAGGAAGGGGAAATCAACGGAGCTACCATGTATGTTCTGGGCTATCGGCTGGGAAATGTGGTTTCCGGAGCGGGAGCCATCGGACTGGCGGCGGTTATGCCGTGGAATCAGGTTTATTTTATCAACGCACTTTTGCTTGCGGCAGGAATTGCTGCGGTTTTAACGGCAAGGGAGCCGGCGGACAGAAACGAGGAGACAAGCGTTTGCAAAGAAGTAATCTGTGAGAGCAGGGAGGAGAACGGGGGAAATGCGGCAGCGAAGGAGGAGCGCAAGGAAAAAAACTGCGGGGGCGCATCTGACGGCAGGAAAAACAGGGATATTTTGCGTTATGCCCTGATAGAGCCTTTTTGCCGGTTTATGCGGAGACCGCATTGGGTTGCTGCATTGTTTGTCGTTTTTTGCTATCGGCTGAGCGACGCGTATTTTGCACCGATGGCGTATCCTTTTTACGACGAGCTTGGTTTCAGCAAGGCTGAAATAGCATATATTTCCAAATTATACGGCATGGGGGCGACGATAGCCGGCGGGTTGCTGGGCGGCTGCGTTTTAGCTCGAATCGGGCTGTTAAAGGGGCTGCTTATATTTGCCGTTGTGCAGGGGCTGACGACGGCGCTTTATATTCCGCTTTATTATGCGGGGCACAATGTCTGGCTTTTGATGCTTACCATTTCACTGGAAAATTTGTCTTCGGGAATGGCAACGACGGCGATAATCGCCTTTATGTCAGTTTTGTGCGATAAAGGATATACGGCAACGCAATATGCCCTGCTGTCATCGCTGCCGGGGTTTGCGCGGGACGTGTTTGCGTCTACGTCCGGCTGGGTTCTGGACCAGACATCCTGGCCGGTGTTTTTTCTGGCAAGCGCCGCTCTGGCGGTTCCGGGAACGCTGCTCTGTCTGTATTTGTATAAAAAAAAGCCGGAATATCTGGCAGGGGTGTAATTTCCGGACAGCGAACGGCATAGCGAATTTGGACTTGAGTTTTTCCGGAAAATATTGTATGATAGGGCAGTTGTTACAAGGGAGTAGTGCTTTATGGACCATTCAGGGGACAATGACGCCGGCAGCGGAACCGGGTTTTCGGATATACGTCCGGGGAATGTTGCCAGTTTTTCTGCGGAAAATGACAGGCTGCCAGAGATGAGCGGAAGCGGGGCGGCGGAAATTTCCGGCAGAGAGGGTTTGTCGGCCGGTTCTGCTGAAAAACAGCGTGATTCTCAGAACGGTGCTGTCGGTTTGGATGTTTCTGTAAAGCAGGAAAAGAAACCGTCGCCGCGGATGGAAAAACTCCGGGCATATTATGCGCAGCTCGGACAGGCGCGGGAGATGATGGAAAAGGAGCTGGAGGCTGCTCTGTCCGGTTCTACAGTTGAAGGCGAGGTTGAAGCCAAGCTTTATGAGTTCAGCCATTCGTGGCGCTCAATTGCCGATGAAATCAGCAAATATGACGATTTAAACGGGCGGCGCAAAAATTTGGCGGACGGGGAATATCATGTCGGTCAAAATATGGTCGGGATGGATTTTTCAGGGCAAAATTTGGCGCATGCCGATTTTTCCGCAGCGAATTTACAAGATGCCAATTTTAAAGATGCGGTATTGACCGGAACAGACTTTACCGGGGCGGATTTATCCGGGGCTGATTTATCCGGGGCGGATTTAAGCGACTCTATTTTTGCCGGCGCTAAGCTGAAAGGCACCAATTTTACCGGCGCCAACATGGAAGGCGTCATTTTGCGCGATGCGGACATTGAGGATGCGATTTTAATCGATATCCGGATGGACGAACTGGCGATAGAAGAATTGCAGGCATTAGTGGAATATCTGGCAGTGTATTATCCGCATAAGCTTAATTTGCGCCGAATTAACCTGTCGCTTTTGGATTTGAAACGAATTGACCTGCGGCAGGTCAGCCTGAGAGGCGTTGACTTTACCGGGCTTGACTTTACCGGGGTTAATATCATGGAATTGGATTTGAGCGAGTGCATTATTACGCCGCAACAGATTGCACAGGCGTTGGGACGGGTTCCGAATGCCGATGAGCTTAAAAAGATTCTGGCGCCGAAAAACCGTAAAAAAGCCAAGCGTTTTTATATTGATTTTTCCGAGTTTCTGAGTAACGGGAGGTTTACAGGCTGGATTGATTTGACTAAAAACAGCATTAGTACGGATCAGCTGGTCAAGGCTTTTTTGAAGATTAAAAACACTATAGCCAAAAAACCGGAGGAGAAAGACGAAGTTATTTTTGAAAAGGCTAAGGCATTTCATGCCGAACGGCTGGAAGAAGAACGCAAGGCTTATAATGAAGAGCAAAAGAAAAATATAGAAGAGCGCAAGCAGAAAATGCTTGAAGAGCAGCAGGCCGGGCTGGAAAGGGCTTCTCGTGACGAGAAGTATGTTCCGATTAACGTTAATCTCGGACGCAGCAGCAGGGAGTAAGCCGGGAAGAATGCAGGCGCATCTGCCTGAAGAAGTATGCTGTAGGCCTTTTTCATAAAAATGCTGTTGCAGAAAATGTGCGTAACGGGAAAGGCGGCGGCTGTAGAAAATGTGAGTAGCAAAAAAGCGGCGGTCGCGTTAGAATGCAGCCGCAAAAACAGGCTGGAAAACAAATATCACAACAAAATTAACCGAATTTAAAGCAAACGCGGCGTATACATAATTATTCTTAAAAAACATACAGGGGAATGGTTATGATGCGCGGGCTGGGTTTGCTTTTGTTTTCGTTGATTTTGCCGTTGGAATGTTTTGCCGGAGAGGTTAAAAAACTGCCTCAGCCGGATAAAAGTTCGGAATTGATGCAGTTAATAGATAATAGACAGTCGGCTCGTTCATACAGCAGCAAGGATATCAGCGAGCAGACGCTCAGCGATTTGCTGTGGGCATCTTTCGGTATTAATAAAAAGGGAACCAGGACTATCCCGACGGCAAAGAATGAGCAGAACCTGAAAGTTTTTGTGGTCTATCAAAACTCTATCTGGGCATACGATGCGGCGGCAAATTCGCTGATTAAAGTCAGCGATGAAGAAATTAGCAGATATATTGCCAAGCAGGATTTTGTTAAAAACGCTCCGGTTAATCTGATTTATGCCGGGAGCGACCAGATAAATTCACCTTTTCATGCTGGTGCCGCTGCGCAGAATGTTTATTTATATGCAACGAGTAAGGGGTTGAATACGATTGTCCGCGGTTATATTGACAAAGACGAGCTTAAAGATAAACTGCGATTGAATCGGGATGAGTTTGTGATTATGAATCAGGTTATCGGCTATCCTGAAAGTTAGATGCCGATTGCGGTTTGAGTTTGCGCCGGGATTTTTTTCGCACAAGTAAAAAAAGTGCTTGCCAAATATAAAAAAAGGTTATACAAAGCGGTGCAACGGACAGATGACCGAGAGGCCGAAGGTGCACGATTGGAAATCGTGTGTACCCCCAAAGGGTACCGTGGGTTCGAATCCCACTCTGTCCGCCATTTTGATTAAAAAGACGCTGGTTTACAGCGTCTTTTTTCGTATCCGGCGGAAACGCGGGAAAAGTCAGGTTTTGCGCCAGAGGTATGCCGGAAGCCAGATATATTGATGCAGAAAAGTGGCGGCATAAGAAATGTTAATTATCTCGATGGCTGAACATTTCAGTCAGACTTTCGGGTTCAGGACGCTCAAAGAAAAAGTTTTGTTTCCAGCCTTTAGGGCATGAGGTAAGCGTATCGTCTTTTTGGTTTAAGATATCAAGAATACGGAGGGTTTCTTCCGGGTTACGCCAAATTTTGTTGTCGTTAATACTCATATGGCGGATTATCTTTTTTTCGTCAATGATGACAGTGGCACGCAGGGCGGTTTCTTTTTTGCTTAAAATACCGTAATGGGCGGAAATTTTTTTATCAAGATCGGCAATCATAGGAAAGTTTATGTCCGAGACGCCGTCTTTTTCCGGCGGCAGTTCTTTCCAAGCCAGATGTGAGTGTACTGAATCCGTCGAAATGGCCAAAACGCGAGTGTTGCGTTTTGAGAAGGCATTAAGTTCCCGATTAAGCATCAGCAGTTCGGACGGGCAGGTGAAACTGAAATCCTCAGGGTAAAAGAACAGAACGGCAAGCTTTCCTCTGGTGTATTTGTAAAAGTTGAAATGTTCAACAAGCGTGTTGTCGCTTAAGACTGCCGGGGCAGTAAAATCCGGTGCCGCCATTCCTACCGTCAATTCCATATGGGGGTGGAGCGGTTCCTTTTCCTCAAAACATCCGGGACTGTAATCGTGGGCAAGATTATTGGGAAATGTGCAGCCGCATTTATCGTCTTCAGAACAGTCACATTTGTTGGCATAGTCGTAATGGCAGTCGCCGGTTTCTGTCGTATCGTTCATTGTCGATTCTCCTTAATATGAAAAAAGCCAGGAATTTGTCCTGGCTTTGATATAAGGTTTTACCGCGGAAGTTTTTAGATATACGAAACTTCTAGTACTTCAAACGTCTTTTTGCCGCCCGGAGCCATATAGACAACTTCGTCGCCGACTTCTTTGCCAATCAGAGCCTTTGCCAGCGGCGAGGACAGAGAAATTTTGTTGTCGTTTATGTCGGCTTCATAGTCGCCCACAATTTGGTAGCAGTTTTCGGTATCCGTATCAACGTCAACGACGGAAACAGTTGCACCGAAACGGATGACGTCGCCGCTCATTTCTGCCGGGTCAATAATTTGTGCCCGGCTGACGACGGCTTCCAGCTCCTGAATCCGCCCTTCAATAAAGCCTTGTTTTTCTTTAGCTGCCGAGTATTCGGCATTTTCCGATAAATCGCCATGCGAACGCGCCTCGGCGATGGCGGCGATAACATTGGGCCGCTCAACACCTTTTAAGGTCTTGAGTTCCTGCTCTAACCGTAAAAATCCTTTCTTGGTCAGTGGGAATTTATCCATTTTATTTCTCCTAAAAATAAGTTTTCCGCAAAAGGCTGCGGATGTGTGCGTTAATTGAAAAGTTTGAAAAAATTTGACTGCCACCTTTGCGGTGCCAGCCAGTATCCGTTATTTTCTGTATATAAATATAAGCACAAATCAAATAATAAATCAAGTAAAATTTTTAAAGTGGTGTGGGCAAGCCTTGTCATGCAGCAAAATGGCGGAAGGGAGCGGCGGCGGGATATGGCAAACGGCGGCGGGAAATCAGGCGTACGGCGACGAGGCGGTATCGGCGGCAAAGCGGCTGAGTATACGGCGGGAAGGGGGAGCATACGGCAACGAAAAGGCAGAACATACGGTAATGGAGAAGCGGGACATATAACGGAGGAGCTGTTGATTAGTCAAACTTTATGCTATACAACCAGGCAGGAAGTGCTAGATTATAACTGTTTTATTGTACAAGGAGAACTTTGATGAAAAAGAATTTAGTTTTGGGTGCTGTTTTTGCGGCTGCCCTGTTTGCCGTTTCTCCGGCGAAGGCGATTGACTCTACCGGTGGCTGCGGTTTGGGTTCTATGGCGTGGAGAGGCCAGTCCGGTATTATTCCGCAGGTTTTGGCTATGACGACCAACGGCATTTTTCTGAATACCATCGGTGTAACACTGGGAACTTCCGGTTGCGATCCGAACGGGCGCGTTACCGGTGGTACGGGCAAGCTGGTTCTGGCCGTGATTGAAAACAATATGGAACAGTTTGCGATGGACGCTTCGGCCGGAAGAGGCGAAACAATTGATACGATTGCCGGACTTTTGGAAGTCGACAGCAAAGAACTCGGTGCTAGAGCACAGCAGAATTTTGCGTATCTGTTTACGGATGAAAACGTTGAAGCTGTTGATTTGACTTTGAAAATCATGGAATTGGCTCAGGCGTGATTCTTGATTGAGGGCGTGGGGAACCGCGCCCTTTTTGTATCTGCGGACGATTATGAAAATACGGGTTTGGCTGGCATTGTTGGCGATTGTGGCGGTTCCGGTGCAGGGTGCATGTGTGGAAACAGAAGCTTTTGACAAAGGCTGGCTGAAACTGTTGCATTATGAAAAAAACGGCAGTGGTTATGAGTCCGTAGTGGAAAATGGGGAGTTTTTTCTAACGCCGGGGGGAAGAAAGAATCCGGAAGCCGAATATCGGGCAGCGGTTACGGCATTTAATGCGGAGGCAAAGTCGTCCGGAGAGGAGATTACGGCGTTCGGAAAAGAGGAAAACAGCGGCGAGTTAAAAAAATGCGCTTTTCCGGCGCGGTTTATTTATCTGAAGCGGCAGGGGGCTGTACGTGGAACGTTGGACGGTTGTGCCGGTTATCAGAAATTTCTGGCGGATGTTCAGCCTAAAGCGGTTACCATGCTGTTTACGAATGCGTATATGAGCAATCCGTCGTCCTTGTTCGGGCATACGTTATTTCGGATTGACACGAAGCGCAAAGGGACGCAACTGTTGGCGCATGGGGCGAATTTCGGTGCGGATACCGGCGACGAAACCGGCGTTTTGTATGCACTGAAAGGCCTGTGGGGCGGTTATTACGGAACGTTCGGCATCAAGCCGTATTATGATGTTATCAATCTGTACAACAATATTGAGAATCGCGATATCTGGGAGTATGAACTGCGGCTTTCGGATGATGAGCTGGAACTGTTTACGGCGCATATGTGGGAGATGCAGCGGGCGAAAATCCGCTATTACTTTGCATCGCGCAACTGTTCGTACGTCCTGTTGCTGATGCTGGAGGCGGCACGTCCGGAATTAGATATCAGTGACGGGTTTGGCGGATATACGGTGCCGCTGGCGACGCTGAAAGCGGTGAATGACGTTTCGGGGCTGGTGACGGCAGCGAATTACCGTCCCTCCCGCCAGTCTAAGCTGAAATACCGTGCGGCACAGATGAACAGCCGTCAGTATGACGCTTTTATTGATATTATCCGCCGCGATAAGACGGATTTATCTGCGCTTGACGAAGAGGAAAAGGCCGATGTGCTGGAAACGGCGTACCAGTATGTGCAATACCGTTATGTGGACGGCGATTTGGAACTTGCGGACTATCGGAAGAAAAGTCTGGCATTGTTGCGCGAACGCAGTAAAATTGCCAATCAACGACAGTATTTTGACGAATTGAAAGAAGGCGAGAATCCGGTTTTGGCGCATAAGGCAAAACAGGCAGGCATAATGTTTGGGGCGAGAAACGGCGAGGCGTTTCAGGAAGTCAGTTTCAAGCCGGTTTACAACTCGCTGCTGGAAGACAGCTATGGCTTGTTAAACGGAGCTGAAATCAATTTATTTGAAGGAAAAGTCCGGCATTATGATGCACGGGATAAATGGGTGTTGCAGGAACTGAATTTGCTGGGGATTAAATCGCTGGCGGGGGCAGATGCGATGTTTTCGCCGTTGTCATACGATATTAAAGTCGGTTACAGGGAATTGTTTGATGCCAAGTCGGGTGAAGACAGCGGGGCTTTGGTGCTGGAAACCGGCGTGGGGCAAAGCTATGCGCTGGGAGAGCATACCTTGTTATATGCAATGAGCGTTCCGAATGCGGCATACGGTGGCGGGCTTTATGACAACGGATATTTGGGAATCGGGCTGAAAGGCGGAATTTATTATAACAGCGGAAGAGTTCGCCTTAATTTGCAGGCGATGCAGAATTTTACCACCAGCGATACGGCGCGCGGTCAAACCTATGCGGCGGAAGGAGGGTACGGGCTGACGCGCGATGTGATGCTGTATGCTGGATATAAAAAGTTTAATTCCGATTATCATGACGATGAAGAGTTTGGCCTGGGTATTAAGGTTAATTTTTAATTCCGGCACGTTCATTTACTTTATTTTAAGAAAAAAGCATTTAGTATTTGGTTAAGCAGGCTTTTGCCTGTCAGCGCCAGAGGTGGTGCGGGACTTTCAACGGTCTTTATCGCATACGGTGTTAGGATATAACATCGTTATATTGCCGATTGGTTTTATTGCCGGCAATAGATATATCCCCGACTGTAAAAGGTCGGGGAGCTTTTAGCGTATGTCCAAAGCTTCGGCTGAAAGGCTAAAAGAGTCATTTTATGCGATATGATTGTTGAACTCTCCGACCGCCTTAATCAGGTGGTTTTTTGTTATGAACTTTTGTTTTCGCGGCAAAGGGGCTGCGGACAAACGGGAAGGACTTGTCAGATGAGGGAAAGCAATCGGAGCCATGCGGGGCGGTCAATGATTGAAATGCTTGGGGTTTTGGCTATTGTCGGCATTTTATCGGTTGGCGCTATTGCCGGTTTCGGCAAGGCCATGACCACCCACAGATTAACGACTGCAGCAACCGAGTATGCCGGATTTATCCGCGATTTGACGGAGTTTCGTGACAGCTGGCTCAGAATTGCCAGACAGTCGGGCGGATATGCCGGATTAACGCCACAGGTGGTCAATGCCGGATTTCTGCCTAAAAACTGGAGGTATTCCGGCGGCAGAATTGTAGACAGCACCCTGCATACGACAACGGTAACCGCAAGCAATAAGTACATAACCGTCAATTATGAGCTTAAAAACAAAAAGGCCGGCGGTTGGACCGGTGTACAGCTTGAGGAATACTGCCGGCTGTTGTTTGAGCATGTGGCGCTGCCATATCAGGATATGCTGTTTAAGGTCTGGATACACAGGTACGGAGAAGGCGAGGGGAGCGGTTCTTCAGGGAGCTTTTGGGGAAGCGGCTGGTGCAGCGGCGGCCGAAAATGCCTGCAATCGGTAACGTTTACAGACATGCAGGCGTTTTGCCAGACTTGCCTGGATTATGAAAACTGTACGCTGGTATTTACTTTTGAATAGCAGGATTGCGACATCGGGTATGTATTCGGGTTTTTAAACTTGCTTTTCCGAGCGAAGACTGGTACAAAAAATTAAGAGGCGGTTTAATGTGGGAGCAACCGCCTCTTAATCCTGCAATTGAAACTATTTGTGTTCATCGGGGTCTTTTAAGATATATCCCCGGCCCCAGACAGTTTCAATATAGTTTTTGCCGCCGGAAGCTTTTTCCAGCTTTTTGCGCAGCTTGCAGATAAAGACGTCAATAATCTTTAATTCCGGTTCGTCAATGCCGCCGTAGAGGTGGTTTAAGAACTGTTCCTTGTTCAAGGTCGAACCTTTGCGCAGGGAAAGCAATTCCATAATACCGTATTCCTTGCCGGTCAGGTGCAGGTCTTTGCCGGCGACGCTGACGGTCTGTGTATCCAGATTGACTTCGACGAGCCCGGTTTGAATAATCGAATTGGAATGTCCTTTGGAGCGGCGGACAATTGCCTGAATGCGGGCGAGAAGTTCGCTCTTGTCAAACGGTTTGGTCAGATAGTCGTCTGCACCGTAACCCAGCCCCTTGACTTTTTTATCCGGTTCATAGAGGCCGGACAAAATCAGAACCGGAGTGGTGATTTTGGCGTTGCGGAGGCTTTTTAAGACTTCATAGCCGTTCATGCCGGGCAGGTTCAAATCCAGAATAATGATGTCATAATCATACAGTTTGCCGCAGTCCAGCCCGTCTTCGCCGTCATCGGTGGTATCGACAACCATGCCTTCTTTTTTGAGGATTGTTTCGACGCTTTGAGAAACGGCATAGTCATCTTCTATTAATAAAACTCTCATTTTTCCTCTCCGTTTTGTTTATTGTTATCGTTATCATACTACATAAATTTTATTTGTGAATCTTTGATATGGGGCTGTTAATAATTATTAACAAAATTAAAACGCCTATTTAAAATAAATATTTAGAGGCTATTATAAAGGTTGGATTATAATATTTCAGGAGGAAAAAATGATAGAACTGATGAAACTGCCGTTTAAAGAAAGCGCTTTGGCACCATATGTTTCGGAAGAAACTGTGCAATTCCATTACGGAAAACACCATAAGGCCTATGTGGATAAAGTCAACGAACTGATTTCGGGAACGGAGTTTCAGGATACGCCGCTGGAGGAAATTATCGAAAGGACGTTTGACAAGCCGGAATATCAGGTTTTGTATAATAATGCGGGGCAGGTTTTTAACCATAACGTGTATTGGAATTCAATCGGTATCGGGGAAAAATTTGACGCGGATATGCAGGAGCGCATTGCCGAGCGTTTTGAAACGCGCGACGCATTGCGGGAAAAGCTGGCAGACGAGGCGGTTAAGCTTTTCGGCAGCGGCTGGGTGTGGCTGGCCGAGGGCAAAGGCGGGAAACTTGACGTTCTGACTACGCGCAACGGCGATACGCCGCTGGTGCTTGGCTTTAAGCCGATATTGAATCTGGATGTTTGGGAACACGCTTACTATCTTGATTACCAAAACCGCAGGAAGGATTATGTTGAGGCCTTTGTAAAGAATCTGCTGAAGATATAGGCGAAGCGGAAACTGAGAGAATGGTTATACGCGGCAGTTTTTTTAAGGAACTGCTGAAAATTCAGCGGCGGTTGTGGCGGAATGCGGCCGGGCGGCGTTTTTGCCGGCAGGAGGTGCAGCGGAAACGTGCAGCGGAAGATTTTGCTTGAAAAACAAATTATTATATCCTATAACGCAAATCTGTAGCATAAAAAGTTTTTGATTGTACGGGAGACTTTAAGATGAAAAAAGCGGGTGTGCTGCTGGCGCTGTTTTTGCTTTCCGGTTGTGCCGGCGGAGAAGAGGCTTATCCTTACGGTTTGACGGAAACGGAATGGAATTCCCTTTCCATTCGCGATCAGGCACGGCTCCGGCGCGATTTCTATTTTTATGAAAAAGGTGCGACGGCATACGTTAACCCCAGCCTTGAAGTCGAAGGAAAAGACGCTTATGCCGTAGGTTATCAGCCGCAGAACGGTTATCAAAAACAAAGCGGCCAAACAGAGCAGGACAGTTATCAGAAAAAGAGTGCCCGGGCGGGGGACGGTTATCAGGCAGGACAGGCCGGTTATCGTATCGGGCAGGATGACTATCGTACCGGACAAGACGGTTACCGCTATGGCGAGAGTTACTCTGAAGAGGATGAATATTAATTTTCGGCATAATTTTATAAATTATACTCTTTTTTAAGAAACTCCGGCGTAGAATCGATACAAAGCAATTGTTTTTATGGTTTTGTTAGATGAGGTTTGGCGCCGCTTTATATTTTTCCGCAGTCTTTTTTGCTGCCGTTTCTGTTTCGGAAAACGCCTGTGCGTTTGGCGGCCGGTTGTCGCCACGCGATTTTAACAAAATGTATTATCTGGCAAGCCAGGGAAAAATCGGCATTTTGCGCGAAGCCGTCAATCGCGGGCTGAATATTGACGCGACGAATCCAAACGGGGATACGGGGCTGTGCATTGCGATTAAGCGCAAAAATTATGTTGCCTACAACTCTTTTCGTATGAGCGGAGCCAATCCGCGCCATGCCTGTACTTATGAGATAAACAAAGAGTACCGCGAGTTTTTGGAATCCAGCCGGGCGGCAAGGACGGAAAAAATCGTCGGCAATGAGGAATCCCTTTATTATAACGAAGAGGAACGCAGCTGGTGGCCGTGGCTTTTGGGCGGAGCGGCCGTGGGCGGCGCCATTCTGGCATTCAGCGGCGGCGGAGGCGGCGGCAGCGCCCCGGCCGGAGACGATACGATTGTGCCGACGAATCCGGGATACGGGTTGGCAAGCCTGGTTACCAACACCGAGAAAAAGGTCAACAGCGGCGGAATGGAGAATGACGTTGCACGGAGATTTGAAAATCCCGATGCGGCGGCTAATGCCGGAAAAATCCAATTACTGCCGAATGTGTTGGACAATGTTGATTATCTGATGTCGTATGTAACGGTCTCGAACGGTGCCTATTTCAATAATCTGGCGGGCGGCAGCCTGCAATTGGGCGATGCGACAATCGGGGCTTCGGTTTACGGAGACGGGTCAAAAGCGCTGAATAACGGCAATATTCTGATTGATGCGCAGAACGGTTCTATCGGCATGGCGGCGAGCAACGGCGGCCAGATTATAAACAGTCCGGAGGGAACGGGGAATTCGGCGTACGGAAATATCGACATTTCGTTTAAGGGAACCGGAGAAGGCCATGCTGTTGCCGGTATGTACGGCGATACAGGGGCGACAATCATCAATTCCGGCAGGATTACGGGAACGACCTCGGCACCTTCCGGCGGAGAAACGGGAACGGAAAACGGCGGCGGAACCGAAAATTCCGGCAGTGCGGGGAATGCCGGAGAAACGGACGGTTCGGCAGATGCTGACGATACCGAAGGCAATGAGACGGTAACGCAAAATAATTCCGGCACGATATTGGGCATGGTGCTGTTTGACCTTTATACCGGAACCGATTTCAGCAACAATACGGTTACGGCTGAGAACCGCGGCATTATCGACCTTTCTGCCGGCTATAACAGCGCGACGGACGTAGCGGTCAGCCTTGTCGGCATGGGAAGCTATATTGACGACGAATTTTTAAACGGCAAGAACAATCCGGCATTTGCGGAAAAGATGAAACTGAACAATTACGGGGATATCAACCTGTCGTACCAGGGGGCATATAAACTGGCGGATACGGCGCTGAAGATGGGGCAGGGCGGCTTAATCGGCATCCGCGCCGATGCGGCGACCGAAGCGTTAAACAGGGGCAATATTAAGATAGATTTGACTTCGACGACCATGGCGGCGGGGACGGACGTGGCAGCGGGTATGCTTTCCGTGCATGGCGGAGAACTGACAAACGGCAATGCGGACAGTATCTATAACGGGACTGGCAGTGAAACCGGCGGAACAATCCGCGTTGTCAACGAGGCGACTTCCGGCGGCGTATCGTACGGTATGCTGGCCGCCAAAGGCGAAGGTTCGCAGACCCGCGTTTATGACTGGAAAGATCCGAAACTTCACAATTACGGGCTGATAGACATGCAGGCAAGCAATGCTTACGGCATGGCTTCTTTTGCGGGCGGCGAAGTCGTTAACTACGGCGTTATCAATCTCGGCGTTGAAAACGGCCAGTCCAGATATAAGAACAATTACGGCCTTTATGCAGCGGGCGAAGACAAAACGGATGAGGTTTTGCTGCAAAATAAGGGAATAATCAATGTTTATTCCGAAGAATCGACGGCAATTTACAATGCGTTTTCCGGTTCGGTTGAAATGGTGAACGACGGTTACATTTACCTTTCCAACAAAGCGACCAATTCTCAGGTTTTCGGCGGTAATTTTTCATCGGCGTACAATAACGGTTCAATCCTTTACAAGGTCGGCAACAGCAACTCCTTTGCGGCTCCCGAGCGGAATGAAAAGGACAGCGAAGCGGGCTATACAGCATCGGCATCTGTTGCCGGGGCAGCCGTCAAGGTTTCCGGCGACGGCGATACGACCAAGCAGCTGTTTGTCAATACGGGCGACATTATTATCGGCGGCGAGTTTGACGGCAATGTCGATTACGGCGGCACATACGGTACGGCTGCCGTTCAGGTTTCGCAGCAGGGATCGGCGATAAACGAAGGTTCTATTTCGCTGAAAAAATATATTACCGACGCCAAACAGTTTAACGTCGGAATGTGGCTTGATTCTGCTTCAACGGCGGAGGCGTACGTACACAATAAAGGGTCGATTTCGGTTGATGCGACAAATTCGACGGCTATTCGCAACGATTCAACCAAGCACGCCAAGGCTATCAATTTCGGCGATATTTATCTGACAGGGCAGTCGGGAACGGGTATGGCGTCGACAGATGCCGGAGCGGATATTTTTAACGGGCTGGATACGTCGCCGGCCGGAAGTACCAACTCCATTTATGTTATGGGCGACAATTCGGCTGCCATGTATGCCAAAGGGACGGCGTATAATTACGGTTCAATCTTTTTGAAAGGGAACAATACGACGGCCTTTATTTTGGACGGTCCCGACGCGCAGGCATTTGACTACGGTAATTTTTATGCGGATCCGTCTTACAGCGGGCAGACGTATTTTCTGTTGACTAATGCGGCGTCTAAAACGTTTGACTATCCCGGCGGCGTAGAAATAGAAGGTTATACGCTGGCAAAGGCAACGGGCGGGAGCAATGCGACACTGTCTGCTTCGTCGACGGCTTATGTCAAGGGGGAAAATTCCGGTTTGTTTGCAGCCAGCGGCAGCGGGTCAAACGTTTATAACTACGGTAAAGTCTACGTTTCTGCCGGAGCGACGGGATTGCGGGCGGAAGACGAAGGCGTTGTACGCATTGAGGGAACATCGTCCAAGGTTACCGTGGCAGACGCTTCAAGCACGGGAGCGGCGGCATCCGGCGGTGCGGTCAATGTCGGAGTAGATGCTGAGGTGATTGTGAATGGCGGGGGAACCGGAATTTTGGCTGCGGCGACGTCTGAAAAAGTATCGACGGTTTCCAATTCCGCTTATATTACGGTGAATCAGGGGACGGGGATATACGCTACCGGAAAATTGATTTCCGGAGATGCAACGTCGGTTACCAATTCGGGAACGATTGAAGTTGGCGGAATCGGAAGCAAGGGCGTTTCCATTGCGGGCGGCGCATCTTATTCGGCAGAAGCCGGAAGCCGGCTGGAAATCAAGGGAAACAGCAATTGCAGCGGTGATGCATGCAGTTTGGAGAATTATACATACGGCGTTTATGCGCTAAGCGGTACGGTTAACAACTCGGGGATTATTTCGGGCGACGGCAAAAGCGGGACAATCGGCATTTATTCCGGCAAGAGCGGACAGGTTACGAATACCGGCAGCGGTATAACGGGCGGTATCAGCGGACTGGAATACGGTATTTACGTGGATGCGCAGGGAGGCGCTGAGAATCAGGGGGATATCCGGGATAATATTGTCGGTATTCAGGTTGCCGGAGGAGATGCGGAAAACAGCGGCACGATAAGCGGCAATGAAAAGGGCGTGCAGGTTGTTGCGGGAACATTTGAGAATTCCGGCACTATCAGCGGGAATACATACGGCATTTATACAAAAGGCGGTACAGCTGTTAATTCTTCAAATATAAACGATTATGGAAATTATGGCGTTTATGCCGAGGGCGGCACCGTTACCAACAACGGGACGATAATGACAACCGGAGGTACGGGAGCGTATGTTACGGGCAGCGGTACGTTCTATAACGAATCGACCATAACGGTTGACGGCGGCGGAACGGGAATTCATGTCAACGGGAGCGGCGCCAAGGGGTATAACAGCGGCAAAGGGACAATTACAGTCAACGGAAACGGGGCAGCGTTTGTCGTAGAAAACGGCGGCACATTTTCCAATTCGGGAACGATTACCTATAATTCGGCGGCCAATGCAGCTTTTGCGGGCGGAGAACTGAAAGAAGCCGGAGAATTGAAGGCAGCCGGAAACGGTGCGGATTATATTATTGTCGGTGAAAACGGTACGTTTATAAATAACGGTACGGTTGACCTTGGTGCGGCGGCAGCAGACTTTGATACGATGAAAACCGGTGAAAACGGAAAATTTGTCGTGGCGGACGGGGGAACTTATAAAGCCGACAGTTTTAAAGGCGATGTTGTTGCCGGCAGCGATATCGTTATGGGTGGTTTTGAGGATACCTATGTCAATGAAAACTCGTTTGTCGGCAAAAATGAAGGAATGAATATAAGTTCCGGTTCGTATATGTTTGATGCAGAGTTGAAAGACAACGGCGATGTTACGGACGTGGAGCTGAACCGCAAAGAGTTTGAGGAAATCGTTGACGATAAAGAACTTGCAGATTTTTTTGAGACGAATTACGGATTGCATAATAACGAAAAGCTGTTTGATGCGCTGAAAGGTGCGGGCAACAAAGGCGAGTTTGACTATGCGACGGAAGTGGAAACAGGCAAGAATTTTTATGCCAACCTGACGCGGGAAAATATGGCGGTGCTGCGCGGGCTGAATATACAGGAGCAGAGCCGGATACTGGAAGACGGGCTTAACGGGAGCTATATCGGTGCCGACTATTATCGGACGGGCAAAGATGCTCGGGACGGGCTCAGCGGTTATGCAGATAACGTTTACAGCCCGTATATCGGTTTTGGCGAAAAGCTGAACCGGAACTGGAGCATCGGCGGTACGCTGCGGGCAGCTTATGCCGATGCGGAATATGACGAAGCGAAGTCCAGCCGCGACAATAAGATACTGCTGGCGTTTATGCCGATTTTGTACCAGAACGGCGGATTTAAATTCCTGACCATGCCAAATGTCGGTGCAGGATACGGAACTTACAAGCGCCGTGCTTTGTCCGGCACATACGAGGCGGATACGCTGGACTTCTATTACGGTTTGTATAACCATGCCGAGTACAGCATTGATGTGAAAGTGGCGGAACTGGTTACGGAAGCCGAACTCAACCTGCAGGGGGCGGCAATGTCGAAGGCGGAAGAAGATGACGGGCTTAATCTGGATTCCAACAGTTCAGTATCGTTGGAGGCTGGGGTCGGCTTAAAATTGCGTAAGAGGATTCAGCTGGCGAAAGAGCGCTCGCTGATGCTTGCCCTCGGTGCGAAATACTATCATGAATTTCTTGATCCGTATAAGGATTTGCGAGTAGGTATGGACGGTTCTCCGGTCGATTTCGGCATTAAGGCGTATGATGAAGACAAGAATCGTTTGAAGACGACGGCAGAAGCGGTTTATCGGGACGGCGATTTTGCCGTGGCGGCGGAAGTGTCGCACAATGCGGAAAAAGAAAGCAGCATTGAAGGCGGCTTGGGTGTGAGATATAACTTCTGATTTAAAGTAAAACTTTAGGCATTGAATTAAAATGTTGGTTTAAAATCACCATAGCATTGTATGGCATTTCTGTCAAATAAAAAAGCAGAAGAAAACACGGTAGCAGCGGATTCAACGCCTAACGGATTGCAAGAAGCTGCCATGCGGCAGCTTTTGCCGTATTCAGACGGTGATGTGCAGTTATTTGCGGTTTAGTTCATATAAGGCTATTGCCGCTGCGGTGGATACGTTCAGGCTTTCCACCTGCGGCGATATAGGGAGTTTGACGGACGAATCGCAGTTTTCCTGAACAAGACGGCGCAGACCTTTGCCTTCGGATCCCATAACAACGGCGACTTTGCCGTCCTTATTGATTTTATCGATTGTCGTATCGGCATAGCCGTCCATACCGATTACCCAGAAACCGTTTTCTTTCAGAGTTTCAATGGCGCGGCTGAGGTTGGTTACGCGGGCGACGGGGACGAATTCGACGGTTCCTGCGGCTGCTTTGTCCATGGCGCCGGATTCAAGCGGCGAATTCTTGTCTTGGACAATCAGGCCGAGTGTTTCGAACGCGGCGCAGGAACGGATAATCGCGCCGATGTTCTGCGGGTCGGTTACTTGGTCAAGAATTAAAATGCAGCAGCGCTTTTTATTTTCCACCAAGGCGATTAAATCGGAAATGTCACAAGTTTCAAGCCGGGAACAATACAAGGCAAAACCCTGGTGAACCGCATCACCGGGGAGGAATTTGGCAAAATCCTTTTTATCAATTACTGTTGCAGGCACCTGTGGAGCCGCTTTTTCAACTTCGATGCGATTTTCGGCCGAAATCAGCAGCTTTTGGATTTTACGGCGCGGATTTTTCAAAGCGCTTATGACGGCATGCCGGCCGTAAATAATCAGTTGGTCTTTAGAAGTGTCGGTGCTGCCTTTGCGCTGCTGGTGAAACTTTTTCATGATTCAATGACCTTTCGTAAAATGCCGTTGTGCTGTTTTAACAGTTGTTCGGCCTGTTCCCGGGAACACTGCCTTTTGCACATAACGCAGGCAGTTTTGACGTTGTTTCCGGCTTTTATACGATATTCTTCGGCTTTTGCAACAGAAATCTTGCAGATAGCGGCGATTATGCGGTTGCCGCGGTCAATCAGTTTGGCGCAGGCAGGGGTAACGTCTATCATATAGTTGCCGTAAGTTTTGCCGATTTTTATCATGGAGGCGGTTGAGAGCATATTTAAAATCATTTTCTGGGCGGTTCCCGCTTTCATGCGGCTGGAACCGGCGATAACTTCCGGGCCGACCGGAGCCGTAATGCAAACGTCGCACAATGGCTTTAATTTGGCCTCCGGGTTGCAGGTTATGCCGATGGTATTGGCACCGCGGCAACGCGCCTCTTCAAGCACAGTCAAAACATAGGCCGGATTGCCGGATGCGGAAATGCCGACGATGACATCGTCAGGTAGCGGAGAAAAGGCGTTTATGTCCGCAAGGGCTTTTTTCCGGCTGTCTTCGGCATTTTCTACGGCGTGGCGCAGGGCTGCATTTCCTCCGGCGATAAACGCCTGTACCATTGTGTCCGGAACGGAAAATGTCGGCATACATTCGGCAGCGTCCAAAACGCCGAGCCTGCCGCTGGTTCCGGCGCCGAAATATGCCAGCCGCCCGCCTTTGAAAAAGGCTCCGGCGATGAGGTCAACTGCCCGGGCAATTTCCGGCAGCGCCTTTTTAACGGCTCGTGCCACTTTCATATCTTCATGGCTGATGGCTGCGACTATTTCGTCGGTTCCCATCAGGTCGATACGGCGGGTTGCAGGGTTTCCCTGTTCGGTCAGGATGTTTTTTTTCATGGTATCTCCCTCTTTTTGCAGAATAATTAAAAGATAACCAAAAAACTTTAAGAATTAATAAAAAAACTTGTTGACATTATCGCAAAAATAAGTTTTTATTCCTCTTGTCAGGTTAAAAGATTTGTTCTTTTTCCCTCGCAGAAACGATTTTAGCGGAGGGGTGGCAGAGCGGTCAAATGCAACGGACTGTAAATCCGTCGACTTTCGTCTACGATGGTTCGAATCCATCCCCCTCCACCAGTTAAAAATCGTCGAGATAATAGGTTTTTGTTTCAGGTTTTTGGTTTGAGCGGGTGTAGCTCAATGGTAGAGCAGAAGCCTTCCAAGCTTATGACGAGGGTTCGATTCCCTTCACCCGCTCCAAAATTTCCTTTAATAACAGCCTCGTCGTAACACAATATTTTAGGGTATAAATTCATGGCAAAAGAGAAGTTTGAACGCAGTAAGCCACACTGCAACATCGGAACGATTG